>Ga0136637_1000456_pt1 | contig 9938 bp, 6 predicted proteins | sample AntDrymUQ8572106_2_FD_105497 | JGI IMG/M metagenome (GOLD analysis project Ga0136637, IMG submission 105497) | Polar desert sand microbial communities from Dry Valleys, Antarctica - metaG UQ857 (21.06) | ecosystem: Environmental > Terrestrial > Soil > Desert | place: Antarctica: Dry Valley... | reverse complement strand
TTGAACGCAGCCTTTACCGGGCGGACCCGCCGGCGCACCTGGCTGATGATCTTGGCGATCGCAGCGAGAGCAACGACGAGCCATGGCGGCAGGAAGTACAGAGCCGGGACCAGCGCAGCCTCGAAGTGGTCGAACGCGGCGGTCTGCCCACGGACGTGGTACTCGAGGTTGAGCGACCCGGCGACGAGCAGCGCCACCAGCAGGCCGAGCAGCACGAGCAGTGACGGCGGGTCCGCCGCCGGCGCCACCATCTCCGCCGTGAACGTGACGACCACCGCGAGCAGGGCGAGCAGGCCGGTCAGCAGGAGCACCGGCCTCGGAGTGGTCTGGGATCTGGTGGCCTCCGGGGACGTGGTCAGGCTCAATCCCAGGCTCCGTACCAGGTCGAACCTTCCCAGTTGTACCCGTAGAAGCACTCCTCGTCGTGAGTCGCTCCCCAGCTGCAGCCTTCCCAGTTGTAGCCCTCCCAGTTGTAGCCGTACCACGACGTCCGGTACCACGGGAGCTGGTACGGGTTGGAGGCGTACCAGGCGGCCTCGTCCCAGGGCAGGAGGAAGCTGCTCCGCTCCCACAGCACGTTCTGCGCGGTCAACCGACCGTTGACCACGGTCTGGCCGGCATTGTCGATGCTCACCTCGACCTCGCCGCGGCTCTTCTCGAGGCTGCCCAGTCCGCTCCCCATGGTCAGACCCAGGTTGGCCTTGCCGTGGGGAGCACGCAGCGCTGCTCGCGCGTCCACCATGCCGCGGCCGACGGCCTCCGGCTCCGGCACTGCGACGGGCCGCGCCGTCTCGGCGAGCATGTACTTCAGCCGGTCCGGCGTGACCTTCGGCCTGGCGGAGAAGATCGCGGCGGCCACCCCGGACACGACGGCGGCTGACATCGAGGTCCCGCTGCCTTGGCGATAGGTGCCGTCGATGACGTTCGGGAACTCCTCGTCGATCGCGCTGCCGATAGCGCGGAGGGACACGATGTGCCCGCCGGGCGCCACTACGTCGGGCTTGGCCACGTCCTCCGGGGCCGGCCCGCGTGCGGAGAAGTCCGGCAGCACGTCGTCGCCGAGCCGCACCGTGGTCAGATCGTCGGTGGCGCCGACCGTGATCACGTACGGGTCGTCGCCCGGCTTGGAGATCGTGCCCGGGGCGGGCCCGCGGTTGCTGGCCGCGACGACCACCGCGATCCCCTCCGCCCAGGCCCGCTCGACCGCGTAGTTCAGCGGGTCGACCTCCCAGGACTGCGTGGAGGTGGTCCCGAGCGACAGGTTCAGCACGCGGATGTCATAGCGGTCACGGAACGACACCGCCCACTGGATGCCGGCCAGGACGTTGCTCACGTCCGCCGACCCGTCGCTGGCACCGACCTTGATCGACACCAGGTCGGCGCCCGGGGCCACCCCCAGGTATCGGCCGTCTGACGCCGTCCCGTCACCGGCGATGATCCCGGCGAGGAACGTTCCGTGGCCGTAGCCGTCGGCACAGGTCGGCTCGCCGGACAGATTCACGCACGGTTGGAGGGTGCCGGCCAGATCGGTGATCGGGAGCACCCGGCCGGCAAGATCTGGAGTCCCCGAGATGCCGGTGTCGAGCAGCGCGACGGTCACGCCCGCACCCCTCCAGCCCTTGGCGGCGAGCCGGTCGGCACGCACCACCTCCGGATAGACCGAACGCGGCGCCACGGACGCCTCGATCGTGTCCTCGGGAGCGACGCCGCCCTGGACCGTCATCCGCGCGTCCGGCGTGACGGCGCGTACGTCCGACCGGCGCGCCAGCGCGGCCACCGCGACGACTGGGACGTCCGCGGCCACGCCGTCGACGATCGGGAGGTCGAACCGTACGTGTCCACCGACGGCCAGCACCGCCGCGCGCGCAACCGCCGCCGTAGCGGCGCGGACGATGACCCGATCTGTCCCCTCCAGCGCGCTCGTCGGTTCCGGTGCCGGCGACGCAGCCGGCGCTGCGGACGCCAGCGGCGCGAGCAGGGCCAGTGCAGTCGTAGCGGTGACCGCAGCCAGGTGCCCGCGGCGGCGGCCGACCCTATGACGAGGCATGCATACCCACCGGACGTCGATGGCGGCAGCGCAACCGTGCGGATGCCGGCCGGGCCAGCGTTGAGGGGAAGAGCGGAAGTGCTAGGCCGACCATACCCCCGCGGAGCCGACAGTTCCGGGTCGCGAGGCAGCCGCCCCGTTGCGCACCCCGTCGCGCACCCTGACGCGCACCCCGGCGCCGGCTGCGCAGCGCTGGTGCGGACACTCGTGCCGCGGCCGCTATCCTCGGGTCTTCGCTGCGCCCGAACGCGTCCGCGGCATCCCCGCCGCCCGATTTCTCGCGCACCCGGATCCTCAGCCGCGCACCCGCTGCTCACGAGGTGACCGCTGCCGAGGACCCGGCTGGATCGAAAGAGGGACGACGCCGCATGAGTGCGATGACCACCCCAGCGGGCTCCACGCCCGACGACCGCCCCCCGACACGGCACCGGAAGCTCCTCGGCTGGGTCGACGAGGTCGCCGCGCTCACCAACCCCGACCAAGTGGTCTGGTGCGACGGCTCGGACGTCGAGTGGGAGCGCCTCACCGGAGCTCTCGTCGAGGGCGGCACGCTCGTGCGCCTCAACCCTGAGAAGAAGCCGAACTCGTTCTACGCGCGCACGGACCCGACCGACGTCGCGCGGGTCGAGGACCGTACGTTCATCTGCTCCGTCGACGAGGCCGACGCCGGGCCGACGAACAACTGGATGGCTCCGGCCGAGATGAAGTCGATCATGACCGACCTCTACCGCGGCTGCATGCGGGGTCGGACCATGTACGTCATCCCGTTCTGCATGGGTCCCCTCGACGCCGACTCGCCGATGTTCGGGGTGGAGATCACCGACTCGGCATACGTCGTCGCGTCGATGCGCATCATGGCGCGGATGGGTCAGCGGGTGCTCGACCGCATGGGTGACGGCGCGGACTTCGTCCCGTGCCTGCACTCCGTGGGCGCCCCGCTCGAGCCCGGTCAGACCGACGTCGCGTGGCCCTGCAACACCGAGAAGTACATCGTGCAGTTCCCGGAGGAGCGCACGATCTGGTCGTTCGGGTCGGGCTACGGCGGCAACTCGCTGCTCGGCAAGAAGTGCTACTCGCTGCGGATCGCCAGCGTGATGGCGCGCGACGGCGGCTGGCTCGCCGAGCACATGCTCATCCTCAAGCTGACCACGCCCGAGGACGTCGTGCACTACGTCGCCGCGGCCTTCCCCTCCGCCTGCGGCAAGACCAACCTCGCGATGCTCGAACCCACGATCCCTGGCTGGAAGGTCGAGACGCTCGGCGACGACATCGCTTGGATGCGCTTCGGCGAGGACGGTCGGCTGCGCGCGCTCAACCCGGAGTACGGATTCTTCGGCGTCGCACCAGGCACCGGCTGGGACACGAACGCGAACGCCATGCGCACGATCGAGCAGGGCAACTCCATCTTCACCAACGTCGCGCTCACCGACGACGGCGACATCTGGTGGGAGGGCATGACCGACGAGCCGCCGGCCCACCTGACCGACTGGTTGGGACGGGACTGGACACCGGACTCGGGCGAGGTGTCATCGCACCCGAACTCGCGCTTCTGCACACCGGCGGGGCAGTGCCCGACGATCGCCCCGGAGTGGGAGGACCCGAACGGCGTACCGATCTCGGCGATCTTCTTCGGCGGTCGCCGGGCCAGCACGATCCCGCTCGTCACGGAGGCCCGCGACTGGACCCACGGCGTCTTCATGGGTGCCACGCTGTCGTCGGAGACCACCGCCGCGGCCACCGGCGCGGTCGGCGTCGTCCGCCGCGACCCCTTCGCGATGCTGCCCTTCATCGGCTACCACGCGGGGGACTACTTCGACCATTGGATCTCGGTCGGCAAGGAGCACGATGCCGCGAAACTGCCGAGGATCTTCTACGTGAACTGGTTCCGGCGCTCGGCCGAGGGCAAGTTCGTGTGGCCCGGTTTCGGGGAGAACGGCCGGGTCCTCAAGTGGGCGATCGAGCGCATGTCGGGGACTGCCGACGCACGGGAGACCCCGATCGGTCGGGTGCCGACGCCCGCGGCGCTGGACACCGTCGGCCTCGACCTGAGCCCTGAGGACCTCGAGGTCTGCCTCAACGTCGACGCCGACGAGTGGCGAGCCGAGCTGCCGCAGATCACGGAGTGGTTCGAGAAGTTCGGCGACAAGCTGCCGACGGTCCTCTGGACCGAGCTCGACGGTCTGAAGGCGCGTCTCGGGCTGGCTGACCACCCATGAGGACGACCCTGCGAGCGTCCCTTCACGTGACGGTGCCGTCGGCTCCAAACGCGACTCTTTTGATGCATAGGCGGAGATTGGGCGGAGGCGGAGGGATTTGAACCCTCGATGGGCTTGACACCCAAACCGCATTAGCAGTGCGGCGCCATAGACCGGGCTAGGCGACGCCTCCAAGCGGGGGCAGCGCCGGAGCGTGCCTGACCGCCGCGACAGGCTACCCGTCCTCCGGCCCGGCCGGGTGCGCGGCACATCAGCGTCGGCCGGCGGGCAACCTCTCGGGGCGCTCGTTCGTCTCTTCACCGGGTGCAAGAACCAGATCGCGTCGTGCCCGGGCCCATCCACGTCCCGCAGGAGGAATCCATCTCGACCCGTTCGGCTTCGACAAGTGGCGCGGCAGACGATCACGCGGGGGCCACGCGTGCTCAGGGGCGTCGAGCCCGGCCTCGCAACCGCTCGTTCGCCAGCACGCTCGGGCTGACCGTGCTGGGCGCCGTGCTGCCGGGGTCGGGTTTCGTCGCGGCCGGCCGCCGGTTCATCGGGTTCGTCCTCCTCGGCATCGTCGGCCTCGGAGTCATGATCGGCGCCGTCGTGCTGTTCGTGGAGCACCGTCCGCAGGTGCTCGCAGCCGAGATCGCGTCGCGGCCCGCCCTGCTCAGTGTCATCGGCTTCGGCTTGCTGGTCGCTGCGGCGGCCTGGTCCGCGGTCATCATCACGAGCCACCTCTCCCTGCGACCGCCCTCGGCGCCCCGCTGGCAACGTGGCGTCGGGCTCCTCCTCGCGCTCGCGCTCAGCGCCGCAGTGGTGTCCGGGTCGGCGTGGGGAGCCCGAGCCGCGTTCGCAACCCAGGACCTGGTCGACAAGGTGTTCTCCGACGTCCCGGTAGACGCAACCGGGAACCCGGTGCCTGTGGATCGCGAGAACCCGTGGGAGGACCGTCCACGTCTCAACGTGCTGCTGCTCGGTGCCGACGCCGGAGACGGTCGGGACGGCCTTCGGACGGACACCGTGATCCTGGCCAGCATCAACACGACGACCGGGGACACGGTGCTGTTCAGCCTGCCGCGCAACCTCGAGGACGTACCGTTCCGGAAGGGCAGCCCCCTCGACAAGGTCTGGCCGGACGGCTTCGACTGCGGGTATAGCGGAGGCTGCATCCTCAACGCGGTGTACGAGCAGGGTGAGCGCTATGCCGACGACTTCCAGGCCGGGGTCAAGGACGCTGGGGTGGCGGCGGTCAGCGACGCGGTGACCGGTGCGCTGGGTCTCGACGTCGACTTCTTCCTCATGGTCGACCTCGGCGGGTTCGAGCGGCTCGTCGACGCCCTCGGCGGCATCGACATCAACGTCGGTGCCGATCGGGTGCCGATCGGGGGGACGGACGCGGACGGGAACGACCAGCCCGAGTGGGCCATCGAGGAGTGGATCGAGCCGGGTCAGCAGCACCTCGACGGGAAGCAGGCCCTCTGGCTCTCCCGGAGCCGCTGGCGCAGCGACGACTACGAGCGGATGGAGCGCCAGCGCTGCGTGCTCAACGCAGTGGTCGACCAGGCCAACCCCGGCAACCTGCTCGGCAACTACCTCGAGCTCGCCGACACCGCCGAGGACATCATCTCGACCGACGTGCCATACCAGCTCTTCCCCGCGCTGGTCGAGCTCGGTGGACTGGTCCAGTCCCAGCCGGTCCGGACACTGCCGTTCACGAACGACGTGATCGTGAGTGCGGACCCGGACTTCGGCCAGATCCGCAAGCTGGTGAAGGCTGCGCTGGACCCGGCGCCTCCCCCGTCCACCACAGCCCCGCCGACCACGACCGCCCCACCCACCACCGAGCCCGGCGCCACAGCGACGCCGGCGCCGACGACGGACCCGGCGATCGCCGCGGAGGCCGACACCGTCTGCGGCTGATCGCGGCATCCGCGTAGCACTCGCAGGAGGACCGATGCCGGGCCGAGGTGCGGTTCAATAGGGCGGTGCCAGCCGATCCCGGGACGCCCACGAGTTTCAGGGCCCGATCCCGCGGGCGGCGCGATCGGACTCGGGTCCGGACGTTCGGTGGCTCCCTCGGGCTCACCGTGCTTGGTGCGCTGCTCCCCGGCTTGGCCTTCCTGGTGGCCGGCCGGCGGATCCTAGGTCTGGCGCTGCTCACCATGATCGGGGTGGGCGCCATGCTGGTCGTCGGGGTCCTGCTCGTGGAGCGTGACCCACCGATGATCGCCGCCCAGCTGGCGTCCCGGCCGAACCTGCTGCTCGTGCTTGGGATCGTGGTCCTCATCGGGGCGTTGGCATGGGTGGCTGTGATCATCACCGGCCACCTCGCGGTGCGTCCGGCGAACGCTCCCGGCTGGCAGCGTGCAATCGGTGTCGCGCTCGTCGTCGTGCTCTCCGCAGGTGTCCTCCTCCCGTCCGGGATCGCCTCGCGCTACGCGTTCGCGACGCACAACCTCGTCTCCGACGTGTTCTCACCGGGGCAGGTGGACGCCTCGGGCGAGGAGATCGTCGTGATCCGGGAGAACCCATGGAAGGGCCGGCCGCGGGTCAACATCCTGCTCCTCGGCGGCGACGCCGGCGACGACCGTACGGGGCTGCGCACCGACACCGTGATCCTGGCCAGCATCGACACGACGACCGGCGACACCGTGCTGCTGAGCCTCCCGCGCAACCTCATGAACGTGCCGTTCCCAGCCGACAACCCGCTGCACGACGTCTATCCGGACGGCTACGACTGCGGCAACTACTGCCTCCTGAACGCGGTCTACCTCGAGGCGTTCAACTACGCCGATCGGTTCCCGGCGAACGTCGAGGACCCCGGCGTCGAGTCGGTCCAGGACAGCGTGAGCGAGATCCTTGGACTCAAGATCGACTTCTTCGTGCTGGTCGATCTCCTCGGCTTCGAGCAGATGATCGATGCGCTCGGTGGGATCGACATCGACGTCGGCCCGGAGCGGGTGCCCATCGGCGGGCTCAACAGCGACGGCGAGCCGCGTCCCGCCTACCTGATCAAGGAATGGATCGAGCCGGGGTTCCAGCACCTCAACGGCTACCAGACGCTCTGGTTCGCCCGCGACCGAGCGTCCGGCGAGGCGAGCGACTACATGCGGATGCGCCGCCAACGGTGCGTGATCAACGCGATCGTCGGTCAGGCGGACCCCACGACCGTGATCGCGAACTACCTGGACATCGTGTCCGCGGCGGAGAGCATCATCACGACGAACATCCCGGCGCAGCTGTTCCCGGCGTTCCTCGAGCTGTCGGAGCTGGTGAAGTCCCAACCAATCCGGAGCCTGCCTTTCACGAACGAGGTGATCGTCCCGTCGAACCCGGACTTCGACGAGATCCGTCGGCTCGTACGAGCTGCGCTCGAGCCACCGCCGCCGGCGCCCCCCACCGCCGAGCCGGCTCCGTCGACCACGACGCCCGGTGAGAGCGCGACGCCGTCCCAGACGCCGACCGTCGACCCCGGTACGGCGGTCGAGACTGACCTGGTCTGCAGCTGACCGCACTGAGCCGCTCTGCGAACGGCTCAGTGCCCTCGGGCGATCCACTCGTCGAGATGCGGTGCCTCGGCGCCGATCGACGTGTCGTCGCCGTGGCCCGTGTGCACGACGGTGTCCAACGGCAGCGTGAGCAGACGGGTGCGAATCGACTCGATGATCGTGGCGAAGTCCGAGTAGGACCGGCCGGTCGCGCCCGGCCCGCCGGCGAAGAGCGTGTCGCCGGAGAACACCACGCCCAACGCCGGGCCGTACAGGCAGGTGCTGCCGGGCGAGTGCCCGGGCGTGTGCACCACCTGAAGCTCGACGCCGCCCACCGTCATCATCTGGCCGTCGGTGAGCTCGTGGTCCGGCGCGACCGACGGGTGCACGACGTCCCAGAGCATCCGGTCGGTCGGGTGCAGCCAGATCGGCGCCGCCGTCGCGCCCCGGAGCTCGGCGGCGGCGTCGATGTGGTCGTCATGGCCGTGGGTGCAGACGATGGCAACCACCCGACGGCCGTCGACACCGGCGATGATCGGAGCGCCGTCGTGCGCCGCGTCGATGATGATCACCTCGTCGTCGTCGCCGACGATCCACACGTTGTTGTCGACGTCCCACGTTCCACCGTCGAGCGAGAACGTGCCGGAGGTGACGATCTTGTTCACCCGGACGGCGCCGGCCATCACATCACCACGACTGACCGGAGGACCTCACCCCGGTGCATCTTGTCGAACGCCGCCTCCACGTCGCCCAGCCCGATCTGCTCCGAGACGAACCTGTCCAGCGGTAGCCGGCCCTGCAGGTACAGCTCGACCAGGAGGGGGAAGTCGCGGCTCGGAAGGCAGTCGCCGTACCAGCTCGACTTCAGCGCGCCACCGCGGCCGAATACGTCGAGCAGCGGAAGTGTCAGCTGCATGTCCGGGGTCGGCACCCCGACCAGCACAACCGTCCCGGCCAGGTCACGGGCGTAGAACGCCTGCAGGTAGGTCTCCGGTCGGCCGACGGCGTCGATCACCACGTCGGCGCCGTGCCCACCGGTGAAGGCGCGGATGGCCTCGACCGGGTCCCGCTCGCGTGAGTTGATCGTCTCCGTCGCGCCGAACTCCCGGGCCCAGCCGAGCTTTCGCTCGTCGACGTCCACCCCGATGATCATCGTTGCGCCGGCGAGGCGGGCGCCCGCGATCGCGGCGTCGCCGACGCCGCCGCAGCCAAAGACCGCGACACTGTCGCCGCGGGAGACCGAGCCTGTGTTGAGCGCCGCACCAAGACCGGCCATGACCCCACAGCCGAGCAACCCGGCCACCTCTGGCGGCACGCGCAGGTCGACCTTCGTGCACTGCCCGGCCGCGACGAGCGTCTTCTCGACGAACGCCCCGATGCCGAGCGCGGGCGACAGCGCGACCCCGTCGGCCAGCGTCATCCGCTGCTGGGCGTTGCGGGTGGCGAAGCAGTACCACGGCTGGCCCCGGCGGCAGGCGCGGCAGTCACCACAGACCGCGCGCCAGTTCAAGATCACGTAGTCGCCCGGCTCGAGCCCGGTCACCCCTGCGCCGATCGCCTCGACCACCCCGGCCGCCTCGTGCCCGAGCAGGAACGGGAAGTCGTCGTTGATGCCGCCCTCGCGGTAGTGCAGGTCGGTGTGGCAGACCCCGCAGGCCTGGATCGCGACGAGTGCCTCGCCGGCTCCGGGATCGGGCACGACCACCGTCTCCAGCGTGACCGGTGCACCCTTGGTCATCGCCACCACTCCGCGGACTTCCTGCGGCATATGAGCTCCGATCGTCTGGGGTTTCCGGTCGGCGGGCTCGTGCCCTGGACCTGGCGCCATCCTTGCCTGCCGGCGGGGTGCTGGCGACCCGAGACGCGGAGACTGTCACTGGACAGGGCCTGGGGGATCGGTAAGGTAAGCCTTCCCTACGAAGGAGGCTCTACCGATGCTGCTGGACCACCGTGGCGCCCGCCCGCGACGCCGCCTCGTGCTCGTCGCCATCGCTGCCGGCGCAGTGGCCGCGGCCACCCTCGCCGGCTGCGGCGAGGCCGACCCGGACGTCGCCGACGGAGGGCCGGCCGACCCGGTCGCGACGTCCGGCGAGTCCGACGAGCCGCTGGTGATCTACTCCGGTCGCAGCGAGGAACTGGTCGGCGGGCTCCTGGACCGGCTCGAGGAGGTGACCGGCGTACCGGTGGAGGTACGCTTCGCCA
>Ga0136637_1000455_pt1 | contig 9944 bp, 8 predicted proteins | sample AntDrymUQ8572106_2_FD_105497 | JGI IMG/M metagenome (GOLD analysis project Ga0136637, IMG submission 105497) | Polar desert sand microbial communities from Dry Valleys, Antarctica - metaG UQ857 (21.06) | ecosystem: Environmental > Terrestrial > Soil > Desert | place: Antarctica: Dry Valley... | reverse complement strand
GAGTTGATCTCCCGCTATAGGGCCGAAGGCGCGGACCTTGCCGCAGTGGACCGCGAAGCACTGGAGAAGATGGGCGTCCGGTTGCGCGAGACGGATCTCCTTTCGGACGACTTCGGGGCCGGCGTGCGCCACGACCCCGAGAAGCTCGCGGAAGCAGTGTGCGGCGTTGCTCTCGTTCGCCTCTGAGATAAAACGCCAGCTCGCCTCGCGGACCTCATCCGCTACACGCCGCACCAACCGCCACGAGCTTGTCGGCCTGATGGACGCCGCCGGTGAATGGGATGGATCCGGCGTCACCTTCACCACCCGCAACGCTGCCGTCGCTCGTTCCGTGGTGCGTCTGCTGCGCTCTGAGTTCGGGCTGCATTCCCGACTCTCTCCGGCTGGGACGGATCGTTTCGGCCGCGCCCGCTACGCAGTCCATGCGGAAGGCAACGGCGCTATTCAGGCGAAAGAGGAACTGCGGGCTGCCCGCTCCGGTCTTCGAGGCGCTGCCGAAGGGACTGCCTATTTGCGGGGCGCGTTCCAGGGCGCGGGCTCGGTCTCCCGGCCAGGACGTGGATATCATCTGGAGATCTTCCACCGCGACGAAGCATTCATCCGGCGCGTCGCCACGCTCTCCCGGGCTCCGCTCGGCATCACCTGCAGGCGCGAACGCTGGGTCGCCTACGCAAGGAGCGCAGACAGCGTGACGACCTTCCTCTCCCAATTGGGGCTGCACGACGCCGTCCTGGAATACGAGGCCCGCGCTGTGCTCGGGGAGGCGAAAGCCAACGCCAATCGGCTCACCAACTTCGACGCCGCCAACGCCGGACGCACGGCGGTCGCCGCCGCCCGCCAGCAGGAAGTCCTCGAAACCCTCAACCCCGACAACCTGCCACCGGCGTTACGGGAAATGCTGGAACTCCGTCTGGAGCATTCTGACGCCTCGCTCGCCGACCTCGCCCGCCTCGGCAATCTATCCAAAAGCGCCGTAAATCATCGCTTGCGGAGGCTGATCGAGCTGTCGGGGAAACTCACGAGCCGATGAGCCCGGCGTACATCCGCGCCGAGTGGGTCCATGCTTGGGAGATCACCGCGCAAGAATTCGACGAAGCGTGGAGTGCGGCAGGCGATGGATAAAGCGCCGAAATGGTGACAAGTTCATCGTTTGTTATAAGCTAGACGTGTTGGGCACAATGATCCCATTGCAAACGTCGAGATGAGGAGGAACGGGTGGCGGTAAGAGTAGGTATAAACGGATTCGGCAGGATCGGGATGCTGGTGGCGAAGGCCGCTATGAAGCGTGGCGACATCGAGATAGTGGCCGCCAACGACCTGATGCCTTTCGAGTCGCTGGCGAACCTGTTCAAGCACGACTCGACCCACGGCATCTGGGACGAGGACGTGTCTTTCGACGGCAACGTATTGAACATCGGCGGGCGGGAGATCAAGACTTTCTCCGAGCGCGACCCGGAGAACATTCCCTGGGGCGACGTGGGCGCGGATATCGTGGTCGAGTCCAGTGGCGTGTTCACTGACCGCGACGCCGCGGCGGCCCATCTCGAAGGCGGCGCGAAGAAGGTCGTGATCTCCGCCCCCGCAAAAGGCGCGGACGCGACCTTCGTTTACAAGGTCAACCACGAGTCTTACGACCCGGACCAGCATCAGGTCGTCTCCAACGCGAGCTGCACCACCAACTGCATCATCCCGCTGGTGAAGGTCTTGCAGGAAAACTTCGGCATCGAGTCCGGCTTCATGACGACCGTTCACGCCTTCACCAACGACCAGAGCCTCGTGGACGCGGCGCACAAGGACCCGAGGCGCGCTCGCTCCGCGCCCAAGAACATCATCCCGACCTCCACGGGCGCGGCCCGGACGGCGGGCGTGATCTACCCTGAACTCCAGGGCAAGGTTGATGGGATGTCCATGCGCGTCCCCGTTGCCGACGGCTCCATCACGGACTTCGTGGCCCAGGTCTCCCGCGACGCCTCCGTCGAGGAGATCAACACCGCCTTCAAACAGGCCGCCGAGGGCGACCTCGAAGGCGTACTCCAATACTCTGAGGCGCCGCTGGTCTCCCAGGACATCATCGGCAACGACCACTCGTGCATATTCGACTCCGGCCTCACCATGTCCAACGGTCGCACCGTCAAGGTCTTCGGCTGGTACGACAACGAGTGGGGCTACTCCGTGCGTACCTGCGACATCGCATCCTACATCGGGGAGAGGCTTTAAGTAGCCGGTCAGCGTTTCAGCTATTCAGCAGGTCAGGTAAAGACCGCAACCGACGCAGACGGAGCAGCATAGTTCCCTGCTGCGCCGTCTGGTTGACAACCTTCGCCCGATGCTTGGTGAGCAGTCGGAAAGCGGTGGGCTAGCGGTTCGGGCCAAAAGCTGATCGGCTGAAACGCGCCGACTAAAGGGAGGCAAAATGCACAAACGGAGCGTCAGAGACCTCGATGTACAGGGCAAGCGGGTGCTTGTGCGCGTGGACTTCAACGTGCCGGTGAAAGACGGGCGGGTGACCGACGATACTCGCATCCGGCGCGCCCTGCCGACGGTCCAATATTTACTCTCGGAAGGAGCGCGTCCGGTACTCATCTCGCATCTTGGACGCCCGAAAGGCGAGCCCGACCCGAAGTACGCGATGGATCCGGTCGCTCATCATCTGGGTGAGTTGTTGGGCGAGCCGGTGGTGAAGCTCGATGCCGCCGTCGGGCCCGAGGTCGAGGAGGAGTTGGAGAAGTGGGATGGGCGTGGCGTCGTGTTGCTTGAGAACTCGCGCTTCTATCCCGGCGAGACGAAGAATGAGTCGGATCTCGCAACTCAGCTCGCCGCGCTCGCGGATCTCTACGTCAACGACGCATTCGGGGCGGCTCACCGGGCGCACGCGACGACCGTCGGCGTGGCGAAGTTACTACCGGCGGCGGCTGGGTTGTTGATGGAGGAAGAGCTGGATCACCTGGATACGGTTCTCCGCGACCCGGAGCGACCGTTCGTCGCCATCCTCGGCGGGGCGAAGGTTTCCGACAAGCTCGGGGTCATCGAGAGTCTTCTGGGGAAGGCGGATCTACTCCTGATCGGGGGCGCCATGTGCTTCACGTTCTTGGAGGCGAAGGGCTACGAAGTGGGAGATTCCCTAGTCGAAGATGACTACATCGAAGAGGCGAAACGCTTGATGGAGGAGGCCGGCGACCGTCTCGTCCTCCCGACAGACGTGGTAGTCGCCGACAAAATGGAGGAGGGCGCCGAGAGCCGGGCCGCCGAGGCGGACCGTATGCCGCCCGGCATGATGGGCCTGGACGTGGGTCCTGATACCGTGGACCTTTTCGGGGAATACATCGCAAACGCGGGAACCATCTTCTGGAATGGCCCGATGGGCGTCTTCGAGATAGACGCCTTCGCGGGCGGCACCGAAGGCGTCGCAAGGGCCGTGGCCGAGAGCAATGCAACGAGCGTCATTGGCGGCGGCGATTCGGTCGCCGCCGTCAGCAAGCTCGGCCTGGAGGACGAGATGAGCTTCATCTCCACCGGCGGCGGCGCGTCGCTGGAGTACATCGAAGGCAAGGAATTGCCCGGCGTGGCGGTCCTGCCGGACAAGGAGGATTAGATGGCTGACGCAAACCGCCGCCCGATGATGGCGGCGAACTGGAAGATGAACAAGACCGTCAGCGAGGCGCAGGAATACACCGCCGCGCTGCTCCCACGCGCCGCCGACGCCGAAGGCGTGGACGTAGCCGTCTTCGCGCCGTTCACCTGTCTGCATAAGGTCGCCCGGATGGCCCAGGACTCGCCGGTCCTGGCCGGGGCGCAAAACTTCTACTTCGAGGACTCGGGGGCGTTCACCGGTGAGGTCTCCGCTCCCATGTTGCAAGATATCAGCGCGGGGGCCGTGATCGTCGGCCACTCCGAGCGGCGCGAAGTCTTCGGCGAGACCGATGAAACTGTCGCCCGCAAAGCCGCGAAAGCAGTGGAGGCGGGTTTGTTGCCCATCGCATGCGTCGGGGAGACGAAGGAAGAGCGCGATTCCGGCGGCATGTGGGATAAGGTTTCGGGGCAGGTTCGGCGGGTGATGGAGGAGCTTGACGATGACGTGGGTGGAGACAAACTTGTCTTCGCCTACGAGCCGATATGGGCGATTGGGACGGGGGATACGGCCACGCCCGAGGATGCTCAGGACGCTATTGGCCGCATCCGGGAGTTGCTCGCCGAGGTCAGGGATCAGGAGTTCGCGGATGCTGTTCGTATCCTGTACGGGGGTTCGATGAAGCCAGAGAACGTCGCGGAGATCATGTCCCAGCAAGACGTGGATGGCGGCCTCGTCGGCGGGGCGAGCCTCGAAGTAGAGTCGTTCGTGAAGCTCATCGAAGCTGCTGGAGAGGGCCGCTCTTGATGGAGCGTATCGGCTCGGTGTGATAAATTAGACAGCATGATTTACGTACTGGCACTTTTGCACACGATATTCTGCGTCGCTTTGATCGGCATGATTCTGCTCCACTCCGGCAAGGGCGGGGGCCTTTCGTCCTCGCTCGGCGGCGGGATGGGGGGGGCGTTCTCCGGCACCACGGTCATGGAGAAGAACCTGACCCGGCTCACCATCATCGTGATCGGGCTTTTCACCGTGACGAGCTTGTTGCTGATATTCCTGGGGTGAAGCTAATCAGCGATCAGCTAGTCAGCAAGAGAACGAAAAGGCTGGCTCACCGGAGATCACGCCTCCAACGACGACGGCTTGCGAACCTGGACATCGTCACTCATAAAAACTGACAAGTTGATAAAGAAGGACCCGCCCGGGGAGGATGGGGAGAACGAGCGAGTCCAACATAGAATTATACACGGAAGCGGATTCGAAAGGGTGCGATCCGTCACATGTTCGTAGCCCGGTATCGCGTGGACTGCCGTTACTAGCGCTTCGCGCAGTCTTTCATCAAGGTCTAGTACAAACGAACTAGAAAGACCACTTACTTTGCGGAATGCGCTCCTCTGTCGCTGAGCGCATCCCGCAACCGTCAAGGCATTGGGGGGAGGGAGCCTCTCCTTTCCGTTACCGAAAAGGAGAATGGCGATGAAGCGAATAGTGAATTTCTTTGGACGAAGCAAGGCAGTAGTGCTTGCGGTGGTTGTGTCGGTGGTGCTTGTTGGCGCGCCTGCGGTGTTCGCGGCCAACGGCGATCCATTCATCCTGGGCACGAGCAACTCCGCCACTAATGCGAGTAAGCTGGTCACGAGCGGAGCGGATCCGGCCTTGAGCCTGGTTGTGGACTCGGGGGTGGCTCCCCTGGCGGTCAACTCCGCCGTGAAGGTGGCGAGGCTGAACGCCGACCGGCTCGACGGGCTGGACGCAACGGCCTTCCTGCGCGCGAACGGCAAGGCCGACAAGCTCGATGGCAAGGACTCCACGCAGTTCGCCCCGGACGCGAACCAGAACGGCAAGGCAGACATTGCCGAGAACGCGGATCAGGCATCCAACGCAGGCAACGCCAACACCCTCGACAACCTCGACTCGGCCGAATTCCTCGGCGTCAACCAGAAGGCCGCCGACTCCGACAAGCTGGACGGCAAGGAGCCAGCGCAGCTTCCGGGCAGCATCGCCGGGATCGCCTCGTTCTCGGGACCCGTCGGTAGCATCCCCAGTGGCTCGGCCTTCGTCTTCGCGGGGCCGCAAGCGACGGTCACGACGACCGCGAGTCAGAATCTCGTCGGCGCGGCCCAGGCGCCGCTCGGACTCTCTTCAGGTGGCCCGCAGATCTTCAGATACGAGCTCTGCTACCAACCAGCCTCTGGCGGCCCGCTCACGAACTTCACCAGACCTAATTTCTCGATTGGCGAGGCCAGCACGACGCGAGTGCCGTTCTCCGCGATGGCAACAACGACGCCGGGCGCGGGGACGTGGAAGGTCGGGTTCTGCGTGCAGAACTACAATCCGCTGACGCTCGACGACAACGACTATGTCAGTGGCTGGGTGCAGGTCGTCAACGACCCCGTCGCCACGACCGGCACGGCGGTGGCGAAGTCGAACGTCGCCTCGCCGCAGGAGGTTCGGGACCGCTGATCGGCCCTTCCAACCACCATCGGATGGCCGAGGATAGAGAATCGGACATACGAGAGGTCGAGTATTTTGCCCGGACCTTGACGATGAGGCCCGTGGTGTTTTAGCATCCACCATTAGCGTGAACTCGCATCGAGAGCGGCGGAGGGAACTGGCCCGAAGAAACCGCGGCAACCTCGGGAGGAGCCACCGGCTACTCGCCGCAAGGTGCCAAGTCCAGCAGGACGGTCATCACCGTCCTGGAAGATGTGGGGAGAGGTGGGCAGCCTCTTCTACGGAGCGGGTTACGCGAGCGAACCGTCGCCACGGCGACTGCCGCGAGGCGTAGTACCCGACGTTATAGAAGGAGGCTGTATTTCCACTGAGTATGACACTAGACCCTGGGGCCGGACACTGCCCGGCATCTGAATCCTCGGGAAAACTCCATCATCGCATAGGCTCTTTCGAGCCGGAACTTGGCGGCTTCCTGCCGGAGGTCACGCTCGCCTACGAGACTTGGGGCGAGTTGGACTCCGCGGGCGAGAACGCGGTCTTGATCGTCCACGCCCTCACCGGCGACTCCCACGCCGCCGGAGACCCCTGCGCCGATTACAAGCGCGGCGGGTGGTGGGAGCCCGTGATCGGACCCGGAAGGATGATAGATACCGGCGAGAACTTCGTGATCTGCTCGAACGTCCTCGGCGGCTGCTCCGGCAGCACGGGACCGGCCTCGACCGACCCGGAGACCGGACGCCCCTACGGGATGCGTTTCCCGGTCGTCACGATCCGGGACATGGCGAGGGCGCAGAAGCGGCTCCTAGACGACCTCGGGGTACGGCGGCTCCGGCTCGTCATCGGGGGTTCCATCGGCGGGCAGCAGGCGCTTGAGTGGGCGGTTGAGTTCCCTGACTTCGTGGAGCGGGCCGCGCCGGTTGCCGCGACGGGCGCACTGGGACCGCAGGGGATTTCGATGAGCGAGATCGGCCGCCGCGCCATCATGGCCGACCCGGACTGGATGGAGGGAGATTATTATGGCACGGGCCGCTCCCCCGACGCTGGACTCGCCATCGCCCGAATGGTCGGCATGGTCACCTACCAGAGTGCCGCCAGGCAATGGGAGAGGTTTGGGCGGAGGCCCGCCAAACGGCCCGCGCTGCACCGTGAGATCGGGGGCCGCTTCGAGGTCGAGAGCTACCTGCATTACCAGGGCCGGGAACTAACCGGACGCTTCGACGCCAACTCGTATCTGTATCTCTCGCGGGCGATGGACCTCTACGACGTATCCGCCGGTTACAATTCACCCGAGGAGGCATACTCGCGTATCCAGGCGGAGATGCTCTTCGCCGGGATCTCCAGCGACTGGCTCTTCCCGGCAGCGGAAGTCAGGGCAACAGCCGAAGCGGCAAGGGCTGCGGGCGCGCAGGCAAGGTACGTACAGATGGAGTCCAACGACGGACACGACGCCTTTCTAAAGGACTGGGCGCAATTGAGAGGGGCTATCAAGCCTTTCCTCGAAGCCGACAATAAAAGCTGACCGCTGAAAGCTAAAAAGCTGACAGCTAAAAAGGAGGAGAACGGATGACAGACACCGCGGACCAGAAGCAGCAGGAGCGCGAGTACGGGTTCGACACCCTGGCGCTGCACGCCGGGCAGGAAGTGGACTCGGCGACCACGGCGCGGGCCGTGCCGATCTACCAGTCCACCTCGTACGTGTTCAACGATACCGACCACGCCGCCAACCTCTTCGCCTTGAGCGAGATGGGCAACATCTACACCCGCATAATGAACCCCACGACGGATGTATTCGAGAAGCGCGTCGCCGCGCTCGAAGGCGGCGTCGGGGCGCTCGGAACGGCCTCGGGGCAGGCGGCGGAGACGCTTTCGATCCTGAACATCGCGGGGGCGGGGGACGAGATAGTCTCCGCCGCTGGACTCTACGGCGGGACGTACAACCTCTTCCACTACACGCTGCCCAAGATCGGGATAGACGTAAAGTTCGTGGACGCCACGGACCCGGAGTCTTTCCGCGAGGCGATCACCGACAAGACCAAAGCCCTCTATGCCGAGACCGTCGGCAACCCGTCACTCAATACCCTGGATATAGAGGCAGTCGCCGCCGTCGCGCACGAGGCTGGCATCCCGCTCATCGTTGACAACACGCTGCCCTCCCCGTACCTGGTAAACCCGCTGGCGCACGGGGCTGACGTAGTGGTGCATTCGGCGACCAAGTTCATCGGTGGACATGGAACGTCTATCGGTGGCGTGATGGTGGACGGCGGGAAGTTCCCGTGGGACAACGGCAAGTTCCCAGGGTTCACCGAGCCGGACCCGTCTTATCACGGGCTGGAGTTCTACCCGGCCCTCGGCGAGCTTTCGTACATCTTGAAGGCCCGCGTCCAGATGCTCCGCGACTACGGCCCGGCCCTGAGTCCGTTCAACAGCTTCCTGTTCTTGCAGGGACTGGAGACGCTGCCGCTGCGGATGGAGCGTCACTGCCAGAATGCGATGGCCGTAGCCGAGTTCTTGCAAGGGCATGACAAAGTGAACTGGGTGAACTATCCGGGGCTCTCGGATCACCCGTCGCACGAACTGGCGACGAAGTACCATCGGGATGGGATGTACGGTGCTATCCTGGGCTTCGGGATAGACGGCGGGCTTGAGGCTGGCAAGAAGTTCATAGACCGGCTGGAGTTGCATAGCTTGGTGGCGAATGTGGGTGATGCGAAGAGTCTGGTCATCCACCCGGCCTCGACGACGCATTCGCAGCTCTCGGCGGACGAGCAGAAGACGACGGGCGTCACGGACGACTACATCCGCCTGAGCGTCGGGTTGGAGTCCATAGACGATATCATCTACGACCTGGATCAGGCACTGAGCGGAGCGTGAATGCGGAGTGAACGATAGACCCCTCGTAATAAAGTTCGGGGGCACCTCGGTCGGCGGCGGCGCGCAGTTCATCCGCGCCGCCACCATAGCCGCCGATGCAGCCAGAAACCGTCCGCTCGCCGTCGTCGTCTCGGCGATGAGCGGCACGACCGACACCCTCATCGGCTTCGCCCGAAGCTCCGTCTCTAGCGGGACCCGCGAGGGCTCGGTGGCGGAGCTTCATCGCTCGCTGGCGGAGCGGCACCTGAAAGCCGCCCGCGAGGCTGTCTCGGAGGAGTACCTGCCGGAAGTCGAGGAGCGGCTGCTTGTTCTATTGAACCGACTCCTTGAGACAATAGAGGCTCCGGCTACGGATCAGGCTGCCCGGAAGGCTGGGATCGCGGTTTTCGGGGAGCGTCTCTCCTCCGTGATACTCGCTGGGGTCATCAGCAGTCAAGGCATTCCGGCCGCCGTCGTGGACGACGACCCGATAGCCACGGTGGGTTCGTTCTCCGCTTCTGATGTGGACGCGGATACGACGCGGGAGCGGTGCGCGGGCTACGTCGCGCCGTTGTTGGATGATGGGTTCGTGGCGATCGTGCCTGGGTACGTCGGTCGGTCGCCGGAGGGGTCGCCGACCACGCTCGGGAGGGGAGGCTCGGACCTTTCGGCGACGGTGCTTGGGCGGGCTTTGGGTTCTGATGAGGTCTGGATCATGTCGGACGTAGACGGCGTGTTGGATGCCGACCCGCGCCTGGTCCCCGACGCGACTTTGTTGCCGCGGCTCTCGTATCGGGAGGCTGGGGATTTCGCGTCGCTTGGGGCGAAGGTGCTCCATCCCAAGACGATGGAGCCGGCTTCGGAGACGGGGATCGAGGTCCACGTCCGAAACACGTTCGCGCCGGAGCGTCCCGGTACCCGCGTCTCGGGCTTCGAGGAGGGGCCTGGTGTGCGCTGCGTGGCGCTGCGCCGGAACTTCGCCGTGGAGCTTCCCTGCGTCTCCCGTCGCCACCGCAAGGAAGCGGCGGCCGTGATCGGCATCGGCCTGCCGGAGGAGAAAGACCTGGCG
>Ga0136637_1000454_pt1 | contig 9953 bp, 5 predicted proteins | sample AntDrymUQ8572106_2_FD_105497 | JGI IMG/M metagenome (GOLD analysis project Ga0136637, IMG submission 105497) | Polar desert sand microbial communities from Dry Valleys, Antarctica - metaG UQ857 (21.06) | ecosystem: Environmental > Terrestrial > Soil > Desert | place: Antarctica: Dry Valley... | reverse complement strand
GGGAGCGCCGTCCCGACGTGCGCCTGTTCTTCCTCGGGATGCGACACCCGAACCCGGACGTGCCGGAGATGCGCATGGCGGCCACTGCGGTGTCGCTGTCCGACCGGCTCGGGCTCACGAACAAGCACGTCTTCTTCAACGACGACTGGGTCCCGTACGAACGTCGCGGGAACTACCTCCTCGACGCAGACATCGGCGTGAGCTGCCACCTGCAGCACGTGGAGACCGCGTTCTCGTTCCGGACGCGGATCCTGGACTACCTCTGGGCCGGCCTGCCGATCGTCACGACGAGCGGCGACACGTTCGGTGACCTGGTCGAGGCCGAAGGGCTCGGGTTCTCGGTCGCGGCCGGAGACATCGACGGCCTCGAGGAGGCGCTGTTCCAGCTGCTCGACGACGAGGACCTGGCCGCGCGCTGCTCCAAGCGCAGCCGTGAGGTCGCGCGCAGCTTCACCTGGTCCAAGGTCATGCAGCCGCTGCTGGAGTTCTGCCGCAACCCGCGCCGGGCCCCGGACCTGGCCGTCGAGCTCGGCGAGGCGGCGGTCGGCATGCCGCGCGCGTTCCTGGACTCCTCCCGGCCGTCGATCCGCGAGGACGTGGCCCTGGCGCGGGACTACCTGCGCCAGGGTGGCGTGCGAGAGGTGTCCAGACGGGCGGCCGGGCGGATCACCCGGCTCGTCCGCGAGCGGCTGGGCCGTCCGGAGTCAGCCCCTCAGCTCCGGCGGTAGGCGCCGGTCGGCCGGCTCGGCACCGGCACCAGCAGGGCTTCGACCTGCCGGCGGGTGATGCCGCGGACCGCGGCGAGCCGGCCGATCTCGCGACGTCGACGAAGCGTCCCCGGCAGCATCCGGAGGTACGACGCGAGGACCTTTGCCCGGACACCGGCATCCGCGCCGCGATGGTCCGAGCGGGTGACGACGGACATTGCCGTGAGCGGGTACCGCGCGACTGCGCGGAGCGCAAGCCCGCGGCTGGCGTCCTTGGTCAGCGTGAGCAGCCGGTTGCGGTCGTCATGGAAACGGAACAGCGTGGAGCCCTCGCGGCTGGACCTCGAGTGCTGGTGGCGGACGACCGCGCCGGCCTCGTAGCGCACCTCCCAGCCGGCCAGGCGCATGCGCCACGACAGATCGGTGTCCTCGTAGTACATGAAGAACCGGTCGTCGATGCCCCCCGCATCTGCGATGGCGGCCACGCGGAGCAGGGCCGCCGCGCCGGTGAAGCCGAACACGTGCCCGGACGCGCGCGATCCGTCGTCGACGGCGAGCCAGTCGCGGTCCTGCCCGAACCCGTCCGTACGGACGACGTTGCCGGTCGAGTTGAGCAGGTCCACCCGGCCGTCCACTGCCGGACGGAACGTGCTGCCGTCGGAGGCCGTGACCACGCCGGACTGGTCCGGCCCGGCGCCCGGCGCCGGTGCAAAACGCTCGGCCAGGAGGACGCGAGCGGTGACCGCGCCGACCCGCTCGCCACCTGGCCCGTCGACGACCGCGAGCATGCGCTCGAGCGCGTCCGGGGCCAGCTCGGCGTCGTTGTTGACCAGCGCGGCGTACGGCGTCGCCACCTGCCGCTGCGCGAGCGCTACGCCGCCGGCGAAGCCGAGGTTCCGCCGGCTCGTCACGACCCGGACCGCCGGATACCGCCGCAGCACCTCGGCCGTCGCGTCGGTCGAGGCGTTGTCGACGACAAGGACGTCGACGAGATCCGGCCCGAGCGTCTGGGTCATGATCGCGTCCAGGCACGCCGGCAGCAGGTTCGCGCCCTCCCAGGTGACCACGACCACCGTGATCGCCGCCGCGTCGCTCCCACCCACGACCCGGACCCTAGGTGCCGGGGCCGGGCCGGCGCGACGGTTATGCTCCCGGGAGCCGACGGAGTGGACCGCCAGCCCGTGACCTCGATCGATCCCCACCCAGTCGCCACTGACGGCGGCCGGGCTGCGGGCGACCGGCTGGACCGGCGGATCGGTTGGGTGACGTTCGCCGCGGCCGTCGTGCTCGTGGTCGCCGGGCTCGGGCAGTCGCTGCTGGGGCTTCGGGTGTTCGCGAGCTCGGATGTCGTCTACCGGGTGGCGCCGTGGTCGGCCCAGGTGCCGCCGGGCTTCAGCGCTGAGAACGACTACGTGCAGGACCCGATCGACGCGGTGCTGCCAGGAGCGTACGAGTTCGTCAGCCGGCTCCGCGACGGCGACGTGGCGCAGTGGTCGGACCTGCAGTCCGGCGGTTTCGAGGTCGCGGCCACGCCGAACCTCGCGCTGTACTCACCGCTCACCGCTCCGTACGTGGTGCTGCCGCTCTGGCTCGCGCCGGCCTACGGCAAGCTGCTCGAGATCGTCGTGACAATCGGCGGAATGGTCCTGTTCACCCGCCGGCTCGGGCTCGGTCGTGCGGCCGGGTGGATGGGTGGGCTCGCGTTCGCGACGTCAGGCTTCATGGTCGCCTGGACGAACTGGCCGCAGACCCGGGTGGCCGCGTTCTTGCCGGCGCTGTTCTGGGCGCTCGAGCGGCTGCTGCAGACCCGCAACGGGCGCAGCGTCGCGCTGGTCGCGGCGGTCGTCGGAGCCATGCTTGCCGGTGGGTTCCCGGCCGTGACGACATACGCGCTCTACACCGGTGCGGCGTACGTGCTGGTGCGGCTCGCGGTGCTCGAGCGGCACCGACTGGCTCGGCTGGTCACGAGCGGTGCCCTCGCGATCGCCGGAGTCGCTGCTGGCGCGCTGCTGGTCGCCGTGCAGCTGCTGCCGTTCCTCGACCTGCTCGGCCAGACCTATGTCGGGCCGCGCGACCAGGACGCCGAGAACTTCCTCCCGCTCGCCTCGCTCGTGACCATGCTCGCCCCGGACGCGATGGGCACCACCAACGCGCGCATCGGGTGGCTCGGCCCGCGCAACCCGATCGAGTCGTTCTCGTACGCCGGCGTCGCGGTCGTCCTGCTCGCCGGGATCGGGATGATCACCGGGTTCCGGGCAGCCCGGGCCGAGCACCGCGACCAGGTGCCGCGGCGAGGTGTGCGCGCCTTCTTGATCGTCGCAACGCTTGTCTGGGGCGTCGCGATCTACGCGGGCGGGCCGTGGCTGACCCTGCTGCAACGGCTGCCGTTCCTGGACATGAACCCGATCGGCCGGGCCCGCTCGGTGCTCGGCTTCCAGGTAGCCGTCCTGGCCGCCGTGGGATTCGACGCGCTGCTCCGCTCCGAGCCGGTCCAGGTGCGGCTGCGCGAGCTCTGGCGTGGAACCGCCGGCGAGCGGCGGGCACGCGTCGCGCGGGCCGGCGCGTGGGCCCTCCTCGCCGGCGCGACGGTCGCGCTGATCGCGCACGGGCTCCAGTACGCGGTCGACGGCGGCTTCTACGGCTACTACGGGACCCGGATCATGATCGCAGCCGGCCTCGGCGTGGCGGCGCTGGTCGGCGTCATCCTGGCCCGGACCCGACGAGGCGGCTGGCGGCTGGCCGGTCTCGTGCTGGTCCCAGCCGTCGTGCTCGGGCAGGCGATCATGGTCGTCGTCCCGTTCTGGCCCGAGGTTCCCCGCGAGGACTTCTACCCGGTCACCGACACCCACCGGTTCCTCTCGGCCAACGTCGGTCACGACCGCTACCTCGCTGCTGACGACGCGCTCATGCCGGGGTCGAACGTCGCGTACGGCCTGCGCTCGCTCTCCGGGCACGCGTTCATGCGCGAGTCCTTCGCCGAGCTTCTGCGCGCGGTCGACCCGGACGCGTTCGTCGCTCCCACGCTGGCCGAGCCGAGCGTCCCGAGCGCGGTCGCCGGCGCCGCCCTGCTCGACCGTCTCGGCGTGACCTACCTGGTCTCGCCGCCGGAGTCCGAGGTCGCCGGCGTGCGCACCACGGTCGGCGGGAGCGCGCAGCAGGTCGTCTGGACGCCGGGCAGCACGCTGCGGTTCGAGCTCGACGGTGGCCCGCTGCGGGGCGTCGGGGTGGCGCTCGCCGAGACACCGTCCGACCTGGACGTGCCGGCCCGCGTCGAGGCCCGGGTGGTCGACCAGGCCGGTGCGGTCGAGCTGGCTGGGGCTCGGCTCCTGCGCGATCGGACCAAGCCGGGCGACGTGGTCGTCGCGCTGGCCGGCGAGGACGTCGCCGCGTCCCGACCACTCACCGTCGAGCTCACGTTGCGGGCAGATCACACCGTGCTGCTGGCCGGGTCCGGCGGTGTACCGCAGCTGGTCGTCGTCCGGCCGGGCGGCGACTCGCTCGAGATGCTGCGGTCGGACGAGGCAGTCGTGTACGAGCGCGAGGATGCGCTGCCGCGGATCCGGTGGGCCGGCACGTCCGCGGTCGAGCCCGACGGCCCGACCGCGATCGGCCGGATGCTCGCGGGCGAGGAGGCCGACGTCCTGCTCGCCGAGCCAGGACCCGAAGCGGACGGGTCGAGCGCAGCCGTCGAGGTGCTCGAGGACTCCGGCGACACGATCCGGGTCCGGGTCGATGCAGACGGCGCCGGCTACGTCGTCGTCGCTGACGCGCTGCAAGACTCGTTCCGGGCCACGCTCGACGGCGAGCCGGTCCAGCTCAGGGCGGCAGACCACGCGGTGGTCGCGGTCGCCACCCCGGCGGGCGAGCACGAGATCATGATCACCTATGACGCTCCACGTGGCGGGGCCGGACTGATCATCTCGATCGCGACCGCGGTGGCGCTGGTCCTCCTGGTCCTGGTCAACCCAGGGCGCGCTCGTACGCGGCGATCGTCGCCACCGCGCACCGACGCCAGGTGAACGCGGCTGCCCAGACCCGCCGGTCGGCTGCACCCTCGTCCCGTCTCGCGTGCCCGGCGCGGACGAGCGCCGCCGCGAGCGCGTCGACCTCACCCACCGGCACGAGGTCGGCGTGCCCGCCGCTGATCTCCCGGTGCACCGCCAGGTCGCTGGCCACCACCGGCGTCCCGCAGGCCAGCGCCTCCAGCACGGGGAGACCGAAGCCCTCGTAGGTCGAGGGACTCACGAGAGACGTCGCCCCGGCCACGAGCGCGCGGAGGGTCGACGCGTCCAGGTAGCCGGTGCTGATCGCGCCCTCGGCGTCCACCTCGTCGCCCCACCCGGGCGGGCCGGCCAGGACCAGCGGCGGGACTGCGTCGTCGGCGGCGCGAGCCTGCCGGTGCGCTGCGAGCAGGTCAGGGAGGCGCTTGCGCGGCTCCCGCGTGCCGACGAAGAGCACGTACCGCTCGGGGACGCCGAGCACGGTTCGCTCGGTCGTGGTCAACGGTTGCGCGGTGCGCCACGCCTCGCTCACGCCGAGTGGCGTCGCGACGACCCGATCTGGGGACAGCCCGTACTCGGCAGCAACGTCGGCGGAGGTCGACTCGGCCGGGCAGAGCACCAGCGCCGCCCTGGCGACCGAGCGCGGCACCAGCTCGCGGTAGCGCAGCGACGCAGCGCTCACCGTGTCGGTGTGGCGCAGGAACGCGAGGTCGTGCACGGTCACCACACCGACCGCTCGCCGGGTGGGCGGGAGCACGAAGTTGGTCGCGTGGAACACGTCGCACGGTCCGGCCAGCAGCTCCACCGGTGGGACCTCGGCCCGAGCCCAGAGCGACTGCAGCAGCCGGGCCGGGACTGGCCGCTGCCGGACCCGGTGACCATCGGGAGCGGTGAGTGCTCGGGCCCCGCGCAGCGTGAACGCCGTCAGCGTGAGGTCCGGCCCGCCCGGCGTGGTGGCCAGCGCGTCGACGAGGTGGTTCACGTACTGCCCGATGCCTGTCCGCACGCCGAGCAGCGGCGTCGCGTCGAGCCCCACCCTCACCCGGGCATCCTCGCAGGGGGTCTCGCCCCAAGGCCTCAGCCCAGGGGGTTGCGGTGCACGTTGTCCGGCGGGTCGGCGGACAATGCGGTCGAGGCGATCCATGGCCGGTCGTCGGGCTCGTCGACCAGGCCGGCCTCCTGCCAGGCGAAGTCGCCGTCGACCACGCGTCGGGCCAGCCGCCCGTCGGCCCGATCGGTGTTGTGCCGCAGCGCGATGAAGAGCGTCGCGACGCGCGTACGGGACTGGCCGCAGAACGCGTCGGCGAGGTCGACGGCGGTCGCTGCCTCCGGGCCGCCCTCGCGCTCCAGGTCATGCGCGCGGACGCAAGTGGCGGTGATCGCGAACAGCTCAGCACCGATGTCGACGAGGCGGGCCAGGTAGGCCTGGCGGCGCTCCATGGTGCCCTGCCACCGGGCCATCCCGTAGAACGTCCAGCGGGCCAGCCGGCGGCTGGTGCGCTCGACGTACCGGAGGTGGGTGGCGAGCCGGCCGAGCTCGGCGTACGCGCCGGGGCGGTGCCCGGGCCCGACCGCGAGCGTGGGCAGCCAGCCGGCGTAGAACCTGGCCGCCCGCCCGACCGCCCGGACCTTCGCGGCGCGGTCGGCGTCCGGGTCGATCAGGTCGCCGGCCACCGCGAGGTGGGTGTCCACCGCCTCGCGGGCGATCAAGAGATGCATGATCTCGGTCGAGCCCTCGAAGATCCGGTTGATCCGCAGGTCCCGGAGCACCTGCTCGGCCTGGATCCCGCGCTCACCGCGGGCGCGCAGGGAGTCGGCGGTCTCGTACCCGCGCCCGCCACGCATCTGGACCAGCTCGTCCGCGACCCGCCAGGCGTGCTCGGAGGCGTACAGCTTGGCCAGTGCTGCCTCGATCCGGATGTCGGTCTGGCCCGCGTCCGCGAGCCGTGAGGACAGCTCGAGCACGGACTCCAGCGCGAAGCTGGTCGCCGCGATGAACGCGATCTTGGTCGCCACCGCTTCGTGCTCGTGGATCGGCTTGCCCCACTGCACGCGCGCCGCTGACCACTCGCGGGCGACCCTCGTGCACCACTTGGTCGCGCCGACGCACGTGGCCGGGATCGAGAGCCGGCCGGTGTTGAGCGTGGTCAGCGCGATCTTGAGCCCGGCACCTTCGGCGCCGATCCGGTCCTCGACCGGGACCCGTACGCGGTCGAGGCGGGTCACCCCGTTCTCGATGCCGCGCAGACCCAGGAACCCGTTGCGGTGCTCGACCGTGACGCCGGGTGCGTCGCCCTCGACCACGAACGCGGTGATCCCGCCGCGGTGCCCGTCGGACCTGGGGACCCGGGCCATGACGACCAGGAGACCCGCGACGACGCCGTTGGTCGTCCAGAGCTTCTGCCCGTCCAGGACGTACGCGGTTCCGTCCTCCGTGGGGGTGGCGGTGGTGGCGAGCCGCGCGGGATCGGACCCGACGTCTGGCTCGGTGAGGAGGAACGCGCTGATGTCGGTGGTTGCGCACCGTGGCAAGAAGCGCTGCTTCTGCTCCGCGGTGCCGAACAGCTTGACCGGCTGCGGAACACCGATCGACTGGTGGGCGGAGACCAGCGCGCTCATCGCGGGGTTCGCCGAGCCGATCATGGCGAGCGCCTGGTTGAACACGAGCTGGGAGAGGCCGAGGCCGCCGTACTGGATGTCGATCTTCATCCCGAGCGCGCCGATGCCGGCGAGCCCGCGGAGCACCTCGTCGGGGATGAGGGCCTCGCGCTCGATGGCGGCGCCGTCGACCTCGAGCTCGAGGAAGTCGCGCAGCCGGGCGAGGAACGCCGTCCCGCGCTCCTGCTGGGCCGGATCGGTGGAGGGGAGCGGGTGCACGAGGTCGAGGCGGAACCGGCCGAGGAACAGCTCCTTGGCGAAGCTGGGTGCGCTCCAGGTGGCCTCACGGGCTGCCTCGGCGACCTCGCGGGCCTCGCGCTCGCTCACGCCGGTCTCGTCCAGCGGGAGGGCGGCGCCTTCGCCGGCGGTCGTCGACGCCTCGCGGTGGGTCAGGGTGGTCATGGCGGCGATGTTACTCGCCAGTAGCATCGCTCGCTCAGGCGGCGGGCTGGAACGACTCGGTGATCACGTCGAGCACCGCGAGGTTTTCCTCCCACCGTGTGTCGTCGACAGACCAGTAGATCGCGTACGCCATCGGCCCGGTGACCAGGTTGCGGCTGAGCACGTGCGTCGTCCCGGACGTGCCGTACGTGAACTCCCAGTCGGCGGCGTCGTAGTCGCGGTAGTCCACCCGCGCGATCTCGATGCGCTGGTAGCCCGTCAGCCGGTCGGCGACGGCGGGCTCCTGGGCGATCCAGTCGTCGTACGGGTCGGCCCGCGGCGTGTCGGTCTGGTCGATCCGCAGGAACCGGCCACCGGCCGGGTCCACGAAGTCCACGCGCGGCGGGTCGTCGCGCACCACGTCCCAGTCGGTCGGGACGGCAACGCTGAAGCCGGTCTCGTCCTCGTGCAGCCGGAAGCCGTCGGGCAGGGGGGCTCCGGGCTCGGCGGATGAGCTCGCCGGCGGGGTCGAGGCGACCGGTGGGGACGAACCAGCCGGTGGGGTCGAGCCGACCGGCGGACCCGTCGGGGTTGGCGTCGTGGCGCTCGGCCCCGCCGTCGTACCCGAACCAGCCGGCGGGCTGCTCGCCAGCCCGCCGGGGTCGCCCGGGTCCGCGCCCAGCCCGGGCAGCTGCACCACCGCGACCGCCGCGCCTGCGGCGAGTGCCGTCGCCAGCGCCAGCACCGCGAGGCGCCGTCGTCCCACCGGCCGCGCCCGGTCGAGCGGTGGAGGCACCGCCTGCGCCTGCTCCCCGGGCGGAGGAGTGGCCGCCGCGACCTCGCGCGCTCCGAGCGGGCGGAGATCGGCAGTGCTGCCCACCGCCGCGGCCTGCAAGAGCGCCTCAGCCTGAGCCGGGCCGAGCCGGTCCGCGGGCTCCTTCGCGAGCAGGCCGTCGATCGCGTGCGCCAGGTCCGGGGAGGCCCGTGCGGGTGGGTCGTGCGGCTCGACGATGGCGGCGGTGATGGTCGACAGCGCGTCGCCCCGCTCGAACGGCGGCCGTCCCTCGACCGCCGCGTAGAGCGTCGCGCCCAGCGACCAGAGGTCAGACGGCGGCCCGCCGGGCTGGCCGCGGGCCCGCTCCGGGGACAGGTACGAAGGTGAGCCGATGAGCATGCCGGTGGCGGTGAGCGTCACGTCGCCGTCAGCGGTCGCGACGCCGAAGTCGGTGAGCACGACCCGGCCGTCCTCGGCGAGCACGACGTTGCTCGGCTTGACGTCGCGGTGCAGGATGCCAGCCGCGTGCGCGGCGGCGAGCGCGCTCAGGACCGAGAGCCCGATCCGGGCCACCACCGCTGACGGCAGCGGTCCGTCGACCCGGACCCGCTGCCCGAGGCTCGTGCCCTCGACGAGCTCCATGACGATCCAGGGGCGGTGGTCGTCCTCCACCACGTCGTACACGCGGACCACGTGCACCTCGTCAAGCTGCGCCGCGGTCCGCGCCTCCCGCATCGTGCGGGCGAGCAGGATCTCGCGATCCTCGTCGCCCAGCCCGTCCGGCAGCCGGACCTCCTTGACCGCGACCTCGCGGCCCAGGAGCTCGTCGTACGCCCGCCAGACCGTGCCCATGCCGCCGGCACCGAGTGCGGTGAGAAGGCGGTAGCGGCCACCGACCTTGCGGGCCGCTGCGCGATCGTCCATGCCGTCAAGGTACCCAGGGTGCAGCGGACGGACGCATCCATGGCGGAATCCTCACGGCCCACGGGTGGTTGGACGGTAGGATCGACGTTGCTCGACCACGACAACTGAAGATGATCACCCATGGGGGTGAAAGGTTTCGACTTCGACTGATGTTTCAGGGGAAGCGGGCCGAGGATGCCAGGGATGAGCTCGTAAACCATGCCCTGGAAAAAGAATAAGCGCCGATACCAATCGCGCCCAGTTCGCCCTCGCTGCCTAAGCGAGTACGCGGACTTGTCAGCCTGAGTGCGCCTCCGACTCAGTCACTGGCATCAGCTAGGAGGCTTCATCGCCGCCCTCGGTCACGGGGGGCAGCGAGACATCAAACAGTGACTGAGCCCGTCGGCAGCTTGCTTGCGTGACTGCCGGGGCCGAGAAAAGCAGCTGCGAGCTCCGCCCGGAGAAGCCCTGACTCGACACCGAAGGACGCGGGTTCGATTCCCGCCACCTCCACCCATGACGACCCGC
>Ga0136637_1000451_pt1 | contig 9964 bp, 9 predicted proteins | sample AntDrymUQ8572106_2_FD_105497 | JGI IMG/M metagenome (GOLD analysis project Ga0136637, IMG submission 105497) | Polar desert sand microbial communities from Dry Valleys, Antarctica - metaG UQ857 (21.06) | ecosystem: Environmental > Terrestrial > Soil > Desert | place: Antarctica: Dry Valley... | reverse complement strand
TTTACTGATGTTACGCAGAAACGTGAGCCGTTTCTGCGTAACATCAGTAAATTAAACAAACTCCGCGACCGCAACTTTACGCTGTTTTGCAAAACTTTTTCGATGTAGTTTAATGCGGGCGATTTCGTGCAGAGTTTCCGCCGTCAAATAGGTTTCGCCGCATTTTAAGCAGGTAACTACCGGAACATTTTCGATAAGCAAAAGATTCGCACCTTTACCGTAGCTTCGCGTTACATATTTTATCTGCGCCTCGCCGCCGCAGATTCCGCAAACTGCTTTTTTAATTTTATTCGACATAAACTGTAATAAAAATCAGCGTTCCCGTTATTCCGAATTTTGTCACCGCCACCAAAATTTCCGAACCGTCAATTTTTTCTCCGCGAACTAAAAACTTAGACTCTTTTGTTTCGCGGTCTTTTTGCCTCTGAATAATTTCACCCGTCAAAATCGCGTTTTCAATATCATAAACGCTCAATCCGTCATTATCCATTTCCTCGTCAGCGTGAACAGTCATCAAATATTCACGCAGACGAACTTTTTCGCGCATTTTTTTTAATTCCCGTTCAAACACATTTTTTACTATTCAGCGCGTCTTTCTAAACTCAACGGCGATCTTCAAACATAAATCAAAATCTTCGCGGCGCGTTCGGTTGAACAATTTTATTTTCTTCCAACTCGCTGCACAACGCTTTTGGAAACAAACCGCACGGACGGACGAAGGCGACTGCCGCGTTCGTTCCGACGGCAAAAAGTCCGGCGGCGAGCGCAAGACAACCATACAAAGCATATTTTTGCGCCTTTTCGCCGATGACGATTCCCCAGTCAACTGCAAACAGCCAGAAGCCGTAAGCGAGATGCCACGCCGTCGCCGCTACGCCGAGAATGTAAAAAAGCAAAATTCCGGTGTTTTTGAATTCCGACGCGACAATATCAAACGCCCGAAGCGCATTTCCGGCGACCGGATTGCCGTAAGTTTCCAAGCCCGGAATTGCCCCGAAACGCATATTCAAAATATGAAAAACTAAAAAGAAAAACAGAAAAATGCCGGTGACGCGCTGAAGAATATAAAACCAATTGCGCCCGTAGTTGTAATCCGAACCGTTCGGTCGGGCTTCGGCGGAAATGATAATTCCGTAGACCGAATGAAAGATAAGAGGCAGAAAAATACCGAAAACTTCCAGAAACAGCAGATACGGAATGTGATGAATATCGCCGACCGCATCGTTAAAAACCTGTTTGCCGCTCATTGACTTGGAATTGGTAAACAGATGAACGAAAAAAAATGCTCCGAGCGGAACAATTCCGGTTATCTGATGCAGTTTTCGCAAAAGAAATGTTTTGCTGAGTTTAATAGCCATTTGTCTGAAAGCCTCTATCGCGGATTATTATCTAAAATTACTGATTTACGAAATTCTAAAATTAAAATCGGCAATCGGCAATCGTCATTGTTAAATTTGATGATACTTTTTTCCATTGATAAGTTAAAATGAATTCTCTTGCGCGACTTGTTCAGAAAAACTTATTATTACATTGAACATTAAACATTTATCATTTATCAGATTTACAGCATTCTTGATAAATGAAAAACTGTTCAAGTCGGGTAAATAATTATCAGAATTAAGTAAATTCTTTCTATCTGAATTCAAGATAAATGATAAATGTTCAATGATAAATGAATAAATGCACATCGAAACATTAAAGGTTTTTTGCGATTTGGTTGATTTGCAGAGTTTTTCGCTGGCGGCTGAGCGCAATTTTATTACTCAGTCGGCGGTCAGTCAGCAGATGCGGACGCTCGAAGAAAAATTCAAACGCCGTCTGCTCGAACGGGTTCGCGGGCGGCGCGAAGTGCGTCTGACACCGGCGGGCGAAGTTTTTTACCGCGAATCGAAAAATGTTTTGGATTGTTACGACGCGCTCAACGAAAATATGCGCGGGCTGGTCGGAAAAATCGGCGGAACGGTAAAGGTTGCCACCGTTTACAGCATCGGTTTGCACGAACTTCCGCCGAAGGTGCGGGAGTTTATGTCAAAATTTCCGTCCGCCAAAATTGATCTCGAATATTCGCGGACGACGCGCGTGGTGCGCGATGTTTTAAGCGGCGCAGTCGAACTCGGAGTCGTCGCTTTTCCCGAACCGCGACGCGGATTGACGATTGTGCAGATGCTCAACGACCGGCTCGTCCTTATCTGCTCGCCCGAACACGAATTCGCCAAAAAGAAAAAAATCAAAGCCGAAGAACTCAACGGGCGCGATTTTGTGCTTTTCGAGCGCGATATTCCGACGCGCAAAGCGACCGATAAAATTCTGAAAGCAAACGGCGTAGAAGTTAAAAAAGTCGCCGAATTCGACAATATCGAAACAATCAAACGCGCCGTCGAAGTCGGTTTCGGACTGGCAATCGTGCCGCATCCGTCGGTTGCGGACGAAGAAAAAAACAATCAACTCGCGGTCGTCAAACTGGCGGAAAAAGAATGGGTGCGAACCGTCGGCGTGATTTACAGAAGCGACCGGAATTTATCGCTGGCAGCCAAAAAATTCGTGCAATTGCTCGAAAATCAGACGTAAAAATTGTGGATTGGATATTTTGCAGAGATATTTTTTTCGCAAAAAAGTAATATCGCTTTTGCTTGATAATTTTTCGTCTGATATTTTATCTTTTGTGGTAAATAACGAATCTGACAGCAGTAAATTATCTGATTCCAAACCGTATCAAATCACTTTTGAGCAGCGTCCCCATTATCTCTATGTTTATGTCACGGGCGAACACGACAGCTACGAAATTTCTTATCAATACTGGCTGGAAGTTGCCGAATACTGCCGAAAAATCAATTGCGATAAAATTTTAATAGAAGAAGACATCGCGGAATCCGTTTCGCTCGCCGATGTGTATAAATTGGCGAGCGATTTACCGAAAATGGGATTTCTCGGCGTTCGCGTAGCCTTTTACGACCGTTACGCCGATCAGCAGGATTTAAACGAATTCGGCGAACTCGTCGCAAGCAATCGCGGATTATACGGAAAGATTTTCAACGGCTTAAACGATGCGGAGAATTGGCTTTTATCTGTATAAACACGCTTAATCCAAACTCACCAAAGTCAAACTTGAGGTCGGATTAATTCCGTTGAGAGCATTTTGCAAAAGCGGCACAATTCCTTCGGCTTCCATATATTCTCTGCCGAGCAGTTTACGAAAGCGTTTGTCCTTCGTTTCGCCGGTCACTTCCTTTAACATTCCGCGACAAAATGCGGTGACGAGTTCCGGCGCGAATTGTTTTCCGGCGTTTCTCTGCAAATCTTCGACGACTTCGTTTGCCGGACGGCGGCGTTTATAAGGTCGGTCGGTCGTCATCGCGTCGAACGAATCGGCTAAATTTACTATTTTGGCGACATACGGAATTTCTTTATCGTATAAACCGTCGGGGTAACCGCGTCCGTCGAGGCGTTCGTGATGATATTTTGCCGCCAGCGGAACGTCGGTATACGGATGATGAATCGGCAGTAGAATTTCGTAGCCGATTGCCGGATGTTTGTTGAGTTCGGCTGATTCTTTGGCGTTGATGCGATACGGCGCGTTGATGATGTTGCGCTCGACCGTTAATTTTCCGACATCGTGCAGATAACCGGCGACCGCCACGCCTTCGATTTCGCTTTCGTCGTAACCTAATTCCTGCGCGATAATTTCCGAGTATTTTCCGACTCTGACCGAATGCCCTTCGGTGTATTTGTCTTTGTAATCAATCGCGGCGGCAAACGCTTTGACCGTATCTTTGTAAGTCATTCGCAAATCATCGTAAAGCTGACGGTTTTCGTCGGCGCGGCGTTCGAGTTCCGCCAGCATATTTCTCTGCGCGATGCCGACTCCGATGTGCTGCGCCATCGCGCAGATAATTTCTTTGTCGTAACTCGAATAAGGTTCGCCGCTTGCCTTTTCGCCTAAAAAAATAACGCCGACGATTTCATCGCGGATAACGAGCGGAACGGCGAGTTCGATGCGTTTTTTCTCAAAGCTCTGATCGTAAATTTGAAAAAACGGCAAAACCCGCGCCTGCGCGACTTCAATCGGAAACAAACCGTTTGCCAAAAACTGTCGTTCGTCTTCGTAGCAGAGATTCAAACCGAGCGGAAAATCATCGCCGAGTCCGCGCACGACGAGCATATTCAATTCGTGTTCAAAGCGCGAAAAACGTGCGATGCCGCCGCGCATAATCGCCAGACTGCCCAAAAGCAGATGCAGCGACGTTCGCATCATTTCCTGAAAATTCTGCTTGTGCGCGACCTCCGAACCGAGTTCGGCTAACGCGCCGAAAGTATGTATTAATTTTTGTTGATTTTCCATCTTCTTTTTCAAAGTTTACAGATAGTTCCAGGTAGTTCCAGATAGTTCCAGAGTTCCAGATAGTTCCAGAGTTGCAGGTAGTTCCAGACAGTTACGGGCAGATTCTAACATTCTGAAACTATCTGGAACTATCTGCAACTATCTGGAACTATCTTGACGTGATTTGTCAGACCGAGCATCTCGAAAAGTTCAATCGTATCATCGTTAACGTCGGAAAACACGATTTTCGCGCCCGCGTTCGATGCCGCGTCAATTACGCCTAACAAAATGGAAACGCCGATGCTGTTGACGATCTCCGTTTCCGCGAAGTTGACGACTAAATTTTTACAACCCGCGTCCAGTTGCCGACGGCATTCGCGCTCAATTTTTTCGCCGCTCAATTTGTTCAAATAATCGTTGGCGAAAACGGTCGCCGTTTCGCCGTTCGTTTGAACAGGAACATCAAAAGTAGTTTGCACAGGTTTGGTTGTTGATTTCTCGAAAAGACTTAGAACTTGACAGCTAAGGTAAAACTTAAACCGGCTGTTTGTCAACTGTTTTTAAATATTTGGTCATCGAAATTCGCGTTCCGTCGTCGGTTTCCTCAAATTTCACTTCGTCCATCAGGGTTTTCATCAGTTTCAAACCCCAACCGCGTCTGCCTTCGTCGGGCGTGGTTTCCGACGCTTTTTTGTCGGACAGGCGCAAGCCGCGATTGGCAATCGTGATGACGATTTTGTCGTTTTCGACGGCGAATTTTTGATAGATTTTGCGGTCGGGACTCAAACTGTGTTCGGTCGCGTTGATACAGGCTTCGATCAGTGCGGTTTTGATTTGGTTAATCGCCTTCGGCGCGAAATGGTGGCGGCGGGCGATTTCTTCAATCGTCTGCGCGGCGATCATTTCCGTATCTTCGCCCATCGGAATAACTATTTCGTATTCATTTGCTTTTAATTTTTCGCCCGTAACCGCTTCGGCATCAAGGGTTTTTATCAGCAATTCGATTTGTTTGCGACTCGAACCGAAAGCGTTTCGGCGGCGCAAAACTTCAACGGCTTCGGGTGAAAAACCTTCGGGCGCGATGAGCCATATTTTGTAATTCAGGAAGTTGCACATCAGCGCGACGACTTCCAGACGGTCGCACCAGAATTCGGTTAAATCTTTCGCCGCTTCGAGCTTTGAATCAATTTCCGCCGTTATCCAGATCGTTTCGTCTTCGTCCGTATATTTCGATTCCTGAAAACCGAACGCGACCGCCGAGCGTTCTTTTTCGATTGACTGCTCAATCGGCGGATAAAACGCCATTGTGTGCGCCGAGTAAACAATCTGCGGCAGACGAATTTTTTCCGCATCTTTGGCGAGAGTTTTTAGCAATTCCTCATTCGGTGCGCCTTTGTATTCATCCCGAAAACGGCTGTAATCGAGCAGAGCGAGCGGAATTTCCTGACGGTCGAAAACCGAAAGCAGTTCGCGCAGACCGATTGCCGAATTGCGCCGGTAAACCCGCGCTATCGTTTTCGGAGCGCGTTTCAGATATGACGAAAGCGATTCGGCAACGGTCAGAGCGCGGTTTTCGCCCATTACTTCGAGGCGAAAACGCGCCGCAATATAATCGCTCAAACTGGTGTTTTCCTTCATCGCTTCGGCGTGATTCGATGAAAGCCGAATTATCTCGCTGGTGTTGAGCCGGTTTATCGCCGCGTAGAAATCCTTTTCGCCGAGTCCGGCGCGTTTACGCCACGCTTCGATTGGCGTTTGTTCTTTTTCAATCGTCAGCGAATCGAAAAGAAGTCCTGTAATATTTTTTTGCGTTTCGATATTCGGCGCAATTTGCGCCAAAACGTCGTCATAAAATCTGCCGATTCTTCCGCCAAAAAGCTCGTCTGTGTAAATTTTTTCGATTTGCCGGAAACAGTCCAGATTCTGCCGCCGCTCGCTCGCCGCCAGAAACATAAATTTTATAAACTGCGGATTTCCCTGCATCTGCGCGGCTAACAAATCGCGTGTTTGCCCGTTGATTACAACCGAAAATTTATCCGCTAAATCTTCCGCGAGCAATCCGGCATCGGAAAACGAAAGCGGTTCGAGCCGCAAAATCTCGTAATGCGCCCGCATCGCGTCAAACAAAAAACGTCGTCTGCCCGCCAAGACGAATTCTAAACCGGAATTGGAGAAAACATCCTGCAATTCGGCGAGAAAATCAGTTTCGCCCGTCAGATTTTCGGCTTCGTGCAGATCATCAATTATCACGAAAATCTTCGTATCGGCGGCGACGGCGCGGAGCGGTGCGCTCAAAGCCTGCCGCACAAAAGCCAGTTCGTTATTTGTCTCGCTTTCGTTCTGATAAATTTCGACGAGCCGATCAATCCAATAACCGTCGCCCGGAACGGCGATTCGCGCGAGTTCGGAAACATCGCCGCTGAGATTCAAAATTTTCGCGTCGCGTCGGCGAAAAGCGATTGTTTGCTGTAAAAAATTTTGCAGAAATCGAAGTGCGGTCTGCCTGACGGTTTCATCCGTTTTTTTCAGCGCGAAATAAAACGGGATTGTATTCTTCTGTTCGCAGAACAGCCGGTCGAACGCGGTTTTAAGAAGTTCCGTTGCGCCCGCCGAAGGCGCGGATAAAAGCATCAATCCGGGCTTTGAATTTTCGCCTTTGGCGTGCCGCATCAGCGCGTCGAGTTCGCGCGTTCTGCCGACCAGATTTTCGGCGGTTGATAAAATTCTCTTTCGCTGCAAATCGCTCATAAAATTATTCTATTTATAGGACTTTCTCAAAAAAATTTAACGCAAAGACGCAAAGACGCTAGGGCGCAAAGGGAAATCTAATTTGTTTGGCTCATCGGTCAAAACACTAATTTTTATCCTGACTTAATTCTAAAAAAATCTTTGCGCCTTCGCGTCATTGCGTTAAAAATTTCCTACTTTTTTGAAAAAATCCTATTTGTCAGACACCAACGGATTCATAAATCTGCACGTTGTTTTTGCCTTTTCCTTTGGCTTGCCGAAGTGCCTCATCAGCGGTTTTAATTATTTTTTCCGCAGTCGAAACGTCGGGCGAAAAAGTCGTCACGCCGATGCTGACGGTTATCTGCCGCTGCGGAAAATTTATTTTTTCGACGCTTTGACGGATGCGTTCGCCGATGGAAAAAGCCTCGTTCAAAGTCGTCTGCGGAAGCAGAATGCAGAATTCTTCGCCGCCGTAACGCGCCGCCACGTCCGCGCCGCGCAAAGTTGACGTTATTGCTCTGACCGATTGCCGCAGCGCGTCGTCGCCGATTAAAACGCCGAAATCTTTGTTGAACCGACCGAAATCGTCAACGTCAATCATCAAAAAACTCATCGGATAACCGTCGCGGCTTGAACGCTTTATTTCTTCCGCCAGACGCACTTCCAGATAACGACGATTTAAAAGTCCGGTCAGCGGATCGGTGACGGAAAGCTGTTCAAATTCACCCGCTTTATCTTTAAGCGAAGCGCGGTCAACGGCGACGGCGATTTGCGGCGCGATTGCCTGAAGCAATTCCAAATCAAAATCACCGAAATCGGCGCGGTCGGCGCGGTCTGTAAAATTCAACACGGCAATTCTTCGCTCGCCGATCATAATCGGGCAGCTTAGAAACGAATCGGTTTTATATTGCCAATCGGTCGGTGCGGAAATGATTCCGCTTTTCCCGATTTCGGAAACGACCAGCGGATTTCCGCTCTGCAAAACCGGCAGCGCAATTCTTTCGCCGATCTTTTCGCCGTTTAAATCGTTGATGATTCCGATTAATGATTTCGCCTCTAAAAGTTTCGTCTTTTCGTTGTAAATCAAAAGCGACGCTCGTTCGGCGCGAAGCAATTCGGCGGAAATTTGCGTCAGATTATGCCAGAAATCTTCCGCATCAATTTTTTTCAGATTTTCATTAAACTTTCGCACCGCCCGTGTCAGGAAATTGCGCCGCGAAAGTTCTTCACGAAGACGCAGAATTTCGAGTTCGGACGCGACCGTTCGGCAAAAATGAGCAAGCCTGTGTTTTTCACTTTCATCATTTAATTTATCGCCGACGGCAAGTGCGCTTCGCACTTCACCGCCGACGGCAATCGGAAAAAGGTTGATAATCTGCAATTCGCCACCGGGAATCCGGCTTTTTCTTTCGTGCAGTTCGAGCGGGATTTCATCACGCGCCGCTTCAAGCAATCTTTCGTCGCTGGGAGAAACGCCGATTTGAATTTGCCGCTCCTTCATTTCGCCGACCGCCAAAATCGTTTCCAGCCGGTTTTCACGAAGTTCGAGCCAGATCATTGAGGTCAAACCGTAACGCTTATTTAGAAAATCCAGAATCAAAACGCAAGCCTGCCGATAATCGAGTTTCAAAAGCGACCCGAAAAGCGAACGCCAGGCAGTTATTTCTTCGGCTTCCTCACGGTTTTTTCCGGCGGTTTTTTCATATTCCTCCGCCGCTTGCGTCGTTTTTTGGTGAAATTGTCCGACGAGTTTAGCGATTTCTTCAGCTTGCATTTTGGCAATTTCTTTAGATTGCCGGGAAATTTCTTCTGATACCGTCGCGTCTTCAGCAGTCAGCGGTTTTTCAATCTCAAAAAGAGTTTCTCTTTCTTTGTCGCTCAATTTTTCCAAACGACCGGCGAGTTTTTCCAAATTTTGCGGTGATCCGGTCATTAAAACATTTTCAAAAAACTGTGTCGGCGGAAATTCGCGCCATTCGCCGCTCACGGCTTTTTCCGTCGCTTCGCGGTAATTGACGAATTTCAGAAAGGTTCTGCCGACGATAGCGACGAGCGGTTTTTCTCCGGTTTTGAGCGGAACTGCCAGACAATTTAAACCCGCGTGACATTCGTAAGAAACGGTTTTTCCGGCTTCAGTCGCCCAATTGAAAGCCTGACCGCAGAATTCCTGACAGCGCGGAGCAAACTTTTCGGAAGAATACAGTGCGCGGCACATCGAATTGTTATTCGCTCCGTCAATCGGCGCAGTTTTTCCGTCGGCGGCGATAATCGCTAAACCGCCTTCTCCGGCAAGGCTTTCAAGATTTTGTTTTTCGGTGTTTTCCCGACTCGCGCTCATCTGAATTTTAGAGTAAATTTTTCCGTTTGCTTTAAGTTCAATCATAATTCAATCGAACTTTTGAGATTTAGTCTCGTCTGCTTAATACAATCAATCGCCAACGATTTTCAAGAAAAGCAGGATGAATATTTCCTTTCTCAAATTATGGCATACAACTTGTTTTCATTTCTATTCGTATGGCAAAAACGAAGCGGACAATATCGAACAATTTGCCAAAGACGTTTATCGTCTATCGTCGGCGCAAATCCGCCGCGCAATAATTTGATACAGCGGTGTCTGCTTATGTTTCATCAACGTAATCTGTATTTTTTAATAATCCAATGTTTATCGGGTTGATAAATGTTGGCACACAAATTGTTTAGATTGAAAAAGTAAGTCAGACACGACAATTTTTATTCTTTTTTAATCTTTAAGGAGTTTATTTATGCACCACGAAAATACGAACACAACAACTAACGACGATGTAATTTCAACGCTTAACAATTTAATCGAAACCTGCAAAGACGGACAGGACGGATTTCAAAAAGCGGCGGAAGGCGTACAAAATTCAAATTTAAAATCGAGTTTTTACGAATTCG
>Ga0136637_1000450_pt1 | contig 9970 bp, 6 predicted proteins | sample AntDrymUQ8572106_2_FD_105497 | JGI IMG/M metagenome (GOLD analysis project Ga0136637, IMG submission 105497) | Polar desert sand microbial communities from Dry Valleys, Antarctica - metaG UQ857 (21.06) | ecosystem: Environmental > Terrestrial > Soil > Desert | place: Antarctica: Dry Valley... | reverse complement strand
TTGGCTCTGTGCCGTACCCCAAATTAGATGTAATACATGGCAGCGCCGGCCTCGCGGTTCTCGCGCTCGACCACGTCCGCGACGGTCGTGGTGGCGAGCACGTCGCGGGCAGCTGCGGCCGCGTCGGCGAAGATGCCGCTCGCGTCTCTGCCCAGCGGGCCGTCCAGCAGCTCCACCAACTCGAGCACCGTGATCTCCGACGGCTCCCGGGCGAACGAGTAGCCGCCCTTGACGCCGCGCTGGGAGCGGATCACGCCCGCGCGGCGCAGGACCGCGAAAAGCTGCTCCAGGAACTGCACCGGGATCTCGCGGCGGCGCGCCAGCTCACCGATGGGAACCGGGGCCTCGGCGCCGATACGGGCGAGCTCGGCGAGCGCGCGCAAGGCGTAGGGGGACTTCGTCGTGATCGAGAGCATGCGGCCGGTGCGATCCTACGAGGTCCTGCCGACACTGAAACGCTGCATCCCGCCGCTCGCGCTGATGGCGATCATCTTCGCGCTATCCGCGCAGCCCGACTTGAACTCCGGCCTCGGCGGCTGGGATCTGGTGCTGCGCAAGCTCGCGCACGCCTTCGCGTTCGGCCTGCTCTGGTGGTTGTGGCTGCGCGCGCTCGGGCGGCCGTTGGCGGCCGCGGCGATCACGCTGGCCTACGCGGCCGGCGACGAGTGGCACCAGTCGTTCGTGGACGGGCGCGTCGGTACCCCGCGCGACGTCGCAATCGACGCGGTCGGCATCGCCCTTGCTGCGGCGCTCTGGCGCAGCCGTCAGGTCGCGCGATAGCGCGGCGAGAGCCGGCTCACAGCCAGCCGCGCTCGGTGGCGTACAACACTGCCTGCGCGCGGTCGACGGCGCCGACCTTGCCGTAGATGTTGTGCAAGTGCGTGCGGACCGTGCTCGTGGAGAGCGAGAGCTCGTGCGCGATCTGCTTGTAGACCATCCCCTGGGCCAGCCGCTTGAGCACCTCGAGCTCGCGGGCCGAGAGCGGACACGGCTCTACCGCGCGCGGCCGGGCGTTGCTCGGATAGGGCAGGTCGTAGAGCACCATGCGCAGTTCGACCGGGCCGAAGCTGATCGCGTGCGCGGCGCGCAGCAGCTCGTTGGAAGAGACCGGCAGGCCGAGCGAGTAGTGCGCCAGCATGTCCGCGAGGCGGACGAAGGCGGCGTCGCCCTGGGCATCGTCGGCGTGGTGGCGCTCGATCGCCGAGGCGATCGAGCGCGGAAGGTTCCAGCGGCGGGCGAGCACCCCGCCGACGAGCGCGTGGTCGACGCCCAGCTCGCGGCGCTCATAGTGCAGCCGCTCCTCCGGCGTCCGCGCCGGGCCGTGCACCTGCTTGGGATAGCCGGGGTAGGCGTGCATCAACACGAGCTTGCCGACGTCGTGCAGCAACGCGGTGACCAGCAGCCGATCACGGTGCGAATAGCCCGCGGCGGCCGCGAGCCGGTCGGCCGCACGCTGGACCGCGACGGCGTGCAGCCGGAAGCGCTCGGGCGCGGCATCCCAGGGCTTGCCGCGCTCGAAGAACTCGAAGGTTCCCGTGCTCGCCACGAGTGCCTCCACCGCCTCGGGTGCGAGCACCTCCACGGCGGAGACGATGCTCTCGACCTGACCGCGCCGCGAGGCCTCGGCCTTGTTGGCCAGCCGCAACACGGCGATCACGAGCGCGACATCGGACTCGATCGCCTGCACGAGGTCGCCCGCCGACGGGCGCTCCTCGGCGACGAGCGCGAGTACGCGGGTGCGCGATTCGGCCAGCGCGGGAAACAGCTCGAGCGCCTCGAACGCCGCCGTCAGTCGTTTGCCATGGCCCTCGTTGCGCGGGGGGCCGACCTGCGCATGCGGTGCGCTCGGCCGCACGCCGGCGGGTCGGGGCGAGGTGGGCGCCTGGGCAGCGGGCAGTGACGGCGTCATGGCGAGATCATCGGTCGGTAGCGGGCGATTCTGTGAATCTGGTCCTAGACGGCAGACGCCCTACGGCCCTATCGGCAAACACGGACCCGCGGTTGAGCCGCAGTCGCACGATCAAGTGCCGTGGGCGTGGAGCCGCGCCCGGGAGAGTGAGGTCCTCGGCGTACCGTGGGCGCAGCGACAGCCGGTGGTGGATCCTCGGCTATCGGGTGGCGCCGCGCGCGGCGAGTGCGCCGTCGATCCGCTTGGGCGCCGTCTCGCTACCGGGTGGCGCCGCGCGCGGCGAGTGCGCCGTCGATCCGCTTCAGCGCCGCGTCGCGCCCGATCAGCGCCACGGTCTCGAAGATCCCCGGCGAGATCGTGGTTCCCGTCAGGGCGACTCGCAGCGGCTGGAACACCTGCTTGGCCTTCATCCCGGAGCGCTCGACGGCGGCTCGCAGCGCCGCCTCGACCGCCTCGACGCCCCACGGCTCCTCGACGTCTGACAACGCGGACCGCGCCACCGCCAGCGCCGCGGCGCCGGACTCGGGTGCGAGGAACTTCTCCTGCGCCGCCGCGTCGGGCACAGGCTCCTCGAAGAACGCGCGCGCGAGCGGCCAGAACTCATCCAGGGTCGAGATCTTCTCCTGTGTGATCGCGACGGCGTCGCGCAGTCCTGCTTGACCCGTGCGCGCCTCGAGCCGCCCGGTCAGGTCGTCGAGGCCGAGCTCGCGCACGTAGCGACCATTCATCCAGCGCAGCTTCTGCTCGTCGAACACGGCGGGCGACTTTGAGACGTGCTCGAGCGAGAAATGGCGCTGCAGCTCGTTCGTCGTGAAGAACGTCGTCTCCTCGTCGAACCCCCAGCCGAGCAGCGCGAGGTAGTTGCGCACTGCCTCCGCCAGGTAACCGCGGTCGCGCAACTCCTGCACCGAGGCTGCGCCGTGGCGCTTTGAGAGCTTCTTGCCGTCGGGACCGTGGAGCAGCGGCAGGTGCGCGAAGACCGGTGTGCCGGCCCCCATCGCCTGCTGGATCAGCACGTGCTTGGGGGTGTTGGAGTAGTGGTCGGCGCCGCGCACCACGTGCGTGATCCCGGCATCGTGGTCATCGACGACGACCGCCAGGTGGTAGAGCGGCGAGCCGTCGGCGCGCGCGATCACGAGGTCGTCCTGCAGCGCGTTCTCGAACGACGTCTCGCCGCGCACGACGTCGGCCACGGTCGTCGAGCCCACGTCCGGGACGCGCAGCCGGACCGCTCCCGTCGACTCATCCGAGCCGCGGAAGCCGCGGTTCGCGTTGGCCTGCTTGAACTCCTTGACCGCTTCCGGGCCGGCGTTCGAGCGGTAGGCGTGGCCGCCTGCCAGCAGCTGCTCGACGACCTCGGCGTGACGCTCCGCGCGGCTCGACTGGAAGACCGGCTCGCCGTCCCAGTCAAGCCCGAGCCAGACCAGCGCCTCGAAGATCTGCTCCACGTTCTCCGGCGTGGAGCGCTCGCGATCCGTGTCCTCGATCCGCAGGACGAGCTCGGCGCCATCGCCGGCGCCGCGCGCGAGCAGCCAGTTGAACAGTGCCGTGCGGGCGCCGCCGATGTGCAGGGCACCGGTCGGGGAGGGGGCGAAGCGGACGCGCATGGTCTCGGAGCATGCTAGAACCGCCCGTCGCCATGCTGATCGGTGTCCACGTCTCCCCCGCCGGCGGGCCGGCGAAGGCCGTCGAGCGCGGGGTCGAGCGCGGCGCGCGCTCGATCCAGATCTTCAACCAGAACCCGCGCCAGTGGAAGCCGCGCGAGTACTCCACCGAGGAGGTCGCCGAGTTCCGTGCGGCGATCGCGGATTCCGACGTCGACGCACTGTTGATCCATGCGGTCTACCTGCTCAACTGCGCCTCCGAGGACGCGGAGATCCGCACGAAGTCGCACACCTCGCTGACCGCGTCCTTGCGCGCCGGCTCTGCGCTGGGGGCGAACGCCGTCGTCTTGCACCCCGGTTCGGCGCTCAAGGACGGCGGCGAGGCGGGCGCGGCGCTCGACCGCGCGGGAGCGGTGATCGCCGAGGCGCTCGCGGAGTCCGAAGGCTGCCCGCTGCATCTGGAGAACACCGCCGGTGCGGGCGGCACGCTGGGGCGCTCGTTCGAGGAGCTCGCGCGGCTGCTCGAGGTCGCGGGCGGTGACGCGCGGCTGGGGATCTGCCTCGACTCCTGCCACCTGCTCGCATCGGGCTACGACGTCCGCAGCGCCGAAGCGCTGACGGACGTGCTCGACGAGTTCGACCGCGTCGTCGGCCTGGCTCGACTCGGCTCGCTGCACGTCAACGACTCGATGACCCCGCTTGGCTCCAACCGCGATCGTCACGCGAACCTCGGCGACGGCGAGCTCGGGCGCGCCGGCTGCGCCGCGTTCCTGTCCGAGCCACGTTTCGAGGGGATCGCGTGCGTGCTCGAGGGTCCGGGCGCCAAGGGCAAAGGAGTGGACCGCGACGACATCGAGGATGCGTTTGCGCTGCGCGACGAGGGCCTGGCTGCCCGGCGCTGAGCCTCAGGCTGGCGCCGCGACCGCGGGCGGCAGCACCGCCGCTCCAAGCACCCGGTCGAGCTCGGCCTTCAACGCAGCGTTGCGGCCGGCAACCCTGAACTCGTCGCCGAAGCGCAGCCGGCGCAGGCCGGTGCGCGTGTGGACCTCGAGCACGATCTCGGACTCGCCGGGGAAGTCGCCGAAGATCCGCTTGAGCTCCTCGATCACCGACGCCGGCAGGCGGCCCGCGTCGACACGCAGGTGCAGTGGCCGCGGCGCACGCGCGGCGGCGAGCGCCACCGCCTGGCTGCGGGCACGCTCGATCTCCGCGTCGGAGGGGTCGAACGGCGTGACATCGGCGACCTTGACGCAGACCTTGCCGTTCTCGCCGTGGTCCACGGTGCCGCGCACGAGCACGATCTGGTCGGGCTGCAGCGCCGGTTCGCTGGCGAGGATCACCTTCTCGAACACCAGCAGCTCGACCTGGCCGTCGAGGTCGTCGAGCGTCGCGAACATCACTGTCGAACCGGAGCGCGTCCTGATCTTCTTCGATGCGGAGATCATGCCTCCGACCTTGACCCACTCCCCGTCGCGGCGCGCTCGCACGTCAGGACAGTGCGTGTCGCCCTTGGCGCGCAGCGCCTCACGCACGCGCTTGAGCGGGTGCTCGGTGATGAACAGCCCGATCGACTCCTTCTCGATCGCCAGCAGCTCGGCGCGCTCGAACTCGCGGATCGGGATCGGTGGATGCGTCGGGCCGGCGAAACGCGAGCCGGTCGCCGGCTCAGGGCCGCCGAGGTCGCCCAGGTCGAAGATCGAGCCCTGACCGATCTGGGCGTCGAGCTGCGCCTTCTGACCGGCCGCTTGAGCCGACTCGAGCACCTCGAGCATCCCGCGGCGGGTGGCGCCGGTGGAGCCGAAGGCGCCACACTTGACCAGCGCCTCGATCGCCTTCTTGTTGACGGACCGGCCATCGACGCGCTCGCAGAAGTCCCACAGCGATGTGAACGGCCGATCGGCTCGCGCGGCCCTGATCGCCTCCACGGCGGCGAAGCCCACGCCCTTGACCGCGTCAAGCCCGAAGCGGATGTTGCCTGCGTCCACGACGAACTCGTGGTCGGACAGGTTCACGTCCGGAGTCAGGATCTCGATCCCCATGCTCTCCGCCTGGTTGACGAAGAACGGCACCTTGTCCTTGGTGTCCATCACGGAGGAGATCAGCGCGGCCATGTACTCGGCCGGGAAGTTCGCCTTCAGCCAAGCGGTGCGGTAGGAGATCAGCGCGTAGCAGGCCGCGTGCGAGCGGTTGAACGAGTAGTCGGCGCTCTTCTCGTTGACCGCCCAGAGCGCCTCGATCACGTCCGGTGCCGTGCCTGACGCGCGGCAGCCCTCGAAGAACTCGGGTCGCAGCTCGGCCATCGCGGCGCGGTTCTTCTTGCCGATCGCCTTGCGCAGGTCGTCCGCCTTGGGACCGGAGAAGCCGGCGAGCGCCTTGGCGATCTGCATCGACTGCTCCTGATAGAGGATCACGCCCTTCGTCGGCTGCGTGATCGGGCGCAGCCGGTCGTCGATGTACTGCACCGTCTCGGGATTGCGCTTGCCGCGCGCGTATGTGGGGATCTGGTCCATCGCACCGGGCCGGTACAGCGCCACGAGCGCCACGAGATCCTCGAACTCGGTCGGCTGGACCTTCTTGAGCGCCTCGCGCATGCCCTCGGACTCGAACTGGAAGACCCCGACCGCGTCGCCGCAGGCCATCATCGCGTAGGTCTTCTCGTCGTCGAGCGGCAGCGCCGTCATGTCGACGCGCTCCCCTGTGGAGCGTTCGATCACGTCCAGAGCGTCCTCGATCACGTCGAGGTTGCGCAGGCCCAGGAAGTCCATCTTGAGCAGGCCGATCTCCTCGATCGGCTTCATCGAGAACTGCGTAACGGTGCGGTAGACCTTCGCGCCGTCCTCCCCCACCCCCGCGTCGGCGAGCTGCAGCGGCACGATGTCGGTCAGCGGGCGGTCCGAGATCACCACGGCGGCGGCGTGGATCGAGGCGTTACGGACGATCCCCTCGAGCCCCTGCGCCACGTCGACGATCTGCTTCGCGGTCGGATCCCTCGCGACCTCGTTCGCGAGCTCCGCGCCGGGCGCCAGGCAGTCGGCGAAACTCGGCGGGCGGCCCTGCTGCGGGTCGGGGATAAGCTTCGCGAGCCGATCCCCGATCGCGTACTCGTGCCCGAGCACGCGCGCCGCGTCGCGGGTGGCGGCACGCGGGAACATCTTGCCGAACGTGATGATCTGCGCCACCCGGTCGGCACCGTACTTCTCGGTCACGTAGCGGATCACACGCTCGCGCCCGCGCACGGAGAAGTCGATGTCGATGTCGGGCATCGACACGCGCTCGGCATTCAGGAAGCGCTCGAACAGCAGGCCGTAGCGCAGTGGGTCGACATCCGTGATCGCCAGGCAGTACGCGACGATCGAGCCCGCCGCAGAGCCGCGACCCGGACCGACCGCGATGCCCGACCGCTTCGCGAAGGCGACGAAGTCGTGCACGATCAGGAAGTAGGCGTTGAAGCCCATGCTGTCGATCACCCCGAGCTCCAGCTCGGCGCGGTCGCGCGCCTCGGCCGGAATCGGGTCGCCGTAGCGCAGCCGCAGGCCGGCCGTCACCAGCGCGCGCAGGCACTCGCCCTCGGGCTCCCCGTCGGGCGTCTCGAAGCGGGGGATCAGCTGGCCGCCGAGCTCGATCGACACGGCGCAGCGCTCGGCGATCTCGACGGTCGAGGCAATCGCCTCGGGCAGGTCGGAGAACGACTGCGCCAGCTCCTCGGAGCTCTTGAGGTAGAACTCGTTCGTGTCGAAGGACAGCTTCGGCGCCGCGAGCGTCGACTTCGTCTGCACGCAGAGCAGCGCCGCGTGGTGCTGGTGATCCTCGCGCCGCAGGTAGTGGACGTCGGCGGTCGCGACGAGCGGTCGCCCCATCTCGCGCGCGAACTTCACGATCGCCTCGTTGACCTGCTCCTGCTCGGCGATCCCGTTGCGCTGTACCTCGAAGTAGACGTTCTCGGGCCCGAAGGCCGCGACGAGGTCATCCAGGTGCGCGCGTGCCTCCTGCGGCCGGCCGTCGACGATCCGGCGGCTGGCGCGTGACGCCAGGCAGCCCGAGAGCGCGATCACGCCGCGCCCGTGGCGCGCGAGCAACTCCATGTCGACGCCGGGCTTGCCGCGGTGCAGGCCCTCGAGGAAGCCGGCGCTGGAGAGCTTGGTCAGGTTGCGAAAGCCCTCGTCGTCGCGCGCCAGCAGGGTGAGGTGGTTGCGCTCGAGCTTGCCGTCGCGGACCGAGCGATCGTCGACGAAGTACGCCTCCAGGCCGAGGATCGGCTTGATGCCGTGCTTCCTGCACGCCTTGAAGAGCTCGACGGCGCCGTTCATCACGCCATGGTCGGTGAGGCCCAGGGCCGGCTGGCCGAGCTCCGCGGCGCGTGCGGCGAGCTGGTCGATCTTGCACGCGCCGTCGAGCAGCGAGTACTCCGAATGGACGTGCAGGTGTGCGGCGGTCGGCGTGCTCACGGACGGCGAAGGCTAGATCCCGGATCGGACGGCGCCGCGAGCATCCCGGCAGCGTCCCCGCAAGCTGCGGGAAACGCCGCCGCGGGTCAGGCGCCGCGTCCCTGCGCGCGATCGGTCCAGGCCTTGAGCGTCGCCACGGCGGCGCGATCGCCGCGCACCGTCGGACGCCCGGCGGCCGGCGCCGGAGCGGCGCGGAGCAGGGCGGCGAACGCCGCGCGCGACATCGCCACGCTGGCGTCCGGCGGCTGCGCAGGCGCGCGCCGCCCGACCGTCACCGGCGCCCCGTCGCGCACCGCGATGTACCAGCTCAGCGGACGCGGGTCGGTGATCTCCTGGGCGATGGTGAACGTGTGACCCCGCGTCCAGGAGGGGTCGATCGCATGGGCGAGGGTGCGCCAGACGAGGTCGGGCTCGAGCTCGGCGCCCGCGCGTGCGGCGGCCGCCAGGTCGAGGTCCGCGCCCACGAGTGCGTCCCGCAGCGCCTCGGCCGCCCGCCGGCGGCCGTGCACCTTGACCGAGCCGATCCAGCGACCCATGCGCTTCTGCACCCCGGCGAGCAGCTCCGCGAGCGTCACGACGTCGGCCGCCACGTGGAAGGCCGCCTGGTCGCGCGCCCGCGGCTCGCGCAGCGGTCGTGCGGCAGCCCGCCGCGCGTCGATGCTGATCGCGTAGGTTCCCGCGCCGTGGATCGTCAGGTCGAACTCCAACGGAGCTGCGACGAGCGCGCTCTGGACCGGCACGAGCGCGAGCAGCAGGCGGGCGGCGGTGCGCGGATCGTCGTGCGCCAGCCTGATCAGCGCCTCGCGCAGCCGGGGATGCTCGCGCCGGGTTCCGGCACCAGCGTCGCCCACCGGCGCCGTCGCCGGCTCACGGGGCGATCGCGCCCGCAGCGCGGCCGCCGCAGCGTCGAGGTTCCTTGAGAACTCGTGCGGCTCATCGACCGGTGCAGGCGCCGCGGGAACCGCGTCGTCGTCGGCGCGGGCGCGCACCTGGCCCTCCAGGTCCGCCTGCTCGCGGGCGCCGCTGTCGGCGCCCTGCCCGCGCTCGGCGATCCGGTCGAGGAGGGCGCCGCTCTGACTGCGCGGCGCGCGCTCGAGCTCGGCTATCCGGGCATGGGCGGCTCTGAGCCGAACGCGCGCGTCCGCCAGCTCGGCCTCGGCGCGATGCGCCCGGTCACGCGCCGCTGCCAGCTCGGCCTGCGCGACCGCTGCCTCGACGCGGGCCTGCTCACGGGCCTGCACCAGCTTGCCCCGCAACGGTCGAGCCGCGTCGAGCTGGGAGTGAGCCTGCGCGAGCTCCGCCCGCGCGGACACCAGGGCCGCGGTGAGCGTCGCCCGCGCCGCGCGGTCGCGGTCGAGCTCCTCCTCGAGCGCCGCGCGGGCGACGGCCTCGGCGTCGTTCGCCGCCGCCGCGGCGGCGAGCGCTCCCTGGGCGGTCTCGAGCCCGGTCTCGGCGCCGGCGCGTGCCCGGCGCTCGGCGTCCAGGGCGCTGTCGAGCTCGGACAGGCGGCGCTCGAGGCCCGCGGCGCGCTCGGCGGCGTGCCGGCGCACGCTCGCCACTCCCGAGCGCACGCGGGTCAGCTCGTCGCCGATCGCGGCGAGCTCGTCCGCTGTGCGCGCGCGCACAGAGGCGGCGTCGGTCGCGGCGCGCTGCTGCGCGAGCGCGACCTGCTCCGCCGCCTGCGCGCGCGCCGTGTGCGCCTCGGCCGTGGCCGCTTCGGCGCTCGCGAGCGCCCGTGCCAGCTCGCCCCGGCTCGCGGCGAACTGCTGCTCGAGCAGCTGCACGCGGCCCTCCTGCTCGCGCAGGCTCGCGAGCGCCACGGCGTCGGCCGCCCGCAGCAGCTCGCTCTTGCGCAGGCGCCGGCGCTGCTCACCGAGCTCGCCGCGCAGCCGCTTGACCGTCGCCACGGCGGCGGTCAGCGCCTCCGCGTGTGGGTTCGCGGCTGGAAGCCCAGGCCCGGGCTGCGGCTCCGAGCGCTCCTGCACCGCCGCCGACGACGCGCCAGGATCTGC
>Ga0136637_1000449_pt1 | contig 9973 bp, 7 predicted proteins | sample AntDrymUQ8572106_2_FD_105497 | JGI IMG/M metagenome (GOLD analysis project Ga0136637, IMG submission 105497) | Polar desert sand microbial communities from Dry Valleys, Antarctica - metaG UQ857 (21.06) | ecosystem: Environmental > Terrestrial > Soil > Desert | place: Antarctica: Dry Valley... | reverse complement strand
CTCCTACACCGTCGACTACCTCGCCGGCCTGCTGCCCACCGCCACCATTCCCACCCAAGCCGGGCAGCCGGCTGCGACCTGCGCCGGAGCCACAGCGTGATCTGCGCCACCTACGACCTCATCAACTGCGCAACACCCGAGCCGGAACCGCACGAGCTGCTCGACGCCATGCGCACGGCCGTCGCCCGACTGGGCGCCACGATCCTCGGCGAGCTGCCCGTGCTGTTCCAACCCCACGGCATCACCTGCGTACTCGTGCTCGCCGAATCCCACCTCGTCGTCTCCACCTGGCCTGAGCACCAGGTCGCCCATATCGACCTGTTCACCTGCCGCGCCGATACCGATCCCGAACACGCCCTTCAACCGATCATCGAGGTTCTGGGCAGCCGAAAGGTCCACGGCCAAAGGATCCATCGAGTGACCCCAACATCCTTCTCGTCGGCCACCTCACAAGTCTCGCCCAGCTCAACCGTCGCCTCCTGACCGGCGGGCCGGGTGCGCGCCATCGTGGCCGTTGTCGTCACGGTCGACAGCCCAACTGCCCGAGCCGCCCGGATGATCAACGGCGTGCCGGCGCACCTGCCACCGCCGGACGAGCCGCACGCCTGTCCAATGTGCTCGACGCAGTCCTGGCCGTGTGCCGGGTTCGACGACACAGTCCACCGCGCGATCGCCGCCGGGGTGCGACTGGCCGAGTTGGTGCCGCTGGACTGCATCCCCACATCTGGGCACTGCCTCCGTGAGCCGGACCCCCTGCTCCGGTCCACGCCCTGGTCCACGCCCGACCCGGACTTCGGGTACCTGGTTCACCGAGGAGCCCACACGATGGGTGAAGGTCCTGTTCACCACGCTGTGCGCTTGGATCAACGACCACCTGGATTACCTCGACCGGCTCGCCGATGACGCTGACCTCCCATCCCGTACAGCGCTGGCCGAAGCGAAATCGTCCAGATGACGGCAGGCTGGCGAGCCTTGCTTGCCGCACACAACCCGACGAGGAGGAAGTGTCCGAATAGGTGACGACCGCTCCGACCGCGAGCACACTACCGACTTCCTGCATCATCGATAAGCCGTCCGTCTTTTGTACCTTTCCGGCGCGAGCACGAATACCAGCGACGAGACGGTGCGGGCGCCTGCGCTGCACGCGGCTGCGCTTAAACAGACGTGCACGCTTCACCTCTCATTCGTCCTGACTTGACGACGGCCTATTCACCCATGTCTCGAACGTGTCGTCGTAGCCGTGCAAGCACACGAAGGAGGTAAGGCGTGCAGCTTCCTCATCGCCTGGTCGCGATCACACCCAGCCCGCCAGCCGACGCGGTCGGGGCCCGCCAGCTCGAACACCTGGATGCCAGATTAAGTGCCACTCGGCGTGGTTCGACGCGATGACGCACCGGAACCGGGTGCCGACGCGTGTCAGATGGGATCAACTCCTGCCAACGGGAGTCGACGACGCGCGAAGCTGTAGGGTCGTCGTGCGATGGATCAGGCATGAGTGCACGCCGAAAGCCCAATCGCTGGCGATCGAGTTCAGCCATGCCAGCGAAGATCACGCAGTGCGGTAGCCGTCGACAGGGCGAGCCGTGAGCCGAAAGTGATGGAACCTGCCGCAGTTTCGTCTGAGCATGGCCTACGGCACGACATCCCGTGCGCGCACGGAAAATCCCGGGCGCGCACGGAAGCTGGAAGTAGTAGCGTTCAACGACCCGTCGCTGCTTGGTCAGCGACGATGGCCGAGCGGTACGGGAGCTTGCGGAGCGCGCGGGAAGGATCGTACATGGCGCTGGACTGGAGCAAGATCGGCACGGGGTCTAGGGAACCGCTGCTGCGGCCCCGCGACATCTACGCCTCGTTGCCTGACAGGCCGTGGCCGTACCTGCGCCAGGAACAGGGTGAGGTGCTGGAGAAGTGGTTCGACCGCAAGGACGACCACGACGTGGTGATCAAGCAGAACACCGGTGGCGGCAAGACCGTGGCAGGTCTGCTGATCGGCCAGAGCACTTTGAACGAAGGCGTCGGCAAGGCCGTCTACCTCGCCCCGGACACCTATCTGGCCGCGCGGGTCCGGCAGGAAGCGGCGCGGCTTGGCCTGCCCACCGCTGAGAATCTGGGAGACCCCGCGTTCCGTGCACAGGAGGCCATCCTGGTCACCACCTTCCAGAGGCTCGTCAACGGCAAGTCGGTGTTCGGCGTGACCGGCGACGGCCGCGAACCCATCGAACTCGGCATCGTCATCGTCGACGACGCCCACGCGGCCCTGGCGACGATCGAGGGCCAGTTTCGGCTCACCGTCGCGGCTGGCCACGTCGCCTACCCCAAGCTGCTGGACCTGTTCGCGGCGGATCTGCAGCACCAGTCCGCGAAGATGTGGGAGGACATCAAGGCGGGTGACTACACCGCCACGGCGCGCATTCCGTTCTGGTCGTGGGCGGACAAGAAGTCCGAAGTCATGGCCGAGCTGCACCCGCACCGATTGGAGGACGGGTTCAAGTTCGAGTGGCCATTGGTTGCCGACGTACTGCATCTGTGCGCCGCCACCGTGACCAACCGGGGCGTGGAGATCCGCCCGCCGTGCCCGCCGATCCACATGATCCCGTCGGTCGTGCGCGCTCGCCGCCGAGTCTACCTGACCGCCACCCTCGCCGACGACAGCGTCCTGGTGACCGACCTTGACGCCGATCCCGCGCTGCTGGCGCGGGCGGTCACCCCCGGTAGCGCTGCTGACCTCGGTGACCGCATGATCCTGGCGCCGGTCGCGCTCAACCAGTCGTTGACCGACGAGTCGGTGCGCGTCCTGGCCAAGCAGTTCTCCGTGGGCGACCGGGATGGCGACGGCGTCGCCGACGCCGAGCCGATCAACGTGGTCGTGCTTGTACCAGGGACGAAGGCCGCCGATGCGTGGCGGTCCTACGCCGACCGTATCCACTACGTCAAGCAGTTGGAGGCGGGTGTCGCCGAGCTGAATGCAGGCCACGTCGGTCTGGTCGTACTGGTCAACAAGTACGACGGCGTCGACCTTCCTCGTAAGGCATGTCAGCTATTGATCCTCGACGGGGTTCCGGCACCGATGGACGGGGTCGAACGCCGAGAAGCCGCCGTCTTGACCAACAGCCCAACCCGGCGCGCCCGCGAGGTGCAACGCATCGAGCAAGGCATGGGCCGCGGCGTACGCGACGTCGAGGACTTCTGCGCGGTGCTGTTGTTGGGTGCCAACCTCGGCGTGGCCACTCACGACAAGGACTGGTTGAAACTGTTCTCCCCGGCCACCCGCGCGCAACTCGAGCTCAGCCGTGAAATCGCCACCCAGATTAAGGGACAGGGACTCAACGCGATCCGAGATGCATTATCCGCCTGTCTAAACCGCGATCCGAACTGGGTGAAACGCAGCAGGCGTGCCCTGGCGGAGATTCGCTATGTCGACACCGGTGCCGTTCGGTCGGAGGCGATCGCGGCACGGGAAGCCTTCGATCTCGCCGTCGCCGGACAGACCGACGCGGCGGCCAGCCTGCTTCAGCAGGCGATAAACGGCATTGAGGACCAGGCCCTGCGCGGCTGGCTGCGGGAGCAGAAGGCTGCCTACCTGCACTTCACAGATCCTGTCCTCGCCCAACGGCGCCTCGGGGCCGCAGTGCGGGAGAACCCGCTGCTGCTGCGCCCGGCCGTCGGTGTCAACCCCGCGAAGCTGAAGGCCGCCGCCGTGCAAGCCCGCGCTGCCGCGGAATTCCTGGCAGAGGAGTACGACGACGGCGTGTCGCTGGTGCTCGGCGTGCGCGCCCTTCTCGACAAGATCATGTGGGACAAGGAACGCACCGATCAAGCCGAAACCGCCTGGGAGCAATTGGGCCTGCACTTGGGCTTCGCTAGCTCCCGTCCGGAAAAGCTATACGGCACCGGCCCGGACAACCTGTGGGCGCTGAGCGCAGACCAGCACGCGGTGATCGAGCTGAAGACCGGCTGCACCACAGACACCATCGCCAAGAAGGACCTCGACCAGCTCGGCGGTAGCGTCCGATGGGATCAGAAGCAGCACCCGGACGTCACCAGCCAAGCGGTCATGCTACACCCCAGCCGCATCATCGACGAGCACGGTACTGCTGTGCCGAACATGCGGGTCATCACGCCGGCCAAACTGGACAAGCTCAAGCGCGCGGTCATGGCGTACGCGGTTGCCCTGGCGGACGGGATGGGCCGCTGGGCCGACGAGCAGGCCATCGCAGCTCAGCTCGCACCCGGGCTGCTCGCTGCGGGCACCCTGATCAACGCCTACTCGGAGACTCACCGCTCGCATTCGTGAGGTGACTGGAACGAATGGAGGGGCTTGGCCATACCAGTCCAGCGAGTCGGCCATCGCGAGGCGCCCGCCGCCGACGAGGATCCGCAGGGTGTCGTCGGCGGGGTGAGCCAGGCGCCCAGCATTCGTCAACGACGAGCCACAGCCCACGCCCTCCAGCGAACGACCGGTCAACTCGGCGCGGTAACACCCGGTCTGACCAATTGCTCTGGGGGCGACACACATCGAATGATCTTCGGATCGCGGTCGGTCGGCTCGACCGAGCCAGCACCGGCCGTTGCCATGGCCAGTGGAGATCATGTTTGACGCGGATCACGGCAATGGACCGGTCGCACTTCGGTAACCAGCAGTAATGACGGACCAGGTCCTGGCGACACGCGCGTCAAACGACCACGGACGTTGGTAGCTGGCTGTATCCTTAATGCTCGCCTTCGGACGGCGGGCCACCGAGGAGCGTGCACGTCATGCTGCCGCGTCGGAAGGAGCGGGCGATGTGGGCGGACAACGAGACCGAGGTTGATCTTCTCGGCTTCGACTTCCTGGTGGACACTCTCTTCGTGGCGCTCACCGAGCCGAAACTGCTCCCGCTGACGGTGGGCCTACTCGGAGATTGGGGCTCTGGCAAGAGCAGCCTGATGAGGATCACCCGGCAGGAGCTGCTGAAGATCCGGAAGGACGATCAGTCGCCGTACCTATGCGTCGTGTTCAGCCCGTGGCAGTACGAGGACTACGACGACGTCAAGGTCGCGCTGATGACGACCGTCCTCGACGAAGTCGGCACACGGGCCAGCGGTGATCAGCAGGAACAGGTGTCCAGGCTGCGCAGGTTCACCCAAAGCCTGGGCCGCTGGGGGCGTAGGGGCGGGCGCGTCGCGGTATCCACCGCCCAGACCGCCGCTCCCTTGGCGATGCAGGCCCTGGACCCGAGCATCGATCCGCAGGTCCTGGACGTGACGAAAGCTGGCATGAACGCGGCGGCGACTGAGGCGACGAAGCTCCTCGAAGACCCGAAGGCCAAGTCCGCCGCGTCGAACAGCAGCACCGCCGACCCGATCGCGGACGCGGGGCGATTCCGAGCCGAGTTCGAGAAGTTGGTGAAGACTTTGGACGACGTGGACGCCGTCGTGGTGTTCATCGACGACCTCGACCGATGCCTGCCCGAGACCATCGTGGACACCTTCGAGGCTATCCGGCTGTTCCTCAACACGCCTAAGACCGCCTACGTCCTCGCCGCCAACCAGGCGGTCGTGGAGTCCGCAATCGACTCCCGCTACCCGCAGCTGCGGCGACCCGACGGCGCCGGTATCGGTGCTGACTACCTGGAGAAGATGCTGCAGCTCAAGGTGGCCATCCCACCCCTGTCCGCGCCGGAGGCCGACACCTACGTCAACCTGCTGCTGGCCGAGCTGCGCCTCGACGCCGAGCAGTTCGCGAAGGTCCTGGCCGAGACCGGCCACCGTCGCGCTGCGAGCAACCTGCAGGTGGCGTTCAACCTCGGTGTGGCCACGGCGGTCCTCGACGACGTGCCGCCGGACCTGATTCGCGACATGAGCTGGGCGGCCAGCATCGCCGAGGTACTCGGGGTGGGACTGCGCGGGAACCCGCGGCAGCTCAAGCGGTTCCTGAACAACCTGCTGCTCAAGCACCGCAGTGCCGACCGCCGGAAGATCACCCTCGACCTGCCGGTGCTGGCCAAGCTCATGGTCCTGGAGGAACAACACTTCAGCGACTTCCAGCGCCTGTTCGACTGGCAACTTACCGCGCCCGGCCCCATCCCCGAGCTCGCGGCGGCGGAATCGACAGCCACGGCTGCGACCGCCGGCCCCGAACCGGAGTCCGATGAGGACAAATCCCGGTCAGGCGACACTGGCACGACCGATCAGCCGTCGCGCTCCCGCCGCTCGTCAACCACTGGACGAGGGCGACGGTCCATGGAGGAAGCGCCGATCGCTGACGAGGCGCTTGCGTGGGCGGATAAACCGCATGTTCGAGTGTGGTTGCGCCTGGACCCTCCGCTGGGCGAGATCGATCTGCGGCCGTACTTCACCTACTCCCGCGACAAGCTGACGTTCGGTGTCGCGGGGACGCGCCTGCCCCCGCACCTGCAGGAGATGCTGACGAAGGTGCAGGCCGAGGTCGACGGTGTTCGGCGGCTTGCGTGCGATGCGATCGCTCAGCTGCCCGACGGCGAACGCGTCCAACTCGTGGAACACCTAGTGGACGCAATCGCTCGACGTTCGGGCGGCCCCGCCTTTGTCGCCGCACTCGAACTCGCCGAGCGGGCGCCCGACACGCTGTCGGCCGTGTGCGACGCGCTCATGAGGATCCCGCCGCAGGCCGTCCCGATTGGAAGGGCAGGGAACGCGGTACTTCGCTTGCCCGCCGACAACCCTGTGGTGTCCGTCCTGTTGGACCGGTGGGAAAACAGCGACGTCCCAGGTCTGAAGGGTGTGATCACCCAGGCGCGTGAAGCGCAACGACGCAGCGGCCGGCGCTGATGGGAACCTCGACCGACCGCACTGCGGGCAGCGGCGGTGCATGGACCCCGCTCAAGCACGCCACCGCGTCCTACGTTCGCGGACTCAACTCCGGATCACCGAGTACCCGCGCATACGCCGAGCGGGTCCTTGCCCGCCACGTCCCGGTACTGGGTGGCGCATCGGCTGCTGCATCCGGTGCTCGTGCCGGGCGTAGCGGTGTCCAACGACTCGGCGCGTTCCTCGCCGGAGTCGGCGGAACCGGACTCGAAAACACCCTGACGTCGCTGGGGCTGGCCGATCTCGTTGGCCGCAACCGGTTCGACGTGCTCGACGAACTGATCACCTTCGTCGCCGGGGACGGCGACGATCTGGACTCCCAAGCCGCCCGCGACGCCGCCTGCGACGTCTTGGACCAGATCTTTGGCGACGCCGACACCTGGACCGAGTTGACCGACACTGCGGACCTGGCCATCTCGCGTGACATGCTGACTTCCCTGCTGGAAACGTTCCTCGCACAGTACGTGTACAACCGGGTACCAGTCATCGCCGAGCGGCTCAGCCGCATGACAGACCCGCACGCCGTGCGCCGAGCCGACGAGGAGATGCGCCAGATCATCCAGGTCCTCGTCTCGCTGCGCCTGCCCCAAGACCCGTTCACCGTGGACTGGTCCGGCCCAGAGGGACGGCAGATCGCCGAGAATACGGTCCGTATGACCTACGAGGCCCTGCAAGGGCTGGACGGAGGCGCCCAGTGACCACCTACCTGGTGCGAACCGATCTCACCACAGCGGTCACCGAACCCGATGACGTGCGCCTGCTGGACTGGGCTCCGGCGCGGACTGCAGCAACGATCCAAACCGGTGACGCCGGCCCCGAGTTCTTCGCCGGCTGGCTGCCACCTCGAGCAGGCGCCGACCTGCTGTTGCTGGGCGCGGCGGTGTACTGCGCGGACAAGACGACCCGCAGACGCGGCACGCCGGACTCCTGGACCAGGAACATCACCCTCCGGCTCCCCATCGGGAATACCGCCGCTTGGGAGGGCTCCGACTTCGAGGCCGCGCTGGGCTTCCTGACCGGCGACCACTGGCGGATCCGGCCCTACGACTCCAGCCGGCATCCCCTCGCCGGTGTCGCGGGCGTCCCCGATACGGGCCAGCCCGTCGGAGTCGGCGCCGACGGTGTGTGCCTGTTCTCCGGCGGCCTGGACTCGCTGTGTGGCGTCGTGGACCTGCTGGAGGACAATGCCCAACGGCGGCTGTGTCTGCTGTCCCACCACGAAGGCGGCCAGGCGTCCACCGCGCAACAAGTCCTCCTCGACGAACTCACCGAGCACTACGGTGCCGATCGCATCACCTCGCATCGCCTCTACCTACGGCCCGCGCCCGCGAATAACCATCAGGCCCGCCCGCTACCCAGGGTGCGAGAGAACACCACCCGATCCCGGTCCCTGCTCTTCCTGTCCGCCGCCTTTGGTCTCGCCGCCGCCGAGGGACCAGCCGTGCCGGTGTACGTGCCGGAGAACGGCTTCATCGGCATCAACGTGCCGCTCACCCGAGCCCGCGTCGGGAGCGCGAGCACCCGCACCACGCATCCGCACTTCATGCGCCAGCTCACTACGGCAGCAGCGGCGATCGGAGTCCCGAACCCGGTGATCAACCCGTACCGGCTGCGCACCAAGGGGGAAATGCTGGCCGAATCCCGCAACCCTGGCCTGCTGCGGCGACTGACCCCGCTGAGCGTATCCTGCTCACACCCCGAAACCGCCCGATACGTCGGCCGCAAGCAAGGCAACTGCGGGTACTGCTTCCCCTGTCTGATCCGGCGCTCCTCACTGGCTCATGTCGGGTGGGATGACGACGAGTACGCCTGGAACGTGTTCGCCGAGCGGGATCTCGATGTTCTCCTAGACCGCCGACGGATGCGCGGGGCGGACCTCCGCGCAGTCATCGCCGGAGCCGTTGCCGACCGACCAGACCGAGACGTCCTGCGCAACGGCCCGCTCCCGCAGGGTGAACGCGACGCCTTCACCGGTGTATGGCGTCGCGGGCTCGCCGAATTACGTAGCTGGCTCGCCAGCGGAGCCCAAGGCGAGTTGGCCGACCTGGTGGAGTCCCTGTCGTGACGCCCACGCTGATCGACACGCACTGCCACATCGACGCCTATGGAAACCCCGTCGCCGTGTTGGACGAGGCCCGTGCCGCAGGAATCCAGGTGATCGCCGTGACGGAGGATCCCGGCAGCTACCGCCTCTTGCGCACTCGACTTGGCCGACGCGAGGGTGTCGACGTCGCACTGGGTTTCCACCCGCTCCGCGCGGGTGGGTCGTCCCCACACGACCTCACCCGGTTCTTCCGGCTCTTGCCACAAGCCACGTGGATCGGAGAGATCGGGCTAGACTTCTCCCGCTCGGGAATCGCAAGCCGAAAACAACAACTCCGCGTCTTCGACGCCATCCTCGCTGACCCTCAATTGCGAACCCGACCAGTCACGGTCCACAGCCGAGGTGCGGAGCGCGAGGCCATCACGCGCCTCGCGCAAGCACAGGTGACAGCGATCCTGCATTGGTACACTGGGTCGCTCGCCGCCGTCGATGACGCACTCGCCGCAGGGCTCTGGTTCTCGATCAACCCTGCGATGACCAGATCGAGGAAAGCCACGGCGCTGCTCCAACAACTACCGGCGGAACGCGTACTACTGGAGACCGACGGCCCCTTCGCCCGGTGCGGAAACCGTCCCGTTTCCCCCACCGACCTCGCCGGAACGCTCCAACACCTTGCTCGGTTGTGGAATACGTCGGTCGACCAAGCGCGAACCACTGTCGTGGTCAACCAACAACAACTCCTTGCCGCTGCTGCTGGCCGCACAGACAAGGCTCAATGAGGGCTTGCGTAGGTACGGGTGATCTTCGCCGTGCTCGCGGCCCTCGTAAGAGGCATGGCCATACAGGGGCTCCCCAAGGCAACGCGGAAGCAACCGGATGGCTGACGCTCACACCTGTGGGTGTCTTCAGAGCACAACCGTCCGGTTGTTGATGTTGCTCATGTTTTGCGTGCCCCCGGCAGGATTCGAACCTGCGCCACCGCCTCCGGAGGCCGGGAGCCTGCGTGCGCTGCGGCGTCCCCCAGTGTCCTACCAGGGCCTTTCGAGGGTCTCTCGGGTCCGCGGCGTCCTCCGAGTGTCTGTAGTTCATCCCACGAGCCAT
>Ga0136637_1000447_pt1 | contig 9985 bp, 8 predicted proteins | sample AntDrymUQ8572106_2_FD_105497 | JGI IMG/M metagenome (GOLD analysis project Ga0136637, IMG submission 105497) | Polar desert sand microbial communities from Dry Valleys, Antarctica - metaG UQ857 (21.06) | ecosystem: Environmental > Terrestrial > Soil > Desert | place: Antarctica: Dry Valley... | reverse complement strand
CGGCTCGAACGGCAAAACGACGACGACGACTTTGATTGGCAATCTTTTGAAAAATTCGGAGATTGAAACGCAAATCGGCGGAAACATCGGAACGCCCTTGATTGATTTAATTGAAAATTCGACGGAAAACGGCTGGACGGTTTGTGAGCTTTCGAGTTTTCAGCTTGAAACGATAAAAGATTTTCGCCCGAACGTCGGAATTTGTTTGAACGTCACGCCGAATCATCTCGACCGATACGATTTGTTTTCGGATTACGCCGCCGCGAAACATCGTCTGTTTATGAATCAAACCGCCGACGATGTGGCGATTTTGAATGCCGACGATGAAATCACGGCGAGTTGGGCGAATGGTTTGAAGGCGAATGTGGTTTTGTTCAGCGCGAAAAAGGAATTGGAAGAAGGTTTGTTTTTACGCGGGCGCGAGTTAGTTTGTCGAAGCAGCGGCAAGGAAAAAGTTTTGACGACGCGCGACGAGATTTTTCTGCGCGGTCTGCACAATGTCGAAAATGTTTTGGCGGCTTTTGCTGCCGGACTCGCGTGCGGAGCGTCGCCTGATTCGATGCGCGAAACGGTGAAAAATTTTCAGGGCGTGGAGCATCGCATTGAATTTGTCGCCAATATCGGCGGCGTGGATTTTTACAACGATTCAAAAGCGACTTCGGTTGCCGCGACCTTAAAGGCTCTCGAAGCGTTGTCGGAAGAAGCCGGAAAAATCGTTTTGATTTTAGGCGGACGCGGAAAAAACGCGCCGTATCAGCCGCTTGTAAATTTGGTAAAGAGTAAAGTCCGGCGGCTCGTTTTAATCGGTGAAGACGCGGAAAATATCAGCCGTGAACTCGGCAAAGCGGCGGAAATCATTCGCGCCGCGACGATGGGCGCGGCGGTCGAAAAAGCGTTTCAGTCCGCAAAAAGAGGCGATTTGATTTTGCTCGCTCCGGCTTGTGCCAGTTTTGATATGTTTGAAAGCTACGAAGAACGCGGAAAAATTTACAAAAGAAAAGTTTTGCAGTTGCTGGATATTCATAAGACGCACGATTGAGAAATGGAAAAAAAACTCCGCACAGATTGGTTTTTATTTGCGATTGCCGCCGGTTTAGCGATATTCGGCGCGTTGATGGTTTATTCCGCCTCGGCGATGATCGCGCTCAACGAAACCGACGGCGCGAGTCAGTTTACATATTTTTATAAGCAGGTCGGTTTTACGATGTTCGGATTGTTCGTTATGTATGTCACGAGCCGGATTGACTACCGTTTATATCAAAACAAAACATTCGTTTACGGGATTTTAATTTTGACCGTCGTGCTTTTGATTTCAGTTTTCGGATTCGGCACGATAAACGGCGCGAAGCGTTGGATCAGATTTCCGGGCGTATCGTTTCAGCCGTCGGAAATCGCAAAAATCGCTTTGCCGGTTTTTCTCGCATATTTTCTGACGAAAAACGAGAAAAAGGTCGGCGATTTGAAGGAAACGGTTGCGCCGTGTTTGGCGGTTTTGGCAATTCTCGGCGGCTTGATTCTTGCCGAACCCGATTTAGGAACAACAATCGTGCTGTGCGCGGTATTTGTGACTGTTTATTTCGCGGCGGGCGCAAAACTGACGCATCTCGCAACGGTCGGCGCGGTAATGCTTTTCGGCGGAGTTTGTGCGCTTGTTTTCGCGCCGTGGCGCGTGGCGCGGCTCACTGCTTTTCTCGACCCGTGCGCCGAAGACAATCGTGCCGGAGCCGGTTATCAGGTTTGTCAATCGCTCTACGCCATCGGTTCGGGCGGCGTTTTGGGCGAAGGTTTTGCCAAAGGGCAGCTAAAACTTTTTTATCTGCCGTATCCGCATTCTGATTTTATTTTTTCGGTCGTCGGCGAGGAACTCGGATTATTCGGAACATTAGCGATTGTCATCGCGTTCGGACTTCTTTTGTGGCGCGGAACGAGAACCGCTCTGCTCGCGCCCGACCGCTTCGGAACGCTTTTGAGCATTGGAATTATCACCGGAATCACCGTTCAGGCGTTATTTAATATCAGCGTTGTTATTTCGATTTTACCGGCAAAAGGAATTCCGCTGCCGTTTATTTCCTACGGCGGTTCTTCGATTGTCGTCACGCTTATCGCCGTCGGCATTCTGCTGAATATTTCGCAGTATGCGGGCTTAAACAAAATAAATAAGGAAGCAGACGAAAAACCGAAACCGAAACGCAGAAGCAAGACAGGATTGAAGTAGAAAGTTGAACGATGAAAGTTTTGATAGCCGCCGGAGGAACAGGCGGACATATTTATCCGGGAATTGCGGTTGCTAAAGAGATTATGCGGCGCGATGAAACGTCGGAAGTTTTGTTTGTCGGCACGTCGCGCGGACTCGAAACAAAAATCGTTCCCGCAAACGGCTTTCAGCTTTCTTTGATAAACAGCGTGGGTTTGAAAAACGTCGGTTTCGTCGGCAAATTAAAAGGCTTGTTTATTTTGCCGAAAAGTTTTCTCGAAGCCAGACGATTGATAAAGGAATTTCAGCCGGATGTGGTCGTCGGCGCGGGCGGTTATGTTTCGGGTCCGGTTCTTTTAATGGCGAGTTTGCAGAAAATCCCGACGCTCGTGATGGATTCAAACGCGCTTCCGGGATTTACAAATCGAAGGCTCGCGCCGTTTGTGACAAAAGCCGCTTTGACATTTGAAGAAGCGTTACCGTATTTCGGAAAAAAGGGAATTGTGACGGGAAATCCGGTTCGCCAAGAGTTTTTTGAAATCGAGCCGAAATCGCGCGGCGAAAAAATCAATATTTTGATTTTTGGTGGTTCGCAGGGCGCAAGGGCGATAAACAACGCGATGACTGATGCTTTGAATAATTTGCAATCATTTAAAGATAAATTGCAGATAACGCATCAGACGGGCGAATCGGATTTTGAAAAAGTAAAAGAGATTTACAATCTGGGTGGGTGGCAAAATTCCGATGTTCGCTCCTTTATTTCCGATATGGTTTCGGAATTTGCCGAAAGTGATTTGATAATTTGTCGCGCCGGAGCGACGACTTGTGCGGAACTCGCCGCGGCGGGAAAAGCGGCGATTATGATTCCATTGCCGACGGCGGCTGACGATCATCAACGCAGAAACGCTGAAGCTCTCAAAAAAGCGGGTGCGGCGCGAATGGTTTTGCAGAAAGATTTGAACGGTGAATCTTTGGCGAACGAAATTTTAAGTTTGATAAATTCGCCCGAAAAAATTTCTGCAATGGAAACGGCGGCAAACAAGTCGGCAAGAAAAGACGCGGCGGAAGTGACGGTTGATTTAATTGAAGATTTGGCAAGGAGAAATTAAGAAAAAATTTTAGATTTCGGAACACGATTTTCATAAAATCCAAAATCCAAAATCTAAAATCCAAAATCGAAATGTTTCGGCACGTTAAAAACATACATTTTATCGGCATCGGCGGTATCGGGATGAGCGGCATCGCGGAAGTTCTGTGCAATCTAGATTTTAGCGTTTCGGGTTCGGATTTGAGCAAATCGAAAAATACCGGGCGTTTGGAAAAAGCGGGCGCAAAAGTTTATGTCGGACATGCGGCGGAAAACGTCGGCGCGGCGCAGGTTGTCGTTTATTCGTCGGCGGTTAAAGAAGATAATCCTGAAATCATCATTGCTAAACAAAAAGGAATTCCGACGATTCCGCGTGCCGAGATGCTTGCCGAATTGATGACCTTGAAGCCTTATTCGGTGGCAATTGCCGGAACGCACGGCAAAACGACGACGACTTCGATGGTCGCCACCGTTTTGGGACACGCCGGAGTTGATCCGACGACGGTAGTCGGCGGCGTTGTCGAAATGCTCGGCTCAAATTCGCGTTTAGGCTCAAGCGATTGGTTCGTTACCGAAGCCGACGAATCGGATCGTTCTTTTTTGATGCTTAATCCGACGCTTGCCGTCGTGACGAACATTGATAAGGAACATATGGAATCCTACAAAGGAATGGACGACGTGGTGCAGTGTTTTACTGATTTTGTCAATAAAGTTCCGTTTTACGGTGCGGACATAATTTGTCTCGACGACCCGAACGTGCAGCTTATTATTCCGAAAATAAAACGCCGCCGCGTCACTTACGGAATGACCGCGCAAGCCGATATTTCGGCGCATAATATAACTTATAACGACTCATTCGGCTCGACTTTTACGGTTTGGAGGGGCGCGGATGTTCTGGGCGAAATTAGTTTGCCGGTGCCGGGACAACATAATGTTTATAACGCTTTAGCAGCAACCGCCGTCGCACTCGAACTCGAAATTCCGTTTGAAAAAATCGCGGCGGCGTTTGTTAATTTTAGAAACGCCAATCGCCGTTTTCAGCTCAAAGGCGAAGCGGCAGGCATTATGGTTGTTGACGATTACGGACATCATCCGACCGAGATTTTGGCGACGCTTTCGGCGGCGAAAAACGGTTCGGGCGGCAGACGTACCGTCGTCGTTTTTCAGCCGCACCGTTACACCAGAACGCAGGAATTGATGGACGAATTCGCGCTTTCATTCAATAACGCCGACGTGCTTTTCGTGACCGATATTTACGCGGCGAGCGAGCCGCCGATTGAAGGAATCACGGCGGAAATTTTAACCGAAAACATTAAGAAATACGGACATAAAAACGCAACTTTTATCGGCGAAGTCGAATCTGCCGCTGATAAAGTGGTGAAAAATCTGCAAGCCGGAGATTTGGTCATAACTTTAGGCGCGGGAAGCATTACGCGGCTTTCCGACGAGATTTTGGAGAAGTTAAAGAATAGCTGAACTGTCTGGTGAAAATAGAATTATGGCAACACAAACACGAAAAAGACCCGTTCAAAGTAAAACAAAAACGCCTGCAAAAAGGCGGCGACCGGCAGCCGTCCGTCGAACCAAAAACGGAAACGGTAATTTCGCCAATGTTTTCGTGCCGATATTTTTTATTTTCTGTATTTTGTTTTGTCTCGGATTTTTAGGATTTATGGGTTACAGAACCGTGACGGCATCTGAATTTTTCGAGATTAAAAAGATAGATTTGCGCGGCGTTTCGCGGGCTTCAAAAGACGACATCGAAAAAATCGTTAATAATCAAGTCGAAAAATCAGGCGTTTGGAATGCGGATTTAAACGAAATCAAAGAAAGAATCGAGAAATTGGTTTACGTTAAAACGGCGGCAGTTTCGCGCGTTTTGCCTGACGGAATGCGGGTTAATTTAACCGAGCGCGTTCCGAAAGCCGTGACGCGAATCAAAGGCGGCGATTTTTGGGTTGATGATGAAGCCGTGATTTTAGGATTGGTCGGAGAAAACGAAGAACGTCCGCCGTTTATTTTGCGCGGTTGGGATGAATCGAAAGCTGAAAACGCCGTCAAAGATAATCAAACGCGCGTCAAAATGTATCAGAAAATGCTTTTCGATTGGCGCGAATTCGATCTTGCGAAACGGGTTAAAGAATTGAATATTGAGGATTTACAAGATCCGAAGGCAATGGTCGAAGATTCTTCGGAAACAGTTTCGATTGATTTGGGAAAAGAAAATTTCGGCAAGCGCCTTCAGAAAGGCTTGGAAATCGTCGCCGGACGCGGCAAGGAAATCGAATCGGTAAATTTAAGCGGAAACAGGGAGATTTTGGGGTTTAGGGCGAAATAGATTTAAGATTCAGGATTCAGGATTCAGGATTTAAAATTTTGAACTTTATCTTGAAACTCAAATTTGAATCTTGAATCCTGAATCCTGAATCCTGAATCTTGAATCTTGAATTTTTAATGATGAATCGTGAAATACATTCGGTCGGGTTGGATGTCGGCACTAGCAAGGTGCGGTGCGTTGTCGGCGAGCCTTCGGAGGGCGGCAGGATGAATATTGTCGGCATCGGCGAAGCGGAATCGCGCGGTCTGCGGCGCGGAATCGTGACGACGACCGAAGCGGTTGCCGAATCAATTAAAAAAGCAGTGAGCGAAGCCGAGCGTGTCAGCGGTTTGGATATACAATCGGCGACCGTCAATCTTTCGGGCGAACATTTTCGCGGCGAAAACAAAGCCGGAGTCGTCGCCGTCGCCGGAATGGGGCGCGAAATTACCGAAGAAGATATGGAACGCGCCGTCGAATCAGCCAGCGCGATACAGCTTCCCGCCGGATGGGAAATCGTTAATCGTCTGCCGCAGGAATTTATAATTGACGGGCAGGACGGAATTATCGAACCGATAGGAATGACCGGCTCGCGGCTCGAATCGCTCGTTCATATCGTCATCAGTCCGAGCGCGGGACGGCAGAATCTGATGAAAGCGGTTAATCGCGCCAATTTGGAAGTCGAACAGATGATTCTCGAACCGCTCGCGGCGGCGGAAAGCACTTTAACCGACGATGACCGCGAATACGGCTGCGCGGTCGTCAATATCGGCGCGGAAATTACGAGTTTAATGATTTTCGGACGCGGCGCGGTTCAGCACACTTCGGTTTTTCCGTTCGGCAGCACACATTTTACGAAAGATATTGCCGTCGGGCTGCGAGTTTCGATTCCCGAAGCCAATAAAATCAAGCATCACTACGGCTGCGTCGCGTCGTTTTTGATGGACGACGGCGAACGTCAGGAAATTATTGAAATTACGCCAGTCGGCAGAACTGAAAAGCGCGGTCTTTCCAAAGAAATACTGTGCGATATTATGCAGCCGCGCGCTGTTGAACTGCTTCAGCACATCGCGGCGGAGGTCGCGCGAACCGACGCGCAAATTTCGAGCGGCGTAGTTTTAACCGGCGGCGGATCCTTGGTGCGCGGAATGATCGAAGTTGCCGAGCAGGTTTTCGACGCGCCGACCAGACTCGGATTTTTAGAAGCGAAATATTTCGGCGGACTCGCCGAAGAAGTGCAGAGTCCAGAATGGGCGGTAGCTTGCGGATTGGCTTTATCTTCGATGCGCTCGCAAATCCGCGAATACAATACGGGCGGAAAATCGCCTAAACGAAAAGTAGCAGAGTGGTTTAAAAAGTTTTCGGGAAAAATTTAGAAAAAAATCAGAGAAATTTAGAAAAATGTAACTTCCTGACTAGATTTTTTACCGCAAATCGTTGTATGCTTTTTCGCCGACAGCACAATATCTTGTTGAAAGTGTAAAACACTCGAAAAAGCATCACAACTGCATATTTTCAACTAAATTCATATCAAGGGGAATTATATTTTATGACAACGGACGGTCTTCAAATGAAAAATAACGGAATCAAAATCTTTATGGACGAACCTCCAATCACCGGAGCAAGAATTAAAGTGATTGGTGTCGGCGGCGGCGGCGGAAACGCGGTTAATCGGATGATTGAAGCGGGAATCAAAGGTGTCGAGTTTATCGTTGCCAACACCGATTTACAGGCATTGAATGCTTCAAAAGCGCCGATTAAAATTCAACTCGGCAGCAGATTAACGCGCGGACTCGGCGCAGGTGCAAACCCGGATGTCGGGCGTGATGCCGCGCTTGAAGACCACGAAAAGCTGCTTGATGTGCTGGAAGGCTCCGATATGGTTTTTGTGACGACCGGCTTGGGCGGCGGAACGGGAACCGGAGCGGCGCCCGTTGTCGCGTCGCTGGCTATCGAACTCGGCGCGTTGACCGTCGCCGTCGTCACTAAACCGTTTAATGTCGAAGGCAAAAAGCGGATGATGCAAGCCGAGCGCGGGTTAGCGGAACTGCGCGGCTGTGTAGACACGATAATTACGATTCCGAATTCAAAACTCCGCGAAGTCGAAGAGAAAATTACGATTATGGATGCGTTTCGCCGCGCCGACGAAATTCTGCTGCAAGCCGTTCAGGGCATCACCGATTTAATCACTACGCCGGGGATTATCAATCTCGACTTTGCCGACGTAACGACCGTGATGCGTGGTAAAGGTGTCGCGCTGATGGGAATCGGCTCGGCAAAAGGACCGGATGCTGCTTCGAAAGCGATGCGCGCCGCGCTCGATTATAAACTTTTGGAAGAAGATTCGATTAACGGGGCGAAGGGCGCGATCATCAATGTCACGGGCAGCGAAGATATGCCGCTCGGCGAAGTCGAAGACGCGATCCGTATCGTTGAGGAAGAAGCCGATGATAACGCCGATATTATCTGGGGAACGGTTTTCAAACCCGGAATGGAAGACGAAATAAAAGTGACGGTCATCGCCACCGGATTTGACAGTAAAATGCAAATGACGATGCCGCATCCGCAGGAATCGTCGGCGACTGCAAGCAGCGGAATGGCTCCGGTTTATATGCCTTCGGATGCGAAAAAATCCGAAGATATGAATGTTCCCACGTTCATTCGCCGTCAAGCCGATTGATTTTATAAATTTAGTTTAATCCTCTACTGACAATAAAAAATTTCAGGAGATTCGTTTACAAAATGAAAAACTTTTCACGGCAGCAGGAAAACCCGGAAACGCGAAAAAAAGCACCGCCGATAGAAACCAACGCCGAAACTTATTACTACAAAAAACAGATTGACTCGCGGACGCTGATGGTTATCGTTCTGCTCGACGGCGAAGAAATCGAAGGCACGATAGAATGGTATGATCTCGACGCGCTCAAAATAAACCGCAGCGACGCGCCGAATCTGCTTTTGCCGAAACACAATGTAAAATATATGTATAAAGCCGAAGACCGGGTGGAAAACGGCGAGTAACTTTTTTGGGTAAACTGATTTGAGTTGAAATCAGCAGGGAAAATTAGACGCGGATAAACGCGGACTTGACGGATTTTCGCGGATGTTTTGATGATTTTTATAAAATGCACTCAAGTTTTATGAAAATAATCCGCGTCAATCCGCTTGATCGGCGGAAATCAGCGTCTAATTTCTTTTCCGATTCAAGACTCAGCTTAACTAAAAAAGTCATCAAATAGTTTTAGTGAATGTTATAAACGACGAAAATTCAATATCCCGAAAGCCCGTTATCGGAATAACGATGGGCGACGCTGCCGGAATCGGACCGGAAATCACACTCAAGGCTCTCGCCGACGAAAATCTCAGAACAATTTGCCAGCCTTTGATAATCGGAGATTTAACAATTTTGCGAAAAACTGCCGCCGGTTTGAATCTGAATTATGAGTTGGCGGGAACGTCTGATGAAATTTCATCCGATTCGGCGCAAATTGCCGTATTCAACTTAAATAATCTAAAGAGCGAAGTGATTGCCGGAGAAGAATCGGCGGCGGCGGGCGCGGCTTCGGCGGAATATATCGAAACCGCCGTCCGGCTGTGGCGGGAAAAGAAGATTGACGCGATAGCGACCGCGCCGATCAGCAAAAAAGCAATAGCGATGGGCGGTTATGATTATCCCGGACACACGGAATTTCTCGCCTATCTAACCGGAACACGGGAATTTGCGATGAGTTTTTTTGCCGGAGATTTGCGTGTCGTTCTGCTTTCGACGCACGTCAGTCTGCGCGACGCGATTGAACTCGTGAAAAAGGAAAAGCTAATCAATCTCATAAAATTTATCGCACAGACATTGGAAAAATTACTAAATAGAAAAATAAAAATCGCCGTCGCCGGACTTAATCCGCACGCTTCGGAAGGCGGAATGTTCGGTGCGGAAGAAGAACTGGAAATAATTCCGGCAATCGCGGAATGCCGCGATAAATTCGGCATTGATGTAACCGGCGCGTATTCGCCCGACACCGTGTTTCTGCGCGGATTCAAAGGCGAATTCGACGCAGTTGTTTCGTGTTATCACGATCAGGCGACGATTGCAGTCAAATGTTTATCGTTCGGCGCGTCGGTTAATGTTACTTTAGGATTGCCGCTGGTGAGAACTTCGGTTGATCACGGAACAGCTTTTGACATAGCGGGAAAAGGCACGGCGGACGCTTCGAGTATGAAGGCGGCGATAAATTTGGCGGCAAATCTGGTCGGGCGTTCGTAAAAAACTGCTATAATTTGTTAGAGTAAGTAGTCGGACAGAATAGTTTTATATTTAGCCACAGATTGACACAGATGAACACGAGATAAGAAATGATGATGACCAATCAGTGTTTGTTTTTATCTCTTT
>Ga0136637_1000445_pt1 | contig 10000 bp, 9 predicted proteins | sample AntDrymUQ8572106_2_FD_105497 | JGI IMG/M metagenome (GOLD analysis project Ga0136637, IMG submission 105497) | Polar desert sand microbial communities from Dry Valleys, Antarctica - metaG UQ857 (21.06) | ecosystem: Environmental > Terrestrial > Soil > Desert | place: Antarctica: Dry Valley... | reverse complement strand
TGACGTCCATCGCGACGGGACCCTGACCGGTCCCAACGTCGAACTGCTCGGCAAGGTCTGTGCCGCCACGGACCGGCCGGTCATCGCCAGCGGTGGAGTGTCCACTCTGGATGATCTCCGGGTGCTCGCCGGTCTGGTGCCCGAAGGAATCGAAGGGGTCATCGTTGGAAAGGCGCTCTACGCCGGCGCCTTCACCCTTCCTGATGCCCTGGCGGCACTCCGATGAGTGTGCGAAGGCTCTCCTCGGGCGGCCCCTGGGAAGAGGTTGTCGGCTACTGCCGGGCGGTGGTGGCCGGGCCCTGGGTGCTGGTTTCAGGCTCTACGGCAACAGTCGGGGGCGAAGTGGTCGGCGTCGACGACATGTACCAGCAGACCGTCGCCGCATTCGGCGTTGCCCTGGACGGACTGCAACGGGCGGGCTTGGACGTGGCCGACGTCGTACGTACCCGGATCTACCTCACCGACATGACCCGTCAACCGGAGGCCGGCCGCGCCCACCATGAACTGTTTGCCGATCACCCTCCGGCCAACACCACGGTCGAGGTGAGTGCGCTGGCCCATCCCGATCACCTCGTGGAGGTCGAGATCGACGCCTACCGCGAGCCGGCATGAGCAGATGGCCACCGGCATGACCGTCGCTGTCCGGGTGATCCCTTGTCTGGATGTCACCGGGGGCCGGGTGGTCAAGGGAGTGAACTTCGTCGACCTTCGTGACGCCGGCGACCCGGTGGAGATGGCCAGGATCTACGACGCCGAAGGCGCTGACGAGCTCACCTTCCTCGACATCACCGCGTCTTCCGACGTGCGGGAAACCACCTACGAGGTCGTGCGGCGCACTGCAGAGACGGTCTTCATCCCGCTGACGGTCGGCGGCGGCATCCGGTCGGTGAGAGACGTGGACCGGTTGCTACGCGCCGGAGCCGACAAGGTCGGCGTGAACACCGCGGCGGTCCTCCGCCCGGAGTTGATCGACGAGATCTCCGCCGAGTTCGGCTCCCAGGTCCTGGTGCTCTCCGTCGATGCCCGTCGCGTGCCGGGCCAGGGCATACCGTCAGGGTTCGAGGTCACGACCCACGGTGGACGCACCGGAACCGGCCGGGACGCCTCGGCCTGGATCTGCGAGGCAGTCGGTCGCGGGGTCGGCGAGATCCTGCTGAACTCGATGGACGCTGATGGCACCCGCGCCGGTTATGACCTGGACATGATCGCCGCCACCAGGGCGGTCTGTTCCGTTCCGTTGGTCGCCAGTGGCGGGGCCGGACAACTCGCCGATTTCGAGCCTGCCGTCGCGGCGGGAGCGGACGCGGTGCTGGCGGCCAGCGTCTTCCATTTCGGGCAGCTGCGGATTGCCGAGGTCAAGGTCGCACTGGGTGCCGCCGGGCACCCAGTGCGACGCTTCGGACATGAAGGACCCTGATCGCGCTTCTTCGCCACCCAGATCGTTCAAACCAACTGATTACCCACGCTAATGAGTAGTCGGTGGCGGTTGTAGGCTGGAGACATCCCCTCTTGAACGGAGTCGCTGTGCCACGCCCGCATGACCGCGTACTCCGCCGCGGCTTCCAGCTCATCGGCCAGGGCATCCGCACCCAACCCAAGATCTTCGCGGCGGCGCTGTTCGGGAGCGCTCTGTTCGGGGCTATGAGCGTGGGATCGGCCTACGTCATGGGAGCTGTCACCGGCCGGGTCATCCTGCCGGCCTTCTCCGAAGGACGCGTCACCACCGGAGCACTCGCAGTTGCCGCCCTCGCCATCATCGGGGTCGCGATACTGAAGATCGTCGGCATCATCGGGCGCCGGTTGTTCGCCGGCATCATGCAATATCGCCTGCAGGCCGGATATCGCCGCCAGGTCACCCGGCAGTACCTGCGGCTCCCGCTGTCCTGGCACCAGCAGCATCCGACCGGACAACTGCTTTCCAATGCCAACAGCGACGTCGAAGCCGCCTGGTTCTTTGTCGCACCCCTTCCCTTCGCCTGCGGAGCCGTCCTGATGCTGGTCATCACGATCGTTGCGCTCTTCCTGACCGACCCGGTGCTGGCCATCGTCGGCGGCGTCGTCATTCCGCTGGTTTTCGCGGTCAACATCGCCTACTCGCGGGTGATGTCGCCACGGATCAGCCGGGCCCAGCAACTGCGCGCCGAAGTGAGCGAGATCGCGCACGAGAGCTTCGATGCAGCACTCGTGGTGAAGACCCTCGGACGTGAACGGCATGAGATCGATCGCTTCGCCGAACGCACCGCCGTACTGCGTGACTGCCTGATCTCGGTAGGGCGCGTCCGAGGCCTGTTCGATCCGATCATGGAGTCGCTGCCCACCCTTGCCACGCTGGCCGTGTTGACCATCGGGGTCGGCCGGGTCGCATCGGGGGACACCGCGACCGAGGATCTGGTCTTCATCGCCTATCTTTTCACCGTCCTGGCGCTGCCGATCCGCGCCCTGGGCTGGGTGCTCGGTGAACTACCGCGGGCGGTTGCTGGCAACGACCGGGTGACCGACGTGCTGACGGCGACGGGTGAGACGCCCTATGGCACGCAGGTCTTGCCCGGCGACGGCGGGCCGGCCGAACTCGCCACGAAGGAGGTGACCTTCGCGTACGCCGGGCAGCCGAGTCCTACCCTGGAACGGATCACCATGGACGTACCTGCCGGCCGCTCGATCGCCATCGTCGGACCCACCGGGTCGGGGAAGTCGACACTGGCCAACGTGCTCGTCCGCCTTGTCGACCCAGACAACGGCAAGGTGCTTGTGGACGACATCGACGTGCGCTCGCTGGGTCAGGGTGAGCTGACCCGCGCTGCCACTCTAGTCACCCAGACCACGTTCCTCTTCGATGACACCGTTGCCGGCAATGTGACGCTCGGAGCGGACTATAGCACTGAAAGTGTTTGGGACGCATTGCGATTGGCGTCGGCCGACGAATTCGTCGAAGCCCTGCCGGAAGGGGTGGACACCCAGGTCGGCGAGCGCGGTGCCACCCTGTCCGGGGGCCAACGTCAGCGCATCGCCCTTGCCCGTGCACTTGTCCGCCAGCCGCGTCTACTCCTGATGGACGATGCCACCAGCAGCGTGGACCCGACGGTGGAGGCACGCATCCTGTCGGGACTGCGCAGCGCCGGCTGGCCGGCCACGGTCGTCGTGATTGCCTACCGGAAGGCGACGATCACCCTCGCCGACGAGGTCGTCTTCCTCGCCGATGGTCAGATCATGGCCCGCGGGAGTCACGAGGCGCTGCAGCGTACGGAGCCGGGCTACGCCGCGCTCGTCCAGGCCTACGACGCGGTGGGTGTCTGACGTGCCTAGGGCCATGTCGACCGACGACGCACTCTTCGCCGCGGAGGAGTCATGAGTACCGACGACGCACTCTTCGCCGCGGAGGAGTCATGAGTACCGAGGAGGGCGACGAGCTGGCCGATGCAGGCCTGCTGACCTCCGCCGAGGAACACCGCAACGACGGGGCTCTCAAGACGCTGATCCGAGGCGCCCGGATGCTGCCCGAGCTCCGGCGCGGCCTGCCGGTCACCCTCGTCCTGGCCCTTATCGCGACCAGCGGGCGCGTCGTGGTGCCGATCGCCATCCAGCAGTCCATCGACCGAGGTCTGACCACCCAGGGCGGCGCCGATCCCGGGTTCGTGCAGGCCGCCGTACTTGTCTGTCTCGGCGTAGTCCTGTTCACCGGGATCGCGGCCTACTTCCTCAACTACCGCGTCTTCCGAACAACGGAGGGCGCGTTGGCGACCCTGAGGGTCCGGGCCTTCGGCCATGTACACAACCTCTCGATGCTGCACCAGCAGACTCAGCGTCGCGGCACCCTCGTGTCCCGGGTGACCAGCGACGTAGACCAGATGTCCACGTTCATGCAATGGGGCGGAATCCTCGGTGTCGTAAGCCTCGGCCAGATCGTCATCGCGACGGTTGTCATGGCCATCTATTCCTGGCAGCTCACCCTGCTGGTCTACGTCTGTTTCTTCCCGCTCGTGTTGGCCGTGCGGTCCTTCCAACGCCGGTTGTCGGTGGCCTACGGATTGGTCCGGCAACGGGTCGGGGAAATGCTGGGTGCGGTCAGCGAGTCCGTCGTCGGCGCGGTCACGGTCCGTGCGTACGGCGTCGGCGACCGTACGGCAGCGCGGGTGGACGACGCCATCGACGCGCACTACCGCTCATCGGTCAAAGCGCAGTCGCTGGTCGCGGGTTTCTTCTCAACTGTCGAGTTCGCCGCCGCAGTGGCAACGGCCGGTGTGGTGGTCCTTGGCGTGATGCTGGGCGTAACAGGTGAGTTGAGCGCGGGAACCGTCGTCGCGTTCCTCTTCCTCGTCACGCTGTTCCTCACCCCCTTGGCCACGGCGAGCGAGGTCCTCAACGAAGCCCAAAACGCCTTGGCCAGCTTCCGTCGGGTCCTCGACATCCTGGACACCGAGCCCGACGTCGCCGACCCCGGGGACAGCGGCGTCGAACTCCCCTCCGGCTCGCTGTCGGTCAACTTCCAGCACGTCCACTTCGCCTACGGCAACGGTCCGGAGGTCTTGGCTGATATCCATCTCGGCATCGAGCCAGGCCGTCGGGTTGCCGTCGTCGGCGAGACAGGTTCCGGTAAGACGACCATCGCCAAGTTGCTTACCAGGCTGATGGATCCCAAGAGCGGCACCGTCCGGGTCGGTGGCGTCCCACTGAACAGTGTGCGGTTCGACTCGCTGCGGGATCGGGTGGTGATGGTGCCCCAGGATGGGTTCCTGTTCGACGCGACGATTGCTGACAATGTGCGATACGGCCGGCCGGACCGCACCGATGAGCAGGTCGAGCGGGCCTTCGCTGAACTGCGCCTTGGAGACTGGTTGGCCGGTATGCCCCACGGTGTCTCAACCCGTGTCGGACAGCGTGGGGAATCGCTGTCGGTCGGGGAGCGGCAGTTGGTCGCTATCGCCCGAGCGTATGTCGCCGACCCGGATCTGCTGGTGCTCGACGAGGCGACCTCAGCGGTGGATCCGGCCACCGAACGGCGGCTGACCACGGCACTGGACACGCTGACCCGCGGGCGGACCACCGTCACGATTGCACACCGGTTGTCCACCGCCGAGCGCGCCGACGAGGTGATCGTCGTCGATCGGGGCCGGATCGCCCAGCGCGGCAGCCATGCGGCGCTGGTGGACGTCGAGGGTCCCTACGCCGCCTTGCACGCATCCTGGCGACGCACCGCCGGGCGGGACGCCGACCCGGAACCACGGCCGGCCTCCGGCCGTCCTAACGCTGGGAACCTCTAGGCTCGCTGGCGACACCTGAGCTGGGCGGCGAGAAGCGGCACCAGGTGAGATTCGGCTTTGCGCCTGGGGTCGGGAAGAGAACCTGGGCGTGAGCCACCGTGGCTGCGCGGAGAGGAAACAGTGAGTCAGTCCGATCAGAACGACAGCACTGCCCAGCACAGCACCGGATACCCAAGCTCGGACGGCGTGTCCAGCGACCCGACTGCCCAGTACGCCGGACCGCCGCAGACCCAGGGCTATCAGCCGCCGCAGCAGGAGTCACCGTCTCCCGGATACTCCGCGCAGGGCGGATACTCCGCTCCTCCCGGCTATCCGCCCAACCAGGGCTTCCCGGCTCCCGGATATCCCGCCAGCCCCGGATACCCGTCGCCGTACGGTTACCCGCCCTATGGCTACCCGATGCAACGCGGGCCGGTCCGTCCGGGCGCTGCCACCGCCTCGGCAGTGCTGATGTTCATCCAGGGTGGGATCGTGTTGTTCTCGACGTTGTATGTCCTGTTCTTCGCCAGCCTGGCCGGCAGCGTCAGCGCCGCAGGGATATCCGAGGCCGATTCGTACGAGACCGAGTTCACGATCATCGGGCTCCTGCAGCTCGTCTCGGTCGGTTTGTTGATCTTCGCGGGCGTTCAGCTGCTGGGCGGTAGCGGGCGCACCCTGGCGATCGTGGCCTGTGGGCTGCAGCTGGCCTTCGTCGTCTACTGGATGATCCGGATCGGTTCCCTCCCGGAGTTCGGAGACGACAGCGGAGCGTTCTTCTTCGTTGTTCCGCTGTTCTACGCGGTGCTTCCTGTGGTGGCGCTTCCACTGGCAATGGGCAAGCCGGTCGGGGACTACATCGCCGCCAAGAGGGGTGTCTCGACGACCGCTTTCTGACCGCCGCGGCAATGGGTCGAGAATGGTGCGGTGACGCCGCCCGTGCTGGATCCGAAAGTCGCCGATCAGCTGCGCCCTGACGATCGGGGGCTGCTGCCCGTCGTCGTGCAGAGCATCGACTCCGGTGAGGTGCTGATGCTCGCCTGGATGGACGCCGAGGCTTTGAGTCGGACGCTGCGCAGCGGACAAGCCACCTACTGGTCACGCAGCCGCGGCGAGTACTGGGTGAAGGGCGAAACCTCGGGCCACAGACAGCGAGTGCGCCAGGCCCTTCTGGATTGCGATGGCGACACCATCTTGCTACGAGTGGAGCAGACCGGACCGGCCTGCCACACCGGTTCGCGGACATGCTTCTCTACCGAGCTGGTCACCGACCCAGGGGTGCACAACTCGCCGGGACAAGAATGAGCAATGGGTCCGGTCCAGACCGCGAGAAGGTGCTTGCGCGACTGATCACCGAGCCGGTCGTTCCGGTGACCCGAAGATTGCTTGCAGATGGGGAAACGCCCGTCGGGCTCTATCGGAAACTGGCCGGAGGCCCGGGAAGTTTCCTGCTCGAGTCGGCCGAGCCGGGTCGGTCCTGGTCGCGATACTCCTTTGTCGGGGTCCGATGTCCGGCGACGCTGACCGAGCGCGACGGCGCTACGCTCTGGATCGGCGACCCGCTGATCACCGACCTGCCGGAGGACCCGCTCGCTGCCCTCGGCGCAACCGTTGCCGCGCTGCGTTCGCCACGCGATGCCAACCTGCCCCCGTTGACCGGCGGCCTGGTGGGTTATCTGGGTTATGACACGGTGCGTCGCCTGGAGCGGCTGCCGGCCACCAATCCCGACGAGCTGCATCTTCCCGAGCTCGCCTTCATGCTCGCCACCGATCTCGCCGTGCTCGATCACATCCAGGGCTCGGTGCTCCTGGTGGCCAATGTCTTTGCCGCGGCTGCCGATCACGCTCTCGCTTACGACCAGGCAGTGACGCGGCTGAATGACATGACTGCCCTGCTGACCCGACCCGCGCAGCATCCGGTCAATACGCTGTCGGTCGGCATTGCGGATTACAGCTCGCGTACCGCCACTGGGGACTACGCGAAGTCCGTCGAAGTGGCCAAGGACCATATTCGGGCCGGAGACATCTTCCAGGTCGTACTGTCTCAACGGTTCGAGGTAGCGACCTCGGCCAGCGCCCTGGACATCTACCGGGTGATGCGCACGACTAATCCGAGCCCCTACATGTACCTGCTCCGATTCGAGGACGGAGTAGATGTCATCGGGTCTTCGCCGGAGGCTTTGGTGACGGTCAAGGACCGGATCGCCATCATCCGGCCGATCGCTGGAACCCGGCCGCGTGACGAGGACCCCGAGGAGGACCAGCGCCTGGCCGCCGAGCTGGTCGGCGACGCCAAGGAGCGCGCCGAACATCTCATGTTGGTCGATCTAGCCCGCAACGACCTGGGGCGGGTCTGCCGTCCCGGCTCGGTCGACGTAGTGGAGTTCATGAGCGTGGCTCGCTACAGCCACGTCATGCACCTGGAATCCACCGTCTCGGCGACGCTGGACGCCGACGTTGCGCCCTTCGATGTACTGCGCGCCGTCTTCCCGGCTGGGACGCTGTCCGGTGCGCCCAAACCCCGTGCAATGGAGCTCATCGAGGAACTCGAACCCGCCCGCAGGGGCATCTACGGCGGAGCGGTCGGCTACCTCGACTTTGCCGACGACATCGACGTCGCGATCGCGATCCGCACAGCGGTGCTGCGCGATGGAGTCGCCTACGTCCAGGCCGGCGCCGGCATCGTTGCCGACAGCGATCCGGTGTCGGAGGAGGCCGAGACCCGGCACAAGGCACAGGTCGTGCTCCAGGCCATCGCCACCGCCGAGAACATGCGAGAGGTCTCATGAGTGACCCACGGCCCCCGACCTACTCTCATCGACGCGGACTGCTGCTGGCCGTCGCTGGCTGCCTGGCCGGCGCTGCGGTCCTGCTGCTCGCTTCGGGACGGGCCTGGCTTCAGGTCGGCCTCCCGGCGCAGCCCCCATTGCCGGGAGTCAGCCAGACACTTTCCGGCGGCGAGGTCATCGACGCGCTGGTACCGATCGGAATCCTCGTGGGTGCAGCCGGATTGGCGCTTATCGCGGCCCGTTGGCTGGAGCGCTTGGTCGTCGGCGTCGTTCTGGTGGCGGTCGGTTTGCTGATTCTGGCCGGGGTCGGGTTCTTCCTCTATGACGGCGGTTGGCAGACGGCGTGGAGTTGGGGACAGGCCTATGCCACGGCCGGCTCCTCGGTATTTCCAGAACACAAGATGTCGCCGGCGCCTGCTGTCGCCGCGATGTTCGGGGGCGCGATCGTCGTCGCTGTTGGCACTATCACGACTGTGCGTTGCGGTCGGTGGCCGGTGATGGGGGCACGGTACGAACGCCGTACCCGATCTTTGTCCCGTGACCCGAGGGCCGCTCCGGCCGGGACGGGCTCTACACCGCAGGTCGACACGGCACCGGAAGCCAGCGAGGCAGCCATGTGGGCGGCCATGGACCGTGGCGAGGACCCCACGGCGCGCCCCATCCGGTCGCCGTCCGATTGACGCGCGAGACGACCCCCGACGAGCCGGTTCCCGGTCGCTAGTTACAGTTGCCCGAACTGGCTGACGACGAAGGGACTAGCCCTCAAGGATGACAGTGCTGGACGACATCGTGGACGGCGTTCGCGCCGACCTCGCCGACCGCGAAGCACGCCGCCCGCTAGCCGACATCAAGGCTGCTGCCGCTCGCCGAGAGGCACCCATCGATGCCCGGGCAGCCTTGCAGGCGCCCGGGGTTGGGGTCATCGCCGAGGTCAAGCGACGCAGCCCATCCAGGGGCAGCCTCGCCGAGATCGAAGATCCTGCGGCGTTGGCCCGCGAGTATGAGGCTGGGGGCGCGCGCGTCGTCAGCGTCCTGACCGAACGACGGCACTTCGGCGGGTCCTTCGAAGATCTAGGTCAGGTTCGCGAACAAGTCGCGATTCCGTTGCTGTGCAAGGATTTCATTGTCAGTCCGTACCAGGTCCATGAGGCCAGGGCGTGGGGCGCTGATCTCTGCCTGCTTATCGTCGCGGCGCTGGAGGACCAGGCCTTGATCAGCCTCGTCGAGCGGGTCGAGTCACTGGGCATGACCGCCCTGGTCGAGATCCACGACGAGCAGGAGGCCGACCGCGCCCTCGCCGCCGGTGCCAGCGTGATTGGGGTCAACGCCCGCAATCTCCGCACCTTCGAGGTCGACCGAGGAACTTTCGACCGGATCGCGCCGGGGCTGCCTTCGTCGGTCATCAAGGTCGCCGAATCCGGCGTGCGAGGGGCACACGATCTGATCGCGTACGCCTGCGCGGGCGCGGATGCGGTACTTGTCGGTGAGGGTCTCGTCCGTTCGGGAAATCCGCGCCAGGCCGTCGCCGACCTCGTCACGGCCGGCGCGCACCCGGCGACGCCGCGACCGGCTCGCTGACGTCCACGTCGAAGAGGACCTCCATGAACGCACCCGGGACGGCCGGCGAAGCTGTCGCTGCGCCCGGCCGCTTTGGCCCGTACGGCGGACGGTACGTACCCGAGGCGTTGGTGGCCGCGCTCGACGAACTCGCCGAGGCTTACGCGGCGGCGCAGGCAGATCCCAGCTTCGGCGCGGAACTCGCAGCCTTGCAGCGCGACTATTCGGGCAGACCGACGCCGATCACCGAGGCCAAGCGGCTCAGTGAGCACGCGGGCGGCGCGCGGATCCTGCTCAAGCGCGAGGACCTGAACCACACTGGCTCGCACAAGATCAACAACGTTCTCGGTCAAGCGTTGCTGACCCAACGGATCGGCAAGTCGCGGGTCATTGCCGAGACCGGCGCCGGGCAGCACGGTG
>Ga0136637_1000444_pt1 | contig 10007 bp, 11 predicted proteins | sample AntDrymUQ8572106_2_FD_105497 | JGI IMG/M metagenome (GOLD analysis project Ga0136637, IMG submission 105497) | Polar desert sand microbial communities from Dry Valleys, Antarctica - metaG UQ857 (21.06) | ecosystem: Environmental > Terrestrial > Soil > Desert | place: Antarctica: Dry Valley... | reverse complement strand
TTTAATCGGCGGGAACACAGGCGTTTACGAAGGCGTGATTGTGCGCGAAAAATCGGTGCTGGCTTCGGGCGTGATTTTGACTCGCTCGACTCCGCTGTTTGATTTGGTCAAAGGAGAAATCTACAAATCCGACGGCGAGAAACCTTTGGAAGTTCCGGCGGGCGCGGTCGTCGTGCAAGGCTCGCGGCAGATTACAAGCGGTTTCGGCAAGGAAAACGGTTTATCAATCTACGCGCCGATTATCGTCAAATATCGTGATGAAAGAACGGACGCAGCGACGAAATTGGAAGATTATTTAAGATAGATTTTCGTGTATGATTTTGATTATGAACACTAAAGTTTCGCAAATGACAGTTGACGAATTGCGCAAAATAATCGGCACGGTCGTCGAAGAAAAATTACAGGCTTTGTTCGCCGATGAAGACGATTTAGAATTGACCGACAAATTAAAGGCAAGACTTCTTCGGCAAACAAAAGAAATCGAAAACGGCGAGCGCGGCGAAGCGTTGGAAGATGTAGTGGCGCGTCTTGGATTAAACTAATGAACGCTATAGCAAAAGAAAAAATGCAATTACAATTACCGCGCCGGTTGCAAGGCGTTCAGCCAACTTTAATTCGTCAGATTTTCGAACGCGCTCTGCCCGACAGTATCAATTTCGGTTTGGGTGAGCCGGATTTGCCAACGCCGCAATTTATGCGCGAAGAAGCGGCGCGTGTTGTTTTGGAAGAACAAAATGGCTACACTTCGCACGCCGGTTTGCTTCCGTTGCGAGAAAAAATCGCGAAACAATACCCGCACTTGAATTTACAGCCGAATCAGGTTTGCGTGACGGTTGGCTCGCAGGAAGCGATGAGCGCCGCGTTTCTGGCAATCGTGGACGACGGCGACGAAGTTCTGATTCCCAATCCGTCGTTTCCGGCGTATGCGAACTGCGTGAAAATTTCCGGGGGCGAGCCTGTCTTTTATCGTCTGCCGGCAGAAAAGGATTTTGCTTTTGACATCGAAGAATTTAAATCGAAAATCACGCCGAAAACGAAAGCGGCGGTTGTGATTTCTCCGTCGAATCCAACGGGGAAAATTCTCACGCCGGAAGATTTGCAGGCGATTAGCGAGGTTTTGCGAGACACGGGAATTTATTTAATCTCGGATGAAATTTACAGCGATTTGTATTTTACGCCTGCCGCGCCGCGTTCGGCTTCGGAATTTTACGAGCGCACGATTATCGTTTCCGGCTTATCCAAATCTTTAAGTATGACCGGCTGGCGTGTTGGCTGGCTGGCGAGTTCGCAAACCGATGTCGTCAAAGCCGCGTTGACTTTGCACGGATTTCTTGCGGTTTGCACTTCGACGATTTCGCAAAAAGCCTCGCTGCTCGGCTGGACGGCGGAAGCCGAACAGTCAAAACGGGAAGCCAGAGAAATTTATAAAAGACGCGGCGAATTTTTGATTGACGTTATGCAAAGGGAAATCAATCTGCGCGGAACTTCGCCTGAAGGCGCGTTTTATACGATGGTTGATGTTCGCAGCTTGGGCGACGATCTGGAAATCGCGGAAAAGTTTTTGCAAAATCGCGTGATAACCGTTCCCGGCATCGCTTTCGGAACGGAAGCCAGAGGATTCCTGCGCGTTTCCTTTTGCAATACCGAAGAGCGAATGGCGGAAGGCGTTCGCCGGATGAAGCAAGCTTTAGAAAAATAGTATTTCTTAGCCTTTGACAGTTTCGGGATTTTCGCATCGCATCCGCTGTTAAATTCGACTTCTCAAAAAATATCACGTAGCATTTAGCTTTATTTATGAGCAGGAAATATCGCGTTGGAATTTTGGGCGCCACCGGCACGGTCGGGCAAAGATTCGTTCAGCTTTTGGAAAACCATCCGCAATTTACCGTTACGGCGCTTGCCGCTTCAGACCGTTCGGCGGGCAAACCGTATTCGCAAGCCTGCGCGTGGAAGCTCGCCGGTTCGATACCCGAATACGTCAAAGAAATCGTCGTTTCGCCGATTGAGCCGCCGCTCGATTGCGATTTTGTATTTTCGAGTCTGCCGTCAGGCATAGCGCGGGAAACCGAAGAAGCGTTTGCGCGGGCGGGTTTTCCCGTCATCAGCAACTCGTCGGCGTATCGGATGGACGAAGACGTTCCGCTGCTGATTCCCGAAATTAATCACGAGCATCTCGGTTTAATCGAAACGCAGAAGATTAAACGCGGATTCAATCGCGGTTTTATCGTCACCAATCCGAATTGCGCGGTCGTTTCCTTTGCGCCGCCGCTTGCCGCGCTCGATAAGAATTTCGGCGTCGAATCGGTTTTCGTCACCACTTTGCAGGCGATTTCCGGCGCGGGTTATCCGGGCGTCTCATCGTTCGATATTACCGACAATGTGCTGCCGTATATCGCGGGCGAAGGGCCGAAGGTCGAAAACGAAGCGCAGAAAATTTTGGGAAGATTTACGGGCAGCGCGATTGAAAAAGCTGATTTTACGGTTAGCGCGCAATGTTTTCGCGTGGACGTTTTGGACGGACACACGGTTTCCGTGCGCGTGAAATTAAAACGACCGTCAACGCTCGAAGACGTGTTTGCCGCAATGAAAACCTTTCCGTCGCTTAATCTTCATTCATCGCCCGAACATTTTATAGACGTTTGCGACGAACCTTCGCGTCCGCAGCCGCGGCTTGACCGCGACAACGGCAAAGGAATGACCATCACCGTCGGCAGACTTTTTCCCGACAATATTTTCGATTACCGATTCGTTTCGCTGTCGCACAACACGGTGCGCGGCGCCGCCGGTTCAGCGGTTTTGAACGCCGAACTGCTGATTGACAAAGGTTATTTCATGTAAAAAGTAAAAAGGCAAAAGTAAAAAGTGAAGCCTGTCGTTCACAAAATATACTCGTTAAATTTATCGAATATTACTTTTACCTTTTTACTTTTTACTTTTTACTTTTATGGAAAACTCCCAACCGTCTTTCGCCAAACGGGTTTTGATCAACATCAGTCTCGTTTCGCTCGTCGTGGTGCTGCTCGTTTTTCTGATGTATGTCTTCGACGTGGTTTTGCTGTTGTTCGGCGCGATTCTGGTGGCGATTTTTCTGCACGGCTTGGCGAATATCGCCAGGCGTTACCTGCGGCTGTCGGAAGGTTATTCGGTTATATTGGTTTCTTTTCTGCTCGTGGCTTTTCTGGCTCTCGGCGTTTGGCTGCTCGCGCCGTCGGTCACCGAGCAGGTGAGAAATCTGCGTGCCGAGCTGCCGCAGTCGGCGCAGAAAGTAGGCGCGTATCTTTCGCAATACGGTTGGGGCAAACTGCTTCTCGAACAAATGCCCGGCACGGAGAAGTTAATCGAAACGGTTAATACATCAAGTTTTCTGTCGCGCGTCGGCGGCTATTTTTCCTCGACCATCGGCGCAATCGGCAACATCGCGCTGATGCTGCTGCTGGCTATTTATCTGGCGAGCGAGCCGAAAACTTATATCAAAGGTTTCACGAAACTTTTCCCGCAGGAGAGGCGAAAACGGGTGCGCGAGATTTTATACGAAATCGGCGAAACGCTTTCGTGGTGGCTGATCGGCAAAGGCGCTTCAATGCTTTTTATCGGCGTTCTGACCTGGATCGGGCTTTCGATTATCGGCGTCCCGCTCGCTCTCACGCTCGGTTTAATCGCCGGGCTTTTATCATTCGTCCCGAATTTCGGTCCGATTCTTTCTGCCGTTCCCGCCATACTTTTAGCGTTTATTGACAGTCCGACGAGCGCTTTATACGTGCTGGCGTTATTTGTCGGCGTGCAGATTGTCGAATCTAATTTACTAACGCCGTTTATCGAGCGTAAAACCGTCGAATTGCCGCCTGTTTTAACCGTCGCCTCGCAACTAGCGCTCGCCGTTATTTTTGGCGCGGTCGGCTTAATTTTAGCGACGCCGATTCTGGCGGTCGTGATGGTTCTCGTGCAGACGCTTTATATTCAGGACGTGTTGGGCGACGAGCCCGACAATCTACCGGCGGATGAACCGGATAAAGTTGAGGAAAATTAATCGTTTATGATTGAACGCTATACACTGCCCGAAATGGGCGCGATTTGGTCGCCGCAAAATAAATTTCAAAAATGGCTCGACGTGGAAATTGCCGTCTGCGAAGTTCACGCCGAGGACGGCACGATTCCAAACGACGCTCTTGAACAGATAAAATCGAAAGCTGCGTTTACAGTCGAGCGAATCAATGAAATCGAAAAAACGACTGACCACGACGTTATCGCTTTCACGACGAATCTGGCGGAGAATATCGGCGAAGCGGCGCGTTTTGTGCATTACGGTTTAACTTCTTCGGATGTCGTTGACACGGCGAACGCGCTTTTATTGAAAGAATCGTGCGAGGTTTTATTGAAGAAAGTTGACACGCTGCTTGATGTTTTAAAACGCCGCGCTTTTGAATTTAAAGACACGCCACAAATCGGTCGAACGCACGGCATACACGCCGAACCGACGAGTTTCGGAATGACGTTCGCCCTCTGGTTCGCCGAGATGCGGCGCAACAGAGAGCGTTTGGAGCGAGCGAAAGAAACGATTGCGGTCGGGAAAATTTCCGGCGCGGTCGGAGCGTTCGCTCATCTCGACCCGGAAGTCGAAGAACGGGTTTGCGAAAAATTAGAATTGCAATTCGCTCCCGTTTCGACGCAGGTTATTCAGCGCGACCGTTACGCCGAATATCTTTCGACGCTGGCGATTATCGCTTCGAGTTTGGAAAAATTCGCGCTTCAAGTTCGCCATTGGCAAAGGACGGAAGTCCGCGAAGCGCAGGAACGATTTAAAACCGGACAAAAAGGTTCGTCCGCGATGCCGCATAAACGCAACCCGATTTTGTCGGAAAGAATCTGCGGAATGGCGCGCACCGTTCGGGCTAATTCAATTGTCGGTTTAGAGAACGTCGCGCTGTGGCACGAGCGCGACATTTCGCATTCTTCAGCCGAGCGAATCGTTTTGCCCGATTCATCGGCGGCTTTAGATTATATTTTGGCAAAAACCGCATCGCTTCTAGACGGTTTGGTTGTTTACCCCGAAAATATGCTGAAAAATTTGAATGCGACGCGCGGGCTAATTTTCAGCGGACAGCTGCTTCTGGCGCTGACGCAAAAAGGCGTCTCGCGCGAGGACGCTTATGTATTCGCGCAGCGAAACGCGATGCGTGTTTGGGATGAAGGCGGCGAGTTTAAAGACCTGGTAACAGCGGACGAGGCTATTAAGGGTAAATTATCGGCGGAGGAAATCGAGCGGGTTTTTTCTTACGATTATTATCTACGGAACGTCGGCAAGGTTTTCGAGCGGGTTTTTGGTTAAACAAAAAACGAGAGCCGAAACTCTCGTTTTTTTACTCGATTGTCAATCAAATTAATTTGACCATTTATCAGCCATATCGCCAATTACGGGCAGTTTAAAGTTGCTGTTTTGAAAGGCTTTGATACAACCTAAAATCATTAAAATTAAAAAGCCGATAATAACAGCGCCGTAAATCAGACCGACTAGCGAACCAAGAAGTGTCGAACCGGTAGCGCCGATTAGCACTCCGCCAATAATTGCCACGCCGATAATTCCAACGACGTAGGCAGCGGTTAAAAGCAAAGATTGAAATGCGTGGAAACGCACCGTTTTGTTGGTTTTATCAGTGACTAAAACGATAATACTGTAAATTAAACTGATGCCGCAGAGGGGCATATAACAAAGCATTGCCCCAACGTTGCTATCAAGTCCAAGTGCGGTTTTCCCGCCAGACATATTTTGCATATTTTTAAAATCTCCTGTTTGAATTCTAGATGAATTTGGAAAGCTGAAAATCAATTACTAGAGAATCTACCATAAAGCCGTTGCTTAAAACAAGATTTTACGTCAAGATTTTAGTTATTATTTGAGGGAGAATAAAATGAAAGCAAAAGTTTATGTGACGTTAAAACCGAGTGTGCTTGATCCGCAGGGAAAAGCGATTCAGCATTCGGTCGAACTGCTCGGATTTGAAAAGATCGAAGACGTGCGGCAGGGAAAGTTTTTTGAAATCGCGCTCGACGCCAATTTGTCCGAAACCGACGCGCGGGATGCGGCTGAAAATATTGCCAAAAACGTTTTGGCAAATCCTGTTATCGAAGATTACAAGGTGGAGATTGTTTCATAATGCCGACCGGCAAAAGGCAAATGCCAAATAAAAGCAACTGATCAACCACCACTGACCATTAACCACTAAATATGAAATTCGGAGTAATAGTTTTTCCCGGCTCGAACTGCGACCACGACGCTTATCATGTCGTCTCGAAGCACGTCGGTCAGCCGGTAGATTTTATCTGGCATAAGCAGACGGATTTGAGCGACTACGATGCCGTCATTGTTCCGGGCGGATTTTCCTACGGCGATTATTTGCGCGCTGGAGCGTTGGCGAAATTTTCGCCCGTAATGAACGCTGTCAAAGATTTTGCCGCGCGGGGAAATTACGTGTTCGGCGTGTGCAATGGCTTTCAGATTCTTTGCGAAGCGGGTCTTTTGCCCGGCGCGTTGATGCGCAACAGCAATCTGCATTTTATTTGTCAGCATGTCAATATCCGCGTCGAGAACGGCGCCATGCCGTATACGAGCGAACTTGAAGCGGGCGAAGTTTTGTCAATCCCGATTGCGCATGCCGAGGGCAATTACTTTTGCGATGACCAGACTCTGGCGGAACTCGAAAATAACAATCAAATCATTTTCCGTTACTGCGATGAAAACGGCGAGATTGTTGATCGAGCTAATCCGAACGGTTCGCGCTCGAACATCGCGGGAATCTCCAACAAAGAAGGCAATGTTCTAGGAATGATGCCGCACCCGGAACGCGCCTGCGAAGAATTATTAGGTTCAAACGACGGACGGGATATTTTTCGTTCACTGACCAAAGCAATCGCGGAGAAATAAATTACGAATTACGAATTTCAAATTACGAATGTAAGAGAAATCTTAAAAATTCGTAATTTGAAATTCGTAATTCGCAATTAAAAACCTATCGCCAGTTAATTTCTAATTCATATTCCTTCGCGCCGCCGTCTTCGTCAAGAATTTGGATGACGGCGGTGTAATCGTTATCGCGGCTCGGCTGTTCGAGAACACGGACATTGCCGCGTCCTTTTTTCTTGATCACTTCAACGGTGACGTTTCTGGTCGGCAGCGAGGAAGTAAAACTGAAATTCACGTTGTTATAAGTTGCGCCGTCAACGGTGCGCGTTTCGAGGCTGCGCCGTTGCAGAACGAGATGAACTTCTTTATCTACCGTTCCGCGCCAGAAAGCGCGTCCCTGCGACGGCGGCGGATTATTTTCCCCGCCGTTGTTGCCGCCGCCATTGCCGCGACCGCCGCCGAGTTCGCGGCTGATGTCATTGATAGTTCTTTGCGCGTCGCGCCACAAGGTGTTGTTGGAACCGGAATTTGGTCCGCGGCGGGCTAAATCGCCTAAAATTGATGCGCCGTCGCGCAGCTCGCTGGCGCGACGACCGTCACGGATCATCTGGCTGAATAAGCCCGCGCTGGCGTCCAATTGTTGCGCTAAAAATGCCGCTTCGATGTCGGCGCGGCTGTTGGACGCATTTCGATTCAAATCTTCCGAAGTGCGGTCAACAATGTCCACCGTATAACTTTTTAATTGACTGACTAAAGTCTCAAGTCGCGGCGAAGAATAGCGGCTCATATCATCCTGCGCAGTCGCCGAAAATGCGAAAAGCAAAACCGAACACATCGCGAAAAGAATAATTTTTTTCATTGTTTTTCTCCTGATAAATTGTTTTGCGAGATCAAAGTCAGCGGCTTGGAATAAACAAAGCGAAAATAAGTTTGCCTCAAATTTTAACGGCTAATAAATAAAATTATTTGCCGCCGGCAAATTTGTTTTACAATTCTTTCACGGTTAAACCCTGCTCGCTCAATTTCCAATTTAAAACTTCCGCGTCCGACTCTTCGGCTAATGCTTTTTCGACATTGGCTTTCTCTCCGTCCTCACAAAAAAACGCGATGCAGCCGCCGCCGCCCGCGCCGCAGACTTTGGCGGCAATCGCGCCGCTGGCGAGCGCTTTTTCGATTAGCAAATCCATCTGCGGCGTCGTGATATTCGGCGAAAGTTTTTTGCGCCGCGGATGTGCCGCCTGCAGAATCACGCCCATTCGCGTCCAATCGTTTTCGATTAGCGCCGAGCGCGCCTCTCGCGCCGTATCGCGGATGCCTTCAAAAATGGCGAATGTTTCGACATCGCCGTCAATGTGGCGTTTGGTGATTTCCCAATTGTTCGTGCCGGAATTGCGCGGCTCGCCCGTGTAGCAGATGACAATGCGTTCTTCCAGCGTTTGCACGTCAATGTCTAATGCTTCGCGTTCCATTCCGTCGGGGCGAAAATGGATACACGCCGCGCCGCCGTATTGCGCCGAGTAATAATCCTGAAAGCCGGTCGGAACTTTGATCACCTGGCACTCGAGGTTCGCCGCGATGCGGATGAAATTTTCCGGCGCGTAACGATTACCGACTAATTTGTTCAACGCGCCGATGCAGGCGATATTTAATGTTGAAGAACCGGCGAGTCCCGCGCCCGCCGGCGCTTTAGATTCAGTAATCATATTAAAACCGGTTTCGGGATTGAAAAAATAGACGAGTTTTGAAAGCAGTTCGAGCCGCGGCTCGCTGTAAAGCCCGCCGATTTCTCCAAGGGAAGTTTCAAACTTCACGTCGCGGTCAACCGATTCGAGAACGATTTTATCGTCGTCGCGCGTTTCAATGCGGCATTTTGCCATTAAATCAACGGCGAAATTGACGGTTGACGCGCCTTCGTGAAAAAGAAAAAGCGGCGGAATATCAATAGTGCCGCCCGCTAAATCAACTCTCGTCGGAGCAGATGATTCGATTATCATAAAATCTTTAGTTTTTGATCCTGGTTAATATTTGATTGCGTTTCTTTTGCAAATTAGCTAACTACTGCCGGATTCTTTGTTCGCACCTTCCTGTTGCTGCGTCTCGACTTCAGCACTTTTCTCGCCTTCTCCCCTTCTTCGTCTCTCTCTTACTTCTTCGCGGTTCGGCTGGCTTGTCAAATGAAGCCGTTCGCCGAGATCGTGGAGTTTTTCCTGCGCGGCTTCTTCGATGTGATGCAGCTTTTCTTCAATTTTATGAATCGTTTCCGGGTTCGGATTGGCTTCTTCGACTTTCTCGGACAAGTAATAACGCTCGACGACGTAGAAGATAATGATACCGAACAGCACGATAAAGAAAAGCGCGATGCCGATTTGTTTGAAATCGCCGATGATATTGGTTATCGCGCCGCTGAAAAAATATCCGACACCGGCTAAAATTAGTGCCCAGATAATACAACTGATCGTATCAAGAACTAAAAAACGCACGTAAGGCATTCTGCCGATGCCGTAAAAAAGACACATCGCCGCGCGAATACCGTAGATATATTTTGAAATAACAATGGCAAAGCTGCCGAACTTATCAATCAAGCGTTCGATGCGCGGACGCGCCATCTGATAAAAACTGTAATCTTTAATCGTTGTCCGAAACAGCCGTCCGATCAAATAAGCGACGTTATCGCCGACCACGCCGCCGAGCGTTCCGGCGAGAAAAACTTTCCAGAAACTATAAGCGCCGAAAAAATTGCTGTGCGCCATCACGCCCGAAAGCAGCAGCGTTATATCGCCTTCGACTGTGCACAGGGCAAATACGGCGTAAATTCCGTATTGCTCGATGATTTCGGAGATATGTTCCATTGGTGAAAGATGCGCGGCGGCGTTCTTTTAAGTCGCTCGTCAAAGATTAACCGTCAACAAGGCTTTCAGTCAAACGATTTGTTATTTTGAATTTGAATTTTATATTTCAAAAGTTTGGTTGACTCTTTTCCGCCAAGTGTCTAAAATCTCATCAGTTTCCCGAAGATAAGCAGTAACGGATAAGGTTTCAAAACGGATGAACGAAAGCAGCCAGAACCCGGAAAAACTCGTCGGTGTCGAAATATCGAAGTCGGCTTTTA
>Ga0136637_1000441_pt1 | contig 10028 bp, 8 predicted proteins | sample AntDrymUQ8572106_2_FD_105497 | JGI IMG/M metagenome (GOLD analysis project Ga0136637, IMG submission 105497) | Polar desert sand microbial communities from Dry Valleys, Antarctica - metaG UQ857 (21.06) | ecosystem: Environmental > Terrestrial > Soil > Desert | place: Antarctica: Dry Valley... | reverse complement strand
GGGCAACGTGTATCGAGATTCACTCGTCGGGCGTCCTGACCTCGGCGATCCCGAGCTCGGCGCCGGCGTCGATCAGCACGGCGACGAGGTAGTCGCCGTACGAGCGATCCACCAGCAGCAGGTACGACCGGGCCCCACCGGCGATGTCGCCGTCGGCGCCGCCGTCGTCGCGGATGATCGTGCAGGTCACCCCGGCCACGGCGGTGCGCAGGACGGCGCCGACGGGCACCGCGCGGTCGGCAAGATCGACAAGGCAGATCTTGGCGAGCAGGTCTGCCGCGCGGCGACCGGTCACCCGGAGCAGGACCGACATGTGCGTGAGGTCGACCACGGTGACTGGTTCCTCGCCGACGATCCGGCGCTCTCGCTCGACCAGCTCGGCGGCCAGACCCGGCCGGCCGAGCAGGAGCCATCCACCGGGCAGCGTGCCGACGACGAGCACGCCGTCGGAGTGGCGTTCGGAGCGGCCGAACTGCACGCCGAGCCGTTCGGCGACGGCCTGCCGCGACGGACCGTACGGGTTGGTGCGCACCGCGACCTTGGCCAGCGCACTGCAGTCGACGAGGTCCAGACGCGTGGATGAGTCAGCCACGGAGTCGCTCACCATCGGGGTCGACGTGCGCGAGCTGCGGCATCACGGCCGCCGGCACAGAGCGGCCGTCCGGCAGCCGCACGGTCACGACGGTGCCGGGCCTGGCGAGACGGGCCGAGACGAAGCCCAGGCAGATCGATCGGCCGAGCGTGGGCGACATCCGGCTCGACGTGATGCGACCGGCGATGTGCCCACCGTCGGACCCACCGTCCAGGATCTGGCTCGACTCCGGGGGCAGCACCGCGCCGTCGACCGGCTGCAGGCCCACGAGCTGCCGGTCGTCGCCGCGCTCGTGCTGCCAGCGCAGCTCCGGCTGGCCGAGGAACTCGGCCTTGTCGAGCTTGATCGCCCAGTCCAGCCCCGCGCTGAAGCCCTGGGTGAGCCCGTCGGTGTCCTGTCCCACCACGAGGTGGCCTTTCTCCAGCCGCAGGATGCGCTGGGCCTCGATGCCGAACGGCCCGACGCCGAGATCGGCTCCAGCGGTCAGCAGCCGGTCCCAGACCTCCTGGCCGTGCCCGGCCGGCACGTGCAGCTCGAAGCTCAGCTCCCCGGTGAACCCGATCCGCCAGACGATGCAGTCGTCGAAACCGGCGACGCGTCCCGTGCGGACCTGCATGTACGAGAAGGCGTCGGGGGCGAGGTCGATGTCCTCGACCAACCGGCTGACCAGCTCGCGCGAGCGCGGCCCGGCGACGTTGATGCTCGCGTAGGCGTCGGTGACCGGCACCACCCGTACGTCCCAGTCGGGGTGCTCGGTCTGGAGCCAGAGCGCGATCCAGTCCTCGACCGCGCCGGCGCCTGAGGAGGTGCAGGTGAGGAGGTACCTGGCGGGTGCCAGCCGTCCGGTCACGCCGTCGTCGAGCACCACACCGTCCTCGGTGCACATGACGCCGTACCGCACCGAGCCGACCGCGAGCTTCTGCCAGCGGTTCACGTAGAGCAGCTCGAGCAGCCGCGGGACGTCGGTGCCGGTGAGCTCGAACTTGCCCAGGGGCGTCACGTCGATGATGCCGACGGCGCTCCGGACAGTCCGCACCTCGGCCGCGGGATCGCCGTAGTGGTCTGGCCGGATCCACAACCCCGCGACCAGGGGCCGGGCACCGTGCGCCACGTGCCAGGCGTGCATCGGCGAGTGCCGCACGGGCTGGTAGTTCCGGCCGGCCAGCGCGCCGAGGCTCACCGGCGCGTACGGCGGTCGTCCCGTCGTGGTGCCGGTCTCGGCGATCGAGCCCCCGGTGGCCGCTGCAACCACGGCGATCGCGTTCACCGCCTCCAGCCGGCCCTGGGTCGGTCCCATCGTGACCGTGGTGTAGCGCTTGACGAGCTCGAGCGAGTTGTAGCCCTCGGCGACGGCCGCCTTCAGGTCCTTTGCCGACACGTCCTCGGCGAGGTCGACCATCCCGTCGGTTCGACCGGTGAACAGCGCGGGGTGCGCACCTGCCGCCAACCCGGGCACGGCCACCGGTGACCGACCCGCTGCAGCGGTCGCGCGCGCAGCCGACTCCCGCCCGGCGGCTCCGGCCTGCTCCACGATCGCGTCCAGGTCGCCGGCTCCGGCCACCCCGCCGGCGGCGAGGACGTCGTCGGGCAGCCCGGTGGCGAAGAACCGGGCCGCAACCGGGTCGTAGGCAGCGCGTGCGCCGGACATGGTCAACAGCGACAGCGGCGCCGTCCAGCCGGTGGCGGTGACCACCAGGTCACACGTCACGGTCGACCGGTCGGACAGCTCGACCGCCTCGACCCTTCCCCGACCGCGGATCGAGACGATGTCCTCGCCCCGCCGGGGGTCGACGACGCGGGCCACGTCCACACCGGCCCGGTCGAGGTCGCGCGCGGCGGCGTCGCCTTCGCCATTCGCCGTGAGCACGACGGCGCGAGCACCCGGGCGCACCGCGTACAAGTTGATCAATCGCCGGACCGCGGTCGACAGCATCACGCCGGGCAGGTCGTTGCCGGCCACGACGTAGGGGCGCTCGATCAAGCCGGCCGCGACGACGATCTGCTGGGTCCGGACCTTGACCAGCCGCTCGACGACACCCGGAACCGACCGCTGGAGCACGCTCACCCAGTGGCCGTCGTACCGCCCGGTCACCACGGCGTCGGTCATCACCTCGATCGATGTCGCCTCGGCCACGGCCCGACGCAGCTCGGCCAGGCGGGTCCGGTCGGACCCGTCCGCCCAGCGCAGGTGCCCACCGAGCGCGTGCTGCTCGTCCACGAGCAGCACGCTGGCCCCGCCCCCAGCCGCACCCACCGCTGCCGCCATCCCGGCGGGTCCGCCGCCGACCACGAGGACGTCGCGGTGCACCACCCGCTGGTCGTACCGGCCGGTCGGCGGAGCCGGCGGGACGGGACCACCCGGGGAGAAGCGCCGGATCACCCGCTCGTAGGTCGGCCAGAGCTGTCGGGGTGCGATGAACGTCTTGTAGTAGAAGCCGGGGCCGAGGAAGCGGCCGACGACCTGGTTCAGGGCCTTGACGTCGACCTGGAGGGTCGGCCACACGCCCTGCGCCCGTACCGCCATTCCGGGGCGGACCAGCCGGTGCCCAGCCCGGACATTGGGCTCGTCGTCGACCTGGACCAGGCAGTTCGGGTCATCGCCGTCGGCAGTGAGGATCCCGCGCGGCCGGTGGTACTTCAGGCTGCGTGAGAAGACGCGGACACCTGATGCGGCCAACGCTGAGGCGATCGTGTCGCCGGCGAAGCCACCGTACGTCGTGCCGTTCCACCGGAACCGCACCGGCGCGGACCGGTCGATCGACTCAGCCGGCTGCGGGGGCAGCCGCCAGTCGCCGCGGGCAGCCCCGCCACGAGGGATGATCAAGCCGGGTCACCGCCGACCGCTCGAGCCAGCCGCACCTCGTCCGTGGTCCGGTGCCGCTCGAGCCGGAGGTAGGTGCCGCACCCGATGCGGTGCCGCCACAGCTCGGTCGTCCACCCGTCGGGGTTGCGCCGCACGTAGAGGTAGCGTCGCCACGCCTCCGGTGAGGCTGTGGCCGGGTCCGGACGCGGGTTCCCCTCGCCGGCGTACGCGAACTCGCTGGTGTCCCGCGAGCCGCACCAGGGGCAGGTGATCATGTTCATCCGGCGCCGCCCGTCAGTGCCCGACCGCGGCGGCACCGCGCTCGCCGACCAGTCGACCGTCCGCAAAGCGATCCAGGTCGAAGGCCCTGATCAGCTTCGGCACCCGGTCGGTCGCGATCAGCTCGGCCATGGTCTCGCCGGCGACCGGTGCAGCCTTGAAGCCGTAGGTCCCCCAACCGATGTCGACGAGGAAGCCCTCCACGGGCGTGCGGCCCATGATCGGCGAGAAGTCCGGGGTCATGTCGCAGAGTCCCGCCCACTGCCGCAGCACGCGGAGCGGGGCCAGCGAGGGCATGAGCTCGAGCACGTGGGCGGCGACGCTCTCGGTGAACTCGAGCGTTCCACGGGTCGAGTACGACGGGTACGGGTCCGTCGCGGCGCCGAACACGAGCTCGCCCCGGTCGGTCTGGCTCACGTAGACGTGCAGGGTGCCGGAGACGACGACCGTGTGCAGGAACGGCCGGACCGGCTCGGTCACCGCGGCCTGGAGCGGGTAGGTGGTGATCGGGACGGCCACCCCGGCCAGGTCGCACACCAGGCTCGACCAGCCGGCCGTGCAGTTGACCACCACGGGCGCGGTGATCGAGCCACGGTTGGTCCGGACGCCCCGCACCCGGCCAGCCTCGACGTCGATCCCGGTGACCTCGGTCTGCTGGTGCAGCGCGACGCCGAGCGCGTCGGCGGCCCGGGCATAGCCCCAGACCACGGCGTCGTGGCGGATGATGCCGCCGGGCGGGTGGAACAGGCCGCCCAGGACGGGGTATCGCGGGTGGCTCGAGACGTCGAGCTCGGGCACCAGCCCGGCGATGTCCGCCGGACCGATCACCTCGGAGTCGATCCGCTCCAGCTTGTTCACCTCAGCCCGCCACCGCATCGTGCGCAGCGCGGCGTCCGTGTGCGCCAGCGTCAGGTGTCCCCGCTGGGAGAACATCACGTTGTAGTTGAGGTCCTGGGCGAGCGTCTCGTACAGCTTGAGGGACCGGTCGTAGAAGCGCACACCCTCGGGCGTCAGGTAGTTGGACCGGATGATGGCGGTGTTGCGCCCGGAACCGCCACTGCCGAGGTACGCGCGCTCGAGGACGGCCACCCGCGTGATTCCGTGGTTCTTGGCCAGGGAGTAGGCGGTCGCCAGCCCGTGCACCCCGCCGCCGATCACGATGACGTCATAGCTCGGCTCGAGGTCCCGATGGCGCCACACGACCGGCCAGCGGCGGCCGGTGACGCCCCGGCGCAGGAGCCCGACCGCCGAGTAGCGGGGCAGCCGGCTCATGACGCTGAACCCGCGGACAGCTGCCCCGCGTGCTGGCGCAGGTGGATGATCGCGGCCGCCATCGCAGCCGTGTCGAAACGCCACGCGGGACCCTGCAGTCCGAGCACAGCCGCGAGCTCGCCCGAGCCGGCAAGCACCGGCGCCGCAATCGCGTTGAGCCCCGTCTCGCGCTCCTCGAGCGCCTCGGCGTAGCCCCGCTCGCGGACACTGGCGACCGTACGCGCGAGCTCGTCGCGGTGGGTCACCGTGCGCTCGGTGTAGGCCTGGAGATCGCCGTCGGGAAGGGCACCGCCGTACGCGAGATGGACCTTGCCGATCGCGGTCGCGTGGCCGACGCTCGGCCGCCCGATCTGGGCGACGCTGCGGACCGAGGACGGGCTCTGCGCGAAGTCGACCGTCATCATCGTGTCCTCGCCGGGAACGGACAGCGTGGCCGTCTCGCCGGTGGCCTCCATGAGCGCGACGAGGTGCGGTCGGACCAGGTCACGCAGCTCGACCCGGGCCAGCGCTGCGTCGCCGAGCTGCACGAGTCGCAGCCCGAGGCCGTACCGACCGGTGTCCGGAGCCCGCCGGACCAGGTGCCCGGCCGCGAGCGTGGCGAGCATGCGCGAGGCCGAGCTCGCGTTCATCCCGGTGCGTCGGGCGATCTCGTTCGTCCCGAGGTCGCGGGGGGACTCGGCGAGCACGTCGAGGACGGCGAGGGCGCGGACGACGACCGCCACCGGCCGCGCCGTTGTCGTCGGGCTCACGAGTGCCATGCCGGGTTCACGATCCCACATTGTGGGACAGCGTTGCCGTAAAGGCAACACCCGACGCGAGTCAGTACCGCGCGGCGTAGCGCGGCCTGGACCGGCGAGCAGAACCATCCCTCGGAAGACGAACCCTGACCGGCGGCGCGCTCATTGTGGGGCTCACACGCGCATGCTACGTTCGGCGCCACATTGTGGAACGGTGTTGCCGTACAGGCAACACCGCGGACACCCGATCGAACGAGGAGGTGGCATGGTTCCGGCCGCGGCCCGCTTCGTGGTGGTTGGTGCCGGCATCCACGGCCTGTCGACGGCTTGGCACCTCGCTGCTGAGCTCCGCGCGCGGGGTCGCGGGGGCGGCCGCGACATCGTCGTCATCGACAAGACCGGGGTAGCCGCGGGCGCGTCGGGCATCGCCTGTGGTGTGGTCCGCAACAACTACTTCCAGCCGGCCATGCGGAGGCTGATGGCGCACTCGGTCTCGGTGTGGGAGACCGACCCGGCGGGCTTCTCGTACCACCCGGTCGGCTACCTGCAGATCTCGCCGGAGGTCATGCACGCCGGCGTCGCGCAGATCCATGCGGAGCAGCGGGAGATCGGGTACCCGTCGACGTTCGTCGAGGGCGCCGAAGCGAGCCGGTCCTACCTGACCGGACTGTTCGCGGACTGGCAGGCGCGGGGGATCACGAGCGTTCTGCACGAGCACCGGGGCGGGTACGCCAACAATCGGGCGTCCATCCAGGCGCTGGCCGACCGGGCGCTCGCCGCCGGCGTGCAGATCGTGGCCGGAGTCCGGATGACCGGTGTGCAGACTCGCGGCGGCGCGGTGACGGGGGTGGAGACCGACCAGGGCCTGATCGCTTGCGAGCAGCTGGTGGTGGCGGCCGGACCCTGGGTGCGGAGCATCTGGGAGATGCTCGACCAGCCCGCGCAGATCACCGTCAAGGGAAGCGACGGCACTGTGCACCAGGACGTGCCGATGTGGACCTACTGGTCACTGCAGGAGGGCACGCTCGGGGTCGACCCGAGCTTCCTCGTCGACAACCGTGGCGAGCTCCCGCCGGTGATCCACGTGGACAGCGACGCGCCGCTCTACGACGACGCCGGCGAGCTCGTCACCGACCAGCTCTGGGGGATCTACTACAAGCCCGACTTCAACTTCGGCGGGGTCCAGGGCGGCGCCATGCCCCACGTCGTGCAGCGCCCCGCCGACCAGGTGGCGGTCGACCCGTACGGACCGGCCAGCCCGGACTTCGTGGTCGGCCCCGAGTTCGCCCGGATGTGGACGTCGGCACTCGCGCACTGCCACAAGCGGTTCGAGGGGACGAGCCACCTGTTCAAGCGCGAGCCGTCCGGGGGGATCGGCTGCTTCACCCCGGACAGCTTCCCGGTGTTCGACGTCTTCGCGCAGAACGCGTACGTCGTGGCCGACTCCAACCACGGCTACAAGATGATCGGCGTCGGTGCGCTGGTCGCGAAAGAGCTCATGGGCGAGGCGCAGGACCTGCTCGAACCGTTCCGATTCGCGCGGTACGAACGCGGTGAGCTGCACCCGACCAGCAGCTCGCCGTTCCCCTGGAGCTGAACCCCGCTTGTGCAGCCACGACACCCGACGTGAAGGAAGAGAGCCATGCGTATCCCGTACGACGTGCCGAAGATCCACATGTACACCCGCATCCGGAAGTCGCCGTACTTCTACGCGTCGCGGAAGCACGGCGTGCAGTCCTACACGGTGTGCAACCGCATGTACCACCCCCGCCACTACGACGACCCGATCGCTGAGTACTGGCGGATCGTGAACGACGTCACGATGTGGGACGTCGGCGTCGAGCGCCAGGTGGAGATCACCGGGCCGGACGCGTTCGAGTTCACGAACCTGCTCACCCCGCGCGACCTGACGAAGTGTGCGGTCGGGCAGTGCAAGTTCGTGCTCAACACGGACGTCGACGGCGGGGTGATCAACAACCCGGTCCTGCTGCGCCTGGGGGAGAACCAGTTCTGGCTCTCGGTCGCCGACGGCGACGTGCTGCTGTGGGCGAAGGGCGTGGCCGCGGCCCGGCCGGACCTCGACGTGCAGATCACCGAGCCCGATGTCGCGCCGGTGCAGATCCAGGGCCCGAAGTCCAAAGCCCTGATGACCGACCTCTTCGGCGAGCGCATCCCCGCGATGAAGTACTACTGGATGGGCGAGTTCGAGCTGGACGGGATGAGCGTCGTCGTCGGGCGGACCGGGTACAGCGGGGAGGTGGGCTACGAGATCTACCTGCGCAACGCCAGCCGCGACGGCATGAAGCTGTGGGACACCGTGCTCGAAGCCGGTGAGGCCCACGACCTCGCGGTCATCGGGCCCTGCCAGATCCGGCGGGTCGAGGCCGGCATCCTGAGCTACGGCTCGGACATCGCGCTGGACAACAACACCTACAGCGACTACGCGTTCCTGAACCCGTACGAGGTGGGTCTCGAGTACACGGTCGACCTCGACCAGGAGGCAGACTTCATCGGCAAGGCGGCGCTCAAGCGGATCGCCGAGGAAGGGGTCAGCCGCAAGGTGGTCGGCGTGGAGATCGGCGGCGACCCGATGATCGGCTACTTCGAGGACTACCTGCAGGTGGTCGAGAACGACGAGCAGATCGGCCAGGTGTCGTCGGGGTTCTGGTCACCGCGGCAGGAGCGCAACATCGGCTACGCGCTCGTCCCCATCCGCCATGCTGAGGTGGGCAGCAAGCTCACGATCCGTACGGCCAAGGGCGAGACGCACGCGGTTGTGGTGCCCAAGCCGTTCATCGACCCCAAAAAGGAGACACCTAAGTCATGAGCGGTGACACCGCCGACACGCATCCCGAAACGGCGCACCAGCCGTCTCAAGGTGGCGGGGGGGCACGGCCCGGACTGCTGGAACGGCTGCAGTCCGGGCCGGTGATCGGGGCCGAGGGCTACCTGTTCGAGCTCGAGCGCCGCGGCTACCTGCAGGCCGGCGCGTTCGTGCCCGAGGTCGTGCTCGACCACCCTGGTGAGGTGACCGCGCTGCACGAGCAGTTCGTGCACGCCGGTTCCGACGTCGTGGAGGCGTTCACCTACTACGCCCACCGGGAGAAGCTGCGCCTGATCGGCAAGGAGGGTCTGCTCGAGCCGATGAACCGGCAGGCGCTCCAGCTCGCGCGCGACGTCGCCGCGCGGCACGGGGTGCTCTTCGCGGGGGACGTCTGCAACACCAACGTGTACGAGCCGGACGACTCGGCGACCCACACGCAGGTGCAGGCGATGTTCGAGGAGCAGGTGGGCTGGGCGGCCGAGGCGGGCGCCGACTTCGTCATCGGCGAGACGTTCCGCTATGCCGGCGAGGCGCGACTCGCGCTGGACGCGATCCGCCAGACCGGGCTACCCGCAGTGATCATGCTGGTGGTGGATCACTCGGGTGAGATGCGCGACGGCGGGCCGATGATCGACGCCTGCCGCGCGCTCGCGGATGCCGGTGCCGACGTCGTCGGCCTCAACTGCTCCCGTGGTCCGGCGACGATGCTGCCGCTGCTGGCTTCGATCGTGGCCGCGGTGGACGTTCCGGTGGCGGCGCTCCCGGTCCCGTACCGCACCACACCGGCGCAGCCGACGTTCCAGACGCTGCGCGACCCGGACTGGGACCAGTTCCCCGACGGCCGTCCGTTCCCGACCGCGCTCGACCCGTTCACCTGCAACCGCTACGAGATCGCCGACTTCACGACCCGGGCGGTCGACGCCGGCGTGCGCTACCTCGGGCTCTGCTGCGGGGCCGCCCCGCACCACATCCGGAGCATGGCCGAGGCGCTCGGGCGGACCCCGCCGGCGAGCCGGTACTCCGAGGACATGTCGCGGCACGCGTACTTCGGCACCGAGCCGAGCCTCGCCGACCACAACATCGCCTACCGCCAGAGGCTGTAGGCGCCGTGGTCCGGGCGACGGCACGCGACCCGGCTGGGTGGATGACGTTGTCGCCGCTGAGCCGTGCCCAGGCTCGGAACAGCCTGGTGCAAGCGCACGTCCTTGTGGCTTCGCTCCGTCGGCCGCGGTACGAGATCCTGGCCGTGCCCGGAGCGGTGGACGAGGTGGCCGAGCACGTGCCACCGGAGATCACCGTGACCGTGACCACGTCACCGCGGCGACCCATCGAGACCACGGTCGAGACCGTCGAGGAGCTGGCCCGGGCCGGCTACCCGGCGGTCCCGCACCTGGCCGCCCGCCAGGTGGTCGACCGGATGCATCTTGTCGATCTGCTCGACCGGCTTCGTAGCGCCGGCGTGACCGAGGTCTTCGTGGTCGCCGGTGACGGCGACCCGGTCGGCACCTACCCGGACTCGGT
>Ga0136637_1000440_pt1 | contig 10032 bp, 7 predicted proteins | sample AntDrymUQ8572106_2_FD_105497 | JGI IMG/M metagenome (GOLD analysis project Ga0136637, IMG submission 105497) | Polar desert sand microbial communities from Dry Valleys, Antarctica - metaG UQ857 (21.06) | ecosystem: Environmental > Terrestrial > Soil > Desert | place: Antarctica: Dry Valley... | reverse complement strand
GAAGCCGCCGTTACGGTCGCCGGTCCACTGCATCGGCGTGCGCACGCCGTCGCGGTCGCCGAGGTAGACGTTGTCGCCCATCGCGATCTCGTCGCCGTAGTAGAGCACCGGCGAGCCGGGCAGCGAGAACAGGATCGCGTGCATCAACTCGATCTCGTCGCGGCCGTTGTCGAGCAGCGGGGCCAGGCGCCGGCGGATCCCGACGTTGATCTTCATGCGCGGATCCTTGGCGTACTCCGTGTACATGTAGTCGCGTTCCTCGTCGGTGACCATCTCGAGCGTCAGCTCGTCGTGGTTGCGCAGGAACAGCCCCCACTGGCAGTTGTGGGGAATCGCCGGCGTCTGCGCGAGGATCTCGTACATCGGCTTGGCCTCCTCCCGGCGCACGCTCATGAACATGCGCGGCATGACGGGGAAGTGGAAGCACATCTGGCACTCGTCGCCCTCGCCGTAGTAGTCGACGACGTCGGACGGCCACTGGTTGGCCTCGGCGAGCAGCACGCGGTCGGGATAGTTCGCGTCGATCTCGGCGCGCACGCGCTTGAGGTAGGAGTGCGTCTCGGGCAGGTTCTCGCAGATCGTGCCGTCGCGCTCGAACAGGTAGGGCACGGCGTCCAGGCGGCAGCCGTCGAGCCCGAGGTCGAGCCAGAAGCGCAGCACCTCGAGCATCGCGTCCTGGACCTCGGGGTTGTCGAAGTTCAGGTCGGGCTGGTGGGAGAAGAAGCGGTGCCAGAAGTACGCGCCGGCCTGCTCGTCCCACGTCCAGTTCGACGTCTCGGTATCGACGAAGATGATCCGCGCATCCTCGTAGCGGTGCACGGTGTCCGACCAGACGTACCAGTCGCGCTTGGGGTTGCCGGGACTGGAGCGCGACTCCTGGAACCACGGATGGTCGCTCGAGGTGTGGTTCATCACGATGTCGGCGATCACGCGGATGCCGCGCTGGTGCGCCTGCTCGATGAAGTCGCGCACGTCCTCGACGACGCCGTAGTCGGGGTGGATCAGGAGAAAGTCGGCGATGTCGTAGCCGCCGTCGCGCAGCGGCGACTTGTAGAACGGCAGCAGCCAGATACAGTCGATCCCGAGCCACTGGAGGTAGTCGAGCTTCTCGGTCAACCCGCGGAAATCACCCGAGCCGTCGCCGTTGCCGTCGAAGAAGCCGCGGATGTGGATCTCGTAGAAGACCGCCGTCTTGAACCACAGCGGCTCGGCCTCGAACCAGTGCCCGGACTCGGTCATCGCGGCTCCACGCGCAGGATGTGCGCCTGGCGCGCCCAGGGGTCCAGGCGCACGTAGTTGGGCCCGATGCGCCAGTCGAAGCGCTCGCCCGAGAGCTGGTCGGTGACGGCGAAGGCGGGCGGCAGGCCGAGCTGCGCCGGGACGATCGCGCTGCCCTCCTGGGCATGGTGCGGGTCGAGGTTGACGATGCAGATCACGGCGTTGCCCGCGTGCTGCTTGACGTAGGCCATCAGCTGATCGTTCGCGGTCTCGAGCCAGGCGACGCCGGTGAGCTGCTGGAGCGCGGGGTTCTCGCGCCGGATCTGGTTCACGCGCGTCATGAACGGCAGCATCGGGCCGTCCAGCGCGCGCGCGCGAATGGCGTACTTCTCGGAGTCCAGGTACTCCTCGGAGCCCGCGGCCACCGGCTCGTTCTCGTAGTGCTCGTAGCCCGAGTAGACGCCGTAGCTGGGGCTCAGCGTCGCCGCGAGCACGAAGCGCGTGTAGAAAGCGGCCGGCCCGCCGTGCACGAGATAGCCGTGCAGGATGTCGGGCGTGTTGACGAAGAAGTTGGGGCGGAAGTAGTCGCGCTCCGGCCCCCAGGCGAGCTCGTCGACGTACTCCGTCAGCTCCTGGCGGCTGTTCTTCCAGGTGAAGTAGGTGTAGCCCTGCGTGAAGCCGATCTTCGCGAGCTGGCGCATCATCGCCCGCTTGGTGAACGCCTCGGCGAGGAAGATCACGTCGCGGTCGACCGCGTGCACCTCCGTGATCAGCCACTCCCAGAACACGATCGGCTTGGTGTGCGGGTTGTCGACGCGGAAGGCCTTGACGCCGCAGTCGACCCAGTGCAGGAACACGCGCCGCCACTCCTCCCAGAGGCCGCGCCAGTCATCGCACTCCCAGTTGACGTTGTAGATGTCCTGGTAGCGCTTGGGCGGGTTCTCGGCGTACTTGAGCGTTCCGTCGGGCCGGCGGTGAAACCAGTCGGGGTGGTCGGTCAGCCAGGGGTGGTCGGCGGAGGCGTTGATGGCGAAGTCCATGCAGACGTCCATGCCGTGCTCGGCCGCCGCGGCACACAGCGAGCGGACGTCCTCGGTCGTGCCGAGCTCCGGATGCACGGCGTCATGGCCGCCCTCCTGCGCGCCGACGGCGTAGGGCGAGCCCGGGTCGTCGGGCCCCGCGACGAGCGCGTTGTTGGCGCCCTTGCGGTTCTTGCGCCCGATCGGGTGGATCGGCGTCATGTAGAGCACGTCGAACCCGAGCTCGGCCAGTGCGGGCAGCTGCGCCTCGACGCCCGCGAGGCCGCCCCACGAGCGCGGGAAGACCTCGTACCAGGCGCCGAAGCGCGCGCGCATCCGATCGACCTCGAGCCTCAGCGGCGGCTCGAGCGTCGTCTGCCCGTGGCGCGCGGCGCTGCGCTCGACCGCGGCGTGGAGCTCGAGCCCGAGCGCGGCGTCGTGCCTGGCGGCCTCGAGAATCTCCTCGTCGCCGAGCACGCGCAGCGTGTGCTCGATCAGCTTGCGATCGGCGCCGGCCGCCCGCGGCGCCACGTCCTCCAGCAACACGACCGCTTCGCTCAACTCGCTCGCGAGCTGGTGCTGGCCGGCCTCGAGCTTGCGCGCGAACTCGTCGCGCCAGGTGGCGAACACGTCGGTCCAGGCCTGGATCGAGAACTCCCATGCCCCCTGTTCGTCGACCACGAACGCGCCCCCCCAGCGGACGCCGTTGTGATGCGCGTCGAGCGGGCGCAGCTCGGCCTCCGCCCAGTCGGTCGCGCCGGCGCGACGGTAGAGCGCGACCGCGCGCAGCCCCTCGTGACCGTCGCGGAACACGTCGCAGGTGACCTCGACCAGGTCGCCGACGGTGCGCTTGGCGGGGTAACGGCCCGCGTCCACGACGGGCTGCGGGTACTGGATGTGGATCCGGGCCGGGGGCGGCGTGCGCTTGGGGGCGGGCATCTCGGGCCGAAGTATCCGAAAGCGGGCGCCCGAACGTCGCGAGGCTAGGGTGCGCGCGTGCAACTGCCCCGCAGCGCCGGCGTCCAGCTCCACCCCACGTCGCTGCCCGGCGGGCGGCTCGGCCGCGAGGCGTTCGCGTGGGTGGACTGGCTCGCCGACGCCGGCCAGACGTGGTGGCAGATGCTGCCGCTCGGGCCGCCCGACCGCTACCGCTCGCCTTACAAGTCGTCCTCGGCATTCGCGGCCTGGCCGGGGCTGCTCGCCGCGCCGGCGGCACCGGTGTCGCAGGCCGAGCAGCTCGACTTCCGCGGGCGCGAGGCCGGCTGGATCGAGGACTGGGCGCGCTTCGCCGGCCGCGGCGCGGTCGCCGACCAGGTCCGCTTCGAGCGTGAATGGACCGCGCTGCGCCGCCATGCAACCGGGCGCGGTGTGCGGCTGATCGGCGACGTGCCGATCTACGTCGCCCCCGGCTCGGCCGACCACCGCGCGCACCCGGGGCTGTTCCGCCGCGATGCCGTCGCGGGAACCCCTCCGGACGCCTACACCGACAAGGGCCAGCTCTGGGGCAACCCCCTGTACGACTGGCCGGCGCTGCAACGGCGCGGCTACAGCTGGTGGATCGCGCGGCTCGCGCGCACGTTCGCGCTGTTCGACCTTGCGCGCATCGACCACTTCCGCGGGTTCGTCGCCTACTGGGCGGTGCCGAAGGGCGCGCGCACGGCGCTCGGCGGACGCTGGCGGCGCGGCCCCGGGCGGGCGTTGTTCGATGCCGCGGGCGCGGCCCTCGGGGAGTTGCCGCTGATCGCGGAGGACCTCGGCGTGATCACGCCCGCGGTCGGGCGGCTGCGCGACGGCCTGGGCCTCCCGGGCATGGTCGTGCTCCAGTTCGGCTTCGACGGCGGCCCCGACAACGTGCATGACGTGGCCAACCACGTCGAGCAGCGGATCGCGTACACGGGCACGCACGACAACGACACGTTGCGTGGGTGGTACGAGTCGCTCCCGCCGGAGCGGCGCGAGCGGGTGGATCGCGCGCTCCCGGGCGCCGGGCGGGAGGTCTGGTGGGACCTGATCGCGCTGACGCTCGGATCCCGCGCGCGGGTCGCGATGGTGCAGGCGCAGGACGTGCTCGGGCTCGGCTCGCAGGCGCGCATGAACCAACCGGGGCGGGCCGCGGGCGCGTGGCGCTGGCAGTTGGGCGCGCTGCCGTCGCGCGACCTTGCGCGGCGGCTGCGCGCGGTCAGCGAGGCAGCCGACCGCGCCTAGACTCGTCGTCATCGCAGCACCCGCGGGCACCAGCGAGATCCTCGACGTCAACCGCCGCTACCACGACGTCGCGGCCGGTGCCTACGACTCGAAATGGGGCATCGACTTCGGCGCGGTCGGGCGCGCGCAGGTGCTGGGGAAGGTCGAGAAGCTGCTCGGGCCCAGGCCGGGACCGTTCGCGCGCTCGCTCGAGATCGGCTGCGGGACGGGCTACTTCACGCTCAACCTGATGCAGGAGGGCGTCATCGCAACGGCAGTCTGCACGGACGTCTCCCCTGGCATGCTCGAGGCGCTGCGCGCGAACGCCGGGCGGCTCGGGCTGACGGTCGACACGGTCGTGAGCGACGCCGCCGCGCTCCCGTTCGAGGACGCGAGCTTCGACCTCGTGCTCGGCCACGCGGTGCTGCATCACCTGCCCGAGCCCGAGCGGGCGTTCGCCGAGTTCATGCGCGTGCTGCGCCCAGGCGGCGTGCTGTTGTTCGCGGGCGAGCCGTCGCGCTACGGCGACCGCATCGCCGCGCTGCCCAAGCGCGCCGGGCTCGCGGCCGCCCCGCTGTGGCGCCGTGCGATCCGCGCGCGGCCGGCCGGCGCGAACGCCGGCGACGGTTGCCCGGATGACCACGCGCTCGAGTCGATGGTCGACGTGCGCGCGTTCACGCCCGGCGAGCTCGAGCGCCTGGCGAGCGCGGCCGGCTTCGCCTCCGTGCGCGTGCGCGGCGAGGAGCTGCTGGCGAACATGTTCGGCTGGTTCAACCGCACGGTCGAGGCCACCGCCGACCACGACGACATCCCGCGGGGCTGGTTCAACTACGCCTACCGCGGCTACCTCCTGCTGCAGAGGCTCGACACGGCGCTGCTCGAGCCGCACCTGCCCGCCGTCGGCTTCTACAACCTGCTGTTGACCGCCCGCAGGCCTTGAGCCTGCGCAAGGTGGCGATCATGGTCTGGGGCCGCGTCTGTTTCGACGCAGAGCCCGTCGGTGGCGAGCCCGGGTTGCAGCACGCGCAGCCCCCAGGCGGCTGAACCGGTCCGGATCGAACGGCGCCGGGTCGACGACCGGAGCCTCACCGGCGTAGAGCTGCGCGATCAGGCGCCCGGTCACAGGCCCGAGCGCGATCCCCGCGCCTTCGTGGCCCGTCGCGAGCCAGAGGCCCTGCACGGCGGCCGACGGTCCGATCGCGGGCAGGTGATCGGGCAGCCACGGGCGCAGGCCCGCCCAGGCTGCGGCGACCGGAAGCCGTGCCAGGCGGGGGAACAGGCGCGCGGCCCGTTCCACGAGCGCCTCGCTGAGCGCGGGGTCGACGCGGGTGTCAAAGCCGCGCCGCTCGCGCGAGGAGCCGACCAGGACGTCTCCCTCCCAGGTCGTCTCCACGACGGTCGCCAGCTCCAGGCCGGCGTCCGGGCTCGCGACCGACAGCAGATAGGAGCCGTCCACGACCTTGTGCCTGACCAGACCGGGCGCGGGTGCCGCCAGCCGCACGAGCTGTCCCTTGCGCGGCTCGAGCGGGAGCACGAGGCCGGCGCCCGCTGCGAGCCCCGCGCTCCACGCCCCGGCGGTGATCACGATCGCGCCCGCCTTCAAGACCTCGCCGCCGGCGGTTCGGACGCCGCCGCTGAAGATCGCCTCGACCGCGCAGCCCTCGCGGATCGCGGCCCCCGCCTGCGCAGCTTCGCGCACCAGCGCCCTCGTGATCGCGCGCGGGTCGCACTGCAGGTCCCCGGGGAACAGGCTCGCACCGTGCAGCGCGACGGTCAGCTCGGGCTCGAGCTCGCGCACCTGACCGGCACTCAGCAGCCGAGCTCCGGCGACCCCCAACCGCTCGAGCCTGGCCGGCTCGTCCGCCCAGGTCGCCTCGTCCGGATGCACTATCAGCGCTCCCTTGACGCGGATCCGAGCCTCCTCCCCAAGCCGCTCGCCGAGCTCGCCATAGAGCGCGAGCCCCGCGCGGGCGAGCTCGAGCTCCGGTCCTGCCTGCTTGTCGGAGCAGAGCACGTTGCCCTCGCCCAGGCCTGTGGTCCCGCTCGCGACGGCGCCGCGGTCGAGCAGCATCACGCTCACGCCGCGGACCGCAAGCTCGCGCGCGACCGCCGCGCCGACGATGCCGGCGCCCACGACGACGACGTCGTTCACAGAGTGAAGCGCGCCTCGCGCGCCGCGGTCGCGCCGGCGATGCCGGTGTCCCCAGAGACGGTCCTCACAAGGTGAATCCCGCCGGGAACGGGTCGTCGGCGTCGAGCAGGTACTGGCCCATCGCGGTCACCCAGGCGCGGCCGGTGATCTCGGGCACGATCGCCGGTCGCCCGCCGACCGTCGCCTCCGCCGCGATCCGGCCCGTGAAGCGGGTGCCGATCACGGACTCGTTGACGAAGCGCTCGCCGACCGCTAGCTCGCCGCGCGCGTGCAGCTGCGCCAGGCGCGCCGAGGTGCCCGTCCCGCATGGCGACCGATCCAGCCAGCCGGGGTGTATCGAGGTCGCGGCGCGGGCGTCGGCGCCGTCGCGGCCGGGCGCGTGGAAGATCACGTGGCGGCAGCCCGCGATGCGCGGGTCCTCCGGGTGGACGGGCGGATCGGCCGCCTCGATCGCCGCACCGATCTGGAGGCCGCGCTCGATCAGCGCCTGCGCCTGCGCAGGGTCCACCTCGAGGCCGACGTCGGCGGCGGGCAGCAGCGCGTAGAAGTTGCCGCCGAACGCCATGTCGTAGCGCACGCTGCCGAGCCCGGGCACGTCGACGGTGGCATCGCGCGCGTGCAGGAAGCTCGGCACGTTGCGCAGCGTGACCGACCGCGCGCGGCCCGCGTCGACGGCGACCCGCGCCTCGACCAGGCCGGCGGGCGTGTCGAGCCGCACGACCGTCTCCGGCTCGCTGACAACCACCATGCCGGTCTCGACCAGCACCGTGGCGACCCCGATTGCACCGTGCCCGCACATGGGCAGGCAGCCGGAGACCTCGATGAACAGCACGCCCCAGTCGGCGTCGGCGCGTGTTGGCGGCTGCAGGATCGCGCCGGACATGGCGGCGTGCCCGCGTGGCTCGCGCATCAGCAGCAGGCGCAGGTCGTCCAGTTCGGCCTCGAAGTGGAGCTTGCGCTCGAGCATGGTCGCGCCCGGGATCGGGCCGACGCCGCCCGTGATCACGCGCGTGGGCATCCCCTCCGTGTGCGAGTCGACCGCCGCGAGGTAGCGGGCCGCGCGCATCAGGGGTCTGTCCGAGAACAGGACCGTGCGTCGGGACCGACCGTGGATCGAGTCAGGCGACGCACGAATCCGAAGGGAATACAGCCGTATTTCCGAGGGTTCGGGTGGCCGAGGCCGAAGGCCGGTGATGAGGCCTCAGGCCGAGGCAGGAACGAAGTGTCCACGATCGGTATCCGGCGTGCGGGACTTCTCGGGCCGGCCCCTTAGACGACTGCGGGCGCCCGCAGTGCCTCGAGCGCGGCGTCCAGGACGGCACGGTCGGCGCCGTCGAGCTCAAGCCGCGGCTCGCGCACCGGCCCGCCGTTGAAGCCGAGCGCATCCTGCGCGCCCTTGTAGAACTGCACGAGCTTCGGCGTCATGTCGAGTCGCGCGAGCGGGAGCAGGCGGCCGTAGACCGCGCGCGCACGGTCGAGCTCGGCCGCCCGGCATGCCTCGTAGAGCTCGACGCACTCTGCGGGCGCGCAGTCGGCGACGCCGCTGATCCAGCCCGTCGCGCCCGCGCAGAGTCCCTCGAGCGCCCAGTCGTCGCCGCCGACCAGGACCTCGAGGTCGGGCGCGATGTTCAGCAGCGCGGCGATCCGGCGCGCATCGCCGGAGCACTCCTTGACCGCGACGACCTGCTCCACCTCTGCCGCGAGGCGAGCGATCAGGGCGGGCTGCATGTCGGTGCCGCTCGCCTCGGGGTTGTTGTAGGCCATCAGCGGCAGTCCGGCGGCCTCGCCGACCGTGCGATAGAAGCCGACGACCTCACGCTCCTCGCCGCGGTAGCCGAGCGGCGGCAGCAGCATCAGCGCTCCGGCGCCCGCCCGCGCGGCGTCGAGCGCGTAAGCGCTCGCCGCGGTCGCGGTGCCCGCGGAGATGCCGGCGATCACCGGCACGCGCCCGCCGGCCGCGCGCACGGCCGTCGCGACCACGCTACGCCGCTCGGCGGCGTCGAGCGACCCTGCCTCGCCCATCGTGCCGGTCGCGACGAAGCCGTGAACACCGGCGTCCAGCAGCGCGGCGAGGTTCTGCTCGAGTGCCTCGTGGTCGATCGCGCCGGTCGCGTCGAACGGCGTCGTGACGGCGGGGATGATGCCGGGGAAACGCAAGTCAGCTCTCCTGGTCCGTGGTCATGTAGCGTCGCACGCGCTCGAGGTGCTGCGCGGCGTAGAACGAAGCGGCGGCGGCGTCACCGTCGACGACCGCCTCGTAGATCATGCGGTGCTCGGCCGCGTGCAGGCGCGCGCGTTCCGGACGGAGGATCGAGTCGTCGCGCAGGCGCTGCCAGAGCGGCTGGTCCATGAGGGTCGCAACCTCCTCTGCCAGGCCGAGCAGCACCGGGTTGGACGTCAGCGCGGCGAGCCGGCGGTGGAAGCGCCGGTCGCCCTCGTTCCAGCCACTGCGATCGCGGTCGTCCGCGGCGACGTCCATCGCGTCGAGCAGTCGCTCCGCCTCGGCGTCACGGCGGCCGCGGCGTGCGGCCAGCGCCGCCACGCCCGGCTCGAGCAGCAGCCGCGCCTCGAGCAGGTCGAACGGGCCCGCGTCGCTCGCTGCCACCGGCTCAGTTCCGGGCGCCAGGCGCTCGAGCGCGTCGGCGACGACGAAGGAGCCCGATCCCGGACGCGTCTCGAGCACGCCGCGCAGCGCGAGGGCAGCGAGCGCCTCGCGCACCGACGCGCGCCCGACCTCGAGTCGCCGCGCGAGCTGGCGCTCCGACGGCAGCCGCTCGCCGGGAGTGAGCCGTCCGGCACGGATGTCGGCAGCGAGCCGCTCGGCGATCCGCTCGTAGCGCTGCGGAAACCTGAACGGGGACTGTCTCGCCTGAGGACCGCTTGGGCTCGAAACTGGTCCGCTCACAGAACCAGTACCGTAGAGCGGATGCCTTCGACTTTCAACGCCGTCGACCCCGCGACCGGCGTGCCCGGCGCCGGCTACGACGAGGCCTCCGCCGCCGAGGTGGCAGCGGCGGTCGACGCGGCCCAGCGCGCCTTTCGCGATCCCACCCTCCGCGATCGCGACGCGCGCGCCGCGCTGCTGCGCGGAGCCGCCGCACGGCTGCGGAACGCGGGCGACGAGATCGTCGCGGTGGCTGCGAGCGAGACGGGGCTGCCCGAGGGCCGGCTGCGCGGCGAGCTGGAGCGGACCGCAGGCCAGCTCGAGGCATTCGCCGCCGTGCTCGACGCCGGCGACTTCGTCGAGGCGATCATCGACACGCCCGACCCGGAGGCCAAGCCGATCGCGCGTCCGGACGTGCGGCGCATGCTCGTGCCGATCGGACCGGTCGCGGTGTTCGGCGCCAGCAACTTCCCGCTCGCCTTCTCGACTGCCGGCGGCGACACCGCGTCCGCGCTCGCCGCGGGTTGCCCCGTGGTGGTCAAGGGCCATCCGTCGCATCCCGGTACGGGCGCGCT
>Ga0136637_1000439_pt1 | contig 10035 bp, 10 predicted proteins | sample AntDrymUQ8572106_2_FD_105497 | JGI IMG/M metagenome (GOLD analysis project Ga0136637, IMG submission 105497) | Polar desert sand microbial communities from Dry Valleys, Antarctica - metaG UQ857 (21.06) | ecosystem: Environmental > Terrestrial > Soil > Desert | place: Antarctica: Dry Valley... | reverse complement strand
TCGGCCGAGCCCTCCGTGCTGGACATGACCACCCAGCACGGAGGGCATGTGTCGTACGCGGATCGGTTTTCGGTGTGATGGCACCTGCCGAGGTGGAGGCGTCGGGGCGATCAGTTGCCCTCTGGCCGGATTCGCCGGGTGCGACGTTCGAGGCTCTACGTGACAGGTGCGAGCGGCTGCGGGACCACGACTCTCGCGCGTGCCGTGGCCGACGCTTGGGCGGTGCCTCACGCCGACGCCGACGACTACTTCTGGCTGCCGACCGATCCGCCGTATGACCGCAAGCGACCTGTGGAGGAGCGTCTGGCGCTGATGGGTTCGGTGTTCGTGCCGCGCGAGGCCTGGGTCCTGTCGGGCTCGATGCTCGGGTGGGGCGACGGCGTGGTCGCGCAGTGCGGCGCGGTGGTGTTCCTGACCCTGGACCCGGCCGAACGGCTGCGACGCATCGAGGTCCGCGAGCGCGTCCGTCGGGAGAGCGGCACCGTGGACGAGGAGGCGTTGGGCGCGTTCCTTACCTGGGCTCGCGGGTACGACGATCCGTCCTTCGAGGGTCGCAGCCGGGCTGGTCACGAAGAATGGGTTGCCACACTGACGTGTCCGGTCCTCCGCCTCGACAGCTCCCGTCCGCGAGAGGCGCTGCGCGACGAGATCCTCACGTGGATCCCCACGGCCAGCTGAGCCATCCGCTCCATCAACCAAACCACTTGCGGCGATGTCCGAGCGGTCCGGGATGCCAGGGGGTCGCGTTCACCCGATCAAGGCGTCTAGACGAGACGGGAGTCGAGCTCATGTCCGGAGCCCAGAATCAAACCCGCTCGGTGCCACCGCAACGCTGCCGAGGACCCCAAATCAGGCCGACTGCCCGCCGGCCCGGCAGCTGGATCGGCATCCCTGCGGAATCCCTGCGGAATCTCGGCCGTCCGACACAAAGAAACCAGCCCCTGACGTCGCGTTTGCGCAGGTCAAGGGCTGATTCCTGGTAACGACTGGCTCACATGTCGTAGTAGAGCTCAAACTCGTGTGGGTGGGGGCGCAGTGCGATCGGAAGCACTTCCATCTCTCGCTTGTAGGCGATCCACGTCTCGATCAGGTCGGGAGTGAAGACGCCGCCCTCGAGCAGGAACTCGTGGTCGGCCTCCAGCGCGTCCAACACGGCGGTGAGCGTCGCCGGCACGGTCTCGACGTCGGCGTGCTCGTCCGGGGGCAGCTCGTAGAGGTCCTTGTCGATGGGCTGTGGCGGCTCGATCTTGTTGCGGATGCCGTCGACGCCGGCGAGCAGCATGGCGGAGAACGCCAGGTACGGGTTGGCCGACGGGTCGGGGCAGCGGAACTCGATGCGCTTGGCCTTGGGGTTCGCACCCGTGATCGGGATCCGGATGCACGCCGAGCGGTTGCGCTGGCTGTAGACGAGGTTGACCGGGGCCTCGAACCCCGGCACCAGGCGGTGGTAGGAGTTCACCGTCGGGTTGGTGAAGGCCAAGAGTGATGGCGCGTGGGCAAGCAGCCCGCCGATGTAGTACCGCGCCAGGTCGCTCAGACCGGCATACCCCGACTCGTCGTAGAAGAGCGGCTCGCCGTCTGCCCAGATGGACTGGTGACAGTGCATGCCGGAGCCGTTGTCGCCGAAGATCGGCTTCGGCATGAAGGTAGCCGTCTTGCCGTTGCGCCAGGCGACGTTCTTGACGATGTACTTGAACTTCATCACGTTGTCGGCGGTGATGAGCAGCTCGTCGAAGCGGAAGTTGATCTCGGCCTGACCGGCTGTGCCCACCTCATGGTGCTGGCGCTCGACGATGAGACCTGACGTCTCGAGCTCCTTGGACATCTCCGCGCGCAGGTCGGCGAAGTGGTCGTAGGGCGGGACCGGGAAGTAACCACCCTTGTACTTGACCTTGTAGCCGCGGTTGCCGCCGTCCTCCTCGCGGCCGGTGTTCCAGGCCCCGGCGACGGAGTCGATCGAGTAGAAACCGGTGTTCTGCTTGGTCTCGAACCGCACGTCGTCGAAGACGTAGAACTCGGCCTCCGGCGCGAAGAAGACGGTGTCGCCGATGCCGGTGCTCTTCAGGTACTCCTGCGCCTTGCGGGCGATGTTACGGGGGTCGCGGCTGTAGGCCTCGCCGGTGAGAGGGTCGTGGATGAAGAAGTTCACCACCAGCGTCTTGTCCGTCCGGAACGTGTCGAGGTACGCCGTCGTGGCATCCGGGAACAACGCCATGTCGGACTCGTGGATCGCCTGGAAGCCGCGGATCGAGGACCCGTCGAACATGAGACCGTCCTCGAACACCTCCGGACCGAAAGAGGACACGGGAACCGTGAAGTGCTGCATCACTCCAGGTAGGTCGCAGAAGCGGACGTCGACGAACTCGACGCCCTCGTCCTCGATGTACTTCAGCAGCGCGTCGCTATCGGCGAACATCCATCCTCCTTGCAGGTCGACGAGCCTGGACGGCAGTCGGTGGAGCCTCCACGGTAGAAGTCGGCAGTTTCCCTGCCGTGTCTGCTGTGTTTCGTGCGTGTTACGTTGCGCCCCGTGGAGGCAGAGCCGCTGAACGACTACTACCCGGGCGCGAAACTCGGCCTTCCGCAGGACGGCCCCGGGTCCGTGGCCGGGTGGGGACGACGGTTGCTTGCGCTCGTCATCGACTGGGCGCTGTCCATGCTCGCTGTCGCCGCATTCACCGGTCAAGAGGTGTGGAGCGGCCAAGGGGTCTCCCAGTGGGCGCCGCTGGCGGTATTCGCCGTGGAGACCTGGCTCTTCACGTCGTTGCTCGGTGGGTCTGCGGGGCAGCTGGTCACGCGCGTCGTCGTCCGCCGTACGTCGGGTGCGCCGCTCGGCCCCACGCGGGCGCTGCTACGGACGCTGCTGATCTGCCTCGTAATCCCGCCACTTGTCTTCAACCGTGACCAGCAGGGCCTGCACGACCTTGCGGTCGACTCGGTGGCGCTGCGCCGCTGACCCCTTCGCCGACCGGACACCTGCGGGCGCGCGAATCGGGCCGGTTTGATGGGGTGTTTCGGCGGCTGGCGGGTGTCCGGTCGGTCAGCGGGCGCCGAGTTGCTCGTCGTGGGCGAGGCGGCGTACGACGGGGAGCTTGCGCAACCACAGCCAGACGCCGTGCACCCGGATCAGCAGCGCCACCCGCTGCGGCATCAGCGGCTGCGTGACCGCAACGCCGAGGATGCGGCGGATGGTGATCGGCTGTGCCTCACCGGTGAAGCTGCCGGTGAACACCACCTTGTCGTCCTGGAGCAATGTCACGAACGCTCCGAGCCTGCCCCCGTCGTTGACGAACTTGAGCTGGTAGTCGCCGAAGACGCCGAAGAAAGGTGACACGTAGAGCGCCTTCGCGGTGCGCGCCGACCCCTGGTCGTCGACCTCGACGACGTATCCGTGCCGCTCGCCGTAGGTGTTGTGCACCTCGGCGAGCACGCCCTCGAGGCGGCCGTCCGCGTCGTAGCACCAGTAGACGCTCAGCGGGTCGAAGACGTAGCCGAGCACGCGGGCGTTCGCCAGCATCACGACGCGTGCGGCCGTCCACGAGACCCCTTGCGCGGCGACGAACGCTCTCACGTTCGCGCCGAGGGAGGCGTCGGGCGACCCGATGTGGTCACGGGCCCGGAACGACACGAGGCCGCGCAGCCAGCGCGGTGCCACCTCCGGCGAGTCGACGTCGACAAGCCACTGGTGCGCCCGGTAGCGGAACGCGTGCTTGACCGGGTGGAAGCGGGCGTGGCGCACCTCCCCTCGGACCAGTGCCGGTACGACGGTCGGGGTCGACGTCGGGGTTGACGTCGTCGTCGTCGGCGGCGTCACCAGGCGGCCCCGAAGTGGCGCGCGGCCGCGACCCCGGAGCGGCAGCCGTCCTCGTGGAAACCCCACCCGTGATAGGCACCGGCGTACGTCGTCTGGGCGGTGCCGAGCTCGCCGAGCCGGCGCGTCGCGGCTACCGACGCGGGCGTGAAGACCGGGTGCGTGTAGTCCATCTGGGCGATGACCTTGTCGGGCGCGATCTGGTCGTCGGCGTTGAGTGTCACGACCAGGGGGTGGGCCTCCGGGTGGTGTTGCAGCCGGTTCATCCAGTAGCTCACCTGGACGGTCTCGGACTCCTGGTGGCACGAGTCGAGCCGGAAGTTCCAGCTGGCCCGCTCGTGGCGGCGCGCAGCGAGCAGTGACTCGTCGCGGTGCAGGACGGTGGAGTTGGCGGAGTACGTGAATGCGCCAAGCACGTCCTTCTCGGCCGGAGTGGGGTCGGTGAGCAGTGCGAGGGCATCGTCGGCGTGGGTCGCGACGACGACGCTGTCGAACTCTGTCGAGGCGCCGGCAGCGTCGGTCACGACGACCTCACCGGGGTTCCTGCTGATCGCCGTGACGCCCGTCGACGTCCGCACGTCGTCGAGCCGTGCCGAGATGGCGTCGACGTAGCTCCGAGAGCCGCCCTCGACGACGTACCACTGGGGCGCGTCCTCGAGCTGCAGGAAGCCGTGGTGTGACAGGAACTCGAAGAGGTACGCCGCGGGGTACTCGAGCGAGTCGCGAGAGCCACTGGACCAGACGCAGGACACGACCGGGAGCGCGTAGTGGTTGACGAAGTGCGTGCCGAACTCGTGGCGCTCGAGAAACCCGCCGTACGTCTCGAGCGAGTGAGGGTTGTCCGCGAGGTGGCACAGCGCGAGCTTCTGGAACCTGCGAACGCCGAGCAGCAGCTTCCAGAACACCGGGTCGGCGACGCGGCGCCGCTGGGCGAGGATGCCGTTCGCGCCGCGCCCTCCGACGTACGACAGACCGCAGCCGTCGCAGCGCACGGCCATGCTCATCTCGGTGGGGCGGATCGTGACGTCGAGCTCCGTGAAGAGGCGGTTGAGCAGCGGGTAGGTGCGGTCGTTGAGCACGATGAACCCCGAGTCGACCGACGCCTTGCCGGCCCCGAGGTTGACCTTGTGCGTGTGCGCATGACCGCCGAGCCGGTCATCGACCTCGTAGAGCGAGACGGCGTGGGTGTCCCGCAGCAGGTAGGCGGCGGTGAGGCCGGAGACGCCCGCGCCGACGACAGCGAGGCGGGGGCGGGAACCCGCGATCACGGTCACCTTGGTATTCGTTGCCGGGTCACGTCTGGATTGCGGCTCAGCGACCGCGCATGCTCTGGCGAGCCTGCCGCATGCTCGTCGGCATCGGTCCCTTGGGGATGGGCATCTGCGGACGCATCGCGTCGAGCGCCTTCAGTCGCTGCAGCAGGTCGGTGACCTCACCGGGCTCGATGTTGCGCGGCAGCTTCATCACGTGCTTGGCGAGCCGCTTCACGGGGATGACGTCCTCGCTCTCGCCTTCTCCGACCACGACGTCGTAGATCGGGGTGTCTCGCACGACGCGAGCGTGCTTCTTCTTCTCCACGGACAGCAGGTTGCGGACACGCTGCGGGTTTCCCTCGCCGACGAGGATCACCCCCGGACGCCCCACAACCCGGTGGACGATGTCCTGGTTCTTGGTGACGGCGACGGCTGGCTGGACCTTCCAGCCGCGCTTCAGCACGCCGAGGGCTGCGGCGGCGGCACCTGGTTGACCCTCGATCCGGGCGTACGCCGACCGCTCGGCTCGGCGGCCGAACACCACCAGGGCGGCCAGCAGGCCGGCGGGGATCCCGGTGACGACGCCGGCGATGGGATGCAGCAGCCACCAGAACAACCCGCCGACGACGAGAGCGACCAGCAGGAACCAGGCGAGGCAGACCCAGCCGACCTTCGGGTCGTGCTCCCGGGTCATCTTGTAGGCGGCCCGGAGCCGCCTGATGCCACCCTCGCCCTTCGGCTTCTTCTCGCGCTTGCTCTTGGCCATCAGTGGTCTCGCCAATCTCCTGCGGGTAGTCCGGCGCCTTGGAGGTCTCGCCGGTCAGGCTGTCTGCGCGCTGACCTGCCGTGACTCTAGTGCCTGCCGGTAAAGCCGCCCAGCGCGATAGGAGGACCGCACCAGCGGCCCGCTCATCACCCCGGCGAAGCCGAGCGCGGTGGCTTCGGTCTCGAGCTCGACGAACTCCTCCGGCTTGACCCAGCGCTCGATCGGGTGGTGCCGAAGGGAGGGGCGCAGGTACTGGGTGATGGTGATCAGCTCGGTGCCGACCGAGCGCAGGTCCTCGAGCGCTCCGGTGATCTCCGCGCGGGTCTCGCCCATCCCGAGGATGAGGTTCGACTTCGTCACGAGGCCGACGCTGCGGGCCTGGTCGAGCACGTCGAGCGAGCGCTCGTAGCGGAAGCCGGGACGGATCCGGCGGAAGATCCGCGGCACGGTCTCGATGTTGTGGGCGAAGACCTCGGGTGCCGCGTCGAACAGCTGACCTAGGAGCTCGGCCTTGCTGCTGAAGTCGGGCGCCAGCATCTCGACGCCGACACCCGGGTTGAGCTCGTGGATCTTGCGGATGGTCTCGGCGTACAGCCAGGCGCCCTCGTCCTCGAGGTCGTCGCGGCAGACACCGGTGACGGTCGCGTAGCGCAGCTGCATCTGTCGCACGCTGTCGGCGACGCGCAGCGGCTCGCCCACGTCGAGGGCTTCGGGTTTGCCGGTGTCGATCTGGCAGAAGTCGCAGCGGCGGGTGCACCGGTCGCCGCCGATGAGGAACGTCGCCTCGCGGTCCTCCCAGCACTCGAAGATGTTGGGGCAGCCGGCCTCCTGACACACGGTGTGCAGGCCCTCGCGCTTCACCAGTGCCTGGAGCTGCTGGTACTGCGGTCCCATCCTCGCCCGGGTCTTGATCCAAGGGGGCTTCTTCTCGATCGGGGTCTCGGCGTTGCGCACTTCTAGGCGCAGCATCTTCCGTCCCTCGGGTGCGATCGTCACGGCCCAAGCCTACGCGGTACGCCGAGCGCCCGACGCGGGGTGCGCGTGCGCGGAGCCTGAGGTTTGGGGGAGTCCTCGCGGGTCGTGGGCAGGTCGGACTTCCCCACACCGGCGATGGGAACCCCGGCGGCGTTGGTCGCGTCGTACCGGCATGGAGCGCACCTCGAGGCTGTTGGCGGTCGCGATCGTGCTGGCACTCGCCTCAGGTTGGCTCGGCGGCTGTACCTTGGTGCGCTCGGTCGAGCCGCCGCCGCGTCCCCCCGAGTCCGCTCGGGTCACCTCGGTGGAGCTGGTGGAGTCCGGCGGGGAGGGCGGCGTCATGAACACCGTGGAGGTGTCGACGGACAGTCCACCTCCGCCAGCGATGTCGGCGGCCGACGCACGAGAGGTGCTGCGCATCGCCAGCTCCGAGGAGTTCCGCTCGCTCAGCCCGCAGGCGGTGCCTAGCGGTCACTGCTGCGACTTCCTGTCCTACACCGTCACCGTCCGATACTCCGACGGGTCGACCCTGCGCTACGAGACCGCCGAGGGCCTGGACCGGCCTGAACCCCTGACCCGGCTGATCGCGGCATTCGCCTGAGCCAGCGCGGGGCGTGGTTGCCGAGCCCTGGTGAGGTGTGTGCGGTGAGGGGAGAGCCGGGTCAGGAAGCGGCCGGGACCACGACCGTCCACTGCCGCTGGTGTTCGCCGGGCCGAGCCTCAGGGCACGTCGCGCCGGTTGAATACGAACAGCGAGACCAGCAGCATCGCCCCGGCCACAAGGCCGAAGTAGACAGCCGCGTCGGCCAGCCCCATCGCGATCTCCTTGGGCCGGCAGCTGATCAAGTCGAAGCAGTTCCGCGGATAGATGCGGATGGTGTGGCCGTCCTGGATCCAGGCGAGGGCGTTGTTGGACACCAGGTAGCGCTCGACGCTCGGTAGGAACGAGCGGAGCAGACCCTCGCCGATCACCGAGTACGCGAGCATCAGGCCGACCACGACGACGGTATGCCGCACGGCCATCGTCACGGCGTAGCCGGCGAGGCCCCCCACTGCGACGAAGGCCGCCCCCCGGGCACCGGTCAGGCTGAGGTCGCGGAGGAAGCCTGACGGCAGGCCGTCGTCGGACCAGACGGCGTACGCGGCAAGGATCGACAACCACACGAGGGTGAAGACCGCCGCAGCCATGGCGGCCGCGACGAGCGCGATCGCGGCTGCCTTGGCCGCCCACACCCGGGGTCGTCGTGGCTCGAAGAGCAACTGAGTGCCGACCGATCCCGCCGACCACTCGGCTCCGATCATCGTCGCTCCGATGAGCACGGCGATGACACCGAGGAAGAGGACGAGCGCCACCGAAAGATCGCGAACCAGCTCTGGCGGGTTGAGCACCGGTCTGTCGAGGAACCAGTCGACTCGCGGAAGGATGTTCTCCTCGCACGCGGCGGCGTCGCTGGTACCGGTGTAACGCTCGGGGTTGCGCTCGCAGCGTCGCAGCTCGCGCTGGGTCATGGGACTGTTCGTCTGCCGCTCGACCTGTTGCTGAGCCTGCGCGAGATCGGCGTCGCTGACCGGTCGATGCGTCCACAAGGTGGCGCCGACGAAGACCGCGCCGAGGAGGAATGCGCCGGCGACCAGCACCATGATGGCGCGGCGGGCACGGATCCGCGCGAGCTCGACCAGCAGCAGCCTCACAACGGCCCTCCCGCGTCGTCGGCGGTCAGCTCGAGGAACACCGTCTCCAGGTCGGCTCGGACCGGCGTGAGCTCGTTGACGTACAACCCGGTGCCGGCGAGCAGCTCGGTGAGGGTCGCCGGGTCGGCCGTCGTCTCCACCACGAGGTGGTCGAGGTCGCGGCGTAGGTCGTACCCGGCCGCCTCGAGTGCGGCGGCACCGGCGGCCAGGTCTGCCAGGCCGAGACGTACGGCGCCAGACGCCCGAGTCCCGACGACCTCCCTGACCGGCCCGGAGGCGAGCAGGGCGCCATGACCGATGATCGAGACCGCGTCGCACACCTGCTGGACCTCGGCGAGGATGTGCGAGCTCAGCAGCACAGTCACCCCAGACTCTCCGAGGGTGCGGATCGTCTCGCGGATCTCGCGGATTCCCGCTGGGTCGAGGCCGTTGGTGGGCTCGTCGAGGATGAGCAGATCGGGGGACTTGAGCAAGGCGCCAGCGATCGCCAGCCGCTGCTTCATGCCGAGCGAGTAGCCGCGGTAACGGTCCTTGTCACGACCCTTGAGGCCGACGGTCTCGATGACCTCGTCGACCTTGGGACCGTCCTGGCCCAAGGTGGTGGCGAGCAGGGAGAGGTTGCGCCGACCGGTGAAGCCCGGCATGAACTTGGGTTGCTCCACGATCGCCCCGATGCGGCCCATGACTTCAGGCAGCAGCCGCGGGACCTCTTTGCCGAAGAGTCGCATCTCGCCACCTGAGGCGCGGGCGAGGCCGAGCAGCATCCGGATCGTGGTGGTCTTGCCCGACCCGTTCGGCCCAAGGAAGCCGTGCACGCCGCCGTGCGGCACCTGCAGCGACAGACCTTTGACGGCAACGAAGCGACCCCTGCGGTTGCGGTACTCCTTGCGGAGATCCGTCGTCTCGATGACGAGGTCGGTCATGGTCCCCCCGGGGTGTTGTCGTCGCGCACACAGTAGTGGAGACTGCCCGCCGCTACGGGTGAGACGCGCGGTCGGCGGCAAGGACGTTGCGTGGCAGCAGCCTCAGTTGTCAGGCTGTGTTGGACAACTTCGCGCTCACGTCACCCTGACAAGTCGGTCAGGTTCGGCGCCAGGCGCAAGGTCGGGGGAGCGGTCGTATGACGACCACGAAAGCAGCTCGGCGAGGTGGCGCTCGACGTACGGCAGAACCTCGGCCACGGTCACCTGACGGCCGAGCTCGGTGCTGAGGCTGGTGACGCCGGCGTCCCTGATGCCGCAGGGAACGATGGCGTCGAAGGCCGTCAGGTCACAGTCGCAGTTGAGCGCCAGACCGTGCATGGTCACGCCCCGGGAGACGCGGACGCCGAGAGCGGCGATCTTGCGTTCAGGGCGGGCGGCGTCGGCGGCGTCGGCGGCGACCCAGACCCCGCTACGTCCCTTGACGCGGCCGGTGCCAAGCCCCAGGTCGGCGCAGACCCTGATCAGTGCCTCCTCGAGTCGGCGGACGTAGTCGACGACGTAGACGTGAGGAGGAGGCTGCGTGATCGGGTAGGCCACCAGCTGACCCGGGCCGTG
>Ga0136637_1000438_pt1 | contig 10038 bp, 10 predicted proteins | sample AntDrymUQ8572106_2_FD_105497 | JGI IMG/M metagenome (GOLD analysis project Ga0136637, IMG submission 105497) | Polar desert sand microbial communities from Dry Valleys, Antarctica - metaG UQ857 (21.06) | ecosystem: Environmental > Terrestrial > Soil > Desert | place: Antarctica: Dry Valley... | reverse complement strand
GCGCGCCGATCTTCGCCGCCGAGGAGGTCATCGCCGAGTCGGCGATCGAGTTCGAGCACGACGTCGAGGACACCGAGGAGGTCGTCGAGAAGTTCAAGGACTTCCTCGACCAGGTCTCGCCGGGCGACTTCGCCGGCGACGACGGGTAGCTACAGCGCCAGCTCCACGACGCGCCCGATCAGCTCGTCGAACCCGATGCCCGCCGCTTCTGCGGCCTGCGGCAGCAGCGAGGTGGCGGTCAGCCCGGGGATCGCGTTGGCCTCCAGCACCAGCAGCTCGCCGCTGTGCTCATCGAGCATGAGGTCGATCCGCGCGAAGCCCGCGCAGCCGAGCACGTTCCAGACGTGCAGCGCCAGCTCCCGCGCGCGATCGGCGACCTCGGCGGAGAGCTCGGCGGGGCAGACGAAGTCCGTGCGGCCGATCTCGTAGCGCGCCTCGTAGCGATCGTCCTCGTGAGGGATCGCCTCGACGACGGGCAGTACGAGCGGCTCCCCCCCGCCGTCGCGGTCGAGCACCGAGACCGCGAGGTCGCGGCCGTCGACGTGGCGCTCGAGCAGGACCTTGTCGCCGTAGGAGAACGCCGCCACGAGCGCGCCGGGCACGTCCTTCGCCTCGCGCGCGAGCTTGATGCCGAGCGCGGATCCCTGGTTTGAGGGCTTGACGACGAGCGGAAAGCCGAGGCGCTGCTCGATCGCCGGCAGCGCGTCGGCGGCGCCGAGCTCCTTGAACGCGGTCTCGTTGAAGGCGAAGAAGTCCGGCGTGGGGATGCCCGCGTCGAGCATGTGGTGCTTGGCGATAACCTTGTCGGCGCAGCGGATGCACGCCGAGACGCCCGACCCGGTGTACGGGATGCCGACGGCCTCGAGCAGCTCCTGGACGGTGCCGTCCTCGCCGTCGCGGCCGTGCAGGGCCACGAACGCGACGTCCGGCGACGCTTCGCGCAGGCGCGCGACGAGGTCGTGGCCGACGTCGATCGCGATGACCTCGTGGCCCAGGCGCTCGAGTGCGTCCTGCACGCGCACTCCGGATTTCAGCGAGATCTGGCGCTCCAGCGAGCGCCCGCCCTTGAGCACGGCCACCCTCCGCGAGGAGCCCACGCGCGTCAGCCTTCGCTCGCGCCCGGTCGCCGGCGGCGGGTCGGCAAGGTGGGTGACGGCGCGGGCGCGGGCAGGTGCAACACGTCGGCGAGCGCGGCGTCGGGCTGCGCCGGCGCGGGCTCGTGTGCCGGTGTCACCGCGGGGACCGTGCCGGTCAGCGTCCCATAGAGCTCGATCTGCTCGCGCACGACCTCGCCGATGCGCCGCACGCCTTCGCGGATGTCGGCCTCGCCGACGCCGGAGAAGTTCAGCCGCATCGAGTTCGCGCCGCGCCCGTCGAGATAGGCCGCGCGCCCAGGCACGAACGCCACGTGCTGGTCGAGCGCGCGCGCGAGCAGGTCGGTCGTGTCGATGTAGTCGGGCAGCGTCGCCCAGATGAACAGCCCGCCCTGCGGATGCGTCCACGTGCACTCGGGCCCGAAGCACTCCGCGAGCGCGTCGAGCATGACGTCGCGCCGGCGGCGGTAGATCTCCTTCAGCGAGTGCACGTAGTCCTGCCAGCGCCCGCTGGCGAAGTACGCCGCGACGAAGAACTGCGTCAGCGAAGACGAGCACAGATCGGCGGCCTGCTTGCCGACGTTCATCTTGTCGAGCACGGGCCGCGGCCCGACGCTCCAGCCCAGCCGCACGCCGGGCGACAGGATCTTCGAGAACGTGCCGAGGTAGATCACGAAGTCGCCGCCGTCCAGCGAATAGAGCGTCGGCAGCGGGTCGCCCTCGTAGCGCAGCAGGCCGTAGGGGTTGTCCTCGAGCGCCAGTAGCTCGCGCTCGCGGATGACCTCGACGAGACGCCGGCGGCGCGGCAGCGACATCGTCGTGCCGGACGGGTTCTGGAAGGTCGGCACGGTGTAGATGAACTTCGGCGAACGCCCCTGCTCCGCGAGCTCGGCGAGCGTGCGCTCGAGCTCGTCGATGCGCATGCCGTCCTCGTCGCCCGCGATCTGGATGACCTCGGCCTCGTAGGAGCAGAACGTCGGCACGGCGCCCGGATACGTCGGCGCCTCGGCGATGATCACGTCGCCCGGATCGATCAGCGTCTTGCAGACGAGGTCGATGACCTGCTGGCCGCCGGTCGTCACGAGCACATCCTCGGCGTCGATCTGCGTGCCCTCCTCGGCCATGACGTCCGCGATGCACGACTTCAGAACCGCAAGGCCCTCGGTCGGGCCGTACTGCAGCGAGCGCGCGCACGAGTCGACGGCGACGCGGCTCATGATCGAGGCGAACGACTCGGCGGGAAACGACGACGTGTCGGGCAGCCCGCCGGCCAGCGAGATGATGTCGCTGCGCTCTGTCAAAGCCATCAGGTCGCGCATCGCCGAGGAGCGCATGACCTGCGTGCGCTTGGCGAACAGCCCGGCGTAGCGCTCGAGGTCGCGCGACGTGCGACGGCCGGCCGAGGTGGCTGTGACGAGCCGGTGTCCGCCAGGAGCCCGGGTCCTCATCGAAGGTGACGAGTCCCTGTCGTCTATCGTCATGCGCCCCCACGCTACCGGACGCTTGCGACTGCTGATCGACATTCTCCAAGGCGCCGGACTGGCCGGCGCGGCGGGCATCCGCCCGTTCCTGCCTGCGCTCGTGGCCGGCGCGCTGGCGACCGCCGACGTCGGCATCGACTACGAGGGCACCCCGTTCTCGTTCCTCGAGGCGCCCGGCTGGCTGCTGGCGGTCGTGCTCGCGCTGATCGCGGCCGTGATCGCGCAACGGCGGGGCATCGGCGAGCAGCTGCTCGACTCGTCGCTGTCGGGGATCGGGATCGGGATCGGCGCCCTGCTGTTCGCCGGGACGCTCGCCGACAACGACTACGCCTGGTGGCCGGGCCTGATCGGCGGCGGCCTGTGCGCCGCCCTGGCGGGCGCCGCGACGCACTCGCTCGTCGTGCGCACGCGGGCGCGCCTGGACGACGAGGCCCGCGCCGCGCTGCCCGTCTACCTCGAGGGCACGGCCGTCCTGCTGGCCGCGCTCGCCGTCGTCGTCGCGCCGATCTCCGCTATCGCGCTCGGCTTCTTCGCCTTCCTGCTGCGCGGCGGGCGCCGCCGCGAGGGCGAGAAGTACGCGGGCCTGCGAATCCTGCGGTGACCTGGCTCCGCCGAGGGTGAACGTGAGCCGCCCGCCCAAGCTCGTGCTGACCGTCATCGACGGGATGAAGCCGACGATGCTCGAGCGCGCGATCGGCGCCGGCTCGGCGCCCGCGCTGAAGGCGATCCGCGATCGCGGCACCTACGTCGACGACTGCGTCGCGGCGTTTCCCTCCGTCACGCCGGTCTGTGCGGGGACGATCGCCACCGGGCGGATGCAGGACGAGCACCGGATCCCGTCGATGAACTGGTACTCGCGGGCCGAGCAGCGCTACGTCGAGTACGGCTCGTCGTTTCAGGCATCGCGCAAGTTCGGCCTCAACCGCCAGCTCGTCGACACGATCTTCAACATGAACTCGGCCCACCTGTCGCCCGAAGTGCCGACGGTGTTCGAGACGCTCGACGACGCGGGCGTGCGCACGGCCTGCACCTCCTATCTCATCTTCCGCGGGCGCCACCACCTCGAGGTCTCGCAGGACTTCGCTTTGACGCGGGTCGCGTCGACGCTCTTCAAGCGCTCCGTCATGGGGCCCAAGGAGCTGTTCTACGCCGACATCTTCGCCACCCGCCGGACGGGCTGCTGGTCGCGCATGGGGATGCCCGGCATGCGCGACCAGCACGGCGGCTGCGTCGGCAGCTACCTCGTCGAGCACGACCTCTTCGACTTCCTGCTGCTGTCGCTGCCCGACAACGACGCCCACTCGCACAAGAACGGCCCGCACGCGCAGATCGCCTCGATCGCCCTGGCCGACGCCGAGCTGTGGCGCGTGATGGAGGCCGGCGGCGGCGTCGAGGCGTTCCTCGACGAGCACGCGATGATCGTCATGGCCGACCACTCGCACTCCCACGTCGAGCGGGTGATCGACTTCACCGGCCCGTTCGACGACTGGAGGGTCCTGCAGCCCTCCGGCGCCAACGCGCAGTCCGCGGAGCTCGCGCTGTGCCCCGCCCAGCGCTCGGCGATGGTCTACCTGCTGCTCGAGTCGCGCGCCGGCGCGCTGCCGCGGATCGTCGCGACCGCGCGGGCGATCGAGGGCGTCGATCTCGTCATGTGGCGCGACGAGGACGGGCGCGACCACATCGCCGGCGAGCGTGGCGAGCTGTCCTTCGCCCGCGGCGAGGGATCCTCTCCGGCCACGACGGTCACCGACGAGCGGGGGCTGCGCTGGAACGTTGACGGCGACCTCGACGCGCTGCTGGCGAGCGTCGAGGACGGCGTCCTGGTCAGCGAGCACTACCCCGACGCGCTGCGGCGCGTGTGGTCGGCGCTGAGCTGCGAGACGTCGGGCGACGTGCTGCTGTCGGCCGAGCCCGCCTACGAGTTCCCCGACTGGGGCAAGCGCGCGCACGTGCGCGGCGGCAGCCACGGATCGCTGCATCGCGTCGACTCGCTCGGCGCGCTGCTGTTCTGCGGCGTCGACTGCCCGCCGGGGCGCGAGCATGGTCCGTGGTCGCTGGCCGACGTGGCGCCGATGGTGCTCGCCCACTTCGGCGCCGGTCCCCCGGCCGGATAGCCTTTGCGTCCATGACCGACGACGCCTTTGCGGTGCCGGTGGCCGAGGCGCCCGCGCGCCGGCGCAAGCGCACGCGGGTGCGATCCGCCCTGCGCGCCCCGGCCAGCTGGCTGGAGCTGATCCGCTTCGGGGCAGTCGGCGCGAGCGGCTACGTCGTCAACCTCGTGGTCTTCACGCTGCTCGTGCACGCCGCCGGGGTCGACTACATCGTCGCCGCGGTCGTGGCGTTCGTCGTCGCGCTGGTCAACAACTTCGTCTGGAACCGCCTGTGGACGTTTCGCGCCCACGACGGGCACACCGGCTTCCAGGCGGCACGCTTCGTCGTCGTCTCGCTCGCGGCGTTCGCCTTCAACCTCGCCGTGCTGTACGCGCTCGTCGAGGGCGCGGGCATGGCGAAGGTCCCGTCGCAGGCGCTCGCGATCGCCGCGGCGACGCCGATGAACTTCATCGGCAACAAGCTCTGGAGCTTCAAGACGTGAGGCGCGCGGCGTGCTGCGCCGCGTTGACGATCGTCTTGCTGGCAGCGGCTCCGGCTGCCGCGCAGGAGCCGGCGCCCGGCAGCGCGCCCTCCTCCAACGCGGCCGGCTCCGCGGCGAAGCCGGCGGGCGGCCTGCCGACCGTCCCCGGAAGGGCGCTGCGCTCCGACGAGGTCGTGCCCGCGCCGCGCGGGCGCCGGCCGCCGCCCGGGCGCAGGTTGACGACCGCACGCGCCGGGCGGATCGCCGACCGGCTCGCGCTCGTCCGCGGCGAGCGACGGCGCTACCCCGGCGCCACGCGCGAGGTCTTCCTCAAGGGGCCCAGCCGCTGGCAGGTCTCGTACTTCGCGAAGGTGCCGCCGGGCGATCCGCGCAAGGAGGTCGCCCAGGTCACGATCGACGATCGCAGCGGCGCCGTGCTCGAGGCCTACAAGGACTACAAGGTCGCCTGGACGATGGCTCGCGGCTACCCCGGCGCGTTCGGCCGCATCGTGAACTCGCCGCTGGTCTGGGTGCCGCTCGCGGTGCTGTTCGTGCTGCCGTTCCTGCACCCGCGGCGGCCGCGAATGCTGCACCTCGACCTGCTCGTGCTGAGCGCGTTCTCGATCTCGCTGGCGTGCTTCAACGCCGCCGAGATCGCCTGGTCGGTGCCGCTCGTGTACCCGCTGCTGGCGTACCTGCTCGGGCGCATGCTGTGGATCGGCCTGCGGCCCCGGACGGACCTGCGCCGGCCCGTGGAGCTGCTCGTGCCGGTGAGCTGGCTGGCGATCGCCGTCGTCTTCCTGCTGGGATTTCGCGTCGCGCTGAACGTCACGCGCTCGAACGTCATCGACGTCGGCTACGCGGGCGTCATCGGGGCCGACCGCTTCGTCGACGGGCGCGCGCTGTACGGTGCGTTTCCCGACGACAACCACAACGGCGACACGTACGGCCCGGCCGTCTACGCGGCGTACGTGCCCTTCGAGCAGGCACTCAGCTGGAGCGGCAGCTGGGACGACCTGCCCGCCGCGCACGCCGCCGCGATCACCTTCGACCTGCTCGCATGCCTGCTGTGCTTCCTCCTCGGACGGCGCGTGCGCGGGCCCGACCTGGGGATCGTCCTCGCCTACGCGTGGGTGACGTTCCCGTTCACCCTCTACGCGTCGATGTCCAACGCCAACGACGCGCTCGTCGCCGCGCTCGTGCTGGCGGCGCTGCTCGTCGCATCCTCTCCGAAGGCCGGGCGGCCGGTCGCCCGCGGCGGGATGATCGCGCTCGCGGGCCTGACGAAGTTCGCGCCGCTCGCGCTCGCGCCGCTGTACGCGACGTTCACCGCGGACGCCCGCCGGCGCTGGCCCGGGTGGCGCGCGATCGCGCTGTTCGCCGGCGGCTTCGCGCTGATGGGCGCGCTGGCGTTCGTCCCGGTGCTGGCGCACAACGACCTGCGCAGCTTCTGGGATGCGTCGATCGCCTTTCAGGCGCAGCGCGGATCGCCGTTCTCGGTCTGGGGACTCTACGAGGGGGCGTGGCTTGACCGGGTGCAGCTCGGCGTGCAGGTCGCGGCGGTCGCGGGCGCGCTGGTCCTTGCCTTCGTACCGCGGCGCCGTGACGTCGTCGGGCTGGCGGCGCTGAGCGCGGCGATCCTGATCGCGCTGCAGCTCGGCGTCACGCACTGGTTCTATCTCTATATCCCGTGGTTCTTCCCGCTCGTGATGATCGCGCTGCTGGGCCGTTGCGCTGCACCCGTGCGGGTTGCGCTGCGAGCGTGAGCGAGCCACCCGTGATGCGGACGCGTGCTGCGCTCGTGCCGGCGGGCGTGGCGCTCGCCGTGCTGGGAGCGGTCGTGACGACCGTCGGCCCGTTCTCCGACACGAGCGTGAACGACCTGTTCGTCTACCGCAGCTACGCCGACCTGCTCGTCGCAGGCGGGCTGCCGTACCTCGACTTCGGCTTCGAGTATCCGCCGCTGGCGGCACTGGCGCTCGGGCTGCCCGCGATCGCGGGCACCGGCGAGATCGCCTACGCGGCGAGCTTCGGCCTGCTGATGCTGTGCTGCCTGGTGGCAGGCCAGGGGCTCGCAGCGCGGCTGGCCACGGTCGGCGACGGCGCCGGCGCTGCTCGCGAGGGCGTGGTCGTCGCGTGGCTCATGGTGCTCGCACCGTTCGCGATCGGGGCATCGCTGCGTACGCACTTCGACGCGCTGCCGGTCGCGATCGCGCTCGGCGGGCTGCTCGCGCTGGCCAGTGAGCGGCCGCAGCTCGGCTTCGCGCTGCTGGGCGCCGGAGCGATGACGAAGCTCTTTCCGGGCCTGCTGGCGATCGTCGCGTTCGTGTGGCTGTACGCCCGTGGCGATGTCCGCCAGGCGCTGCGCGGCGCCGCGATCTTCGCCGCCGTCATCGTCGCGGTCTCGCTGCCGTTCCTCGGGGCGGGCTACGTCGACTCGTTCCGGTTTCACCTCGAGCGACCCGTGCAGATCGAGTCGACGCCCGCGTCGGTGCTGTTCGCGCTCGGCGGCTCGCAGGTCACGGGCACGAACCTGCGCCCCGACCGCTTCAAGTCCAACGGCCTCGACGGCGGGCACGCGGAGCTCGTGCAGAAGCTGTTCGCCGTCGCGCTCGTGCTCGCACTGGCGGCGATCGCCGCGCTTGGCGCCCGGCGGCCCGAGCCCCGCCACCTCGTGCTGTGCGCCTTCGCCGCGCTGCTCGCGTTCATCACGCTCGGCAAGGTGTTCTCGCCGCAGTACGTCATCTGGCTGGCGCCGTTCGCGGCGCTCGCGTGGGTCTGGGAGAGGCGGGCGGTCGCGCTGCTCGCCGCGGGCGCGATCGTGCTGACGCAGGTCGAGTTCCCGAGCCGCTACTTCGACCTCATCAACGAGCACGAGGGCGTGGTCGTGATCGTCGCGGCGCGCAACGCGCTGTTGCTGGCGGCACTCGTCGTCCTGATCTGGTCGCTGATGCGACGCCGCGGCGCTGCAACGTCGCGGCTGCCTGCCGGATAGGGGTCTTGGCAGCGAAGAGGTAGAAGTGGACCCGTCGCAAGGCGCTCGTGGCGTCACGCCGCCGGCAGTAGCAGCTGCTCGATCGCATCCGCTCGCATCGCCTGCGTGCAGCGCAGGACCACGCCCATCAGCCACGGGTCCTCGTCGGCCGTCTCGTAGCGCTCGCTCATGTGGGTGACGAAGCCGCGGATCGACTGCTCCTTGACGACGCCGATGACGCCGCCGCGCGGGCCGGTCATGCCGACGTCGGTGATATAGGCCGTCCCGCCCGGCAGCACGCGTGCGTCAGCCGTCGGGACATGGGTGTGGGTGCCGACGACCGCGGTCACCCGGCCGTCGAGATGCCAGCCGAGCGCGACCTTCTCGCTCGTCGCCTCGGCGTGGAAGTCGACGAGCACGTGGTCGGCGCGGCCGGCGAGCTCCCCGAGCGCCGCGTCGATCGACGCGAACGCCGGGTGCCCGGCGCGGATGAAGAGGTTGCCGCTGAGGTTCACGACGCCCAGCCGAACGCCGTCGCGCTCGACGACGCAGACCCCGTGCCCCGGCTGGTTTCGCAGGTAGTTGTAGGGGCGCAGGATCTCCGCGCGCGCGTCGAGGTAGGGATAGATCTCGCGCCGGTGGTAGGCGTGGTTGCCGAGCGTGATGACGTCGACCCCGGCGGCGAAGAGCTCGCCGGCGATCTTCGGCGTGATGCCCAGGCCGCCCGCGGCGTTCTCGCCGTTGACGACGACGAACGTCGGCGCATGCTGCTCGCGCAGCGCCGGCAGCAGGCCCAGCAGCGTGTGCTTGCCCAGCGATCCGACGACGTCGCCGACGAACAGGATGGTCGCGGCGGCATCGGGCACGGCGCATACTCTGACGAGGGATGGTCGAAGAGGACGACAGCCCCCCAACCGGGTCGCCCGCGCCGGCCGCGCCCGTGTCATCGCACGCTGGGTGCAGCTCGTCATGCTGCCGCTCGGGGTGCTCGCCCTCTACGCGCTCGCGCACGCCGCCGGGGTCGTGCTGCTGCTGTTCGTCGTCGCCGCCGTCGTCGCGCTGATCCTCAACCCGCTCGTCAGCCTCGTGCAGCGCGCAAGGATGCCGCGAACGCTCGCCGTGATCGCGGTGTACGCGGTCTTCTTCACGGCGCTGCCGGTCGCCGGCTTTCTGTTGTCGGGCCCGGTCGCCGCCCAGGCCACGACCTTCGCCAACGACGTTCCCGACCTCGTCGAGGATGCCAGCGGCTCGCTCGACGACCTGCAGGGGTTCTTCGACGACAAGGGCATCGACCTGCAGATCAAGGGCCAGACCGACAGCGCGCTGGCCACGTTGCAGGCTCGCGTCATCGAGGGATCGGGCGAGATCGTGGCGATCACGGGCGAGCTGCTGCGCACGCTCGTCGAGCTGTCGTTCTACATGATCCTCGTGCTCGTCCTGTCGATCTACATGCTCATCTACGCGCCGCGATCGGGACGCTCGTGCGCGGCGCGATGCCGCCCGGCGACGGTACGCCGCAGGACGACTTCCCGACGCGCGTGCAGCGCGCCGTGTTCGGCTACGTCCGCGGCCAGCTGCTCTTCAGCCTGATCATGGGCACGAGCGCCGGAGCCGCCCTGTGGCTCTTCGGCGTGCTCGGGATCTTTCCCGACGGGCGCACGTACGCCTTCGCCTTCGGCCTGTTCTTCGGGCTGATGGAGCTCATCCCGTAGGTCGGGCCGCTGCTCGGAGCGCTGCCGCCGATCATCGTCGCGCTCGTGCAGGACCCCCTGACGGCGGTCTGGGTGGCGCTGCTGTTTCTGGCGCTGCAGCAGCTCGAGGGTCACGTCGTCGCGCCGAACGTCTTCGGGCGCTCCTGCGCCTGAACCCGCTGCTCGTGATCCTCGCCCTGCTGCTCGGCGGCGAGATCTACGGGTT
>Ga0136637_1000437_pt1 | contig 10043 bp, 7 predicted proteins | sample AntDrymUQ8572106_2_FD_105497 | JGI IMG/M metagenome (GOLD analysis project Ga0136637, IMG submission 105497) | Polar desert sand microbial communities from Dry Valleys, Antarctica - metaG UQ857 (21.06) | ecosystem: Environmental > Terrestrial > Soil > Desert | place: Antarctica: Dry Valley... | reverse complement strand
GATGTCGGCGTAGATCGGGTGATAGGCGGGGATTGCCGCGAGGACGTCGCCGCGGGTGAGCGGCGCGAAGCGCACGCGGCGGTAGACGCGGCTTGCGAGCATCGGCTCGCGTGAGAGCACGCGCCATGTGCCGTTCCCGCCGACGAGCACGAGCGCGAAGCGGGTGCTGCGGTGATCGTGCAGGTAGCGCAGCAGCTCGATGCAGTCCGACGTCAGCAGCTGGCTTTCGTCGACGACGACGATCGACGGGGCGCTGGAGAGCTCGTGCGACGAGGCGGCGGATGATCGCGAAGCGATCAAGGCGCGTCTCACGGCCCGTGAGCTCCTCGTGCAGCGTCGCGGCGATCAGCCGCGGCGTCGGCCGGCTCGGAAAGGACACCCACACCACGCGGACGGCGGGCGCGGCGAGCGCGTCCTCGACGGCATAGGTCTTGCCGAGCCCGGCGCCGCCGTGCAGCACGGCCATCGCGCACGCCTCGACGGCGTCGGCGACCGCGCGCTGTGTTAGCAGGTAGGACTCGGTCTCCAACGTCGCCGCCCCCGCGAGATCCAGGAAATGCCGCGCCACCGGGGCTCCTACTCGCGTGCTCGCGGCGGTCCGGGCGGTGGGAGCAGCAGGTCTACGCGCGCGGCCGCGCGCAAGGCCTCCTCGCGCGGCCCCTGGCGCTGGCGCTCTTCCAGCGCGCTGTCGGGTAGCCGCGCGACCTCAACCGCGGCGCGTTGGTTGGCTGTGGCTGGTGCGAGGCGGCCGCGCGCGCGTTTGGTCGCGCGGCGCTGGCGGCGGCGAAGCTCACCGGAGTACGCGCGGCGCTCAGCCATGATCTGCGCCTGCTGCGTGGCGTTCAGCGTGCCCTGCGGGACCGCTGTGCACAGCCAGCCGCCGCGCCAGTACACCTCGACGGAGCGTTGGTCATGCGGCGCGAACGCCAGCTCGACGGTCTCGCCGACGAGCTCGGTCAGCTCAACCGCGATGTACGGCAGGCCACCGTGATGCACACCGTCGCGGCGCACCCCCGCCGAGCGGCGCGCGAGCAGCAGCCGCCGCGCATCCTCCGCAGCGACCACGGTCAGCGGTGTCGGGTCGGCGGTGAACCGCGCCTGCGGCGTCAGTCCGCCGAGGGCGCGATGCGGACGCTCAGCGTTGTACTTCAAGACCCATCCGGCATACGCGTCGACGAGCTGCTTGAGCAGCAGCGGCTCGCCGGCGTCCTCGAGCCGGCCGCGGATGTCCTTCGGTCCGTCGGTGTAGCCCGGTAGCGTCGCGATGAGCGTCTCGGCGATCGTGCGGTGCAGCCGCTCGATCTTGCCCTTCTCATGCGGTGCGTAGGCCTCGCAAGGATCCACCTGCACACCGAGCGCGAGCGCGGCGTGCTCGACGGCGCCGGCGGCGAACTCCAACCCGCGATCCCACCGCAGCCGCACGGGCACACCGAACGGGCCGCGCGCGGGCTGCACGAGCAACGCGTCGCGCAGCGCCGCGAGCACTTCTGCCGAGCTGGGCTGCAGCGAGATTGCCCATCCCATGATCGCGCGCGAGTAGTCGTCGAGAAACTGCGTCACCCACGGCCGCCGCGGGCGCCTCCCCTCGGCCGCGACGACGAGGATCGGCAGCTGCTTGTGGTCGGCCTGCCAGACCGCGTTGCGGTGCGGCGCCTCGTAGCGCAGGTACAGCCCGTGCTCGCGCCGGCCGGCCTCGCCGCGCTTGGCCGACGCGCGCTCGGCTGGCCGCAGCTCGCGCGCGAACACCGCCTGCAACGTCCGTAGCGGCACCACCTCGCGACCGAGATCGCGCTGCTCACGCCGGACCGCCGCGACGTTCCCGCTCAGCCGGGCGTACGCGTCGCGCAGCTCGTCATCAAGCTCGACGCGCCGCGGACTCGGCCGGCCACGCGCCGCCGGTGCGCCGGCGGCGACCCAGCGCCACACGGTGCGCTCCCCGACCCCGAAGCTTGCCGCGACGTCGCGAACGCGCGCGGAGCGAAGCTCGCCGTGCTCGCGTTCAGCGACGAGCTCGGCGACGACGCGCGCCGCTGCTTGCGCGCGCAACGCGCGGTCGGCTCGGCTCGATGGATCGCTTGCAGGCGTCGGGTGGCCTCCTTCCCGGCCCGTGACGCTACGCCGAAACGGTCGCTCCGACCAGCCGTCGGCGGCCTCGATCTCGCTTAGAGCGCGAAAAGCGTCCTGAGAATCCGACCTTCCGGAGGGCGAGAAAGCCAGGCGCTTTCAGGACTTCGTGGCGCGCCTCATGTCCGGGAAAGGGCATTCCCGGACGTGTCGCTCCGGCCAGCGCACCACGTCTTCGGCAAGCGCCGAGACGCTCGCCCGTGTGCCGGACCGCGCCTGCGCGCCAGCAGTGCCCCCACGGCTCTGCGCAACGCTGGTGGCGGTCGCTGCTACGAGGGTCCTGCCCAAAGCGAAACCACCTCAGCGCCGCACGAGGGCCCTACTGGCTGGCTGCTCAGTTCAGCTCGCTCGGCGCGACGCGTGTCGGTAGCGATGGCTCGACGCGCAGCAGGCGCGCGGGGAGCTTCGGCAGCCACCAGTTCCAGCGTCCCATCAGCAGGATGACCGCCGGCACGATCAGGGCGCGGATCACGGTGGCGTCGACGAGGATCCCGGTTGCGAGCGCGGTCGCGAACATCTTGAGGTCCGTGCCCGGGCCCGAGGCTAACGAGAGGAACGCGAGGAACAAGATCAGCGCGGCGCTCGTCACGAGGCGGCCGGTGCGCCCGATGCCACGCACGACGGCGAGCTCCGTGCTGCCCGTGCGGTCATACTCCTCGCGCATGCGCGACAGGATGAAGACCTCGTAGTCCATCGAGAGCCCGAACAGGAACGCGAACGTCATCACCGGCAACCACGCGGGGATCGAGCCGGTGGCCTGGATGCCCCAGATGAGCTCGGATCCGTAGCCCTTCTGCCAGACCAGGACCATCACGCCCCAGGCGGCGCCGATGCTGAGGATGTTCAGCACGATCGCCTTGGCCGGCAGCAGCAGGGACCGGAACGCGCGCGCGAGGAGGATGAAGGTGGTGACCGCGATCAGCGCGATCATCAGCGGGAAGCTGCCGTAGACGGCGTCGATGAAGTCGGCGTTCGTCGCCGACTCGCCGCCGACGCGCACCTCCGGGCCGGCTGCGTGGGCCGCGCTGCGCACCGCGTCGAGTGTCTCCTTTCCGGCGCTGTCCCCGCTGTCGGCGATCGGGATCGCTTCGACGAGCGCGCTCCCGCCGCGGCGCCAGTCGGGCGCGGCGGGAGCGACCGCGCCGTGGATGCCGCCGACCGCGTTCAGCGCGGCCGCGACGCGCTCGGGGTCGGTGTCGCCCTCGACCAGGATCTCGTGTGGCAGCAGCGCGCCCTCGCCGATCCCCGACCGCTCGAGCGCGACCAGCGCAGTCTTCGCGTCGCCCGACCGTGCCACCGTGTCGGCGTCGCTTCCGCCGAGCCGAAGGTCCGTGGCGACGATCGCCAGCGCGGCGATCACGGCGATGCCCGCACCGGCCGCCAGCCAGCGGCGGCGCGCGACCGCGTGCGCCCAGCGGGTCCACGCCCGGCTCGCCTTGTCGTCGGTGCGCCGGTGCGGCCAGTCGAGGCGCTGCCCGGCCTTGGCCAGGATCACGGGCAGGAGCGTGATCGCGACCAGCACCGAGACGAGTGGGATCAGCATGCCGCCGTAGCCCATCGAGCGCAGGAACGGCAGCGGCAGCGCGACCAGCGCCAGCAGGCCGATCGCCACGGTGATGCCGCTGAACACGACGGCGCGCCCCGCGGTCTCCATCGCCCGCTGCACGGCCTCGTCCCCGTGCGCGCCGTGGGTGCGCTCCTCGCGCCAGCGCGACACCACCAGCAGCGAGTAGTCGATCGCCACGCCGAGGCCGATCAGCACGACCAGGAACTGGACGATCGGCGACACGTCGGCCACTGCCGTCAAGGCCAGGAGCGGCACGAACGCGGTCATGATCGACACGAACGCCATCAGCAGCGGGACGACCGCGAGCGCGGACGCGAAGACGAACAGCAGGACGAGCAGCGCGCCGAGGCCGCCGATCGCCGCCTCCACCACGACGCCGGGACCGTCGCCGTCGCCGGCGTCCTCGCGCAGCGCATCGAACCCGGTCACCCGCACCGGCCGGCCCGCCACCGTGACGCCCTCGAGCGCCCTGATCGCCGCCTTGGCGGCCTGCGGGTTCTCGCCCCAGTCCGAGCGCGCGGGCGGCCGCGGATACGCGAGCGCGAACACGGTGCGCCCGTCCTGGGACACGAACGCCCGGTTACCTGTCCCCGCGAAGGACGCGATCCGGGCGTGTGGCAATGCCCTGCGCAGCCGCGCATCGACCGCGGCGAGCTCGGCCCTGATGCCGGGCGAGTCGACGGTCTTGCCCGCCGGCAGCGTCACCACCGGTAGCAGCGGGATGTTGCTGTTGCCCTCCGCGCTCTTGTCGTAGCGCGCGGCGATCGCGGCCGTCGTCTGCCAGCTCTCCTCGCCGGGAATCGACGAGTCGTTCCCGAGCCGCCCCGAGGCCGGCCCCGACGCGGCGATCCCCGCGATCGTCAGCGCGAGCCAGCCGATGACCACGATGCGCTTGTGTGCGAGAACCCAGCGGGTGAGCGAGGACACGGTCGTAAACCTCCCGGAAGCCGATTTCGTGGCGCCGACGCTAATCGGGCTGTCCGGCCGGGCGCATCGGGGCAGGCGCGCAAGTTGACTCAGCGCCAGCACTGTGCCCGTCGGGCACCGTGGCACCCGGCGGCCGCGCATCGGTGGCGGTCAGCGGGCCGAGCTACGCGCTGGCACTGAGGGGCGCGCGGTGCGGGCACGGTTGCCGCGCCGGCACGCGCGCTGAGATGATCGCCGGGTGCGCCCCGCCGTCACGCTGTTGTGGCTGCTCACCGTCGCCGTGGCCTCGGCGGCGGCGGTCTTCCTCGTGCTGGGGCCGGGGCGGCCGCTGCCGGAGGACCTGTTCGGCGGGATCAGCGGCGCCGCCTGGCTGATGCTCGCGCTCGCCTACGCGACGGTCGGCGCGCTGATCGTCTCGCGCCTGCCAGGACACGGGGTCGGCTGGGTGTTCACCGCCTTGGGGCTGCTGATCGCGCTCAACGGCCTGTCCTACTCGTACGCGACCTGGGGCCTTTACGCGCGGGGCGGGGACGTCCCCGGGCTGAGCGCCGCCGTGCTCGGCGGGCTCGCGCTGCCGATCGCGCCGTTGATGGCCCTCTCGCTGCTGCTGTTCCCCGACGGGCGCCTGCCGTCGCGCCGCTGGCGCCCGGTCGCCGTCATGTCCGCCGTCGCGTCGCTCGGCTTCGTCGTCGCGGCCGTGCTGCGCCCGGGGCCGTTTGACGTGCCGTTGGACCCGGTCTCCAACCCGCTCGGCGTGCCGGGCGCGCGCGCGGTGATGGACGCGCTGAACGGCGCCTGCTGGGTGCTGACGTGCGTCGCGCTGGGACTCGGCGTCCGCGCCCTCGCGCTGCGGCTGCGCGGGGCGCGCGGTGGCGAGCGCCAGCGGCTGAAGTGGGTGCTGACGGTGTCCACCGTCGTCGGCGCCGGCACGGTCGTGCTCATGGGCTCGTGGTTTCTGTGGCCGGAGAACGTGCAGTGGCGCATGGCGCTCTTGGGCGGCCTGTTCATCGCGTTCCCGCTCGCCACCGGCATCGCGATCCTGCGCCACCGCCTCTATGACATCGACGTCGTCATCAACCGGGCGCTGGTCTACGGCACCCTGACGATGCTGCTGGGCGCCACCTACGCGGCGATCGCACTGCTGCTCGGCGTGGCGCTGGGCAGCGGGTCGGCGCCGGCGACCGGCGCCGCCACGCTCGCGGTCGCGATCGCCTTTCGCCCGCTGCGCGTTCGCCTGCAGGATAGGGTCGACCGGCGCTTGCACCGCGCGGGCTACGACGCACTGCACCGGGTGGCCGCCTACCTGGAGGAGGTGCGCGCGGGCACGGCGGCGCCCGAGGGCGTCGAGCGGCTGCTGCGCGACGTGCTCGGTGACGCGCGGCTCGAGCTGCGCTTCCTGCTGCCCGAGGGCGGCGGCTACGTCGACGTGCGCGGCACCCCGGCGGTCGACGCGCCGAGCGACGCGCGCGAGCAGACGCCGATCGAGCGCGCCGGGACGCGGCTGGGCATGGTGCTACACGACCCTGCCGCCCAGGAGCGCCCCGACCTGCTGCCACGCGTGGTCGCGGCGGCCGGGCTGGCGATGGAGATCGCCCGCCTGCGCGCCGAGCTGCGCCGCCAGCTCGACGAGGTGGCCGCCTCGCGGGCGCGGATCGTCGCCGCAGGCGACGCGGAGCGCCAGCGCATCGAGCGCAACCTGCACGACGGCGCGCAGCAACGGCTCGTCTCGATCGGGCTGGCGCTGCGGCACGCCCAGCACGAGCTGGGGCCCGAAGCGGCGGTGCGCCAGACGCTCGAGGGCGCGCTCACGGAGATCGGCGACGCGATCGGCGAGCTGCGCGAGCTGGCCCGCGGGCTGCGCCCCCCACAGCTCGACGACGGGCTGGCGCCCGCGCTGCAGGAGCTCGCCAGCCGCGCCGCGATGCCCGTGGCGGTCGACGCCACCGCGGAGCGCTTCCCCGACGGCGTCGAGACGGCCGCGTACTTCGTCGCGTGCGAGGCGCTCACCAACGCGACCAAGCATGCCCACGCCTCGCGCGTCTCGCTGAGCGCCCAGCGCCGCAACGGCAGCCTCGTCATCTGTGTGGCCGACGACGGCGTGGGCGGCGCCGCACCCGGGAACGGCACCGGGCTGAGCGGCCTGCGCGACCGCGTCGGCGCGCACGGCGGAACGCTGCGGATCGAGAGCGAGCGCGGGGCGGGCACGCGCCTGATCGCGGAGCTGCCGTGCGGGTCGTGATCGTCGAGGATCAGGTGCTCCTGCGGGCCGGCCTCAAGCGGCTCTTCGCCGACGGCGGCCACGAGGTCGTCGCCTCGCAGGAAGACGCCAGCCACCTGCTGGCCACCGTCGCCGGCCACCAACCGGACCTCGTCGTGCTCGACATCCGCATGCCGCCGACCTTCACCGACGAGGGCGCGAGGGCCGCCAAGGCGATCAAGGACGCACACCCCGACGTCGGCGTGCTCATGCTCTCCCAGCACATCGAGACCTCCCACGTTGTCGACCTCGTGCGCCTAGGCGGCTTCGGCTACCTGCTCAAGGACCGCGTGCTCGCAGTCCAGGAGTTCCTCGCCGCGGCCGACCGCGTCGCCCGCGGCGGCTCGGCACTCGACCCGGAGGTCATTTGGCAGCTCGTCGCACGGCCGAGCGCCGACGGCCCGCTCTCCAAGCTCTCCGAGCGCGAGCGCGAGATCCTCAAGCTGATGGCCGAGGGACTGACCAACACTGCGATCGCCAAGCGGCTGTTCGTCAGCGAGCGCACCGTCGAGACCCACGTCCGCCATGTGCTGAGCAAGCTCGACATCGCGCAGAGCGAGGACGGCCACCGCCGCGTCCTCGCCGTGCTCGCCCACCTGAGCGCCGCACGCGATCAGCGCTGACGCGTAGCCACGATCAGCGCCGGCGCCGATGTGGCGCGGCGCGGCGGCACATAGCGTCGCGGGAGTCCCGTAACAACTCCCAAGGAGCTCGAGATGCGCCCAACGCAGAAGGCCGCCGTCGCGCTGATCGCCGGAGCGACGATCCACGCCATCGCCGGCATCACCACCCAGATCGTGCAGGCCTCGACCGAGGTCAGCGACGACCTCGTCCGCTACCCGTGGACGAGCGACGCCTACGTCACCCTCTCCCTCGTCGAGGCCCTCGCCTTCGGTCTCGGCATCGTCGGTTTCGCCGCGCTGCGCGCCAGCGGCGTCACCGGTCCCACGCGCGCGGCGCGCGTCGGCATCGGCATCGCGCTCGCCGCCAGCGCCCTCTTCGTCGTCGCGCAGCTCGCGTCGATCGCCGTGGCCGACCAGCACGTCGACGAGGGCGCCGCCGGCGCGGTGGGCGCCATGTTCGGGCTCGCCACGCTCCTGGTCGGCGCCGGGCTTACCGCCGCCGGCGTCGCCGCCCGCCGTGCCGGGCGCTGGGAGAGCTGGCGGCCGACCGCCCTGCTCGCCTGCGGCCTGTGGACGCTGGCGATGCTCGGGATCGTCCTTACGCCCGTGATGGCGCTCGGCATCACGGTCATGGGGCTGCTGCAGGCCGCGATCGGCGCGGGGCTCCTGACCCGCCCGACCCCCGTCGCCGCCAGCGGCCCGACCGCCGGCGCCGCCCCCTCGATCGCGCTGCCCTGACGGTGATCGCAGCGGCGGCCTCCCGGGGCCGCCGCGCGCACCGCCGATCACGCGTCAACGACCAGCCACCGGGGCGCTCAAGCACGGCCGTCTCGACGCCGGCTCACGTGCTGCGCGTTCGTGCAACGGACGCTCGTCGCCCGAATACACTCTGCGCGACCCTTGCCGCCAGAGGCAGAAACCTGCACCCGGCAAGCTTGCTCCGCAGCCATGTCCGGGAAGGATTCCCAGACACGAACGTCTGTCCGCCCCACCCGCCATCCTGCACCGATGGCCTCGCCCAACGCCCCGCTGGCCGCCCGCGTAGCCCCCGCGGCAGCCGACGTCGCCGAGGTCGTCGACCCCGGGCACCTGGCAGCTCGCGCTGCCGAGGTCGCCTCCCGGCAGCGCTCGCCGCAGACGCGGCGCACGTACGCCGCCGTGTACCGCTCGCTCGTCGCGTTCCTCGGCGAGCACGCCACCGTCAGCGACCTCACGCCCGAGGCGGTTCGGGCGTATCGCGACGCGCTCGAGCACGCCGACCGCACGCCGGCGACGATCGCCAAGCACCTCTCCGCGATCCGCGGGCTCGCGGTCGCCGTCGGCGCGGACACAGAGGTGCGAACCGTCCGGTCGGCAAGCGTTGCGCGCGGCGAGCCACGCGCGCTGTCACACGAGGAGTTCGCGCGCCTGCTCAAGATGCCAGACCGCCGCACCCGCCAGGGCAAGCGCGACCTCGCGCTGCTGCACCTACTCGGCTCCGCCGGCCTGCGGCGCTCCGAAGCCGCCGCGCTGACGCTGGGCGATGTCGACGAGCGCCGGCGAGCGGCCGACCCGCGGCTGCGTCACGCGATCAAGCGTTCGACCTCGTGGTGGGTCACCGTCCGCTACGCCAAGCGCGGCCGCAGCCGCGTCGTTCCGCTCGACGACGACGCCCTGGAGGCGATCGTCGCCTGGGTCAAGAGCCGCCCGACGGCGGCGACCGAGCATCTGCTGCTGTCGCTGCCGCGCGCCGGCGCACCCGGACCGCTCGGCGCGCGCGACATCGCCAGGATCGTGGGCCGGCACGCCGAGGGCGCCGACCTGCCCGAGGACCGCAGGTCCCCGCATGTGCTGCGCCACACGTTCTGCACCCACCTTGCCGACACCGGCGCGGACACCGCCGTCATCCGCGAGCTCGCCGGCCACGCCGACATCCGCACCACCACCGTCTACACCGCCGTCAGCTCCGTCCGCCTCGTCGACGCCGTCGATGAGCGCCAACGGCAGCGCCGCGGCGTCGCGCGCGCCGCCCGGTAGCGCCGCGCAATCCGGCGGCGCGCGCTGCCACCTGACCTGCGCGGCCACTGCCAATTCACCTGCGCCCGACACTAGTGGTCTGGTCGCCCGCGGCGGCTGATGTCGCGGTGAATGGTCTATTCCCCGCGACAAGCGTTGTTTGCGGCGCGAGCTGTCGTCGGGCTGCGGTTTCGCCGGTACAGCGGGCCGAGCAGCTCGTCGTAGCGGGCGATCGATCCGAACGTCCGGATGCGGTTGGCGTCCGATCCATTGCTGCGGGTCTGGATCCGGACACGAGCGGCGAGCGGGGCCGCGGCATTGGCGATTTGGTTCAGGGGGTTGTGGCGCATGGTTCTAGCCGTGTCGCGGGGCGTTGGCGCAGCGCGCTTGGACTATCTCAACCACCTGATCTTGGGTCAAGTCGTTGTCGCGGTTGCGCTAGGTTTGCAGCAGCGATCAATCGGAGGCTGCGTGTGACCGTTTCTCCTGACCGTCAACCGGTGGTGGTCAGCGACCTCAGCGAGGCGATCGACGCGGTGCGTCGCAGCGG
>Ga0136637_1000436_pt1 | contig 10051 bp, 8 predicted proteins | sample AntDrymUQ8572106_2_FD_105497 | JGI IMG/M metagenome (GOLD analysis project Ga0136637, IMG submission 105497) | Polar desert sand microbial communities from Dry Valleys, Antarctica - metaG UQ857 (21.06) | ecosystem: Environmental > Terrestrial > Soil > Desert | place: Antarctica: Dry Valley... | reverse complement strand
GCCTCCAGCAGCCGCAGCCAGACCTCGCTGAGCGTGGGGAAGGCGGGCACGGCGTGCCACAGCGTGTCGAGTGGAACGTCGCCGACGATGGCGATGGTGGCGGCGTGTAGCAGCTCGCCGGCGCCGGCTCCGACGAAGGTGGCGCCGACGACGACCCGGCGGGCACCGTCGATGACCAGCTGCGCGGTGCCGTGCACGCCCTTGCCGGCCAGCGCGCCCGCCGCGGTGGAGCCGATGTCGTAGCTCACCGTGCGCACGTCGACGCCGGCGTCGCGGGCCTGCTGCTCGGTACGCCCGACCGCGGCGACCTGTGGGTCGGTGAAGGTGACCCGGGGAACCGCGCGGTGGTCGGCCCACGCTTCCCCGGCCCGGCCGGCGATGAGGTCTCCCACGAGACGCGCCTGGTACTTGCCCTGGTGGGTGAGCAGCGCGCGGCCATTGACATCGCCCGCGGCGTAGAGCCAGCCGCCCTCGACGCCGCGGGCCCGCAGCTGGTCGTCGGTGTCCAGGTAGCCACCCGGGGACAATCCGACCGTCTCCAGGCCGATGTCGTCGGTGTTGGCGCGGCGACCGGCGGCGACGAGCAGCTCGTCGCCGGTGAGCTCGGTGCCGTCGGCCAGCGTCAGGGTGACCGGCCCGTCGGCTGCGTGGCGGGCAGCCCGGACCACGCTGCGGCCGGTCAGCACCCGGATGCCGGCCTCGGCGAACGCCGCGGCGAGCTCCTCGCCCGCGAAGGGCTCCTCGGCGGGCAGTAGCCGGTCGGCCTGTTCGACGACGGTGACCTCCTCGGCGCCGAGCCGGCGGAATGCCTGCGCCATCTCCGCGCCGACGACGCCGCCACCCAGGATGAGCAGCCGCGCCGGCACCTGCTTGGCCGAGGTGACGTCGCGGTTGTCCCAGACGGCGATGTCGCGCAACCCCTCGATCGGGGGCACCGCGGCAGCGGAGCCCGTGGCGACGACCACTGCTCGGCGGGCCCGCAGGGTGATCCGATCGCCGTCCGGAGTGTCCACCTGCACCGCGCGCTCGCCGCTGAGCCGTCCCGTACCGCGGACGACGTCGACGTCGACCCCGGCGAGCCAGTCCGCCTGCGGCCCATCGTCCCAGCCGCCGGCGAAGGCGTCCCTGCTCGCGAGCGCCTTCTCGACGTCTACCGAACCGGTGACGGCGGCGGCCGCTGCGGGGACCCGGCGTGCGGCGGCGAGCACCTCACCGGGCCGCAGCAGCGCCTTGCTGGGCATGCACGCCCAGTACGAGCACTCCCCGCCGATCAGTTCGCTCTCGACCACGGCTGCGGTCAGCCCACCGACGCGGGCGTACCAGGCCGCGTTCTCCCCGGTGGACCCGCCACCGATCACGACGACGTCGTATTCTCGCTGCTCCGCCATGTGCGTTCCTTCCGATCGGCAGCCACCGAGTGGGCGGCCGCGTCGCCGAGCGCGACGCCGTTCGGCGTCGGATGTACTGGGCAACGCCGCGCGCGCTGCCGTCCATCGTCCGTATGTCAGCGCGCTGACAGAAGTTCCCGCGCCGGGGCCAGCCCGAGCCCCCATCGTTCGCTGTTCGGTGTCGGACGGGCGCGAAACTCCTCCAGACGGCACACGGCATTGGTCACCACGCTTGGCAGGTCATCGCTCGGGCGGGCCAGCATTGATTCGAATGCCGGGCCGGTCGGGCACAGGCACCCCGTCGGCGACAATGTCACCACGCTGACTTCCTCTCCACGGTCGCGGGGCACGCGGTTGCCGTGGCATGTCCGCGGGCCGCGCCGCCCGAACACTGTGCCGAGGAGTGATACATGCCGCTGTTGTCTCGTCGCGGGTTCCTCGGGCTGACCGCGGCGGGTGCGGCCGTCACGTTGGCCGGATGCGGCTCGGGCGCGGCACCCGCTGGCGCCGGTCGCACGATCCGGACCTGCGTGTACGCGCGCAACCATGCCTCCGCACCGCTGTTCTGGCAGCGCTTCGCCCCCGAGGGCGTCACCGTCGAGGTCTCGGTCGTCACGAGTTCGGCGCAGATCCAGCAGGGGCTGGAGGCGGGCAGGCTGGACTTCGGCCTGATCGGTCCGTACAGCACCATCGTCGGCCACCTCGACGACACGATGCACTCGAAGATCGTCGGTATGGTGGCGCGGCAGGGCATCGGCCTGGTGGGACGCGCGGGTGTGGTCACCGATGTGGCCGACCTCGCGGGCCGCAAGGTCGCCGTGCCGCCGCCGGGACAGCAGGTCCTGATGCTCACGGTGCTGCTCGACAGGGCCGGTCTCGCGCTGGGCCGCGACGTCGAGGGCGTCCCGCTGGCCTACGCCGACCACCCGGCGGCGCTCGAGCGCGGCGATGTCGACGCCTACATCGGCACCGAGCCGCTGTGCACCCAGAGCGTGGTCGCCGGGATCGGCAGCCGGCTGACCACCATCTTCGACACCCCGATCGGCGACTTCAACACCGCGCTGTGGGCGTCGCCGTCGATGCTGCGCGATCCGGAGATGTGCCGGCTGGGGGCGTCGATGCAGAAGCAGGCCGCCGAGTACCTCAGCCCCGGCGGGGTGAACGACCGGGCCGCGTGGCGCGATCTGCTCGTCGAGCAGTTCGGCTACGAGCAGGCCATCTACGACGCGGTGCTGGAGAACGTCGGAGCCGAGTGGCGCTTCGACGCCGAGCAGGTCTCCCAGGTCGAGGGTGCGGGCGCGGTGATGGCCCGCACCGGTGTCATCGATCGCGAACCCGACTACGAGGCGCTCTACGCCCGCGAGTACTGGGACATCTGAGGCGTGGCTCTCACCATCCCCACGGCGGGCGTCCGCACCGCCCCGGACGCGCCGCCGCGGCGTTCGCGGCGGCTGCTCGGCGCCGTGCTGCCCACGGTGCTGCTCGCAGCCTGGGCCACGGTGAGCGCCACCGAGTGGATCGCCGCCTCGATGCTGCCGGGGCCCTGGGTGGTGGCGCTGTCCGGGCGCGACTTCTTCTTCGGCGAGCAGCGCGACGCGCTCGCCGGCGTGGTGCCGTTCGACGGGGCAGGCTGGGGGCACCTCGGGGCCAGCCTGCTGCGCTGCGCCGTCTCCTACGGCCTCGCGGTCGTGGTCGGCATCGGGGTCGGGGTCGCCCTGGGGCTCTCCCGCTGGGTCGCCGACCTGCTGGAGTCACTGGTCAACGCGCTGCGCGCGGTCCCGCTGTACGCCTGGCTGCCGCTGACCCTGGTGTGGGTGGGCATCGGCGAGGGCTCGGCGCGCATCCTGATCTTCATCGGCGCGCTGTGTCCGGTGCTGATCGCCACCGCGGACGCCGTCGGCCGGGTGCCGCGCGGTCACATCGAGACCGTCCGGATGCTGGGCACGCCACGGCACCGGATCTGGCTGCGGGTGCACCTGCCGAGCGCGCTGCCCGAGATCGTCACCGGGCTGCGGCTGGGACTGACGCTGGCCTGGATGTGCGTGATCGTCGGCGAGCTCACCGGGACCGCCACCGGTGTCGGCGCGATGATGAACGCCGCCCGCGAGATCGGCCGGATCGACGAGATCCTGGTCGGCGTGCTGATCTTCGCCGTGGTCGGCCTGCTCGCCGACATGGCGCTGCGGGCGGTCGCCCGGCCGTGGACACGCTGGAGCGACACGTGAACGGGGGCGTGCTCAGGGTCCGCGAGCTCGTGGAGTCCTACGGTCCGGTCCCGGTGATCGACGGCGTCGACCTCGACGTGCGGCCCGGCGAGACGTGCGCGTTGCTCGGGCCCAGCGGCTGCGGCAAGTCGACCCTGCTCCGGGTGTTCGCGGGGTTCGAGGAGCCCGATGACGGGACCGTGGACCTCGACGGGCACGCGGTCACCGCCCCGTCCCCGGAGCGGGGCATGGTCGCGCAGGCGGGCAACCTGTTCCCCTGGCTGACCCTGCGGCAGAACCTGGCGTTCGGCCCGCGGGAGACCGGTGCCGCTGACGTACCCGCGCGGGTGGACCGGCTGCTGGCCGACACCGGCCTCGCGGACTTCGCCGACGCGCTGCCCGCACCCTCTCCGGCGGGATGCGCCAGCGGGCGGCGATCGCGCAGGTGCTGGCGAACGAGCCGCCGGTACTGCTGCTCGACGAGCCGTTCGGCGCACTCGACGCGCAGACCCGGCTGCGGATGCACGAGTGGCTGCGCGCGCTGCTGGGCCGTCAGGACACCACGACCGTGCTCGTCACCCACGACGTCGACGAGGCGCTGTTGCTGGCGGACCGGCTGCTGCTGCTCTCGGCACGCCCGGCGCGCATCACCGAGGAGGTCGACGTCGCGCTCGGCGACGACCGCGGGCGGCACACCCTCTCCGACCCGGAGTTCGTCCGGATCAAGGCCACCGTCCTCGACGCAGTCCTCACCGCCCCCGGGCCGGTCTGAGCCGGACGTCATGTCATCCCGATGACAGTTCAGCCGGGGACCGGCGCGCCCGGGCGGGAAGATCGGCACAGCATCCGGAAAGGAGTTCCCGTGGCACCGCACCGGCCCCGCGCCGTGGCCTTCGATGTCGTCGAGACGCTGATCTCCCTGGAACCGCTGCGCCGACGCTTCGTCGAGGTCGGGTTGCACCCGTCCACGTTGGAGCGCTGGTTCGACCGGATGCTGCGCGACGGCATGGCCCTGACCCTCGCCGGTGACTACGCGGCGTTCCCCGCGGTCGCCGCGTCGGCGTTGCGGGTGATCGGCGGCGGGAGGTTGTCCGATGAGGACGTCCAGCATGTCCTGGGTGAGTTCGGCGTGCTACCCGCCCAGGCCGACGCGGAGCCGTCCATGCAGATGCTCGCCGACGCCGGCGTGTCGATCGTGTGCCTGAGCAACGGCGCGAGGGAGAGCACCGAGGCGTTTCCCGCCCGCAGCGGCCTCGACCGGTTCGTCGACCAGGTGATCAGCGTGGCGGAGGTCGGCAGGTGGAAGCCGCCGCCCGAGGTGTACCGCCATGCGCTCGACCGGATCGGACGGCCGGCCGAGGACGTCGCGCTGGTCGCCGTGCACGCCTTCGACTGCCACGGCGCCCACGCTGCGGGACTCACCACCGGCTGGGCCGGACGTCTGGAGCGCCACTACGCGGAGGTCTTCACCCGCGCCGACGTGATCGGCGACGACCTCGTCGACGTGGCCGAAGGCCTCATCGCCCTGCCACAGCACTGACCCTTCCGCAGCACTGACCTTGACGCGGCACTGACCTTGACGCGGCACTGACCTTGACGCGGCACTGACACGACAGAGAACCGAGGAGCTGATCCCATGGAAACCCTGCGCGCGACGATCACGATCGACAGGCCCGCGGACGAGGTGTGGGGCATCGTCAGTGACGCCGGCAGCATCTCCACGTGGTTCCCCATGGTGGCGACCTCGTCGGCATCCGGCGAGGACCGGCACTGCGAGCTCGAGGGCGGTGTGCCGCTCGACGAGAAGATCGTCACCAACGACCCCGAGCTCCGGCGCTTCCAGTACCGGATCGTCGGCGGCGGGGTACCGGTCGAGTCCCACCTGGGCACGATCGACGTCCTCGACGTGGACGGCAGGGCCCTCGTCGTCTACAGCACCGAGGTCACCCCGGACGAGGTCGCCGACACGCTCGGACCGGCGATCGAGGACGGGATTCGCGGCCTCAAGCAGCAGTGCGAGGCGTAGGCACGAGCGTGGACTACGACCTGCTGGTGATCGGTGGCGGTGCGGCCGGGATCGCCGCCGCCCGGGCCGGTGTCAGCGCGGGGGCCAACACCGCGTTGGTCAACGACGGGCCCCCGGGCGGTGACTGCACGTTCGTCGGCTGCGTGCCATCCAAGACGCTCATCGAGGCCGCGGCGCACGGGTGTGACTTTCGCACCGCGATGGGCAGGGTCCACGACGCCGTCGCCCGGGTCGCCGCGACCGAGGACGGGCCCGCCCTCCGCCGCGAGGGCATCGAGTTCCTCACCGGACGGGCCGCGTTCGCCACCGCCGAGGAGATCGTCGTCGACGGTAGGCGGGTGCGAGCCCGCCGGATGGTGCTCGCCACCGGCTCGCACCCCGCGGTACCGCCGATTCCCGGGCTGCGCGACGTCGCGTACCTGACCAACGAGAACGTCTTCGAGCTGGATGCGCAGCCGCAGCACCTCGCCGTGCTGGGTGGCGGGGTGATCGGGTGTGAGCTGGCTCAAACGTTCGCCCGCCTCGGTACCCAGGTCACCGTCGTCGAGGGGGCCGAGCGGCTGCTGCCCCGAGAGGACTCGGACGCTTCGGCGGTAGTCGCCAGGGTGTTCGCCGCGGAAGGGATCGACGTCCGCACCGGAGCACCGGTCACCGAGGTGCGGGAGACCGTCGTCGGGGGCGTCGAGCTGGTCCTCGACGCGGGCCCGGCCGTCACCGCCGACGCGGTTCTCGTCGCGCTGGGACGCGCCCCGGTGACCGACGACCTGAGCCTGGCGGACGCCGGGGTGCAGGTGGACGAGCGTGGTGCCGTCCGCACGGATGCGCGGCTGATGACCACCGCGGTTGGGATCTTCGCGGCAGGCGATGTCACCGGGCGGCTGCCGTTCACCCACGCTGCCTACGCGATGGGCAGACTCGCCGCGCGCAACGCGTTGCTCCGCCGGAAAGCTCCGTTCGACACGAGGGCCGTGCCGTGGGTGACCTTCACCTCCCCCGAGGTCGCCAGGGTGGGGCTCACCGAAGCCGAGGCCGCCGAGCGTCACCGGGACGCCCGGGTCGCCTACCTGCCGATGAGCGAACTCGACCGGGCGATCACCGCCGGGCGTACCGAGGGCTTCGTCAAGATCGTCGCCGGCCCGCGGCAGCTGCTCGGCAACCTCGCGGGTGGACGGGTTCTCGGCGCCACCATAGTCGCGGATCGGGCGGGGGAGATGATCCAGGAGATCGCGCTCGCGATGCGGACCGGCGCGTTCACCGGCCGGCTCGCACAGACCGTCCACGCCTATCCGAGCTGGTCCATGGGCGTCCAGCTGGCCGCGGCCCAGTTCTTCGGGGAGTTCGGCGGCCGGGTCGCCCGCTCCGCCGATGCGGGAGTTGCTGCGGTGCCCGCTCGTGTCGCATCACGCCGCGGAGGGTGAGCTGCACGGGGCGTGGTGACCGCGGAGCTGGCCCGGCACGGGTATCGGATTTCGCCGGGGACGCGGTATCCGCTGCCGCACCGGATGGAGTAGGACGGGTGCACAACTCGGGCAGCGGGTGGCCGAGGGCGTCACGGGTGTACCGGATCGGCGGCGGGGCGGGCGCTGCTGGAGCTGACGGCGGTGGTGGCCGAGCTTGCCGGTGAGGTCCTGGAGCACCGGAGTCCGGCGGTACCTACGTGTACGGGCGCCGCCGGCCGGGCCCATTGTGGGGGTTTCTGGCCGTGGCTTCGTGATCGGCAAGACCGCGTCGTGCGCGACGATGGCGCTGACCTTCGCCACCTACGCCGTACCGAGCTACGAACCGGTCGCCGCGGCGGCCGCCGTGGTCGTCCTGGCGGCCGGGCTGGGAGCCTGGGCGACGAGGTCCCGACCCGGGGCGGACCATCCCTTGGCCTCTCGGTCGCCCTCGGGATCGTCATCGCCCTCTACGCTCTGCTCGCTGTCCTCGTGCTGCTAGTTAGTGCTGGTCGCCGCACGCCGTTCCAAGAGCGCGTCATCGGCATCCGTGGTTGCCCGAGTGAGGTTGCTGTCGGAGCGGCCGCGCGCCTCGAGCGTTCCCATGACATCGGGGCGTTCCACCGTCGCCCGGATGCGACCGGCCGACTCATAGAGCTCGTACTCGGCGACTCAGCGAGGATGGAGCCTGAGAGTGGCGGCCCCGCGTGTCAGCACCGGTCATTTGAGCCACGGGCCCGGGAGAAGATTGGTACGTCGAGCCGGTACGTGGCGTAGAGACGGTCTGCCAGCCCGGTGTCGTCGACGCCGACGAACGCGACATCGCTGCCGATGCCGCTGGCTTCCATCCGACCCTCCCGTGGCGCGTTCCCGGAACCAGGCCGTACGCCGAGCTGAAGACCCAGCCACACCCACCCAGCAGGTCCCGACCAGCGACATCCCCGCGCTCAGCGCCTGACAACTACAAGAGGATCCCGCGCTCACCGCGACACACCACTCCCGGAGACTTGACCCCAGACAGTTCGTCCTGCCCGGCTCGCGCGCCGTCGGGCAGGCCCCGTCCGGGTCGGGCGGTACGTCCTCGGGTGGCTCAGGAAGGCTCGGCCGTGGGTGAGCTGGATCGGCATCGGTCCGAGCGACCCGTCGTCTCCAGGTGTATGAAATCCGGCAGAGGACGGCCTGATGTCTGTAGGGTTTCATTCATGCCCGCTGCCTCCACTGTCCTCGACCGCCTCCGGCGGCTCGGGCCGGCACGGTGCCGCCCGCGTCGAGCAGGTCGAGCACCCGCCGGGCGCCTGCCTCGAGCAGGCCGTGGTGCATCCGTTCCGGGATCACGAGGCCGTCGAGGCCGGTGAGGTCGGTGTCGGGCAGTTCGGGGAGATAGACGGTGCCGCCGGCGAGGTGACGGGCGTACTTGGGCGTGGTCACCGCCCGGTGGTGCGGCGCAGAACCGCCGTAGACCGCGGCCAGCCCGCCGCGCTGCAGCGACGTGAGGGGCGCTGCGGCGGCCGTGCGCCGGGGCGTGTCTGCGGGCCGGACCCGCGACTCGGCACGCAGCCAGTCCAGCAGCTGGTCCGGGATCCGCTGCGCCGTGCCACCTGCGCTGCCCGCGTACCCGAGCAGGTCACAGCTGGCCTGCACCAGGATCGTGCCGCCGGTGGACACCCGGTCCACGTAGGTGGCCGGCTCGCCCCCGGCCAGCCGCACGAGCACCTCGGCGCCGTCGGGCACCGGGTGGTGGCCACGCGCGAAGAACCCGGCGACGCCGCGCCGGAAGGTCAGGTCGTCGGCCTCGACGCCGTCGAAGATCGGGTGCTGCGCGATCTCGGCCACGCGGTAGCCCCGCAACGAGGGTGGTGACAGCGGCACGAACGCGGCGGCGCCGGGCAGCCAGTCGCGGTGCAGGTGGCCACCGAACACGACGACGCCGCCGGCGTCGAGGTAGTCGCCGATGGCGTCGCGGTGCCGCGCGAGGTGCTCCTGGTCGGCCATCGCCGGCACGATCAGCGCGGCGTAGCGCGCCAGGTCCGCACTCCCGACCGCGTACAGGTCGATGCGGTCGGTGCGGCTCGGTTCGGACTCCGGGGACCGGATGTCCATGTCCAGCCTGGCGATGGGCGCGGTCATGGCTTCTCCTCGTGCAGTCGTCGATCAGGGCGCGGGTGTACGGGTGCGCGGGCCGGGTCAGCACCGCGGCGGTGGGACCATTCTCGACGACGTGGCCACCGTTCAGCACGACCAGCCGGTCACACGACCGCTGCGCCAGCGCGAGGTCGTGGGTGATGTGCAGGACCGCGACCCCGCGCCGCGCACGCAGCTCCTCCAGCAGGTCCGCGATCTCCGCCCGCAGCGACGCGTCCAGCATCTGCGTCGGCTCGTCAGCCAGAATCAGCCGTGGCTCGGTGACCAGCGCGCGGGCGAACGCGACGCGCTGGCGCTCACCGCCGGAGAGCTGGTGGGGGAAGCGGTCCAGGTACCGCTCGGGCGGGAGGTGGACGGCAACCAGCGCGTCGTGCACCCGCGCCTGCCGATCGCCGAGCCGGTGGATCACGAGCGGCTCCACGACGATGCGACCCACGGTGAGCGCCGGGGGCAGCGAGGCGTAGGGGTCCTGGAACACCAGGTGCATCTCGCGGCGCCGGGCGCGCAGCTCGGCGCGGGACATCGTGGCGATGTCGGCGCCGTCGAGCAGGATCCGCCCGGCGTCCGGCCGGACGAGGCCGACCACCGCGCGCGCGATCGTCGACTTGCCCGCGCCGGAACCGCCGACCAGCCCGACCGTCTCGCCCGCCGCCACGTCCAGGTCGACGCCGTCGAGCGCGGAGATCCGCCGGCCGGTGCCCCGGGAGCGGAAGGTGACCGACAGGCCCTGCACGGCCAGCAGCGGACTCACGCGCCGGTGACCTCGATCACGTCGCGTCCTCCACGGGGAGGCACTGCGTCGGCGGGTAGCCGCAGCTTCGGGCTCGCCTCGACCAGCCGGCGGGTGTACGGGTG
>Ga0136637_1000428_pt1 | contig 10111 bp, 8 predicted proteins | sample AntDrymUQ8572106_2_FD_105497 | JGI IMG/M metagenome (GOLD analysis project Ga0136637, IMG submission 105497) | Polar desert sand microbial communities from Dry Valleys, Antarctica - metaG UQ857 (21.06) | ecosystem: Environmental > Terrestrial > Soil > Desert | place: Antarctica: Dry Valley... | reverse complement strand
AGAGCCTGTTTGGAAATTAGCAATTAAGGCGTTTGAGCATCAGAATTGACATCGAAAAGTAAATCCAAGCCTCTGACGAAGTTGTTTTTCTTTCATAGTCTTTCGAGAGTCGCCGATTCCGATTCAACCACGCGAAAGTTCTTTCAACAATCCATCTTTTTGGCAAAACTTGAAAGCCTTTCAAATCGTCGTTTCGTTTGACAATTTCCAATATCCAGCGGCATTTAACCGCTACCCAAATAATAAGTTTGCCGCGATAACCGCCGTCTGCCCAAATCAAATAAAGTCGCGGCATTTGTTCTTTGACTTTTGAAAATAACAGTTTAGCTCCATCGCGGTCTTGGATGTCAGCCGTCAAAACTTTGGCAATCAACAACAAACCCAAAGTATCAACTAAAATATGACGTTTTCTGCCTTTGACCTTTTTTCCCGCGTCATAACCTGTGCTTTCGGCTTGTTCATCGGTTTTGACCGATTGTGAATCAATAATGGCGGCACTCGGGTTTTCTTCTTTGCCTGATTTTACTCGCGCCAGTTTCCGCAAACTTTGGTTGAGAGCCACAAACCATTGGCTTTGCCGCCATTTGCGGAAATAATAATAAACGGTTTGCCACTTGGGAAAACCTTCAGGCAACATTCGCCATTGACAACCCGCGCGAGCTAGATAACAAAGAGCATTGATAATTTCACGCAAATCAACGGAGCGTTTTCGCCCAAACAGTTCGGGCGGTGGTAACATTGGTTCAAGCAACTTCCATTGCCTAAGGGACAGGTCAGTCGGATAAGATTTTCTTTTCATTGCAGAAATAGTTTATCTATTTCCACTGACCTTTTCCGAATTTCCAAACAGGCTCTCAGCGATTGAATCGCATACCATTCTTTTTTGCGCTCTTCGGCTAGCTCAACGCTTTGTTCCAATAATTCCTGTGCTTCCGTGAGTTCGCCGCGCAAAATTTTCAGCTCGCCCAAGGAGTCGAGAATGCCCGCGACGTGAACGTGGTTGGCGGCGGTGGCAAATTCCAGTGCGCGGCGATATGCGTTTTCCGCTTTCGTCCAATCGCCAAGCATCACCAGATGCAAACCCAGATTGTTGAGCGCCGCAGCCGCCTGAATTTTATGCTCGGTCTGCTCGAAAAACTTGATGGATTTTTCCAGACAGGCGATGCCGTCCTGCGGGCGACGCAAAAACCAATACGCGCCCGACATATCCGAATAGATTTTCCCCAAAAGAAACGGCGCGTTCCGTTCGCCGATTATTTGGATGGCGAGCAGAAAAAATTCCACCGATTTTTCGTTGTCGCTTTCCTGACGATAGGCGGTGGCGATGCCCTGATAGCTTTCCGCCATTCCGCGCCAATCACCCATTTCACGATAATGATTGAGGGCTTTTTCGGCGTGGTCGCGCGAAATCGGAAATTCGTTGAGCTTCCGATAGACGCGCGAAAACGCCACGTAAATCTTGCCGAAGAGTTCGGTCAGATTTCCCGCTTTGGCTTCTTCCAGAGCGTAATTCAAAAGCGCGACGGCTTTCGGATAATCGTTAGTGTTGTTAAAGGCGATGGCAAGCTGCGTGATAACGGAAATCTGCCTGGGCAAATCAATCTGGCTGAGAAGCGTTTCGTCGTCATACCGCTTGATGGCTTCGAGCGATTCCGGGTAACGTCCTTGCGTCTCAAAAGTGTAGGAAAGCAGCTCGGTAAGTTCCGCTTGCTGTTCGGCGGAAAGCAAATAATTATCGAGCGTCGCCGTGATTATTTCTTCAGCCGCGCTCGATAGTCCTTTATCCAGCTTCTGGCGAACTTCGCCCAAGACAGCCGTAATTTTCTCTTGGGAAATCGCCCGCAATTTCGACGAACGCTCCTTCGCCGTCCGCGCTTCAAACAGAGAAGAAGCGCTTTCCGACCGCCCGTAGCTTTTAGTCGAAACTGTTTCCTTTTTCATCTTGCAAACAAATTTTCCGCGCAGCAAGCTGACGCGGTTTTAAATCGGAAGTTCCATAGCAAGCTAAGGGGAATTAAACCTGTAAGGAATGATTAAAAAAGAATACAACTAATGCAAACTAATTTTCAGCAATTGTCCTTACAGATTTCTAAATTTTTCTTTAGAATTGGAATTTATCAGAAATCGAGCCGCGCGTCCATATTTTTCTTTGCGGCGATTAAGCGGTTTTCGCCAAACGCTTTCTCCGCGCTCTTTTCGGTGAATCAATCGAAGCCGTCGCCACTACAGCCAGGGTCAAGAAGAAAAGCGTGTTGGAAGGCGTGCGAAGCGGAAAATCAAAAAAGCTGTGCAGCAAAATACCAAAGCAGCCCGCCAATGCACCAACCGCCGCGCCGCGCCGAAATTGATTCGATGATTCGCCGATTACTTGCCGACCTTTTTTGAAAAGAAAATAAATAAACCACGCCGCACAAGTGAAACCTATAATTCCCGCTTCCGCCAGAACCTGCAAATAATCGTTGTGCGCCTGTTCGATGCGGTAAGTTCCGTTCCAAGTATCATACTGCGTAAAAACCGTGCCGAAGGAATCGAGTCCCGCGCCCAAAATCGGATAATCCCGAAAAATTTGCAGAGTCGTCTTCCAGAAATGAATTCTTCCGTTGCTGGCATCAATTGGATTTTGCAAACCGACACCACGCAAAAGCGATTCGTCGCCGCCGAGCAGTAAAACCGCTGCGAACAAAAATATCAGCAATGCCAGACCGCCGCCGACAAAGGCGAAACTGCGCCGGTATTTTTTATCGCCCACAGTGGTTACATCCGTTTCACCCGCCGGTTTTTGCAGAAGATTTGCGGCGACGACAAAAATTATCACTCCAAAAAGACTCAGCAATCCGCCGCGCGAACTGGTAAAAACAATCGCCATTCCCATCACGACGGCGGCGATTATCAAAAAAATTCGCTTGTTGGGTTTCGTCGCTTTGCCAAACAGCAAGCCGAGCGTAACGCCGGCGGTCATCTCCATAAACGCGGCAAAATGATTCCCGTTGATGAACGAAGCAAACGGATTGGCTTGATTAGTCGGACGCAATCCGTAAATCCCTTCGACATTTGCGAAACGCTGAAGAATGCCGAAGAACGCCATCACCGAGCCGAAAGTTATTATAAAAAAAACGATTTTTCGCAGACGATTTTCATTGTTGACGAAACAAAGCACGGCTGCAAAAAAAACGAAGAAAACGACAAGCTGAACGATGGCAAGGCGCGTCGCATACGGAGCGAGCGATAACGAACCGACTGCCGGAGTCGAAAGCAAATCAGCCGGAATATCAAGCTGGCGAAGCGGCAGAAGCTGGACTACGCCGATTAGAATCAGCGCGAGAAGCGGAAGTTGAAGGACACTAGTATTAAAGCTGAATTCTTTTTTCAGCCAACTGTCTGCCAGCCAAAAAACCGCGATGAAAGCCGACAAGATAGACAATACCCCTAATGCCCAGGAGTTGACCGCGCCGAAAGCAATGACCGAAAAAACGATTATCGCGCAGAGAGCGTAAAAGATAACTTTGCTCAACCGCGTTTGCTCGCCGCCGGCGATTGACGCGTCCGTTCGAGCGGAAGAATCTATTCTTTTTTGATTTTCAGGCATTTTTTCCGGGTAGAAGTTCTATTTCTATTTGATTGCGAAATCATCAAACCAAACTTTTCCCAAAATCGGGCAGACGGCTGATTTACATTCCTGACGCGCCAGCCGGAGCGTGACGGCTTGCGTGTTTTCCGAAGCGGTAAACTCGGCTTTCAAATTCGTCCAGTCCGCGTTGTTTGAAATTATGTTTGTGGTCGCCAAAATTTTGCCGTCCGAAGCGTCAACCACTTCCCAGCGTAGCGCGGCAGCGGTTTTCAAATCAGACTTATAAAATAATTCAACCGCGTATGTCTTTCGCGCTTCGGCGACTGCTGTTTGCGAAACCGTTCGAAAATCCTTACCGCTCGCGGAATTGTAGATTATCACCAGACTACGATTTCCGCCGTGTTTTTGGGCATCGTCAAAACCGATTTGCGGCTGCGCGCCGTCGGCGATATGCCAATCGAAAATTGACGCTTTCTCGCGTATGATTTCAGATTCAAAACCGCCGTTGTAGATTTTGCCCGGCGCGAAACTTTCCGCGCCCGTTTCTTCCTCGATACTCTGCTGAATTTGCAGCGCGGCGCGATATTTTTTCTCTGCCAACATCAGTCCGAAAAGAACATCGCCGTCCGATTTAAGAGTTGTTTTCTTTTCTTCCGCAGGCAGAGCGTCCCAGATTTCGAGAGCTTCGTCAAAGCGTTTTTCTTTGGCTAAAAAAACCGCCAACGTCGAATTTAAGTTTGGTGCGTCGCCGATGTGCTGCCTGACGCTGGCGAGGTCGCCGCCGAAAATCTGCCAGGCAGTGAGGATCGCCTGTCCCCTATATGTGACATTGTTCTCCGCCGCCCGGCGAATCTCACCGAAGGCTTCCCGGGTTTTACCGCGACGCAGAAGAATATTGCCGAGCGTCCATTGAACGGAAGAGTAATTCGGCGCGAGCGCGAGCGCTTTTTTAAGAACGAGTTCCGCGCCCGCCGCGTCGCCGTTTCGCTCGCGCGCCTTGCCGAGAGCCAGCCACAAACGAAAATCATACGGTGCCAACATGGTCGCCCGCTCGAACTCGGCGAGGGACTTCGGCAAGTCTGCGGACAGAAAAGTTTTTTCGTTCAACACTGCCAATGAATAGTGTGTTTGCGGATCGTTGGGAGCTAAAGCGACGGATAATTCAGCGACCTCTTTCAATTGCACCTGCGCGGCAATCGAATTAGCCAAACACCATTTGACGAAAAAGCCCGCGACAACCAGGCAAACCAAAGCCGCGGCGGGCAAGACGGCGCGGCTCAGAGTATTTTCAAGTCTGCATGATTTATTCATTGGCGTAAGGTTCGGGACTTTAGAATTTCAATTTTAGGTTAGCGTCTGTTGTTTCTCCCGAAACTTTAGACCGATAGCTTTGACTCACTCAAAATCTATCGTTTCGATTTTTAAAAAAGCGCGTTTCAGAGAAACGTCGGCATCTTGACAAGTTTCTTTAACTTCTTTGAGTTTGGCGGTCGAGATATGTCGAAAAGAAAGCAGAATTTCTTCAACCTCATTTTCCATACAAATCTTCTTCAGCGAACCGTTTCCGCCGTGAACTTTTAAACCGTGAATAATTTTGTCGTGCTTGAGCGGGTCATCGTCAACAAAACCGACAGGCGAATAATTCCATTCGGGATTGTTCTTCATTTCCCGCAGAATCATCTCGCCGCCGTCGCCCGCGCCGTAAATCAAAACCTTGCGTCCTTCGACGGCGTTTGCCATCGGCAGCAGTTGACGGAAAAATCGAAAAGCCATCCGGCTTCCGCCGAGCGCCAGAAACAGCAGCAGCGCGTCAACGATAAAAACCGCCCGCGAAAAAGATTGGAAGCGATACAGAAGAAGAAGAGCGATGAGACTCAGAACCGAGCCTAACGTTACGCCTTTCACAAAAGTTACAAGGTCGCGGACACCCGTATAACGCCAGATTCCGCGATAAACGCCGACGACGAGAAACGCGAAAAGTTTTAGAACAATCAGAATCGGCAGCGATTTGATAAAAAGTCCCCAATTTTCGCTGTCTTCGATTGACCCGGCAGTCAACAGATATGAACTGTAATAACAGAGCGTAATCAAAATCGCGTCTAAAACCACCTCAAAAACCCGGCGTTTATGCGAAAGATTGAGCAGAAATCCGAAGACCGCGTGGTCTTGCGAAGCGAGTTCTTCGTTCTGCTCTTCGTAAACTTTTACTTTTGAAAGATAAACGCCGATAATCGTCAAAACCACCGTGAAAAATGCAATTACGGCGATGCTCTGAATCGGTCTGATCTCACGCACCAGCAGTGAAGTAAAGCCTGCCAGCAAAGCTAAACCATACAGCAACAAAACCGCGTTGCGTTCCGAAAGTCCGAGAGCAACGAGCCGGTGCGAGGTGTGGTCGCGTCCGCCCTGCGAAGCCTTGCGCCCCCAAACTTTTCTCAAGACAGTAACGAAAACCGTGTCGAAAATCGGCACGAAAAGGATCAGCGCGGGAACTGCCAGAATCGGAACGATGCCGCGCGAACGTCCGCCGACATTGGTAAGCAACACCGAGCTTGCCAGAAAAAACCCGACGAACATCGAGCCGCAGTCGCCCATAAAAATCGAAGCCGGGTTAAAGTTATAAACAAGAAATCCGAGTAACGCCCCGATAAAAGCTGCGAGAAAAATCAGTTCGTTCGATTGTCCGCTTGCCGCGAACCCGATTGCCAGAGAAATGGCGGCAATCGCCGCGATACCGGCGGAAAGTCCGTCCATGTTGTCGAGCAGATTGATGGCGTTGGTAATTCCGACCAGCCAAAAAGCTGTGATGGCGATATTTAAAAAATCCGAATTCGTCCACGGCAAAACCATTCCGAAGACGGCGACAACCGCTACGCCGATAAATTGCCCGATCAATTTCTGATACGGCTTGATGTGCAAAATATCGTCAATTAAACCGACAAAAAAAAGAAGCGTGCTGCTGGCGATAATAACGAGAGATTCCGGGGTTTTCGGCACAAAGAAAAGGTAAATCAAAATCGTTGACAAAAAAATCGCCACGCCGCCGAGCATCGCCGTCGGACGTTTGTGCCAGCGGTCTGATTTCGGCTTGGCGACAAAGCCGAATTTGTGCGCGAGCGCCCGCACCAGATAAGTCAGTGCCGTTGCCAGGGCAAAACTTACCAGCATTAAAATTAGAGGTTTGTAAGAAACTTGAAACATAACAATTTTTAAGTAAGGTTAACCCGAACTTATTTTTGTTTGATTAGGTAAACAAATTTTTTTAATTTGGAACAATCAAAATTCATTCATCTATTACTGTGCCAAAGATACTGTGCTAAAGACAGGAATTTATTCATAAAGTTCTTAAGTAGTATTTTTTTCTGTTTTTATGGTGAAATATTATCGGTTAAAAAAAATTCTATATATTACAATGACTAGAAAATTAACGAATACAATACTAAATTTTCTCATTTCGGCGGCTAGCTAACCCAAATAGGAAGTAAACTACTAATTAAATCAGATAATTTATGACAATGTAATTGATATTGTCAATTTTGAAAGTATTTTCGTGAATCGTGTTAAACCTTTTAGACGTTTGCTTCGGTAAATGCTGCATAACAATTCGTCATGCTCCGCCACTCAGATTCATCTCGGGGCGGCTTTCTTTAATCTAGCTTCACATTAAAAAATAGTTTTTATAAATGCAAGAAAATAAACTTTAATTTTCAATTACTTCCCGGTAGAGATTTTCAATATCGTTCACCAGACGAGTTTTGCCGTATTGCGTCGCAACGAATGATTTTCCGTTTTCGGCAAATGTTTTTCGCAGAGTTTTATTCGTTGCCAAATATATTAAACCGTTATAAAAACCTTCCGCATTTTGCGCGGCGACGGAAATTCCGCGCTCGCAAATCTGGAAATCTTCTTTTTGTTCCTTCACTTTGCCGAGCAAATCAACCACGCCGCCGACGCGGGTTGAAATCACGGCTTTTTCGTTTGCCATCGCTTCAATCAGAGAAAGCGGCGTGCCTTCATTAAAGGAAGTCAGGGCGACAATATCGAGTCCGGCGTAAAAAACGTCCGCGTCGTTACGATTGCCGAGAAAAACTATCGAATCTTTTACGCCGAGCGTTTCAGCTTCACTTTCGAGCTTTTCTCTCAGATGCCCGTCGCCGATAATAATAAATTTTAGATTTAAAGAACCTGGATTTTCCTTGTAAATGCTGGCGACCTGCAAAAAAAGCTGGTGATTTTTTATTTCGGTCAACCTGCCGACAAGTCCGATTAAAATCTCATCATTTCCCGCGCCGATTTCTTCGCGCAAGACGTTTTGCTTCGTCCGCCAATCGGCGAACGGCTGTAAATCAATGCCGAGCGGAATTATTTTGAATTGTTCTCGTTTGCCGACACCGAACTTTTCGTGGATTTCACCGAATTGCTGCCGGCTGATGACAACGATTCGATCAGTGGCAAATCGCGCCAGCATCTTCTCGATAAAAAGAAAAATCCCGGTTTTCAGATTGCCGTAATAACTGTGAAAAACGTGTCCGTGAAAAGTGTGAATCAATTTGACGCGGCGCGGTTTGCCGAGAAAAGTTTCCCAGGTCAGCCAGCGATAGAGGAAGCCCGCCGCGCGTCCGACGGTTCCCGCTTTTGCCGTGTGCGTATGAATAACGTCGGGCTTTTCGAGCTTCAACCGCCGAAAAACTTTCCACAGCGAAACGATGTCCTTTGGCGAAAGTTCGCGGCTCATTTCCTCGATAAAAAACGGCTCGACCGCGTTTTCCGAAGCGAAATAGCTCATATCTTCTTCGCCTTCGGGAATCGTTCCCGCCAATAAAACTGATTTAAAGCCGTTTGTCTGCAATTCTTTCGTCAGCCAAACGACGTGACGCGTGGGACCGCCGACGTTGAGCCGTCCGATGATGCGAACGATTTTCAATTCGTTTGTCGTTTGCTGTTTGTTGTTTGTGATTTGCGATTCGGTCTTCATTCTTCTTTTCACCGAACGCTTTTTTAGTTTTGAGCTAATCTGTTCTCGGAAAATAACGGAGTTACAGTTTTTAGTCTTCGATCCGAAAAATCGTTTCAGGGTCGTCTTCGTGCCGAATTTCGTCAATCGGTTCTTTCTTGTCTTTGCCCATAAAAAGTTGGTTCGGACAATTTATGACCACGCCCTTTTCGACGGAACTAACGTTTTTGTAAGCGTGAACCACGCCTTTCGGAACGATGACGGCTTGCGGATTGTCCGCGCCGACAAACAGCGTCATCACACATCTAAAAGTCGGCGAATCCGCGCGATTATCCCACATTCGGAGTTTAAAATTTCCCGTGCCGACAAAACAAAAAAGGTCAGCCTGGTCAACGTGTTCGTGCGGACCGCGCTGAACATTCGGTTCGGTGACGGAAACATACGCCATCACCGGATAAAATTCTTCCGCGATTTCGTCGTGGCGAAAAAGCTCCGCCAGCCAGCCGCGCTCGTCAACAAGTTTTTTCAGCGGATAAACGATAACGTCCTGGATTTTTCCCTTGGTGAATTTTAATTTTTCGTTAGCTGTTTGCACTTTTTATCTCCAAATTATTCGCGCCTGTTTTTGCTACCAGATTAGTCGCGTGCAGTAAACTTTCAAATGTTCCCGCGTCCGTCCACCAACCTTCAAGCTCATTCCAGGTCATCGTGCCTTGATTGATATAATGGTTATTGACATCCGTTATTTCTAACTCGCCGCGTCCCGAAGGTTTGAGAGTTTTAATCACGTCGAAAACCGTCGAATCATAAAAATAAATACCGATCACCGCAAAATCCGACTTTGGATTTTCAGGCTTTTCTTCGATTTGCAGAACCCTATTGCCGTCGAGTTCGGGAACGCCGAATCTTTGCGGGTCGTGAACCTTTTTCAAAAGAATTTTCGCGCCTGCACCTTGTTTCCGGTAATCTTCGGCGGCTTTTTGAATATTTCCCTCAATGATATTGTCACCCAAAACCACGCAAATCGGCTCATCGTCGGCAAAATGCTCGACTAAAGAAAGCGCGTCGGCAATGCCGCCTTCGCCTTCCTGATAAGTATAATTTACGTGCTTTAAACCGAAATACTTACCGTTTCCGAGAAGTTTAAGAAAATCTCCGGCTGAATTCCCCCCCGTCACGATCATTATGTCATCAATTCCCGCATTAATCAGCGTCTGAATCGGGTAATAAATCATCGGCTCCTGATAAACAGGAAGAAGATGTTTGTTGGTAACTTTTGTCAGCGGCTTTAATCTTGAACCAAGTCCGCCTGCTAATACAATTCCTTTCATAAAATTTTATCGTAATTTATTTGACAGCCCAAATTTTCAGCCCATCGCCGAGGCTGGTCACGTTCAAAAATCCGTTTAAGAGACTTTTAACCGCTTGTCGTGATTTACTGGAGGTTAACGCTTCGTTAAGCGCATAAGAGCTTTCAACACGATTAAAGCCTTGTACGTCGCTCGGCTTTCCTCCATCGGCGTGCTGCGACATTCTCCCGCGTAATGCGTGGGCAATCTCAAACGGATTAGTGCCTTGAGTGAAAACTT
>Ga0136637_1000427_pt1 | contig 10116 bp, 7 predicted proteins | sample AntDrymUQ8572106_2_FD_105497 | JGI IMG/M metagenome (GOLD analysis project Ga0136637, IMG submission 105497) | Polar desert sand microbial communities from Dry Valleys, Antarctica - metaG UQ857 (21.06) | ecosystem: Environmental > Terrestrial > Soil > Desert | place: Antarctica: Dry Valley... | reverse complement strand
CGGATCCGCGATGTGCAGCGGCCCCTCGTGGCACAACGCACCGAGCAGGTGGGTGCGCTCAGCGACGCCGGGGTGGTGTGAGGTGACGGCCTCGTAGTTCTCCTCGTCGAAGACGAAGACCGCCTAATCATTGCAGCGCGCGCAGCGAGAGCACCAATGCCAGGCCCGCCGAGCGATAGGAGCGCCGGGGCTTGCGCGACCGTTCTTCGCGTAGCCTCCCCACAGATGCACCGAGGCCGAACGCGTCTTGAGCACCCACTTGAGAAACGGGACCGCTGCAATCGGTGCCGTTTCTTCTTGGGGCACCGGTCAGGCGCCGCAGCGGAGCCCAGTCGCTCCGTCCGCAGGGACTGCCAGCCTGTGTCAGCTGCTGCGGCGGCAGCAATGTCGCCAATCAGGCAGCTGAAGGAGGTGTTCTTCTTGGCGAAGAACCCACCGAAGGGTCCGGGGCGTCGCGGTGCTGTCAAAGGCCGCTCGCAGTTCACCGGGCCCGGTGGCCACTCTGTCAAGCGCGACGCGAGCACGGGTCGCATCCTTGACATGAAGGCCGACCTGAAGCCCTTCAAGGGTGTCAGGCGAGAGAAGTAAGGCCACGGACGGCTGAGCAGGACGGCGGGGCGAGAGGCTCAAATCTCTCGTCCCGCTCTTAGTTCAGCGCCGGAACGGCAGTTCCTACCGGTGCGAGATGCGACGCGCCATCTGCGCCGGTCCCGCGCGTACGCTGACACCATGGAGCTTTCCCGCCGCAGCCGCGCGAAGTTCGCCGACCTGTGCGCCACTTGGGGCACGGTCCGGTCAATTGAGAACGTCTACAGCGCCCACGGCTTCGAGCTCCCCAGCGACTTCGAGCCGGCGGACGGCGGGATGCGCCGCTCAGTGTGCGCGGCAGCCGAGGCGGGCACCGACCTCACCGACCCTGTGGTCTGCGACCACCTGCTGCGGGTCTACCTGGACGGCATCGACGACTGGGGGCGCCGGTCGACGACGTTCTCCCCCGTCAGCAGCAGCGACGAGGATCCGCTCGTGCCCGAGGCCCGCGCCCTCGTCCGTTCGCTGCAGCGCGATGGCGCGCCCGTCGGTGACGAGGCGAACCTGGTCCTGGGGACCGCGCCGGTCATGCTCGCCATAGAGCGTTTCGACCGACTCGGCGAGCCGAAGGTGCTGTTGGACCATCTGCACCGCATCGACGCCAGCACCGGCTCGGACCCAGCCGCAGCCATCGGCTCTGCCAAGGAGCTGGCCGAGAGCACCTTCAAGTTCGTGCTCGACGACTATTCCGTGACCTACCAGCGCAACGCGAGCCTGATGGACCTTTACAAGCTCGTCGCGACCGCTCTTGCGCTAACCCGGGAGTCGGTGCCGGCGAGCGCGAAGGGGAGTCAGGCCGCACACAAAGTGCTGCAGAACATGGCCACCGCCATTCAAAGCCTTGCCGAGCTTCGTAACGAGCTCGGCCTGGGCCACGGGCGCACGGCTTCAAGCCCGGCACTCGCTCGTCATGCCCGCCTGGCGGCCAATGCTGCACGGACAGTGGTCGAGTTCGTGCTGGAGACCTGGCACGAGCGCAAGCGCAGTGCCGCAGCCTAGCTTTCCGGTGTGACTTTGGGTTGTGGTTCGGGTTCGCAGGTCGGGGCCACAGTTCAGCGCCGCGAGGAGGTGAGCTGGTCTTGGCCGCGTGCCGTCAGTACCCAGGCATGGTCGCCGCGCGCTTCCCAGCGGACCAGATTCGCGTCGGCGAGGCCGTCGAGGGCGTGCTAGACGTCGTTCTCTTTCCAGTCCTCTGCAACGCCACCGGCCAGCTCCATCAGCTCAGTCGTGGCATGGGCACCGGGATGGTCGTACAGGGCTTGGAGAAGGGCTTGGCGTAGGTCCGTCACGGACATGGAACGAGGTTACCGTGGCCCGTGGCCGACCCGTTCATCGGTCCTCCCTCGCCCATCATCACGGCCAGTGGAACTCTCACAAGCGCCGGACCGAACTCAGGGGTCGGCCAAGACGTTTATCGGAGGCGAGTCTTGGGCGGTGTCGGGCCGCGGGTCAGGCAACCCAGCGGGCTTCGGCCAACTCGTCCCGGTAGGTGCCGGTGGCCAGGTAGGCGCGGAAGCGCCGGCCCTCAGCGAGTGGCCGGATCTTGGCGATCGCCTGATTGGGCGTCTTGGCCTCGGTGGCGAAGACCTCGCGATAGCCGGACTGCTCGGGCGAGATCGTCGGATCGGTGGCGAACACCAGGTATCCGCGCCGGGTTGCGCGCTCGGCATTGGCCTCGGCGACTCGCTCTCGTTCCTGCTCGAGCTCGCTGGCCCATGCGAAGAGGTCGATCTGGGTCTCGGGTGGGGGCGTCACGGTCCTCGCCATTCGCTCATGGTGACTAAAGGCGCCGACGGCACCTTTTCGCCCCCTTGAGGCTACTCAGGAGGGGCTGCGCCACCGCCGGCGCCGGCAGCGATGAAGCGCTTGAGCCCGTCGACGTCGTCGCCGGTGTAAGCGTCGAAGACCTTCTGTAGCACCTTCTCGTAGGCCCAATCGCGGCCTGAGAGCTCGGCCGCGTCCCGGCACCACCGGCGAGCGCGTTGGTCCTTCAGGCGCACTTCCGGGTCTTCAAGGCCCTTTGTCTCGATCACGAGGCACGAATCGTCCACCAGCCGGGCGACGAAGTCGGGGTAGTAGTACCGAAGGGCGCCGGTCGAGGAGATGTACTCAAGCGCGAAGCGGCTGTTGAGGGTCAGCTTGGCGAAGGCGGCCACGTCGGTGGCGCGATCGAGGAACTCGGCGAAGCGCCGCTCGAACTTGTTGTCCACCGGCGTCAAGTTGAAGACGGTCCGCTTGGCCTCCACCGTTTCGCGCGACCACGGAAACGGCGGCGTGTCGGACACCCGTACGGCTCTTTCCTCGATCGTTGCCTCTCGCTGCTCGATGGCGAGTCCGCGGATTACTTCTCCAAAGGCGCCGATCACGATCTGCTGGGCGTCATTCTCGGCCAGGCGGCGCAACACGACCTTGTCGTCGAGATCGACGGTGCGCTCGAAAGCGCGCTCGCGCAGATAGTCCCTCACCATTGGGGCGAGGATTGCGAAGGCGCCGGCGAGTCGGTCAACGCCGCCGGCCTCGGCCACTCTCTTGGTGTACCAGGTGATCACGCCCGAAGGGTCCTCGGCGTAGGGCACTTCGAACTCGTACTCCTCGATCACCCCGCGGTCGATCAGGTGCCGGCCGCGGTACTTGATGTATTCGTCGGCGACCACATCGGGGACCTCGAGCGGCGGGTCGGGATCGGCGACCTCTGACGGGTCGAGCCGGTCGAGTGCAGTGTCCGACCGGGAGAGCGCACGGGTCAGCTGAGGGATCGCGATGTCGTAGCGGCGCTTTCCTTCGTCCGGGAAGATCGTCAGTGCGCCGGGCTCGATCTTGTCTGCGTCCTTGCGCTCGATTACGAGGCCGCCGTCGAGCTCTGCTTTCCAGAGGTTGCGGAAGGCGTCGTGCTCGATCACCACCACCCGCTCGTCGTGGCCCGACCCGGGAGGGGACATGCGCCGCAGCCCGCGGCCGAGGGCCTGCTCGGGCAGGATCTTCGACGCGGCGGTGAGTGAGCGCAGAGTCACGATCACGCAGACGTTGCGGACGTCCCAGCCCTCGCGAAGCATCAGCACGCTGACGATGCAGCGGATGCGGCTGTCTGGCCCATCGACGTCGCGGGCTGCCTGGCGGGCGACGTCGAGATCGGCCTTGGTGATCTCGCCCGAGCGGTTGGTGTGAATCACGAGCAGTTGGTCGCCCGCGAACTCGGGTCGCTGGCGCAGGTAGTCCCCGGCGATGTCGGCCTCCTGGGTGTTCTCGCACATGACGAAGAGCACCGGGCGTTTGCCGGCCGGTGAGAGGGCCTCGTGGAACTTGCGCCAGCGCCCCACGGCCACGTCGAGCCATTGGCGGTTGCGGAGGACCGAAGAGTCGGCCGGCTCGAACTTCGCGCCGGCGACTTCGCCGATCACGGGCGTCTTCACGATCTCGTCGTTGACAGCCTCAGCCAGCGGGTAGTCGACCACGACGTGCCGGAAGAGCTGGCCCTTGTCGTCTTTGGGCGTCGCCGAAAAGTCGAGCTGAGAAACGACACCCGCGCCAGAGTCGCCGGTCGAGGCATGGGAAAGCGCACCATGCAGGCGCTCGATCGACTTGTTCCACTTGAGCTTTTCGTCCCACACGTGGTGCGCCTCGTCGTTGACGACCATCACCCGACCACGGGAGGCAATCCGGTCAAAGAGATCCCCAGCACCCGACGCCTCGACATCCCGCATTACTCGCGGACCCACCATCGCCTCGACCGGATTCGGCGCGCCTGCGCTAGCAGAAGAGCGCGCGGGCGGCTCGTACAGGCGCTGCACGTTGGTCAGGTACAGCACGCCGCGCGTCGTGACAGGCGCGGGGTCGTTCTGAAGCAGCACCGTGAGCTCGAAGTCCTCGGCCCATTCCGGCGGGAGCAGCGGATCACGGCGGAATGTCGCCGCGTCGCCGAAGTCGGACTTCAGCCGCTCGAAGACGATCACGTTAGGGGCGATTACGAGGAACGACGTCGCCATCGGCGACCCGGCCTCGTACAGGGCATGGAAGTAGGACCAGGCGATACAGAGGCTCATGGCCATCGTCTTGCCCGAGCCCGTCGCCATCTTGAACGCCAGGCGCTGCCGCTTCGCGACCGCCGGATCGATCAGCATCCCGTGCTCGGCGAACGCGAGCAGGTCGGGCAAGCCACGAACCTTCTCGATCTCGGCGAGGAAGATGAACGTCTCGACCGCCTCGCGCTGGCAGAAGTAGAAGCGGAAGGGAAAGCCGTCGACCGTGCGGTGCTCGTCTTGGAACCAGAAGCCGAGCAGGCGTTTCGTAGTCGGGCTTGCCCCTGGGTAGCCCTGGGCGCGCCAGGCGTCCACTGCCGCCCGAACCCCATTGACGACATGCGTGCCCTCGCTCGGCTTGCGGCGCTCACGAACCGCATATGGATCGCCCGGGGTTTGGACTTCCGCCGCGTCGACGCTCACTTGATGCGGACTTCGGCGAGTTTCGTCGTGTCGTTGCCGAAGATGTCGATTATCTTCACGACGATCACGTAGCGGCCCGGAGCTGGATACTCGTGCCAATCACTCTCGGTGGCGAGTGCCGGCTCCTCCCGAGTTCGGTAGGACTGCCACTGATTGTGGAAGGTCTCGTCGCGGTGGTCGAAGTCGACAGACCAGTAGTCGATCAGGTCCGACCAGCTCGTGATCCGCTCACGGACCTCCCCCGGGATTAGGTGCTCATCAGGGATGATGAAGTCGTTGAGCAACACGCGGGTTTCGTGGCCTCGGCGGCGGACGTCGAGATCAACGTGGGCAAGCTCGAAGAAGCGCACAGCGCCGGCCTCAGCCACCTGTCGCTCCATCACCTCGCGCGGGATCTGGCGAAGCTGAAGGTCGAGCCCTCGCCGCCGAGCGTTCTCTGGGACGGTGTCGTGCAGCCCCATTTCCCAGTCCCACCCGAGTAGGTCACAAGCTTCGATTCCGTTGTCGGCCATCTCGTCCATGACTTCTTCCGCTTCGTCGATGGTCACCGGAGCGTCAGTAGCGCCGACATGGACCATCCGACCGGCTTTCCGACCGTGCAGCTGAAGGAAGCCTTCGATCGGTTCGGCCCGGTAGAAAGCGAGGATGGTGTCGATGTAGGCGCGAAGGGCGCCGTTCCCGGACGATTGCTGCCAGCGTTGGCGCTCGTAAGCACCGAGATTCTTGATGTCGACGGCGCCGTAATCCGGGACATTCAGCAGGCGTTTCCGGCTGGTGTGGATCGCGAATCGCCCGAGGTCGGCCATGACCCAGCGCCGTTTCAGTCGTTCGGCTACCACGCCGGTCGTGCCTGAGCCGCAGAAGAAGTCCGCCACCAAGTCGTCTTCATTTGATGACGCCAGGATGATGCGTTCGAGCAGCGCCTCAGGCTTCTGGGTCGCATAGCCGACCAGCTCGGCGGACTGGTTATGGATCTTGCTGATGTCGGTCCATATGTCCTGAAGCGGCACCCCCTCGTGCTCGCTCTCGTACTTCTTGAGTCGCGGTACCCCGCCAACCTTTTTCGGCCAGTGCAGACGCCCGTCCTCGTCATGCTTACGGAGGGTTTCGATCGGACACCGCCAAAGTGTTCGCACGCCCTTGTACTCGTAGTCGTAACCACCGCCCGACAGACCGCTAGCGGAGAGGCTCAGGCGCTGATAGCGCTCGCCGCGGACCGCATCAAATTGATCGAAGAAGGTGTCGATGTACTCCTTGTCCGCGGGACGCGTCATCTGATTCCAAATACGCTGGTCTGACTTGCTGTAGAGGAGGAGCGTGTCGTGAATGCTGCCAAGGCGGCTCGAGTCGCTGTGGCCGAAGGCTCGCCGCCAAATGACCTCGTTCACAAAGCGATCTGCGCCAAAGATTTCGTCAAGCACCAGCCGCAGATAGCTGTTGACTCGCGAATCGCAATGCACGTAGATGCTCCCGTCATCCGAAAGCAACTCCCGCATCAGGAGGAGGCGTTCGTACATCATCGATAGGTAGGAGTCGTAGCCAGAACCCCAGGTATCGCGATAGGCGTGCTCTTCGAGAATTGACGGCTGCTTTAGGAACTCGGCGTCTCCGACACGGAGCCGCATTGAGAAGTCCGCTCCGGTCGCGAAGGGCGGATCGATATAGATGAGCTGCACCTGCCCGCTGAAATCTTTCAGCAGGCTGCTCATGACGAGCTTATTGTCGCCCCAGATGAGGAGGTTTCGGCCCTCCGACCGTTGCTGAGTCACGCCCGCTAGGAGAGAGCCAGTGTCACGCTCTCGAGTCGCCCTTGACTCGTTGATCGTTTCGACGGTCTGGAACGGCAGGTGCAGCCGTTCGACCTGACTCGGCTTGCCGTCCCATTCGAGCCGGACGCTCACCCGAGCTCCGGGGTGGTTTCAGCGATCACGGCTCAAGCCTAGATCCAGCACCGGCGTACGCCACCAGTCGCCGAGAAATCCGGGCCTTGTGCACCCCGTGGAAGGCATGTTCCCGGGGCGGTTTCGGGATATATTCCGGCTACGCTTACTTGACGTAAGCCGTGAGCCGCCCAAGAAACGCGCGATTAGCAGGGCTTTCTGAGTGGGCCGGCCAGGACCCGAACCTGGGACCTACGGATTATGAGCCCGAAGTGCAACAACCGGCGTTCGGCGCGTCCCACTCTGGAGCGCCTTCAACCGGCGAGTTCCATGCACTGTCGGCCATCCAAGCCGTCGATACCCCCTTTCACGACGATGGTTTCTCACCTGCCTGCTCTCTGTAGAGCGCCGCTAACGAGGCCAGTACCCGCGAGAAAGGCAGTTCCCTCGGGTACATCCGAGCCGCTTGGGCCATGGATGAGCTACAGCCCCGGCTACTGGTTTGCGCCGAATCCGATCACCGCGGCCGCTGTCGAAAGCACAGCGGAGCTGGCTTGGCGCGCCTTGCCGCGAGGGTGTCCCAACACGGGAAGAGCAGGCCGAACGCCGGCCGCTCTGGGCAGCAGTCCGGACGCCTCGTTACGCGCCAACCGGCATCGTCGCAGCCCGCTCTCGCAGCTCCGCCAAGGTGACCGGCTCGTCCTCGATATCCAGATGGGCCTGCCAGTAGTCCCACCCCGAGTCCAGACCTGCGTTGTCCTCCTTTGCGGCCAGCTCGACCGACTCGCACAGGTGCTCGCCAACCTGGATGTAGCCGTCCTCGCTGACCTCTGCGATGGTGTCCCGCTCGGTGTCAACGGGTGTAAGCAGGGTCCCAACGGGCACCACGCCGTCGGCGACCAGCTTCTCGAACGTTGGCAACTCCAGCACCGTTACGGCGGGTGCGATCTCCGGCTTACGGAGGTCGGGCACGTAGTTGGGATCGGTTAGGCGCCTGAACCCATGATGGATGACTTCGGCCATGAAGCTGCGTCGCCGCTCCAGGAATACGTCGTAGTCAAGATCGCTCCAGCTGTCCGGGAGCGCGTGCCACTGCTCCTGGCGGACCCGTCGGACCTTGTCGATCGCCTTGTCAGCAACCTGCTGCGGCCAGTACTCAGCCGGCGGTTGGTTTGAGATGGCGATGTTGTCCGACCACTCGACGAGCGCGTAGTTGGCCACCTGGTTGATCCGCTTGTTGTCTTTGAGCCCGAGTACGTCCTTGAGGTAGTCGCGCGGGAACAAATGGTGCTTCTCGATGCCCTTGACGGTAGGCCGCGACGTGAGCCAATCCTTTACCTTCGACGTCGCCAACAGAACGTCGGCGTCGAGAATGTTCAGGGCCGCGACATAAGCTAGGAACGCGGGAGCAGTCGCGGAGGAGGTATTTAGCGCGTCGAGCAGGGTGACGCGCCACCAGTCCTCCGGAACCGCAGCGTCTATCTGTCCGTTGAGCACCCCTAGGAACTGCGGCGGCGTTGTAGGGACGCCGTCAAGACGGTTGAGGTCCTCTTGCATGCGGGTTTCAGGGCTATTGGTGTACCGCCCTGTGATCTGCGCCGTGAAGAACCACCGGGCCATCACCTCGCGCAGCGCGTCGACGGGCACCCCGAAGTCGACCCTTCCGATGATCCACAGCGCGTACGAGTAAAGGAGCGCGTTACGGGAGGTGATCATGTCCTTCGTCCGGAAACCAGCGCGCTCGAGCACCTTCAGGAACTCGTCCCAGTGCAGCGGCTTCACCGCGTGCACCTGTCCCGCCTTGAGCGTCGCAAGTGCGGCCTCACGCTTCTCGGGGTCGATCTCCCGACTGCGCGGGTCCCGCCCGCGTAGGTAGTTGTAAGCGTCGGCGAGCTTCGCCCTCCGTAGCCCCACCGCGACCGAGACGCGGAGGACCTGACCGGGATCGAACTTCATGAACGGATTGCGCGGCGTCCAAGACGTCTTCTCACCGAGGATCTGCGTCGCCTCTGCCGGGGTGAAATGAGAGTTCCTGGCCCACGTCTCGAGTTCGTTCCGGCCCTGTTCCCAGAAGACACTGAGCCACGTCAGTATGAAGTCGGCGGCTGAAAGCGAAACGCCCTCGCTGTTGATCCTCACGAAGATGTCGGCGACCGTCTCGCGTCCGACCTCCTCCTTAATCTGCACGACCTGGAAGGAGTAGTCCTGGAGCTTCGCGAGGTGCTGAATCGCGCGCTCGATGTCACGCTCGAGCTCCGCGTCGACTGTGCGCTTTCCGTCCTTACAAAGACGCTCCAGATAGTCATATCGGGCCTGAATCGGGTCCTCGAACACCTTGACGATGTCCGGGATCCACTCTGGGGACTTCAGGAACGCTGGGGTCGGTACTGCGAACCGGCCGGTCAGCGGATTGAACGACAAAGCGATGCGCTCACGGCTGTAGTCGTCGCGCCAGACCCTGACCGCGTTTAGCACGGCATACAGGCTGGTCAGGCGTTGCTGACCGTCGACGACCTTCATCGTCGCCTCCTGCGTTTTCGCGCCGTCGGACCCGATCGGCCGAGAGTGCCCGTCGTCCTTGTTCGCCCAGAACATCAGCTCGCCCACCGGGTAGCCGCGGTACATCGAGTCGATTAGGTCCCGCACCTTCGCGTTCGGCCAGACGAACGGTCGCTGGATGTCCGGAAGTCGAATGGTGCCCTTATCGATGCCGGACACGAGGTCCTGGACGGTCCACGGGTGATGCCCGAACTTCGGTGACATGCTCTCCTCCAAGGTTTCCGCCGTCAGCCTACCTTCGCATCGCGGTATCGCTTGTGACGGTCGGGCCGATCGCAGCCGGCGCGTGGAAGCGCGCGCTGGAGCTATCGCTTACGACCCGCCGCCGCTTCTCCTAACGGCGCGGAGGAGTAGTGGAGCGAGCGGCCGCGGCACCGACTACTCCTCCGCGCCGAAACCCATACGCACGGACCTGTCAAGGCCGGTCGAAAAGTGCGCCCGTCGAAAAGTGGCCCACCTGAGACGTTCCCGCCCCTCAACCGCCGTCGGCCTGCCGGATGTCGTCGTCCATCATGCGCAGGTAGGGGGCGACGAGCTCGCCGTAGTCGGCCTTGCGCGCGGCGGGCAGGTCCTTCCAGCCGGTGACCGAGCCGCGGCACCGCGCGGCGCCGCACAGGCACACGGCCGGGAAGTGGTCGATCGTGAAGTTG
>Ga0136637_1000426_pt1 | contig 10134 bp, 13 predicted proteins | sample AntDrymUQ8572106_2_FD_105497 | JGI IMG/M metagenome (GOLD analysis project Ga0136637, IMG submission 105497) | Polar desert sand microbial communities from Dry Valleys, Antarctica - metaG UQ857 (21.06) | ecosystem: Environmental > Terrestrial > Soil > Desert | place: Antarctica: Dry Valley... | reverse complement strand
GGTGGTGGTAGAGGTCTGCGGCGAGTGGCGAGAGCAGGAGGTCGGCGAACCAGGCGGCGTCGATGCCGGGTGCGGCGTCGGTCAGCAGGACGGCGGCGTGCTGGCGCCAGGCGCGGTAGGCGCCGACATGAAAGCGCTTGCCGGGGGTGGAGCCTTGCAGCATGCGCAGCAACGGCAGGTTGTCGTCGGTCAGGTCGGTCAGGGCGTGCAGGAAGGCGATCAGCCGCTCGCGTGGTGGCGCTCCGGGCCCAAGTGGCGGGGGGCCGTTGAGCAAGCGCTCCTGAAAGCTCCGTTCGAGTTCGTCGAGCAGCGCCGCACACAGCCCGCCCTTGTCGCCGAAGCGACGGTAGACCGTGCCGACGCCGACGCCGGCGACGCGCGCGACCTCGCGGATCTCGACCGCCTCGACGCCGGACTCGGACAGCAGGTGCTGAGCCGCGGCGAGTACGCGCCGGCGGTTGCGCAGCGCGTCGCGACGTTCGACCACGGCGCCGGCCATGGGAAGCGCGCGGTCGGCGGCCGGGTGAGCGAGGCCTGGAACCTCCTCCATGTCGCCATCCAAGCACGAGACCACCTCGGGTGGCAGCACAACGTCCATGGATGCCAGCCTACCGGTTCCGGAACCCGATCCGATTGTGCTAGCGTCAGAAGCGGAACGTGTTGTTGTTTTATCCGAGGAGGACGCATGACCACCGCAACGAGCATCGCCGCCGGCACCTACACCGCCGACCCCATCCACTCGAGCTTTCAGGCCGAGGCGCGCCACATGGGCGTCGGCTCGTTTCGCACCAGCTTCGACGACGTGCAGGCGCAACTGACCTCCGACGACGACGGCGTTCGTATCGAGGGCCGGGCGAAGGTGAAGTCGATTGCGATCCGCAATCCGCCGGAGTTCCGCGAGCACGTCGTCAACGGGGCGGATTTCTTCGATGGCGCCAACCATCCCGAAATCGTGTTCACGTCGTCCGACGTGGCCCTGGAGGCGGACGGCAGCGTCGAGCTCGCCGGCGAGCTTGTCATCAAGGGGATCGCCAAGCCGATCGGCGCGACGGGCACATGGCAGGAGCCGCTCGAGGACCCGTACGGCGGCGTCCGGACGGCGCTCGTCCTGCAGGCGGTCGTCGATCGCCGCGACTGGGACATCACCTGGCAGGCGCCGCTGCCCAAGGGCGGCGACGCGCTCGGCTGGGACGTCACGCTCGACGTCAGCCTCGAGTTCGTCAAGGACGCCGGCTAGGCGTGCGCGTCCTGGGGATCTCCGGCTCCCTGCGCCGCGACTCGCACAACACCCGGCTCCTGCGGGCGGCAGCCTTGGAGCTGCCGCCCGGCGCGGAGCTCGAGCTGTTCAAGCAGCTCGCCGCGGTGGAGCCCTACTGCGAGGACGACGACGGCGCCTCGACGCCTGCCGGCGCCGCCGCGCTCCGAGCTGCGGTCGAGCGGGCGGACGCTGTCCTGATCGCGACGCCGGAATACAACTCGTCGATCCCGGGGCAGCTGAAGAACGCGCTGGACTGGGCGTCCCGCCCGTACGCCACCAACGTGCTGCGCGCCAAGCCTGTCGCGGTCATCGGGGCCAGCACCGGCATCTTCGGCGCCGTGTGGGCCCAGGCCGAGGTGCGCAAGGTCATCGGTGCGATCGGCGCCCGCGTGCTGGAGGACGAGGTCCCCGTCGGCCAAGCCGACGACGCGTTCGCCCCCGACGGGTCCCTGGCCGATCGTCGGCTGCGCGAGCTGCTGGCCGACGCAATTGCGACACTCGTTGACACGGCGCGTCCCGCCGAGGTGATTCGGGCGGCTTGATGGCCGGCCGCCGCGCCGGGCGGTCGGTTGTGCGAGCGCCGTCGGGGCGCGCTGAGCGGCAAGCGTGAGCGAGATCCTCGGCGAGATCGCGCGTGATGCGATCGACCTCCTGGACCGCAGCGCCCGCTTCTGCGCGAGTGCGCGGCGAAGGACTGCAGCGAGATCTACGTCGACACGTCACGCGGGCAGTCCCGGCGCTGGTGCTCGACCGCACGCTGCGGCAACCGTGCCCGCGTGGCGGCGCATCGCGCGCGGTATCGCGCGGGGGGCCAGGCGTCCGCCACGTGAGGCCGGCGCCCGCCCGGGCGGGACCCGCGATCGCCGCTGCCTGCGGCGCGATCGCGATGTGGAGCCTGAATGCTGCGGCGGGAGGCGCCGCGCTGGACCGCCTGAGCGTCACGCAGGTGCTCGCCCTGCAGTTCAGCGGCGCCTTCGTGGCACTCGCCCTCACGCGAGCGGCTACGAGCTGCGGACCCACGCGATGGCTCATCCCCTCGGCGAGCGCCTCGCGCCGCTGGCCTACGCGACGCCGCTGCTCTCGACGGGCCTCCTGCTGGCCACAGGGCATCGGCTCTCCCCGCTGGGCCTCGTCGGCTGTGGGCTGATCGTGGTCTGCGCCTCAGGCTGCGTGCTCGACGCCCTCGACCGGCGACCCGCCGAGCTGCTCGTGTCGCATCGCTGAGCACGGCCGCTCATGAGGCGTCGCCTGCCGAACGCTCACGACGGGCGCGAGCGACGTGCGCGGCGGGCACGCCGAGCAGCCCGACGGCGCCCAGGACCAGCAGGACCGTCGTGCCGGCATCGTCCAGGGCGCCGTCGGTGAGGACCGCGTGGCCGATGCCCAGCGCGATCACCACCAGTGCGAGGTAGGCGTGCAGCAGGCGCCAGGTACCCGCCTTGAGTGGGAGCCGCGGGCGCAGCGCTCCCAGCGCGACCACGCCGAACAGCGCGATGGTGGCGATCAGAGCCATGCGGGCGCGGGTCGGCCCGTCCGGCGACAATGCGAACCACGCGTCGCCGGGCGACTCCACGAACAGCGCCCCGACGTGGATGAGCACGAGGCAGAGCACGACCGAGCCGAGGAGCTGATGGCGAGCGATCCGCCGTCGTCGCGCGAGCAGCGGCTGAATCGCCAGCGCCGACGCCGCGAGCGTCCCCGCCGCCGTCGACAGCACGAGCGCCGGCGACGCATCCGCGAGATGGCGATCGGTGAGCGCGAGCATGAGCGGCAGTGCCACGATCGCACCCGCCGCCGCGCCGAGCGCGAGCGCGCGCCGCTCAGCCACGGCGGGCGAGCGTGAGGTCGACGACGGCACGCTCGTCGTCGAGGTCGACGACGCGCCGGATGAAGACCTCGCCGTACTCGTCGTCGTCGTAGCCCACGTGGATGTTGGGCTCGCCGAACTGCGGCACGGTGGGATCGGTCTCGATCCGGTAGCGGCCGTCGGCGCCGGTGCGGACGCTCGTCCCGTTGTCCTGCTCGCCGCCGGTCTGCGTCGCGAGCCAGACCTGCACGCGCACGCCTTCGAGCGGGCGGCAGCCGTCGGCGGAGCGAACGAGCCCGGTGATGACGAAGCCGCTGCCGAGCGAGTCGCGCGTCGGCGCGTCGGGGATGTAGTTGTTCGTGCCCCCGGGATTGCTCGCGGTCGCCTTGCAGCGGCGGGGGGCCCGTTCGACCGCAGGCTCCTGCGCCGGCGACTGTGTCGTGACGGTCCGCTCCGGGCCGGACTCCCCCACGTTCTCGGCCCCCGTCCCGGACACCTCGCTGTCCACGAGCGCCGCCACGATCCCGACGGTGACGAGCGCGAGCAGGAGTCCGAGCAGCCACGGCCGGCGCACCCCGCTGACGATAGGTGACACCTGCGACCGGCGCGCCGGACGGTCCGGCGCGCCGGGAGCGCGAGCCTGCCTTCGCCGCGTCAGCGGCCGGTGTACTCGTGCCGGCGCAGCAGCATGACGACGAACATGGCGGGGAACATCGTCATGTGCTGGATCCCCATGAGGGCATGGATGTCCGTCTGGATGCCGGTCCACAGCAGCCCGATCGCCGCGGCGGTCGTCGTTGTCGTCGTCACCGCGGTCCACCGCTGGAGCACCGTGATGCGCCCGAAGACGTGATCGCTCACGCGTCGAGCGGTCGGTCGCCGACCCAGTAGCGCGGGCCGGGGCCGAGGCTCGACGCGCGGTCGCCCGGGTTGGCGAGCTTGCAGCGCTCCAGCGAGAGGCACCCGCAGCCGATGCACTCCGTCAGCCCGGCCTTCAGGCGCTCGAGCTCGGCGATCCGCCGGTCGATCCGCGCGCTCCAGCCGCTCGACAACCGCGACCAGTCGCGGCGGCTGGGGGCGCGATCGGCGGGCAGCCGGTCGAGCTCGTCGCGAATCTCCTCGAGCGTTAGGCCGACACGCTGCGCGAACACGATGAACGCGATCCGGCGCAGCACGGGCCGCGGGTAGCGCCGATGGCCCGAACCGGCACGCTCGGAGCGGATCAGCCCGCGCTCCTCGTAGAAGCGCAGGGCCGAGGACGCGACGCCGCTGCGCCGCGCGACCTCGCCGATCGTCAGGAGCTCGGGCACGTTGCCCACAGGTAATCAGGAACCGGGCTTGACTTCAAGCTCACTTGAGGTCCTAGCGTGCAAGACAGCCGGTTTCCGAGCCTCGAGGAGGCAGCATGACGCAGACGCAGACAGCGAGCGAGCAGATCACCGAAGAGGTCCTCTCCTGGCCGGGCACCGACGCCGGGCACGGTTCGCGCGGCGAGTTCGCGTTCACGATCGGACGCCGCGAGCTCGGCCACCTGCACGGCGACCGCGTCCTGCACAGCGGCTTTCCGAAGGCCGTCTGGCACGAGCTCTTCGACGCGGGCCGGATCGACTATCACCCGGTCTTCCCGGGCAGGCCGGGCTACGCCGCGCGCAGCATCAAGACGCCCGAGGACGTGCTCGACGTCATCGAGCTGCTGCGCCTGAACTACGACCGCGCGATCGCGCGTCACGGGCTGCCGGTCCGCGTGACCGCGCTCGGCGACGCACCGACGCCGCCGCAACCGAGGGCGGGCCACCGGGCGGATGCTGTCCGGAAAGCTCCCGCGTGCACTTGACTTCAAGTACGCTCGAAGCTCTAGCCTCGCCCGCGATGACCGCTCCTGCACCGCCGACATCCATTCCCGGCCATGCTTCGGGCACGTTTGAGATCGGCGGAGAGCTGCGCGTCCACCGCCTCGGGTTCGGCGCCATGCGGCTGCCCGGCGCGTGGGACGAGCAGCAGCCGGGCGCGGCCCGCGAGATGCTGCGCGAGGCAGTCCGGCTGGGGGTCGACCTGATCGACACCGCGCACGCCTACGGCCGCTCCGAAGAGCTGATCGCCGATGCCCTGCATCCGTACCCCGACGGGCTCATGATCGCCACCAAGGGCGGGCTGCGCAGCGGTGGCGATCCCGACGGGCGCCCCGCGCGTCTGCGGGCCGACTGCGAGGCGAGCCTGCGCCGGCTGCGCGTGGACACGATCGACCTCTGGCAGCTGCATCGGATCGATCCGCAGATCGCCCTCGAGGAGCAGTTCGGCACGATCCGCGAGCTTCGCGACGAGGGGAAGATCCGCTTCGTCGGGGTTTCGGAGGTCTCGCTCGACGAGCTGCGCCGCGCCCGTGAGCTGGTCGACGTCGCCGCGGTCCAGAATCGCTTCAACCTCGCCGACCGCGCGGCCGACGACATCCTGCGCCGGTGCGAGGCCGACGGCATCGCGTTTCTGCCGTGGGCGCCGATCGCCAGAGCGCAGCCGCTGACCGGCTCGAGCGCGCTGGCCGTCGCCGCCGCACGACACGGCGTGACGCGGGTCCAGATCGCGCTCGCCTGGCTGCTGCAGCGCTCGCCCGTGATGCTGCCGATCCCCGGCACCGGCTCGCTCGATCATCTGCGCGAGAACGTCGGCGCCGCGTCGATCGAGTTGTCCGAGAGCGAGCTCGCCGCACTGGGGCAGAGCATCCGGCGATCTACCTGACGCGGCACCCCAGCACGGGGAAGGAGAGCGACTACTCGCCGTACAGGCGTTCGAAGGCTTCGCGGGCCGTATCGGTCTGGCGGCGGCCTGGGCCACCGCCCGCGATGTCCTCGCGGCGGGTGGACGGCTCGGGCGGCCTTCCAGTACCGCCGACGCGCTGCTCGCCGGCCTCGGGGCCGAGTTCGTCGCCCACCTGCGCGAGGACCGGGGGATGTCGCTCGAGCAGGTCGCCGCCGGCTTCGAGAACCTCGTCCGCTCGCTCACGACGAGCGCTGACTGAGCCCCCGTCGTCGCACTCGCCCGCCCCCGGCCGATCGCGAGCTCGTCGAGGCATGCAGGAGGAGCTGCTCGCGCAGATGCGCGTGACATGAGCGGCCCGCGCCGGCGGCCCGAAGGCAGGCCGTCCGTGGTCGTCAAGCGGCTGCAAAGCCCGTCGCGCGGCTGAGGTGCTCCCAGGCATCGAGTTCGGAGCGCAGCTGGTCGTGCTTGGCGCGAATGGCGTCGACGGCGTCATCGCCGAGCGCGATGCGCAGCGGCGGGTCGTCGGTGTCGAGCAGGTCGAGGATCGCGGTCGCCGCCTTTTGGGGGTCACCGGGCTGGTTGCCGTCCATGGCGTCGACGGCGTCGCGGGTCGGGCCGACCGTCGCCGTATAGGCGTCGAGGCTGCGTGAGCGATGCATGGCCGCCCCGCCGAACTCGGTCCGGAATGCGCCGGGCTCGACGATGAGGACACGGATGCCCAACGGTGCGACCTCCGCGGCCAGTGACTCGGACATCGCTTCGAGGGCGAACTTCGCGGAGCAGTAGGCGCCGAAGCCCGGTGGCGAGAGCTGCCCGCCCATCGAGCTGAGCTGCACGACGGCGCCGCTGCCCTGCCGGCGCATGTGGGGCAGGACCGCCTTGGTCGTCGCGACGGCACCAAAGAACATCGTGTCCATCAGCGCGCGCAGGTCCTCGGCGACGAGCTCCTCGACCGCCCCGACCGAGCCGTACCCGGCGCAGTTGACGAGCACGTCGATGCGGCCGAAACGCTCGAGCGTCGCGCTCACCGCCGCGTCGACCTGGCTGGCGTCGGTGACGTCGAGCTCGCAGGCCATCGCGCGGTCGGGCGCGGAGGCGACGAGCTGATCGAGCGCGATGGTGCGCCGCGCCGCGGCGGCGACCCGATCGCCGCGCGCCAGGGCGGCGTCGGCGATGGTGCGGCCGAAGCCCGACGAGCTGCCGACGATCAGCCAGACCTTCGTGGTGTCGTTGTCGACGATCATGCGACGACGGTAGGTCTCGAGGGGCGCTATGCGAAGGGCGCATTGCCTGCAGGGTCACAGGCTGCACCTGTGATGAGGGTAGGCTCGCGGCGTGCCGCTGGAGCTCCGTCATCTGCGCTCGTTCGTCGCGGTGGCCGAACGCGGCAGCCTGACGCGCGCCGCCGAGGATCTCCACGTGGCCCAGCAGTCGCTGTCGCAACAGATGCGCACGCTCGAGGCGCGGCTCGGCGTGCAGCTGCTCATCCGCAGCCCCAAGGGCGTTGTCCTGACCGATGCGGGCAACGTGCTGGCGCGCGAGGCGCGGACCGTGCTCGCCCGGGCCGACCGGCGCGGTGGAGACGGTGCGCCGCGCTGCCGACAACGCGCGCAGCGTGCTGCGGGTCGGCTTCCTGTCCTCGGTGGCCAACGCGCTCATGCCGCCGGTCGTTCGCGTGTTCGGCGAGCGCCACCCTGGACATGTGCTGGAGACGGAGGATATCGCCGTCGCGAGCCTCGTGGCCGGCGTGCGCGAGCACCGCCTCGACGCGGGCCTGAGCCGCCCGCCGCTCGTCGAGGACCTGGCGACGGAGATCGTGTTCTCCGAACCGGTCGCTGCGGTGCTGCCCGAGGGCCACGCGCTCGCCGCCCGCGACGCGCTGACGCTCAGCGACCTCGCAGCCGAGTCCTGGGTGCTCACCCCGCGCGCTTCCTGGCCACCCTGGCATCGCAAGTACGACGCGGACTTCGCGGCGGCGGGCTTCACGCCTCGGGTGGTGCAGCGCGCCACCAGCCCCCAGCACCTCCTCGCGCTCGTGGCTGCCGGCGTCGGCGTCACCCGCCTGCCGATGTCCTCGAGCAGCCTGCGCGACGGCGGCGTGACGTTCGTGCCCCTCACGGGCGAGTCGGCGGCGGTCGCGCTCGTCACCCGCGCCGGCGACGACAACCCGGACCTCGACGCGCTGCGTCACGTGCTGCGCGACGTCGCACGCGAGCTCCTCGACACCCGAGGACGAGACGCTCGTAGGCCTGGAAAACCCGCTGCGGATCACTGATGCCCACGCTACTGCGTCACCTGCTGCGAAGCTGGCCGCGTGCTCGTGACCGCGCCATGAGGCGTTACCGCCTCTTCGTCACCGTGCTGGCCCTCGCCGCGCTGGCGCTCCTGGCGGGCTGCGGCGGGTCCGACCCCGAGGCGCCCAATCCCCCCGCCAACCAGCCAACCGTCCTCTTCCTCCACGGCGGTGCCTGGGTCGGAGGCTCCCCCGCCGAGCTGGAACCCCTCGCCGCCACGTATCGAAAGCACGGCTACAACGCCATCTCGATCACCTACCGCGACGGGGACAACAACATCCTCCATCTGATCGACAACGTCGAGGCCGAGGTTGCCAAGCATCGATCGAAGGGTCCGGTCATTCTCTACGGCGTCTCGGCCGGGGGCACCCTCGCGGCTGCGGTGGCCGCGGCCGGCAAGGTCGACGGGGGCGTCGTGATCGGTGCGCCGACCGACCTTGAAACCTGGTCCTCCAATCCCTACCAGGGGTCGCTTGCGAAGAAGGTTCTCGACGGGCTCGGCATGACACCGGACCAGCAGCGCGACGCCTCGCCGATCAACCGCCTCGGCGAGAAGCCGGCGCCGCAACTGCTCCAGTACGGCGATCGCGATGAGTTCGTGCCGGTGGCGCAGGGTGAGATCTACCTTCGCGCGGCTCGCACCCGCCAACCCAAACTCGAGATCGAGCTCGAGACGATGCGCGGCGTCGATCACACCGGGGCGCTCGCCTACACGCCGACCTACGCCGAGAGTGCACTCCAATGGATCCAGCAGCGCTGGCCTAGTCGATGATCACCGACGCTGGCTCCTTGAAGAACGTGGCGTCGGCGGCGAGGTTCGGGCTGTCCTCTCGTACACGGGATTCGCTGAGCCGATCAGAATGTTGGAGTGCCCGAGCTCTCCCCTGGTGACGTCTTCGCCGGCTGCCGCATCGAGTTCGTGCTCGGGCGCGGCGGGATGGGGGTCGTCTATCGCGCCCTCCAGCTCGACCTCGGCCGGCCCGTCGCACTGAAGGTCCTGGCCTCCGACCGCTCCGCCGATCCCGAGTTCCGGGAGCGCTTTCAGCGCGAGTCGCGGCTGGCCGCCTCGTTCGATCATCCGCATGTCGTCCCCGTCCACGGAGCAGGCGAGGAGGACGGCGAGCTGTACATCGTGATGCGCTACGTGCGCGGGAGCGACCTGCACGCGCTCATCAAGCGCGACGGGCGCCTCGCACCCGAGCGCGCCGCCGCGATCGTCGGGCAGGTCGGCTCGGCGCTTGACGCCGCACACGCCGCCGGGCTCGTGCACCGCGACGTCAAGCCCGGCAACGTGCTGCTCTCCGGCGGCGGCGAGGAGGAGCACGCCTACCTGAGCGACTTCGGGCTGACGCGTCGCCTGGAACCAGGCTCTGAGCTGACCGAGAGCGGGCAGTGGCTCGGAACGGTCGACTTCGCCTCCCCCGAGCAGCTGCATGGCGAGCGCGTCGACGCGCGCTCGGACGTCTACTCGCTGGGTTGCGTGCTGTTCGCCGCGCTGACCGGCAAGCCGCCGTTTCCACGCGGCACCGTGCCGGCCACGCTGCTCTCGCATCTGCATGACGCGCCGCCGCGTCCGTCGGACGCGGGCCTGCCGCGCCCGCTTGACCGCGTCATCGCCCGCGCGCTCGACAAGGATCCCAGCCGACGCTACCCGTCGGCGGGCGATCTCGGTCGCGCCGCGCAGGCGGCCGCGCTCGGCGCGTCGGTCACCGAGAACGAGCGCAGCGTCGCGGTCGGACCGGCCGCGCCCGGCGCAACTGCTGCCACCGCAATAGCGCACGCGAACGACTTTCCGACCGACGCCACCGCGATCCCCGCGCCGACGCCCGCGAGCGCGACTCCGATCAAGCCGGTCCTCGACCCCGCCCGAGTGACCCAACCCCCTCCTCCGATCCAGATAAGCCGCCGGCGGCGGCGCAGGGACAAGCGCGCGGCCGAGCGCGCCGCGGGCGCGCCGCCGACCATGACCGAACGTCCCGCGTCCGCACCCGCGTCCGCACCCGCACCCGCACCCGCACCCG
>Ga0136637_1000425_pt1 | contig 10137 bp, 9 predicted proteins | sample AntDrymUQ8572106_2_FD_105497 | JGI IMG/M metagenome (GOLD analysis project Ga0136637, IMG submission 105497) | Polar desert sand microbial communities from Dry Valleys, Antarctica - metaG UQ857 (21.06) | ecosystem: Environmental > Terrestrial > Soil > Desert | place: Antarctica: Dry Valley... | reverse complement strand
GGCATCGGGAACTTTGCCGATTGTCCAAGTCTTTCCGCCGTCAATTGTTTTTAAAAATGTTCCGCCCGCGCCGCTCGCCCAAATTATCTTTTCATTAACTACGGCAAGCCCGCGCAAACTCGCTTTGGTGTCAACTGTTTGCTTTTGCCATTGCGCGTCGGCAATTGGAGCAAAGAGAAAAAATAAAAATAATATACGGCTGATAAGAGGAAAATGGGCTTGAAAAGTCGAATTATGTTTCATAAAAATAGACGAATGATAAATATTGGCTTAATGAATACTTGTTTTAAAGCCATGTTATAAAGTAATTTAATTTAACAATCGAGGCAAACAAATGACAAAAGCCGCCGAATTCGCGTTTGGTAAATCGCTCAATCAACCGCCGATTTTAGAAAACTACAATCTTTTCGCGTCCGATGTTGCGCTTTGCGAAGCAGTCGAATCGAACGGCGGCGCGTGGAACGATGAAAATGCAAAGGCTTTTGGTGAAATTTTGGGAAAAGCCGAGACGCTCGAACTCGGAAATTCAGCTAATAAAAATCCGCCGATTTTAAAAACGCACGACCGTTTCGGCAATCGGCTCGACACGGTCGAATATCATCCGTCGTATCACGAGCTTATGCGAATCGGTATCGAAAACCAAACGCACAGTTTGAGTTGGACGAGTGAACACGCGGGCGCGTATGTTGCCCGAAACGCGTTGGCTTTTTTGAAACAGCAAGTTGACGAAGGCACGAGTTGTCCGCTGACGATGACCTTCGCCGTCGTGCCGTCTCTGAAAATCCAACCCGAAATTGCCGATGAATGGCTTCCACGAATTTTATCGAATGAATATGACCCGCGATTTATTCCTGCGTCGGAAAAACGCGGCGCGACTTTCGGAATGGCGATGACCGAACCGCAAGGCGGAAGCGACGTTCGCGCTAATCTAACTCGCGCCCAAAAAATTGGCAGCGGAGAATATGAAATCACAGGCAGAAAATGGTTTTGCAGTGCGCCGATGTGCGATGCTTTTCTGGTTTTGGCGCAAACCGAACGAGGCATTTCGTGTTTTCTTCTGTCGCGATTCAAACCCGACGGCGCGAGAAATGCTTTTCACATCTCGCGTTTAAAGGACAAACTCGGCAATAAATCAAATGCTTCGAGCGAAGTTGAATTTCACGCGGCTTACGCACAAATTATTGGCGAAGAAGGGCGCGGCGTAGCAAACATTATGGAAATGGTGCGCCACACGCGGCTCGATTGTGCAGTCGGTTCGGCGGCAACTCTGCGCCGTGCGGTTGCTGAAAGTCTGCATCATTGCGCGTATCGTTCGGCATTTGGTAAATTGCTCATCAAGCAACCTTTGATGCAAAATGTTTTGGCTGATTTGTGTCTCGAATCCGAAGCGGCGACCGCACTCGCTTTTCGTCTGGCGCGTGGTTTTGATGAATCCGCGAACGACGAACAAGCCAAACTTTTCACGCGCATCGCAACGGCAATCGGCAAGTTTTGGATTTGCAAACGCGCCGTCGCCGCCGCCTCAGAAGCGATGGAAGTTTTAGGCGGCAACGGCTATGTTGAAGAATCGGTTTTGCCGCGTCTTTACCGCGATGTTCCCGTCAATTCGATTTGGGAAGGTTCGGGCAACGTGCAGTGTCTGGACGTTTTACGCTCGATGCAGAAAGAGCCGCAGAGCGTTGAAGCGTTGCTCAATGAAATAAAATCCGCGAGCGGCGCGAATAAAAATTTTGATAATTTTATTTGCGGCATTGAAAAGGAATTGCTTAATGTTAATGATTTGGAATTTCGGGCGCGGCGTGTGGTCGAGCGATTGGCGTTGGCTTTGCAAGCGTCGGTTTTATTGAAAAATGCGCCGAATTTTGTCGGCGATGCTTTTTGCAATTCTCGTTTGACGGAAAATTATTTGAGTTTCGGAACGCTGGCCGTCGGAACGGATTTTGAAAAAATAATCAATCGTTCGATGCCGAAAACGATAGATAATGGATAATGGATAATGGATAATTGAAATCTTTGCAATTAAATGGATAAATAGAGGCACTTAAAGATTCTAAATTTTCCGCCTTATAATTTTTCATTATCCATTATCCATTATCCATTCTAAGAATTATGTTAAATCTAGCAATCCTACTCGAAGACAGCGCACGAAACGTGCCTGAAAGATGCGCGGTCATTTGCGGCGACGCTCGCCTTACTTACGCCGAAACGGACGCGAAAGCCAATCAAGTTGCCAATGCTTTGCGCGATTGGGGAATCGAAAAAGGCGACAAAATCGCGCTGTCGTGTCCGAATCTGCCGTTTTTTCCAATCGTCTATTACGGCATTTTGAAAACGGGCGCGGTCGTCGTGCCGCTCAATGTTCTGCTGAAAGGGCGCGAAATCGCTTATCATTTAGCAGATTCGGACGCGAAAATCTATTTCTGTTTTCAAGGCGCGGCTGATTTGCCGATGGGCGAATTCGGTTTTGAAGGTTTTTCGCAAACCGAACAGTGCGAAAAATTTATTTTGATTAACGCGAATCCGGCTGAAAAATCGCCGTTTGAAAACACGAAGACTTTTGCCGAATTCGTTCAAAATCAGCCGACGGAATTCGATTCGGTTGACACGCAAGCTGACGATACCGCCGTTATTTTATACACATCGGGAACGACGGGACAGCCGAAGGGCGCGGAATTGACGCATTTAAATATGATTCTGAACGCGCGGCTGTTCGGCATTTACGACACGCGGCGCGGTTTTGACACGCATCTTTTAACTTTGCCGCTGTTTCATTCGTTCGGGCAGAGCGTGCAGATGAATTCTGGTTTTTACAACGGCGCGACTCTAAATTTGCTGCCGCGTTTTACGCCCGAAGCCGCTCTCTCTGAAATGGAGAAAACCGACGTAACGATTTTCGCGGGCGTGCCGACGATGTATTGGGCATTGCTCAATTACGCCGACGCAGACCGATTCGATTTGGCGAAAATCGCCGCTAATCTAGCCACCTGTCACGCGGGCGGCTCGCCTCTGCCGCTCGAAGTGCTGCGCGGATTTGAAGCGAAATTCAACACGAAAGTTATGGAAGGCTACGGGCTTTCGGAAACTTCGCCCGTCGCCGTTTTTAATCGGGCGGAGAACGCGCGGGCAGGCTCGGTCGGCTTTCCAGTTTGGGGCGTGCAGGTGCGCGTCGTGGACGAAAACGGCGCGGACGTTCCCGTCGGCGACTTGGGCGAAATCGTCATTCGCGGACACAACATTATGAAAGGCTATTACAAAAAACCGGAAGCGACCGCCACCGCGATAAAAGACGGTTGGTTTTATTCGGGCGACATCGGGCGGTTTGATGAGGAAGGCTTTTTGTACGTCGCCGACCGCGTGAAAGATATGATTTTGCGCGGCGGTTTCAACGTCTATCCGCGCGAACTCGAAGAAGTTTTGATGACGCACGAAGCCGTTTCTTTATGTGCCGTCATTGGCGTTCCGCACGACGAATACGGCGAAGAAGTCAAAGCCTTCATTGTTAAAAAGAACGGCGCGACGGCAACCGAAAACGAAATTGTCGAATGGTGCAAAACCAATATGGCAAGTTACAAATATCCGCGCTCGGTCGAGTTTCGGGAAAATCTGCCGATGACCGCGACCGGCAAAATTCTCAAACGCGAATTACGCTGAGTCGTTCATTTTCGCTGCGCCATCTTTGGCAGAGATTTTCCGCCGCGCTTTTCCAATCGGAAAACTCAAACTCGAATCCCGATTCCAGAAGGCGAGTCGGCACGACGCGGCGGCTTTTTAAAACTAATTCCGTTTCCGTCCGCATAAAGAGCGCGCCGACTTCGAGCATCAATTTCGTCGCCGGAAGTCCGAAAGAAATTCCCCACGCATCACGTAGAATTCGCATAAATTCAGCATTCGGCAAAGGATTCGGGGCGCAGATATTGATCGCTCCCGAAAGTTTTTCGTGTTCGATAAGCCAACGAATTGCCCGTATAAAATCCGCGTCGTGAACCCACGAAAGATATTGTTTGCCGTCGCCCGAAGTTCCGCCCAAACCGCGCCGGACAAGACCGAGCAAAACATCAAAAATCCCGTCTTTATCAGGACTCATCGTCATCGCCGAACGCAGAAGAACTTTTCGAGTGCGCGGCGTATCAGTTTCGTCCGCCGCCCGTTCCCAAAATTTAGCGACGTCAATACTAAAATTCCAAGTGTCGGGCGCGTCGGGTTCATTGCCGCCGATGATTCCCGTTATTTCATCATTCGGCGCGTCGAAACGATGCGCGTAAATTGTCGCGGTCGAGGCTTGCAGCCAAATGCGCGGCGGATTCGTCGCTTGAGCAATCGCTTCGCCGACAATCTTCGTAGATTTCACCCGCGAATTTATAATGTCCCGACGGTTTTCGTTCGTGTAGCGGCAATTTACGCTGCGTCCGGCAAGATTGATAACGACATCGGCATTTTCAAATTCCTTCGCCCACAGCCCAAGCGTTTCCGCGTCCCATTGGACAGTTCGCCAAACTGACTTTTTCGCTTTTCGACTGAGAATTACGACTTCGTGTCCGTCGGCGTGAAACGCTCTGGCTAAAATTGTGCCGACTTGTCCGCTTCCGCCCGGAATAATTATTTTCATAATCTGCTCCGCGTTCTGTCTAATAAACCATCCGCGTTTTTATTGTTCCCTTAACTTCTTTCAAAATCTCAAACGCCTTTTTCGATAATTCCGTGTCAACGTCCAAAATCACATAGCCGATTTGGTCGTTCGTTTTTAAATACTGCCCTAAGATATTAATGCCGCGTTCAGACAATTTCGAGTTAATTTCTCCCAAAACGCCCGGAATATTTTCGTGAATGTGGAGAATGCGATGCGTTTCGGCTTGCGGCGGAAGGCTGAGTTCGGGAACGGTGTGCGAACCGTTCGACGTGCCGAGTTCAAGGTAATTTATCAGTTTCGCCGTTACGTCCAAACCGATATTCGCCTGCGCTTCTTCGGTCGAGCCGCCGATGTGCGGCGTTAAAATTACATTCGGCAGATTTTGCAGAACGGTCGTAAATTCGTCGCCGTTTCGTTCGGGTTCGACGGGAAAAACATCAACCGCCGCGCCGACGATTCTGCCGCTTTCGATGTATATTCGCAGAGCGTCTAGATTAATCACATCGCCGCGACTGTAGTTGATTAAAATGCTGCCCTTCGGCATCAGCGAGAGAGTTTCTTCATTCAGCATATTGCGCGTCGTCGCATCGGAAGGAACGTGCAAAGTTACGATGTTCGATTGTTTTAATAAATCTTCCAAGCTGCGAATTTGTTTGGCGTTCCCGTGCGGCAGTTTCGTCAAAACGTCATAATAAACGACGTTCATTCCGAGCGATTCTGCCATTACGGAAACCTGCGAACCGATATTTCCGTAACCGACTATTCCCAAAGTTTTGCCGCGCAGTTCAAAAGAGCCTTTCGCTTCTTTGAGCCAAATGCCGTTGTGCGCCGCCTGATTTTTATCAGCGATTTTGCGAATCAGCATCACGCACAAACCGATAACCAATTCGGCGACCGAGCGCGTGTTTGAATACGGCGCGTTGAAAACGGCAATGCCTTTCCTCGTCGCCGCTTTTAAATTTACTTGATTAATGCCGATGCAAAATGCGCCGATTGCCAGAAGTTTATCAGCTTTTTCGACGACGTTTTCGGTAATCCGCGTTTTCGACCTGATGCCCAAAATGTGAACGCCTCTTATTTCTCGAATCAAATCCGCTTCGCTCAACGCGCCCGAAAGTCGCTTTATTTCCGCGTAGCCGCTCTGTTTCAATTCTTCGACCGCCGAATCGGAAATGTTTTCGAGCAACAGAATTTTGATTTTATTGCGCGGGTAAGATGTCTGCGTGGTTTTCATAAAAAGGCTGATTATAACAAAAAACGAGAACGAACAAATCGCTCTCGTGCAGTTTTATTTTCGATTGATTAAAATCTCAAGCGGCAAGCGGAACAATTTCGCGTTCGAGTTTTTCACCCAACATTTCCCGCGTTACGTCCAAATCATAATCCGATTGCAAGCCGAGCCAAAATTGCGCCGACGTGCTGAAAAATTTGGCGAGCCTTAAAGCCATATCAGCCGTGACGCTTTGCTTTTCCGCAACAATTTCACGAATGTTCTGCACCGATGCGCCGATGCTTTGCGCCAACCTTTCCTCGCTGATTCCGAACGGTTTCAAAAATTCTTCCAGCAAAACTTCGCCTGGATGAATCGGTTTTAATTTTCTTTCAGTCATAGTTTTTCCTTTAATGATAATCAACTATCTCCACATTGTAAGCGTTATCTTCTTGCCAATCAAAACAAATTCGCCACTGGTCGTTAATTCGGATGCTGTATTGTCCCGCACGATTGCCGATGAGTTTTTCCAAGCGGTTAGCGGGCGGAACGCGCAGGTCGTTGATTGTTTTGGCATTATTTATCATTCGCAATTTTCGCAAAGCGATTTGCTGAATGTCTTGCACCAATTTGCGCGAGCGCGTGAGATTGTAGATTTTCTCGGTCTCAGAATCTTTGAACGATTTAATCACATTAATATCAGTTAGCACGGTCAATGCCAAACTTCATTTCCTCTTGTTCATTCATTTGACGTTTGAAAACGGCAGGTCTCACAAATTCCAACGATGATTTATCAAATAAATCTTTGATATAAACTTCGTGGTTTGGAACAAATGCGACAAATTCCCAACCTTTTTCTCCAAGACGGTCAACATTTAGTCATTCATCGCTTTTTTGAATCATTGCTCCCAAATAATAATCTCCACCGTCCCATTGAACTGAAACGCGAAATACTCAATGTTCATATTTTGCCATAATCAAAATCTTCTCCTAGATTTATAAAAGTTCGGTCAGTCATATTTTGCAATCCAACTGACCACTAACCATAAACAAATGACAACCGAATTATATATGAATCGTCAAATCGTGAACGCCTTCCGCTGCTTCCATTACCGATTCGGAAACGGTCGGGTGAGCGTGAATCGTTCTGCCTAATTCGTCCGCCGTTGTTTCCAAAGACATTGCGACGCAAGCCTCGGCTAATAATTCCGTCGCGTGCGGTCCGATGATGTGGACGCCGAGAACTTCGTCGTATTTTTTCTCTGAGACTATTTTGACGAAGCCATCGGTTTCGCCCAAGATTCGCGCTTTGCCGGATGCTGAAAACGGGAACTTGCCGACTTTGACATCATAACCTTCTTCGCGTGCTTTCGCTTCGGTCAAGCCGACGGATGCGACTTCCGGGTCACAGTAAGTACAGTTCGGAACGAGACGCATATTAATTGGCTCGACCTTTTTGCCCGCGAGTTTTTCGACGACCATAATGCCTTCTTTCGATGCGAGATGCGCGAGCCACGGCGTGGCGATAACGTCGCCGATGGCGAAGATGTTCGGCTCGGCGGTTTCGCAATACTCGTTGACTTCGATTGTGCCGCGCTCGCTAACTTTGACTTTTGTGTTTTCGAGTCCGAGATTTTCCACATACGACATTCGTCCGACGGCGACGAGAAACATTTCAGCTTCGTAGGAAACATCCGCACCTTTTTCGTTTTTGCCGGTTGCTTTGACGCCGGTTTTCGATTTTGTGAGTTTTTCTAATTTGATTCCGGTTTCGACTTTTATTCCTTGTTTTTTGAAACTGCGGGCGAGTTCTTTAGAAACTTCTTCGTCTTCGACGGGAACGATGCGCGGCATAAATTCGACGACCGTCGTTTCGCAGCCGAAACGCGCGTAGACGCTGGCGAATTCAACGCCGACCGCGCCCGAACCCATGACAATCATTGATTTCGGAACTTTTTCTAATTCAAGAATCTGGTCTGAATTGACAACTTGTTTACCATCGGTTTCAAAACCCGGAAATGGTTTGACGACCGAGCCTGTCGCAATAATAATGTTTTTCGTGTCAATCGTCTCCGATTTGCCGCCTTCGAGCGCGACTTCGATTTTGCCTTTGCCGAGGATTTTGCCAAAGCCGTTGAAAACGGTTATCTTGTTTTTCTTCATCAGATACGAAACGCCCGAAGCATTTTTGGCGACAATATCGCCTTTGCGTTTCTGCACTTGTGTCCAATCAAACCCCAGATTATCAACCTTGATGCCGTAATCCGCAAAATGTCCGGCTTGCTGGTAAAGATGCGCCGCCATCAGAAGAGCTTTGGTCGGAATGCAGCCGCGAAGTCCGCACGTCCCGCCAAGGCGCGCGCCTTTTTCCTTTTCGATAACGGCGACTTTTAATCCGAGCTGTCCGGCGCGAATCGCCGCGACATAGCCGCCCGGACCCGAACCGATAATTGTTACGTCAAATTGTTCTGCCAATGTTTTAACCTCTTTTTATAAAATTTATTGTTTAGTGCTAAAAAAGATATTATAGGAAGTTAAACGGTTTCAAGCTAGTTAAGACAAATTAGTTGCGCTAAACTGTCAAAACTATGGAACATTCAAAAGAATTTTTAGAGTTGGCGGAAGATGCGCGAAGCCGCGTGAAGGAAATTTCGGTCCAGGGAACTTTAGAAAAAGTAAAAGACGGCGCGAATTTGATTGACGTGCGTGAAGATAACGAGTTTGAAGCGGGACACGCCAAAGATGCCGTTCACCTCGGGCGTGGCGTTATCGAGCGCGACATCGTAGGAAAATTCCCCGATAAAGACGTGGAGTTGATTTTATACTGTGGCGGCGGTTATCGTTCCGCGCTCGCAGCGGTTAATCTGCAAAAGATGGGTTATCAAAATGTGCTTTCGATGGCTGGCGGCTGGACGGCTTGGAAGGAAGCGAACGCGCCGACTGAATCATAAATTTATGAGTTTTGAAACACACGACGCGCGCGAACGGATGAAACAAATACGAGCCGAATTCGTCGTCGGTATGAATAGTCTCCAGCCGTTTGACGGCTGCATCAACTGACCTTTTGGTGAAATCATTATAACAGAGTAGAGTTGTTCGTTTTTACTTGAACATCTCTACTCCTGGTTGTCATTCGGTAACTATTACCAAACTATTTTTGAAACAACGAAGGTAACAAATTCTGTATAAAAACCTTTACGGGTCGCTGTCGAGAGCATAAAAGATTGGTCTGGAACGATAGCGGAGAGTCGTCTGTAGAGCTATTCTTTGTAAAGATAAAAAAATACAATTTACTAATTCCCTTCAAAAATACGTAGTTCCACGTAGATAAATTACGTGGACACACGGATGTTCATTTCCCTCTGACAGATGTATACTTGATTCGAGACTAAAATTCTTCATATTTATTTGATTGCGGGCTTAACGCACTTCTATAACAGCAGCAAAGATTAAACTATCGCTTGAAACAGATGGCGTAGAAAAAATCCTGAGCCAATCCATCTCAGCTTTTTATTTTAAGGTTTTAGGATATGCCTTTTATTCAATTTAATTCTTTTGCTGCGTCTTTGATTAATCGTTTGCAGCCCCGCAAAACGCGATGACGACAGCGTTGTTTCAAACATTAAATGGAGAATACTAAACATTAATTATTTAGAGCAATAATCGAAAAATACGGAATATCAAATGAAAAATACTAACAAAAAATCAATCTCAATTTCGGGCTTTTGCCTGATTCTGCTGACCGTTTTATTCGCTTTCAGCCAAGCGCAGGCACAGGCGCAGACAGTCGCCGACAAGCGACCGACGGCTCTGCCAACGAATTTGGGTTTATCATCGGTTTTTCGGCTGAACGACTCCGCCGCCGGTAACGCGCTGCGCAGCGTTATGACGCTGCCCGCAATCTACCAAATCAAAGAAAACCCGGCTGGCTCCACCAACTTTAATACACCCGCGAACATATTCAGTGCGTTTGCAGACCCGATCCAAGACGACAGCAGCATCGTCGTCAACACGCTGGTCGATCAGCGCGGACTGGGTTATGCGCGCCAAGGCGGCAGCGCGATTGACATCGGCGCCTTCGAGCTACAGTCAACGCCGACGCCGACTTACACCGTCGATACAAACGCCGACAATGGCAGCCTCAATGCCTGCACGACATCGCCTGGCGATTGCAGTTTGCGCGGCGCCATCAACAACGCCAACGCTTCGGCTGCCAATGACATCATTGGCTTCGATGCGTCGCTGATGAACGCAAACATTAGATAATCCGAAAAAGTTAGCTGTCAGAAAACAAAGATTG
>Ga0136637_1000424_pt1 | contig 10137 bp, 8 predicted proteins | sample AntDrymUQ8572106_2_FD_105497 | JGI IMG/M metagenome (GOLD analysis project Ga0136637, IMG submission 105497) | Polar desert sand microbial communities from Dry Valleys, Antarctica - metaG UQ857 (21.06) | ecosystem: Environmental > Terrestrial > Soil > Desert | place: Antarctica: Dry Valley... | reverse complement strand
GACTCCCGCCGCTCGGCCCTCGGGCCTCACGACGGCAGTCCGTCCGCGAGCCCCCCTACCGTCCTGACGGCTACCACCCACCGACTCTCACACGCGGTGGACCAACAACCGGGGTCCGGCCATATCGACAGTGGCGCCCCACCGAACGGGTACATGCTCGGCTTCACCGTCGGGCACCTCGGATTCCTGGTCTTCAACACGACGGCGCCTGACCACGAACTTGAGATTCCCCAGCCCTGGGAGCGGGCCATCCCGCGGATCTGGCCCAGCGTGAACGCCTCCATCACTTGGAGTCCGCGCCCCGCGCTCAGCCAAGAGCAATTCGTCGCGCTCGTCGACTCGATCTGAGTCGCAGCCAGCCGCCTGCTCGCCATGCTCATCTAGAGGATACATACCTGGGTTACCTATACGTGACCTCTCTCACTTCCGATTGGCCAGTCAGCCAGCAGACTGTGTGTGCGACGAGCTCAGCCTCCCCCGGGGCTGCTCCATGAATGGGCCGCTCGTCGCCAACAAGCGGACGACATAGCAGGGTCTCTCCCTCCCTGAGACGGCTCGCCCTCACCCGGCGGGCCGTTTCATTTGGACAGGCGGCGTCAACCCGTCCTGACGCTCAGCGCATCAGGTTCGCTATTCGCACGTGGACGTGATCGTTGTGGTTCGGGATCGGCTGCACGACAGCCCGCGGCCCGGTCAGCCCGACCTGGCGCCCGACGAACGCGAACTGCGCGCCCGCCACGACGAAGCGATTGACGAGATCCTGAGCCAGCGCGCGGTCGACGTCGCGCACGCGCTCAGGCGCCCGCAGCGTGCGATCCAGGCGCGGGTAGTAGACGTCGACGTCGAGGCCGTTCTGGTGGGAGGCATGACCGGAGAAGCGCCCGCCGCGCGGACGGCTGAGATCGCCGATCATCACCAGCGGGGCGCCGGGGTTGGCGAGCCGGTAATCGCGCAGCACCGCCAGCAGGAACGCGAGCATGCGGTCGGTGGTCCAGCGATGACTCGGGGCCTTGAGCGAGATCCAGTCCGGTCCGCTCGCGGGGAGCGCGAGCCCGTTGATCAGCCGGCCCCGGTTGGGCTTGCCCACGGCGATCGAGCCGACCTGCGGCACGTACACCGGCGCCGGTGCGGCTGCCGTCTGCGGCGCGGTCAGGGCGGCGCGAGCCGGGAGATCGGTCCTCGGCGCCGCGCCCTTGGCGACGATCGTCGGCGGACCCATCTGCAGCAGCCGGACCGGCTCGACGGGCTCCGATCGGCAGCCGGATACGAGCGCGGCGAGAACGGCGGTGAAGATGAGGGCGATTGGCGACCGATGCATGAAGTGCAATCCTCGCGGACTCGCGCCCGTCGCGCGGACGTTCAGGCCTGCGCCGGCGTGCGGTCGCTGACGGCGGCCTCGATGCGCTCGGCGATGCGGCGCCCGGTGAAGCCGACCTCCGCGTGCAAGAGCGCCGCGGTGCCATGCGTGACGTAGCGGTCGGGCAGACCGATGCGCAGGATGCGCGTGTCGCCCGCGCCACCGTCGTTGAGCGTCTCCCAGACGCCGCTGCCGAAGCCGCCCGTGAGCACGCCCTCTTCGACGGTCACGAGCAACTCGTGCTCGGAGGCGAGCTGAGCCATCAGCCCGGCGTCGATCGGCTTGGCGAAGCGCGCGTCGGCGACGGTCACGTCCAGACCGCGCTCGTCGAGCAGCGCGGCGGCCTCGAGCGCCATGGCGACGCCGCTGCCGTAGCCGACGATCGCCACCTTGCCGTCGCCCTCGCAGAGGATCTCGCCGGTCCCGATCTCGATCGTCTGCGGGACCGCCGGGAGCTCGACGCCGATGCCCTCCCCGCGCGGGTAGCGCAGCGCGATCGGGCCGTCGTCGTAGTCCAGCGCCGTGTGCAGCATGTGCACGAGCATCGCCTCGTCGCGCGGGGCCATCAGCACCATGTGCGGGAGGCAGCGCATGTAGGCGATATCGAAGACGCCATGGTGTGTCGGCCCGTCGTCGCCGACGAGGCCCGCGCGATCGAGCGCGAAGACGACGTTGAGCTTCTGCAGGCAGACGTCATGCACAATCTGATCGAACGCGCGCTGCAGGAACGTCGAATAGATCGCCGCGACCGGCTTGCTGCCCTCGAGCGCGAGCCCGGCGGCGAACAGGATCGCCTGCTGCTCGGCGATGCCGACGTCGAAGTAGCGGTCGGGCATCGCCTTCTGCAGGATGTTCAGGCCGGTCCCCGAGTTCATCGCGGCGGTGATGCCGACGACGCGGTGGTCGCGCTGGCACTCGCGCACGAGCGCGTCGCCGAAGACCTGGGTGTATTGCGGAGGCTTGACGACGGCGCCGGGCTTGGCGGGCGCGATCTTCGCCGGGGCACCGTTGGTGATCGACTTCGGCTTGGCCGCGTGCCAGCGCTCCATGCCCTCCAGGCCGCCATCCTCGGCGGCCGCGAAGCCCTTGCCCTTGACCGTCGCGATGTGGACGACGACGGGGCGCTCGGCGGCGAAGGCGCTGCGCAGCGCGACGCGCAGCGCGCGCATGTCGTGGCCGTCGATGACGCCGGTGTAGGCCCAGCCGAGCTCCTCCCAGAAGAGCCCGGGCGCCCAGAAGGCCTTGATCGACTCCTTCATCATCGGTCCGTAGCGCTCGATCGCCGGGCCGACTCGCGGCAGCTCGGAGAGGCGGTCCTCGACGTGCTCGCGCGTGTGCCAGAGCTTGGGGTGCAGGCGCAGGCGATGGAAGTAGCGCGACAGCGCCCCGACGTTGGGCGCGATCGACATGCCGTTGTCGTTGAGCACGACGACGAGCGGCAGGCCCATCCCGCCGGCCTGCTGGATGGCCTCGAAGGCGACGCCACCGGTCATCGCGCCGTCGCCGATGACGGCGACGACCTTGCCGTCCTTGTCCGGCCGGCCGGCACGGCGCATGCCCTCCTTCAGGCCGACCGCGTAGCCGATCGACGTCGACGCGTGACCCGCGCCCATGATGTCGTGCTCGGATTCGCCGATCGAGCAGAACGGGGCCAGGCCCTCGTACTGGCGAATCGTCGCAAGCTGGTCGCGGCGGCCGGTCAGGACCTTGTGCGGGTAGGCCTGATGGCCGACGTCCCAAAGGATCTTGTCGCGCGGGGAGTCCAGCAACGAGTGCAGTGCGACCGCGAGCTCGCAGGTGCCCAGGTTCGCGCCGAAGTGGCCGCCGATCTCGCCGACCGTCTCGATGATGTGGGCGCGGACCTCGTCGGAGACGCGCACGAGATCTTCCTCGGAGAGCCGATGCAGATCCTGCGGGCGGTTGATGCGATGAAGGAGCGTCATGAGGTTCTGGTGGCGATGAAATCCGTGATCTGCTCGAGTTCGGGCGCCCCGTCGGGAGCCGCCGCGGCGAGCGATTCCCGCGCATTGCGGTGTGATCGGCCTGCCAGGTCGCGGGCCCAGTCGAGGCCGAACTCGCTGACGTACGTGCGCTTGCCGTGGCGCGCATCGCTGCCGCTCGGCTTGCCGAGCGCGGCGTCTGTGCCCGTCACGTCGATGATGTCGTCGACGATCTGAAAGAGGACGCCAAGCTCGGAGGCGAAGCTGCTGTAGTCGATGGTATCGGGACGGTTCATTCCGGCAATAAGCAATACGCATTCCACGGACGCCCCGATCAGGCGACCGGTCTTGAGCTCGTGCAGGCGTCTCAGCGCGCGGCCGGGGTCGGGATCTTCGGCCTCGCTTCCCGCGACGTCGATGTACTGCCCGCCGACCATCCCATCTACGCCTGTCGCCGCCGCCAGCTCCGCGACCGCGGCGAGTATTTGCCGCGGATCGCCCTGCTGATGGATCAGGACGTGGCGGAAGGCCTCGGCGTAGAGCCCGTCGCCGGCGAGGATCGCGGTGTCCTCGCCGAACGCGACGTGGTTGGTTGGTCGGCCGCGGCGCAGCTCGTCGTCGTCCATCGCGGGAAGGTCGTCGTGGATCAGGCTGTAGGTGTGGATCAGCTCGATCGCCGCGGCGAGCGGCATCATCTCCTGCGCGTCGCGCCCGATCGCGCGCGCGGTCGCGAGCGCGAGGACCGGGCGAATCCGCTTGCCGCCGGCCAGCAGGCTGTAGCGCATCGCCTCGACGAGCCTGACCGTGAGGGCGTCGTCGCTGAAGCGCAGCCGTTCGAGGTAGTCCTCGATCTGCGTTCGCAGCTCGTCGGGGTAGGGCACGGTGCGAGTGGCGTTAGAGGAGCGAGTCCTGGCCGGGCAGCGACTCGCGCTCGGCCTCGCGGCTGCGGCGCTCGAGCTCGGCGCTCGCCTGTGACGCCACCCCGGCGCAATCCTCGACGAGCCCGGCGGCGGCATCGGCTGACAGATCGCCGGAGCGCAGCTGCTCGGCCGCGCGCTCGAGACGGGTGACGAGCTGATCGAGGGTCTCGTCCTGTTCGCTGGCGCTGTCGGCGGTCATGGCGTGGCGGAATTGTGGCCGATCTCGCGATGCACGGCGGCGAGGATGCCGTTGACGAAGCCCGGCGCGTCGGCTCCGGAGTACGTCTTGGCGAGTTCGACCGCCTCGTCGATCGCCCCCTCGGACGGGATCGAGACATCGGCCGGCACGGCATCGGGATGCAGCATCTCCAGCAGCGCGACGCGCATGATCGCTCGCTCGAGCGGCGCGATGCGCTCGAGCGACCAGCCCTTGGCGTGGCTGGCGATGTGCGCGTCGAGCTCCTCCCCGCGGTCCTGCGTGGCGTGCGCCAGCGCGCGTGTGAAGAGCGACGCATTGAGCTCGAAGACCGCCTCGAGCTCGCGGTTGGTGACCTCCGCCTGGTAGAGAGCGAAGACCGCATCGCGGCGCTGATCGGATCGTCGGGACATCGTGGCTATCAGCGTAGCCGGGGATTGCCGCCAAGCAGTTTCCACAGGTCCGCGGCGAGTCGCCGCGGGTGTTACGTAACACGCGCGTCACGCGCGCGACATGTAATCGCCCGTCGCGGTCTGCACCTTGACGCGGTCGCCGACGTTGACGAAGAGCGGGACGCGGACCTTCGCGCCGGTCTCGAGCGTGGCGGGCTTGTCGCCGCCGCCGGAGGCGGTGTCTCCGCGTAGGCCCGGCTCGGTCTCGGAGACCTCGAGCTCGACGGAGGCCGGCAGCTGGATGTCGGAGGGCTGGTCGTCGATGAAGAGCAGGTCGACGTTCTCGTTGGGGCGGGTGAAGTTCAGCGCGTGCGCGAGGGTGTCCTGGGCGATCGCGAGCTGCTCGTAGCTTTCGGTGTCCATGAAGTGCGCCTCGGACCCGTCGGCGTAGAGGAACGTCATCTTGCGCGCCTCGGTGCGGACGGAGCGAAACTTCTCCCCTGCGCGGAACGTCCTGTCGATGACGTTTCCATCGGAGGAGCGGCGCAGCTTCGTGCGCACGAACGCGCCGCCCTTGCCGGGCTTGACGTGCTGGAAGTCCAACACCTTGAAGATCGTCCCGTCGACCTCGATGTGGTTCCCATTCTTCAGCTGATTCGTAGAGATCACTGTCGCGCAAGGCTAGCGACCCCGACCTATACTCCGGGCCGCGTGGCGGACGATCTGCGGAAGATGAGCCTGGACATTCGCCGGACGGTCATCGAGCAGTCGTTCCGGGCGGGCGTCGGGCACATCGGATCGTGTCTCTCGATCGCCGACGTGCTGGCGGCGCTGTACGGCGGCGTGCTGCGCGGTGACGGCGACGATGACCCCGGCCGCGACCGCTTCATCCTCTCCAAGGGCCATGCCGCGCTCGCGCTGTACGCGGCGCTGCACGAGGCCGGCCGGCTCGACGCCGCGGACCTCGACACGTACTGCACCGACGGCACGGTCGTCAGCGGCCACCCCGATCACGAGCTCGGCCCGATCGAGCTGTCGACCGGCTCGCTCGGCCAGGGCCTGTCGGTCGGCGTCGGCGTCGCCCTCGGCGCCCGCCTGAGCGGCTCGAGCAGCCGCGTCTACGTCCTGCTCAGCGACGCCGAATGCAACGAGGGGGCCGTCTGGGAAGCCGCGATGTTCGCGTCGCACCACGGCCTCGGGAACCTCGTCGCGATCATCGACTCAAACGGCCAGCAGGCGCTCGGCCGGTGCAGCGACGTGCTCGACATGGAGCCGCTGTCCGAGCGCTGGCGCGCGTTCGGCTGGGACGCCCACGAGGTCGACGGCTGCGACCCGGACGCGCTCGCCGCGTCGAGATGCCCGTAGCCGGGCACGATGTGCAGCGAGTGGCGACCGGGCGCGTGGCGCCATCGGTGTCAGTCGTCCTGCTTGCGGCCCTTGCCGCCGGGGCCGAAGACGCTACGCGGCTGCACTCGGTCGTTTGCGGAGCGGCTCGTGCCCCCGCTTCACCGAGCGCGCAACCATCGCCAGCAGCGCGTCCTTGCTGACGGGCTTTGCGAGATAGCTGTCCATGCCCTCGGCCAGACAGCGATCGCGATCCTCACGCCGGGCTCCCGCCGTCATGGCGATGATCGGCGTGTGCCGTTCGCGCCCTTCGTAGGCTCGGATCGCAGCGGTCGCCTCGTAGCCGTTGAGCTCGGGCATCTGGCAGTCCATCAGGATGGCGTCGTAGGACTGAGCGGCGACCGCCTGCACCGCCGCCGCCCCGTTGAGCACGGCGTCCACGCGATACCCCGCGCCGGAGAGCATCGCGATCGCGACCTTCTGGTTGATCGGATTGTCCTCCGCCAGCAGCAGCCGGCCGAGCACGGGCTTGTCGGCAGGAGTCGGCGCCGTGACCGCGTCTGGGGCACCGTCCGTCAGATGCAGGCCCAGCGCGACGCGCAGGCTCGTGCTGAGCGCCTCGCGGCGCACCGGCTTGGTCAGAGTCGCGCAGACCCCTGGCTCATCGGCGTGGGCAGCATCTGGTTCCTGGCCCAGGTCCGTCATGAGCACGGGGCGAACGGTGAGCGCATCGTCGGCGACGATCTCGTTGTGCAACTCCAGTCCGTCCATCCCGGGCATCGACCAGTCGATGACGGCCACGGCGATCGGGCGGCCGTCTGTGGCCGCCGCCCGCAGTGTCTGCAGGGCGGCTTGGCCGGAGTCGGCGGTCGTGACCGTCATGCCCCAGTCCTTCAGATACCCGGACAGGACGCCGCGCTGTGTGGCGTTGTCGTCGACGACAAGGGCAGAGACTCCGGCCAGGCCCGAGTGCAGCGACAGCGGTTCGTGTGCTGCCTGCTCGGCGTCTGCGCGAACGCGGATCGTGAACCAGAATTCGCTTCCCGCCCCAAGTCGGCTCGACGCGCCGCAGCCGCCGCCCATCAACGCAACGAGGCGGCCGCAGATGGCCAGTCCCAGACCGGTGCCACCGTACTTGCGCGAGGTGGACGTGTCTGCCTGGACGAAGGGCTGGAAGATCAGATCGAGCTTGTCGGGCGCGATGCCGTCGCCCGTATCGGAGATGTCGAAGCGGACGACGCTCTCTGCCCCCACGACTTCGGTCTGGCTGACTCGCACGACGATCTCACCTGACTGCGTGAACTTGATCGCGTTGCCGATGAGGTTCGTCAGCACTTGGCGCACCCGGCCCGGGTCGCCGCTGACGACGTTCGGCACGGAGCTCTCGACGAACGAGACGAGCTCAAGGCCCTTGGTCTGGGCTGAGCCCGCCAGCAGGTCGACGACATCGTCGAGGACCGTCCGCAGGCTGTACTCGACCTCCTCGAGCTCGATCTTCCCTGCCTCGACCCTCGAAAAGTCGAGGATGTCGTTGATGATCGTCAGCAGCGCCTCGCCCGAGTTTCGAACCGTCTGCGCGTAGTCACGCTGGCGAACGTCGAGCTCGGTCTCGAGCAGCAGGTCGGTCATGCCGATGACGCCGTTCATCGGGGTACGAATCTCGTGACTCATGTTGGCGAGGAAATCCGATTTCAACCTCGAGGCCTCGGTCGCGTCGTCGCGCGCCCCCGCCATGGCAGCCTCCGCTCCGGCTTCGGCGGTCACGTCGGCGAGGGTCCCGACCCAGCCCGCCGCTCCGCCATTTCCGTCCGGGATCTGCTTCGAGGTCACGAGCACGATTCGTGACACGGCGCCCGGAGGCCGTATCTCGAATCGAGCGCAGAGCTCCGCTGCATCGAGGCCGCCATCGGCGGCCTCGGCGATAAGACGCTGTTGCGCGCCGATGATCGACTCCCACGATCGCCCGACTGCTTCCTCGGCGCAAACGCCGGTGATCTCAGACCAACGCGGATTGGTGTAGACGTACCTGTTGTCGGCATCCGTCTGGAAGATGCCGATCGGCGTGGCCTCGGTGAGAAGCCTGAGTTGGTCGGCCGACGTCTGCACTTCCTGGGCGCGCGCCGCGAACTCCTGCGCCTTGATGAAGAGGTTCGCAAAGACGGAGACCTTGGCTCGAAGCTCACTTGGCGGAACCGGAGCGAACATGAAGTCGACCGCCCCCTGGGAGTACAGGTCGGTGCTCACGAGCTCGTCGCGGCCGTAGGCGGTGATGAAGATGATCGGGGTCATCTCCGACTGCCACCGCTCTCGGATCAGCGCAGCGGTCTCGAACCCGTCCATGCCCGGCATGCGGACGTCGAGCAGGATGACCGCGAAGTCCCGCGCCATGACACAACGCAGCGCCGACAACCCGGAGTCCGCCTCGACGATGTCGTAGCCGAGCGGCGAGAGCACCGCTTTGATCGCCAGTCGCTTAGCGGCATTGTCGTCGATGACCAGAACAGGGACGGCCGTCGCGGCTGATAGCGCGGGTGCGCCGATGACGGGTGCTTTGGCACGTTGCATGGTCGTGCTCACGCGGCCGACTGGACGAGGGTGGGCAGCCATGGCCTGAGCACGGAGAGCAGTTCCTCGGTGTCGACGGGCTTGGGGACGTAGTCGTTGGCTCCGGCATCGATGCAGCGCTGGCGCTCGCCGGTCATCACCTTTCCGGTGAGGGCGATGATCGGAAGCGACTTGAGGTGGTGCAACGCTCTGATCGCCCGGATCGTGTCGTAGCCATCCATGACGGGCATCATGATGTCCATCAGGACGACGTCGGTGTCGGGGATTCGCTGGAGCGCAGCGAGCGCCTCGGCGCCGCTCTCGGCGGCGGTGACGTCGATGTGGCAGCGTTCGAGCAGTGCCGTCATCGCGAAGATGTTGCGGAAGTCGTCGTCGACCACGAGGATCTTTGCACGACTGAGGCCATCGCCGCCAGGTGGATCGGACCGTGCTCGACCGACGCTGAGCGCGGCCGATCCGTTGACCGGCTGAGGGGTAGCGACGATCGCGCGGGAGGGCACCGGCACAGGCAGAAGGCTCGCGGGGGCGGCGGCGACCGCCCCGTTCTGAGCCCTCGACGGCAAGTACACGGTGAAGGTGCTGCCCGAGCCAGGCGTGCTGGCCACCGTGATCTCGCCCCCCAGCAGGCCGACCAGCTCACGGCTGATCGAGAGGCCGAGACCGGTGCCCCCATACCGGCGAGCCGTGGTGCCGTCGCCCTGCGCGAACGCCTCGAAGATCCGCTCGCGGTGCGCCTCTTCGACGCCGATGCCGGTGTCGCTGACGGACAGAGCCACCACCGACGCTGCGTTGACCAGCGCTTCGCTCTCCGGGCTCCAGCCGCTGTCGGCCATCGCGATGCGCACCCGCACCTCGCCCTGCTCAGTGAATTTGAACGCGTTTCCAAGCAGGTTCGTGAGGATCTGGCGCAATCGCTGGGGATCGGTGGCGATCGTCTCCGGGCTGTCGTCTGCGAGGTCGATCGAGTAGCCCACGCCACGTCCGCGGGCAACGTGCTCGAACTCGCGCAGGAGGGTGCTGCGCAGCTCCGTGACCGAGATCTCGCTGACGTCGGCGGTGACGGTGCCCGACTCCGCCTTGGCCAGATCGAGGATGTTGTTCAGCAGGTTGAGCAGGTCCTTGCCCGAGGTTCGAATCACGCTCGCGTACTGGACCTGCGTCTCGGTCATATTGTCGTCGGGGTTCTCCTCGAGCTGCTCGGCGAGTATCAGCAGGCTGTTCAGCGGAGTGCGCAGCTCGTGGGACATGTTCGCGATGAACTCGGACTTGTACTTCGAGGAGACGGCGAGCTGGCCGGCCTTCTCCTCGACCTGGAGCTTGGAGACCTCGACCTCCTGGTTCTTGCGCTCGGCCTCGATGTTCTGGTCGGCGAGCAGCCTGGCCTGGCGCCCCAGGTCCTCGTTTGACTCGCGCAGCTCCTCCT
>Ga0136637_1000423_pt1 | contig 10138 bp, 6 predicted proteins | sample AntDrymUQ8572106_2_FD_105497 | JGI IMG/M metagenome (GOLD analysis project Ga0136637, IMG submission 105497) | Polar desert sand microbial communities from Dry Valleys, Antarctica - metaG UQ857 (21.06) | ecosystem: Environmental > Terrestrial > Soil > Desert | place: Antarctica: Dry Valley... | reverse complement strand
GAATCTGCAAATTGCGTTGGCGCAAATGTCGGCGGCGACTGTTTTAATTTTTCTTGCCGTTTTCGCTCTCTGTGCCCAATCGCCGAACATCTCCGCGCACGACGAAAACACTTTAACAATCGCCGAAGCGCAGGGCGAAGTTTACTCATTCGGTAAAAACGTCATTATCAAAGGCAATGCCAAAGGCGTTCTGGTTTTCGGCGGCGATGCCGTTATCGAAGGAACGGTTGACGGCGATGTCGCTGTTATTGGCGGTTCGATTTTCCAAAAAGAAACGGCTTCGATCAGCGGCGATGTGATAATTTTCGGCGGCGCCTATCATCCCGAAAGCAAAACTCCGCTGCGCAACGTCGAGAAGGAAACGATTGTTTTTGCTGTTTTTGAAGAAGAATTTCGCAACCTCACCCAAAATCCGTCGCAAATTTTTTCGCCGAGTTTTACCCTGGGATTCTTAGCCCAGCGGGTTTTATTACTGCTGTTCTGGTTTATAATTTCTCTGGCATTAACGACGATTGCGCCCGGCGCGATTAGTCGCGCGGTCGCCCAGTTTCAGCTTTCCGCCTTGAAAGTTTTCGCCTTCGGTTCAGTCGGATTCATAATAACGATTGTCGTCGTGATGTCGAGTTTGAGTTTTCTGCCGAATTACGTTTATACCGTTGTCGTGTTAATGGCGTTTGTTTTACTGCTGCTGAGTTTTGTTTTTGGGCGCGTCGCTTTGCAGGTCAGTGTCGGAAAACAAATACAAAAACGCCTTTTGCCCGAACACAAACAGTCGGAAACTTACGCGTTGCTGATCGGTTCGTTCGTCTGGACGCTGCTGCTTTCAATTCCTTATCTCTGGACATTCGCCCTGATCGCTTTAATCGCCGCCAGCCTCGGACTCGTGCTGACCGCTCGCTCAACTAATGGTTGGCAAAAGGCTTAACATCAAATCAAGCGGTGGAAAATGGCGACTAAAACCTTACAATTCTTTACAAAAACAATCAAACCTTTAGACCGATAATTACGTCTTTATGATTGATTCCAAAAAGCAACTTTTTATAAATCGGTTGCGTATAAATTTCAGGAAACAGAACTTTTAGAAAAAATCATGCGTCAAAAAATAACTTTATTGACTTTATTTGTGTTTTTAACCAGCGCCTCTTTGATTGTTTGGGCGCAGGAAGCGGTCAAGCCGAGCGTCGTGCCGGGCGAAGTTTCGTTCGTTTCGGCGAGCGCAATCGTTTTGCAGACGAAAGACGGCGCGGTGTCGGCGGCTTTATCTGACAAAACCGAGTACAAACGCGTTTCGCCGGAAAATCCGAGCTTGAAAACCGCGGTCGCGGCGACGTTTGCCGACATCGGCGTCGGCGATAAAGTTATCGTGACGGGAATTATGGCGAGCGATAAAAAATCAATTCCCGCGCGGGCGGTTTATCTGATGACCAAAGCGGACATCGCCGGCAAACAAACCAAGGAACAGGAACAATGGCGAACACGCGGAATTTCAGGACAGGTCGCGGCGATTAACCCGCAAACCAAAGAAATTACCGTTACATCGCGCGGCATTATGGGCGAGACGAAAACGATTCTTTTACCGAAAGACTCGGCAAAGTTTCGTCGTTACGCGCAGGATTCGATCAAGTATGACGAAGCCAAAACGAGTTCGCTTGCCGAAATAAAAGTCGGCGATTCGATTCGCGCGCTCGGCGACAAATCGGCGGACGGCGCGAGTTTTGCAGCCGAAGAAATCGTCAGCGGTTCGTTTCAAACCATCGGCGGAACGATAACGGCGATTGACCCGGCGAAAAACGAAATCACCATCAACGATATTCAAACAAAAAAAGCGGTGACGGTTGTGGTCGGACAAAATTCGATTCTCAAGCGGTTTCCGGCTGAGATGGCGCAAAGATTAGCAGGTTTTCAAGCAGGCGGTGGAATGCAGCCGCCGAGCGGAATGAGACCGCCGCAGGGAAATCAGGCTGGCGGACAGCCAGCGACGCCTAATGGACAAGGTGCGCCAAACGGAATGCGACCGCGCGGTGGCGGAATGCGCGGGGCGGGCGGCATTGATGAAATGCTCGAACGCTTTCCTACGATTACGATTGCCGATTTAAAGGTCGGTGAGATGATTGCGTTTTCCAGCACGAAAGGGGCGACCGCCGAACGGATGACAGCTATTAAACTTTTAACAGGCGTTGAGCCGTTTTTAAAAGCGCCACAAACTGCGGGCAACAATAGCGGACGACGCGGCGCGGATGCGGGCTTTAGCATTCCGGGGCTTGAAGGCGGCGGCGGATTTTAATTGAAAAACAAAACTGCGGTGAAAGATGAATAAAGCCAGAGCATCGGCGAAAAGTTTTATTCATCTTTGTGTTTTTACTTCGCTTGCGTTTATGTGCAGTTAATTTGGTTTACAGGCGATTACTGTTTGTGAACTTTCCAATCAAATTTTAGATATGAAACAGATAAAATTATTTTTATACATCGGACTTATAACATTATTTTTTAATTCAATAATCCTCGCGCAAACGGCGGGCAGTTTGCGCGGTCAAGTCGTTGACAGTCTCGGCGCGGTCATCGTCGGCGCGACTGTTACGGCGGTTGACGCGGGCGGTAAAGAAAAAAGCGGAGTCACCAACAGTCAAGGCGAATTTACGATTAACGGATTGGCACCCGGAAACTATATTGTGCGGGCGAGCGCGCCGAATTTTAGTCTTTACGAAAATACTGCGGTTGCAATCGCGGCTGGTCAGCGCGAAGAATTGACGATTGCTTTGTCGGTTCAAGCGGCGACGGAAAACGTGGACATTTCCGGCACAGACGGTATCAATACCGATAACGAAAACAACAAGAGCGCGACGGTTTTAAATGAAAAGGATTTAGAAGCGCTGCCTGATGACCCGGCAGAACTCGAAGCGGCGCTGCAAGCCTTAGCCGGACCTTCGGCGGGACCAAACGGCGGGCAGATTTATATTGACGGCTTTACCGGCGGCAGACTGCCGCCAAAAGAAGCGATTCGGGAAATCCGCATAAACCAAAATCCGTTTTCGGCTGAATACGAACGTCTCGGTTTCGGAAGAATCGAAATTTTAACGAAACCCGGCTCAGACCGATGGCGCGGGCAGGCGTTTTTGAATTTTAACGACGAGAGTTTGAATTCGCGCAACCCGTTTGCCCGAAACCGCGCTTCAAGCCAGTTGAGATTTTACGGCGGCAGCGTCAGCGGTCCGATTCAGAAAGGGAAATCTTCTTTCTTTTTGGACATCAATAACCGCGAAGAAGACAACGCAACGGTCGTTAACGCGCTCGTTTTAGACCCGACTTTAAACTTCTCGAATTTTCAAGAGGAGTTTAGAGTTCCGAGACGGCGGTTTTCCCTTAGCCCGCGTCTCGATTATCAATTAAACAAAAACAACACACTTGTTGCGCGTTATAGTTTTACCCGCAATACAACGGATAATCTCGGTGTCATTGATACATCTTTGCCGTCACGCGCTTACGAATCAACAAATACCGAACACGAATTTCGTTTGACGGAAACAATGATCGTCAATCCGAAAACCATCAACGAAACCCGGTTTCAGTATGAATTTGAAAACAATGAGCAAACGGGCGACAACACCGTTCCAACCATCGTCGTTCCGTCGGCTTTCACCGGCGGCGGTGCGCAAATCGGTTTGAATTACAATCGTAATAACAATTGGGAATTGTCGAATTACACGACGACGACTTTCGGAGGAAAAGGACAGCATTCGATTAAATTCGGCGCTCGTTTTCGAGGCGTCACTATCAAAGACCGTTCGGAATCGAATTATGGCGGAAGCTTTACTTTTCCAGGGTTTTCTTTTTGTTTTAACGCGGACAGAACGCCCTGCCGCAACGCCGACGGCACACTGGTTACCCAGCCGGTAACTTTGGCGGACGGAACGGTGTTTAACGGAACGCCCGAAAACCGAATAATCAGCCCGCTTGAACAATATCGTCAAAATCTTTTGGGCAATACCGACGCGCGTTTTAATCCGACGCAGTTTAGTATTACGGCAGGCGAACCGCTGGCAGATGTTTCGCGCTACGATCTCGGCGCGTTCATCACCGACGATTGGCGCATCAGCCCGGAATTAACTTTGGGTTTTGGTCTGCGTTATGAAAATCAAACGAACATCAGCGACAATTTGAATTTCGCGCCGCGCTTTTCATTCGCCTATTCGCCGGGCGCGGGCGGCGCGCGTCAACCGAAAACGGTTTTCCGCGGCGGCGCCGGCATTTTCTTCGATCGATTCAGTGAAAATCTAACGCTGCAAGCCGAACGTTTTAACGGCTTGAATCAACTGAATTTGATTGTCAGCGCCAATGAAACCGATCCGGTGCGGCGCGCGGCGGCGCTCAATCTTTTGAATCAGCCGACGTTCACCTTAAACGGCGTGACAAACGTTCCGACGGCGGAGCAGATTCTGGCGGCGTTGCCCCAATCGAACACGATTACGCAAGTATCGCCGGCTTTGCAGTCGCCTTATACGATGCAAATCGCGCTCGGCGTTGAGCGTCAACTGCCGCTTAAAACCACAATGACGGTTTTCTACATCGCGTCGAGAAATCTGCATCTTTTGCGGACGCGCAACATTAACGCGCCGATTTGTCCGACCAATCAAGATTGCCGCAACGCGCCGCGCCCCGACCCGACGCGCGGCAATATTTATCAATACGAATCAAGCGGTGTTTTGAATCAGCAGCAACTTATTGTTAATTTTCGCACAAATCTGAACCCGAACTTTTCAATTTTCGGAAATTATCGTCTCGGTTTCGCCAATAGCAATGCGGACGGCGTGGGCAGTTTTCCGGCTTACAGCTATGATTTATCAGGCGAATACGGAAACTCGTCTTTAGATGTGCGCCATAATTTCTTTATCGGCGGTTCATTCACGATGCCGTGGAAAGTACGGATGAGTCCATTTATCATCGCTTCGTCAGGCAGACCGTTTAATATCACGACCGGCGTTGACACAAACGGCGACACACGCTTTGCGGAACGTCAGACATTTGCCGCTCTTAACGCCCGCTGTAACGCGCTGGGGTTGACCTATTCTTTCTGCGATACCGGCGACGTATCTGATGTCAGTGCGATCATTACGCGCAATTACGGGCGCGGACCTTCTTTCTTCAACGTTAACATGCGTCTCGACAAGACATTCGGCTTCGGCAGATCAAGAAACTCGACAGCGGCAACCACAACGCCCGATAGTCAGACGCCTCGGGCTGGCGGCGGACAGATTCCCGGGGCGGGCGGCGGACGCGCCAATCGTGGCGGAGGCGGAGGTGAAAGACGCGGAGGAGGCGGTGGCGGACGCGGCGGTGCTTTTGGCGGCGGTGGCAACGACAAGCCTTACAATCTTACTGTCGGCTTGCAATTTTCCAATCTGTTTAACCGAACTAATCTCAACACGCCCGTCGGAAACTTAAGTTCGAGTCGTTTCGGTCAATCAACTTCGACTGCCGGCGGTTTTGGCGGTGGTTTCGGCGGAGGTGGCGGAGGCGGCGGAGGAAACTCTGGCAACCGGCGAGTCGAATTACAGATGCGTTTTAGCTGGTAGAAAATATTAAGCGGAAGACAAATATTATTGTTGAGTTAAACAAAATTGAGCATTGGCAAATGTATTTTCTACATTTGCCAATGCTCAATTTTCTGCTTGCTACAATTTGCTCTTTCTACCTGCTTATTTTGTCCTGACCGTCAAATATACGGTTCCGCCGCGTCTGGCGACAAGGAGTAAAATCGGTTTATCGCCAGCTTTATCAAGAGCGGTTTGAACATCGTCCAAAGACGCGACCGGCTGGCGATTGATAGTTAAAATCACGTCGCCGCGGGCAACTCCGGCGCGCCCTGCCGCGCCGCTCGGTTCAATTTCCGTGACGATAACGCCGTTTGTGTCGGCGGGAAGTTCGAGTTGTTTGAGAAGGTTCGGCGTCACCGGCTGTAAATTCAGTCCGAGTTTTCCGCCTTCGGAAGATTTTTCCGGGTTGTTTTTATCATTCGGCTGCTCGCTTTTTGCCGATTCGTTATTTAATTCGTCGAGTACGACGGGTATTTCCTGCTCCCGACCGTCGCGGACGATTTTTACTTTAATTTCAGTTCCCGGTAAAGTTCCGGCGACTTTGTTGCGCAGAACATTGCGATCTTCAATCGCTTCGCCGTTAATAGCGACGACCACATCGTCACGTTTCAAACCGGCTTTTTCTGCCGCGCTGCCCGATTTGACTTCGCTGATGAGAACGCCTTTCGTGTCTTTTAAATTAAAAAATTCCTTGTTGTCTTCGGTGACATCCTGGATGCCGACGCCGAGCAGCCCGCGCCGCACTTTGCCATTGGCGACGAGTTGCTCCATTACGGATTTCGCCATATTTGAGGGAATTGCAAAACCGATGCCGATACTGCCGCCGCCCCCGCCGCCGCTTGATAAAATTTGCGAGTTGATGCCAATCAGCTCGCCGTTTATGTTAACCAGCGCGCCGCCGGAGTTGCCGCGATTAATCGGCGCGTCGGTTTGCAGAAAATCTTCATAACTGCCGTCGCTCAAACCTGTTCGCCGACCTTTCGCGCTGATAATTCCCGCCGTCACCGTCTGCCCGATGCCGAGCGGGTTGCCGATTGCCAGCACGACGTCGCCGACGCGAACATTGTCGGAATTTCCCAGATTCAAAAAAGGAAGATTAGTTGCCTCAATTTTCAGCACTGCTAAATCCGAAGCTGCGTCAAGTCCGACAATTCGCGCGTTGTGAGTTTTATCGTCGCTCATCAAAATGGTGATTTTCTCGGCGCCCTCGACGACGTGATTATTCGTCAAAATTGTGCCGTCGGCGCTGACAATTACGCCCGAACCGACGCCGCGTTGCACCGGCGGTTGTTGTGATTGCGGCAGTTGCCCTCGACCTCCGCCTTGCGGCGGCTGTCCCGGAAAATCAAAAAAATCTTCCAGGTTAAACTGTTGTTGCTGCGGCTGGCGCGCCTTTATTTCGGCTTCAATTCGTACGACGGCGGGCGAAGTCTTTTGGACGACATCGGCGTAAGAAGTCCGCACGCCGTCAACGACGACCGGCGCGGGCGGTGCGGCAGGCTGAGTTTGCGTTTCGGTTGTCGTTGCTGGCTGAGCGCCGAATTGACCGGTTTTGCATCCTGACGAAACGAGAAGTGAAAGGGTAAGTAAGAAACCTAAAAGTTTATAATTTTTAATTTGACTGAACGTTTTATTAAACATTTGTAATTCTCCAAAAATATTCGCTGCTGCTCGATAAATTTTACTCTAAAGTGTCGTTGTTTTGTAAAGTGCGTTTAAGACATAAGCGTTTAATTTTACGAATCGGAAGAAAAAGAAGTTCAGGAAAATCTAAAATCGAGTTTTTGCTTTGATTAATTCATTTATTAATGACACTGATTATGTTGATACAGATTGGAAAAAAGGCGGTGAGAAAAATTTCACCACCTTTTTTACTCAATCACTGTTTACGTCAATCAACAGTAGAAATAATTAAAAAGTTTCGTTAGGGACGAGATATTTATAGAAATCAATCTGAGAATACAGTTCGAGTTCCGTCGGAACGGCATATTTATTTTAATTGTTTGATAAATATGCCGTTCCGACGGAACTCGAACCGATTGACAAATGTTTTTCTACAAATATTTCGCTTCTACGAAGCTAAAATCAAATCTCTACTTTTATTCACATTGTTTTTATATTATTTTCCGCCGATTACTTTCGGTGTGTCATTTTTGAAAATATAAGCGAGCGTTTTATAGACGAGTTTCGCGCAGAGAAAGGCAGGGGCGTCGGAATTGTCGGTTTTTGAAAATTCGACCAAATCCATCCCGACGACGCGGCGTTTTTCGGCGAGTTTTCTAATCAGAGTCAAAACTTCATACCAACCCAAGCCTCCCGGTTCGGGCGTGCCGGTCGTTGGCACGAGCGACGGATCGAGTCCGTCAATATCAATCGTCAGATAAACATTCTCAGTTAAACCGTCAATGGCGTCATCAATCCAGTCGGTTCGTCCGACAATATCTTTTGCCCAATAAATTTTCGTCGGTAAATCGGCTAAACTTCTGGCTTCGTCCGCCGACAGTGAGCGGATACCGATTTGCACGGCGGGAATTTTTAAATCTTTGACGAGGCGCGCCATAATCGAAGCGTGCGAGTGCGGCGTGCCGTCATATTCATCACGAAGGTCGGCGTGGGCGTCAATTTGCAGAATCGAAAGGTTGTGAAATCGTTCGGCGTGGGCGCGAATGACGGGAGCGGAAACCGAATGCTCGCCGCCGAGCATACACAAAAATTTTTCTTCTTTTAATAATTCTTTCGTTCGCTCGTAAAGTCCGTTCATCATCGCTGCTGGCGATTCAAGCGCCGCAAATTCGTCAAGGGTGTGAATCCCGATTTTATACACTTCGGCATCGGTTTCCTCTTCGTAAAGCTCCATATTGCGCGAAGCATCAATAATCGCCTGCGCGCCCGCACCTGTGCCCGTGCCGAATGAAACAGTGCCCTCATATGAAACGGGAAACATCAACACCTGCGAGTTTTCAAAACTTGAAAACTCATTTTCTTCGATGCCGCCGAAATTCATCGGCAAGTTGGATGACTCTGACATAAGATTAAAGGTTCAAAGTTTAAGGTTCAAGAATTTAAGTTTGCTCAATCTGGCAATACCTGAACTTTGAACTTTGAAGCTAAAATTTTGAACACTATTAAGGAACATCAATTCCCAAATCTTTACCCGAAAAAGAAAAGCTCGGACGTTTTCTGCCTTTCATAAATTTAGCGGCGGTTTGCGACAGCGCCGTGATAATCATCGGCAGCGCGATTGACGGGTCGCTCGGCACATACGCCGTGGTTGCGGATTTTAACAACTTTCCGAATGTCTGCGTGTGGCTTCCGCCGAACGAAGGCGTTCTGATTTCGAGCGGCACCGAATCGGTCGTAATCGAGACGGCGTATTTGTGTCCGCGCGGCGTGGTGCGCGTAATATATGAGGAAATTTCCGCCATGTTGACCATATTTTGACTGCACACGCTGCCCAAAGTGATGATGCCGGAATTGCGCGTTTTCTGGGAAATCATCATCATTTCCATCGTGTCCTGCGTGATGTCGAAATTGAATTGAATTTTCTTTTCAAAGCGGGCGCGGGCGATGCCGACCGACAGCGGGCTTGATAGTACGTCGGGACAAAAAACCGGAATGCGCGATTTATACGCCGCCGTCAGAATGCCGTCTTCGTGGGCGATTTCCGCCAGTTCGCGTCCTAATAGATGAAGAAATTCGCGCACCGAATAAGAACGCGAAAGTTCCAATTGATTGATAACGCTGCCAACCCATTCGTCCGCTTCGTGGTATTCGTCTATATTAGCGAGCAAGTCGCCGACCCGCGCCACGTCCGATGATTCGAGTTCTTCGTCCAGCATCGAGGGATGGGCTTGGTAATGATTGCGCCCCAAAATTTCGTGAATGTCGTGAAACAATACCGTTCCCGACATAACAATCACGTCAACGAAACGGTTTTTGATGACATACGCCAAAAGCCGACGCATTCCTGACGGAATCAGATTGCCCGAACCGCACAGATAAATCGTCGAATTATCGTCGAGCATATCGAGCCAGATGCGATGCGCTTCCGCCAGTTGTTTCGCGCCGAATCCGGCGCCTTCCATTTTTTCCAAAAGCCCCGCCACCGAACGGTCACGGTCAACCGGAATCGGTCGGGTCGGGACGGTTAAAAATTTCGAAGCCTTTGATTTCTTTTGAGCTACCATACTTTCTCCAGATAAATAAATTAATTAAAAATTCCGCTTAAGTCAGCTTTTTCGCTTGTATAAAATTCTAAAAAATTGCAGTCGGCGCAGCGAAACGCCTGCACCTTAAAAGCATCTCTATTTGATGTTTTAATGCCGGACCAAAACGACGCTTCGGGTTGCCCTTCAACCCATATCTGTTGCCGTTTAGAATCATAATGTCCGTGGTCTAGGATAAATCCATTAACCATTACGCCATCACATTTTGAACATTTACTTTCCGTTTCCATAAAATTATTCCTCGCCGTTTGGCGACAGATATGTATAACCGTCGGATTGCGTTTCGTAATACTCGATTAGCTTATTGCCTTCTTTGGTGGT
>Ga0136637_1000422_pt1 | contig 10141 bp, 10 predicted proteins | sample AntDrymUQ8572106_2_FD_105497 | JGI IMG/M metagenome (GOLD analysis project Ga0136637, IMG submission 105497) | Polar desert sand microbial communities from Dry Valleys, Antarctica - metaG UQ857 (21.06) | ecosystem: Environmental > Terrestrial > Soil > Desert | place: Antarctica: Dry Valley... | reverse complement strand
TCTACAACTCACTTCTTTATCGTCCCTATAATAGTCATTCTATAATATCTAATATTACAAACCTTCCCCGAGGCATGAAAGTCCGGGGAGGCGGTGCAGTGTATTGATGGCTCATTTGCCCTCTATATTCCGCGTCTTTGCCGTCTGCGAGTGGGGCGTGTCGGACGATCACCCTTCTTGGAGCGTCCGGGGAGCACGGTCAGAAGGAGCAGGACGACCAGGCCCGCAGCTACGGCCGCGATCCCCGCGAAGAGGTAGGTCAGTCGTGGTCCGAATGAGTCCACGATCAGCCCACCCGCGAAGTATGCGAGGGCTTCTCCGGCGCTGTAGGTCAAGAACCTCACGGAGAAAACGCGCCCGAGAAAAGCGTCGGGCACCGTGTTTTGCAGGATCGTGTCCGTCGAAACGTTGTCTATGCCGGTGCAGACGCCTTCGATCACCAGCGCTCCCAGGGCGAGGGCGAAGACGGGAGCCAGCCCTGTCCCCATGAGGGCCAGACCACCGACGAAGATGCTCAAGAAATAGAAAGGCATCAGGCGGTACCTGTCGCCCAGCACGGCCATCAAGATGGAACCGAGGACCGTTCCACCACCCCAGAGACTCACGAGCAGGCCGTATCCCGCATTCCCCGCGCCGAAGGTTTCTTTTGCGAGGAATACCTCGGCAGGAATCGTCGTGTTGATCGCCAGGATGGTCAGGAAGGACCCGACTACAATCGCCAGGGGCACGCGCGCCCCCGCGAGATAGCCGAAACCGGCCCGCAACTCTCCCAGGAAGCCCTCGCCGTCCCCGCCACTTTGGGGCCGAGGGAGTGAAATTCTGGAGAGGAACACGGCGGAGATGAGGTAGGTCACGGCATCAAAGACGAAGGCCGCGTTCACCCCCACGGTCGCCACCAGCAGACCACCGATGGCCGGGCCCACCGTTATCGAGACGCTGAAAGTGCCGCTGATAATGGCGTTGGCGCGGGTCAGGTCGCCGCCGCCCACGACGCTCGGGAAGGCGGCCCGGACGGTCGGGTTGAAGAATGTGCGGGCTAGCCCCATCAGAAAGACCAGGACGTAGAGAACGACGATGTCCCGAGTGAAGATCACCGCTAGGATGAGGATCGCCCGGGCGAGGTCGCTCGCCACCAGAATAGCGCGGCGATCCAGACGGTCGGCAAGCACCCCGACCAGGGGGCTTGCGAGGGTGGGCAAGAGGCGAGCGACTAGTACGCCGCCTACAGCGGTGGCGCTGTCCGTGATCTGGACGATCAGAACGACCAGTGCCACGGTCGAGACGAAATCGCCCACGAACGATATCCCCTGGCCGACCCAGAGTTGCAAGAACCGCGTATTTCTCAAGAGAGAGCCACCCGTGGCGCTCATCTCGCCCCCAGACGTAGCGTAAACGCCTCCGAAACTCGGAACTAGAAGAGGCGTCCGGTTAGACTACCGGATCTCACCCGTCTCCGCTATCTTTTCTCTGCGGTATTCGGCGGAGGACGGCACGGCCCCGGGCATCTCACCGAAGGGGCGCGTCCATCTCCTCCAGGACAGCGTCGAAGCCTTCCCGAAAGGTCGGATAGCGAAACACATACCCGGAAGCCACGAGCCGGGCATTGCTGCAACGCTTGTTGGCACGGGTCCGCCCGGATGGTCTCCCCGGCTTTCGCGAAGATATATCGCCGAAACGGGAGACCAGCCATTCAGCGACCACGCGCCGGTCGGCGGGCTCATGGTCCACGCCGAGATAAAGCGGCTCGGGATCCGGCAAGAGCATCAGGTGCCGCAGAGCCCCGGCGAGGTCGTCGCGGTGAATACGGTTCGAGTACGATGGTGGCCCGTCGCCGGGTACTGTGTTCATGGCGCGTTCGATTGTCCCTGCGCGGCCTGGGCCGTAAATGCCACCGGCCCGCAGCACGGTGGCCGGGAATGGGCCGCTGAGTGCTATCCGTTCGCCTTCCAGCAAGCGCCGTCCGGCGTGTCGGTCGGGCTCAGCCGGGGAAGTCTCGTCCACCCATTCTCCTCGCCGCTGCGCGTAGACCCCGGTACTCGAAACCAGGATGATCCGTCTGAGCTTCTCCCGCCGGTCAGCAAGCACTCGAAGCAGGTTGCGGAGTCCTTCCACATAGGCGGCCCTGTAGGCCGAGTCCGTCGAGCCATCAGGGGAGGTGGCGTGGAAGACGAAGTCCAGGTTCGGGGGCAGCGCGTCCAGAGAATCCGGCGACGCGAGATCCGCCACGACGGGACGTATGGCGGGCGGCAAGGCGACAGGGTTCCGGCGCAGACCGAAGACCGCGTGGCCCTCAGACGCGAGACGCTCGCCGAGGGCGCAACCGGCGTATCCACAGCCCGCTATGAGGACGCGCATGAGGCGAGCTTACCACGCCCTTGCGTAGCTTCCGAGAGACGTTCGGTGAGTTTACCGACCCCGTGAAACGGGCACGTTCCCTCCGACGATTTCCCGCTTTCATCGAGTCAAAAGAGGTGGAGCTTATGGCACAGGCACCAGACATACAGAGGTTGAGGGACAGGCTCTCAGAGCATTCGGAGCCGATGCTCTCGGCGTACATGAGCGTGAACGCCCGCTACCCCGAGAACCAGGGAGAAGCGTACAAGGTGCGCCTGAAGAACGCGCTGGGAGACATGGACGTGCCCGACGAGCTCGCCGGACAGATCCGTGATTCGGTGGACGAGGAGACCCGTCCGGGCGCTCGCACCCTCGTGTTCTTCGCCACCGAAGACGGGTTCTTCGAGCGGTACGAGTTGCAGGTGGACCTGCCGGAGGCGTTCCGGTTTGGGGAGCCGTATCTCGCGCCGCTGGTTCTGGCGCTCGACGAGCATGAGCCATACGGCGTCGCGCTGTTCGACGCCGAGCGGTTCCGGTTCTTCGTCTCCAAGCCTATGGGGGCCGATTCGGAGGACGACGAAGGTTCCGGTAGCGGGTTCTTCCGGGAACTGGACGCTTCACCCGGCTCGCCGGGTCCCAGGAGCGGCATGGACCAGGAGCCACAGAGCCGCAGAACCGAGGCCAACGTACACAAGTGGTTCAACGACCTCGGCGATCTGACGCGGAAGCTGGCGTTCCAGAATGGCGTGCGCCATCTCATCCTAGCCGGCCCCAAAGAGAGGACTGCGGAGTTCCGCAAGAGGCTGCCGCAGGAAATGGCGGAGAGGGTCGTCGTGGAGGAGAACATTCCCTCCGAGGCACCGGAGAAGGGCTTCTTCGACCGGTTGGAGGCCGCCTACGAGCGGGCCGAGAAGGAGCGGCAGATGGCTCTTATCTCCGGGGCCCGTGAACGGGGCGTTCGCGGCGTCAAGGACACCGTCGAGGCTCTACAGGAAGGCCGGGTCCATCATCTCGTGGCCCTGTGGGACCTTGAGGGCGAGGTGCGCTGGTCCGATGCCGAAAGCCTCGCTATCATGGACATAACCCAGGAAGAGTCGCCCTATAGTGGGGAGCCGACGAGGGTGCGCCCTCTCATGGACGCGCTGCTTGACCTCGCGGCGGAGCGGGGTGCCCGCGTGGAGCTCGTGCGCGCCGAAGATGAAGTCGCCGATACCCCGGATGAGGATGCGCGGCAGGAGCGCGAACCGCACGATCCCGCCGGCATACTGCGCGAGGAGTTCGACGGCCTCGCCGGTTTGCTGCGTTATTAGCCATCAGCTTGTCAGCACTTCAGCTTGTCAACTTGTCAGCAAAAGCTGGAGGCTGAAAGCGCGGGTTGTGGAAGATCGGTGTTTCCACGACCTGTCGTTTTGATCCGGTTTGGGTAACGCGCCACCCGGTGAGTCGTGTCCTTGTTCGGGAGGAGCGGCGAAGCAGAAACCTGGGCAAAGCCGCCACTCCTCGAGAAACTCTCCGAGTTGGCCGGCGACAGTCCATTCATCGAGAAGCGAACAATCACGGCCACCATCAAGGGCAGCCCGTCTTTGTTCGATATCTGGGGAGTCGTCGGCAGACTCGCCAGCGCCTGCCGAGCGATGGCGCTAGCCGATCCGGATGCGTGCTCCGTGGGCCAGGTCCAGGTCCAAAGATCTCTTGCCTCCCTCGCCGGACGCAAGTTCCATCGCAAGCGGACCGGAACCGATGGCATCGAGACGCCGCTGCGAGTCTTCATCTTCGGGTCCGGCGAAGGAGACAGCGCGAGATCCGAGGCGCATCGTTTCGCCGCCTTCTTTCGGCGCCGGGCCTCCCGCCAGAGTGGCGTAGGAGCGCGCGGCGTTTTCCGGGTCGGGGGCGGCGTTTTCCGGGTCGGGGGCGGCGATTTCCAGGGCGGAGATGCCGGTTGCTCCGTTCGGGTGGATAGCGGCTCGTCCGGCTGGTACTCGCCGGGGTCTGGGGGTGAGGTCTTCGATCAGGAACGGCAGAGCCCGTCCTTCCTGCGCTACGCTGGCGCTGCGCCACCGAATTTCCTGTCCGTCCGGCAACCGCCGACCACCGTCAGCCGGGCCGCTTACCTCGAAACCGGCCTCCCGCAGCCTCCTCGCATCCGACACAAGATCGTCAGATGCCAGGCAATGGTCCACGAGGCCGCCGGTTGCGACAAACCGCCGCCAGCCCCACACGTTATCCCGTGAGTCGTCGGGGTTCACGAAGGCGACGAGTTCCAAGTACGAGCCGTCCTGGAAGGGAACGAGGGCGTTGCGGGTAAGTCCGTCGGCGTGTTCTCCACCGGGCGTGACCGCGAAGCCGAGCCGCTCGTAGTCGCGCGCGGCACAGTCCAGGTCACGGACCAGTATTACCAGATGATCCAGGCCCGTGATCATTGTCCACTTACCAAGAGTACCGGTGGAACACTTCGGGTCACGGGGTCTTCAAAGGATTCGGGACTTCGCGGCTTTCGTCCGCGGAATCGTTGGGCTCAGGATTCCGAGCTTCCCAGTGCTCCATCGTGCGGCGGGGCAGGTAGATAATTTTAAGCCACAGAACCAGCACCACGCAGAAAACCGCGAGCATGATCCCGAACTGCCACAACTCTGACGTCAAGCGTGTCCCTTTCTAATATCCGGCAACCGTTTCGCCCCGTGTTTCGTGCTCTCGCTCGCGGCGCTCACGGCGACTCTGGATCGTGCTCCCAACCACGAGGCCGCCGGAGATCAAGACGAGGTTCTTGATGACGAACTCGCCCTCGGTCGTCAACAGAAGCAGATTATAGCCCTGAAAGGCTACCTCCGGCTTGACCAGAAGCACCAGGAACGTGCCCGCCATCTGCATCAGGAAGAACAGCAGCGTCACCCGCAATAAGCGTCCGGATAGCAATCCGATGCCCACCAGGATCTCCCACATCCCAAGAAACGGCACGAAGAGCGCCGACGGAACCCAGTACACGGTGCCAGCCACCAGTTCCGCCACCGGGCTTACATCGAAGACCTTCAGCGCCCCGAACCAGATGAACGTCAGGCCGAGCGAGACCCTCAAAAAGAGTATGCCGTACCGCGATAGAAGCCGTATCACCCGCTCATCCATTCTATCTAAGAATGTGGAAACCGTGCCCACGGAACCTTTCATCGCCGCCTCCAATGCGTTACTTGTTGTTACGAACGAATACTATCTCGGCACATGCTGGCGGGACGTGAACCCCTTAACCACCCGTGTCGCAGAGAGACCGGACCCGGCTATTTGCCGAAGTATCCGGTTGATGTCACTCGATGCGCTGGAGGAAGTCTTCGATGGCCTGGGCGGCTTTTTGGCCGTGGTCGCCGAAGAGCATGGAGTAGTGATTGGCGCCTTCGAGGCGGGTGTCGGAGCGGATATCGAGAGCGTCGGTCATTGTGGCGAGGGCATCGGCGGAGATCAGGGGTTCGCTGCCGGGGAAGAAGCCTTCCGAGGCGCGGACGAGGGAGACGGGGCAGCGGACGGCGCTCATTTCTTCGGCGGTTGGGGCGCGGGAGGAGACCCACGGGGAGTCCTCGTTGGCGGCCCGCGATGAAGCCTTCGGCTGATAACCATTCTCGACCTTGCCGAGGTCGTAGTGGTAGTAGTCGGCGAGGTCTGGCGGCAGGTCGTCCATCGTCAGGTTCTGTCCGGGGAACCAGAAGTTCAGGTAATCTTCCGGGCTCTGGAAGACCATGTCCAGGCGCGAGAAGGCGCGGGCGAGCCCTTCTCGCATCTCCTGCGCCTCCTGTTTCTGTTCTTCGGTGAGGTCTTCTGGCGAAATTTCGATGCGCGGCCATCCGCCGTCGAGGAGGACGAGCGCCCATACTCTATCCGGATGACGGAGCGCCGTTTGCAGCGCCACGAAGGCACCCATCGAGTGTCCGGCGAGGATGGCGCGCTCCATGCCGAGATAGTCGAGGACCCGTACTACGTCCGATGCATGAGCGTCGAGGCCGTATCCAGTTTCGGGCTTATCTGAGTCGCCCCGACCGCGCAGATCCACCGCCGCGAGGGAATGTGAAGGCGAGAGGTGGCGTGCCGGCGTGTTGAACGCCCGATGCTGGGCGGTGATGCCGTGCAGGCAGACCAGCGGGTTGGGGCCTTGGCCGGCGCGGCCCATCGCCAGTTCCACATCTCCGGGCACGCGATCCATCGTCCAGAAACTCTTCTCCATGACTAGGGATTATACTGCGCCCATCATGGAGTATTTCGAGAACGTGCTGGAGGTCGTTGGAGAGACGCCCCTGATCCACCTCGGACGCATCGAACGTGACGAGGGCCTCGCGGCGACACTACTGGCGAAGGTCGAATATCTCAACCCCGGCGGCTCGGTGAAGGACCGGCCCGCCGTGAAGATGCTGAAAGTCGCGGAGGAGCAAGGTCTCCTGAAGCCGGGCGGGACGGTGGTCGAGCCGACGAGCGGGAACACGGGAGCGGGGCTTGCTCTGGCGGCGGCGGTCAAGGGCTACCGGTGCATCTGCGTGATGCCGGAGAAGGCGAGCAAGGAGAAGCAGAATCTCCTGAAGGCGATGGGCGCTGAGGTCGTCGTCACCCCGAGCGCACCGCCGGATGACCCGAAGAGCTACTACAAGGTCGCCGAGCGGCTGGCGAACGAGATACCGGGCGGCTTCAAGCCAGGCCAGTACGAGAACCCGGCCAACCCACTGGCCCACTACGAGACGACGGGGCCGGAACTCTGGCGTCAGACCACCGGGCGCATCACGCACTTCGTAGCCGGCATGGGTACCTGCGGCACCATCACCGGCACGGGACGTTATCTGAAGGAACAGAGCGCGGATGTGAAGGTCGTCGGAGTTGATCCGGAAGGCTCCATTTTCTCCGACCCGGAGAACATCCACCAGTATGCCGTCGAAGGCGTCGGCGAAGACTTCTATCCAGGCAACCACGACGGTTCCGTGGTGGACGCAGTGATCCAGGTGGACGACCGCGAGTCGTTCTTGATGACCCGCCGCCTGATGTCCGAAGAGGGTCTCTTCACCGGAGGCTCGTGCGGTATGGCCGCCGTCGGGGCGGTACGGGCAGCGAAGGGTCTGCCAAAAGATGCCGTGGTGGTCGTGCTCCTCCCTGACACGGGCCGCAGCTACGTCTCGAAGGTCTTCGACGACGAATGGGTGCTCGCCAACTCCGCCGCCACGCAGGATGACTTGAAGCGTCCGTACCGAATTTTTGGGGAGGGAGCATGAAGTTTGCGACGAGGGCCATCCATGTTGGGCAGGACGCTGACACGGCGACCGGCGCGACGATAGTTCCGATCTACCAGACCTCCACATACACTCAGCAAGCACCGGGCGAACACAAAGGCTACGAGTACAGCCGCACCGGGAACCCGACTCGCGCCGCGCTCGAAGAGTGCATGGCGGCCCTCGAAGGCGCGGATCACGGTCTCGCCTTCGCCTCCGGGCTAGCCGCCACGACCGCCGTGATGAGCCTTCTTTCCCCCGGCGACCACGTCGTAGCCGGTGACGACCTCTACGGCGGCACCTACCGTCTCTTCGACAAGGTGCTCCGGGAGGGCAACAGGATCGACTTCGACTACGTTGACTCCACCGACACGGCATCGGTCGAGGAGGCATTGCGGCCCGAGACGAAGATGCTCTGGATCGAGACGCCCACCAACCCGATGCTCACGCTCTCGGACATAAGGAAGCTCTCGGAGATGGCCCACGAGCGCGGGGCGGTCGTCGCGGTGGACAATACCTTCGCCTCGCCGTATTTCCAGAGGCCGCTGGAACTCGGGGCGGACATCGTGGTGCATTCCACGACCAAGTATATGGGCGGCCACTCCGATGTGATCGGGGGCGCGGTCATGACCTCGGACGAGGGTTTCCGCGAGAGGATCTCCTTCTACCAGAACGCCGCCGGCGGTGTGCCTGGGCCGTTCGACTCCTGGATCGTGCTGCGCGGCCTCAAGACCCTCGCCGTCCGCATGCGCCAGCACGAGGAAAACGCCCTCGCCATCGCCGGGTTCCTGGAGGATCATCCACAGGTCGCCACGGTCAACTACCCCGGCCTCCTGAGTCATCCGCAACACGAGCTAGCGAAGCGGCAGATGAGCGGGTTCTCCGGGATGGTCTCCTTCACCCTCAAGGGCGGCGCGGAGGCTGCCTACGCAGCAGTCCAGAAAACGAAATTGTTCTCTTTCGCGGAGAGCCTCGGTGGGGTCGAGTCCCTTATAACGCACCCGGCCACGATGACCCATGCGGCCATTCCGAAGGAGCAGCGCGAGGCGCGGGGCGTGACTGACGGCCTGCTCCGGCTCTCGGTCGGCATCGAGGACGCTCAGGACTTGATCCTAGACCTCGATCAGGCAATAAGCGCCGGGTAGGCGAGACGGTCAGCCGGCGAGGATCTCCGGGTTACGTTTGCGGTATTCGTCGCGCCAGGAGATCAGATCTTCCAGTGGGCTCAGATCGTAGTCAGGGCCGCCGACGCCGACGATGAGGTGCGTTATGCCGTTCTCCACGTAGCTGTCGGCGTTCGGGATCTGATCGGGACGGACACTGATGGACCGTTCTATTTCCTTTGGGTCCCGACCGACTTTCTCGCACCATCCGTCCAGTATCTTGCTCTTGCGGCCCGCTGCTTCGGGGTCACCGAAGCCGTTCCAGATATGGGCGTGTTGGGCGACGATACGCAGGGTAACCTTCTCGCCGCCGCCCCCGATCAGGACCGGTGTCTCACGGGTCGGCGGCGGATTGAGCTTCGATAGACGCTCTTCGATGACCGGCATCGCGGCGTCGAGGTCGCGTAGCCGATCCGGAGCCGTCTTGAAATCGTAGCCATACTCGTCATAGTCCCTCTGAAACCAGCCGCTCCCGATCCCGAGTATGTGCCGTCCACCGGAGATGTGGTCAACGGTTCGGGCCATGTCAGCAAGCAAATTCGCATTCCGGTACGAATTGCACGTCACAAGCGCCCCGAACTCCACCCTCTCGGTGACCTCAGCCATCGCCGCCAGGAGCGTCCAGCACTCGAAATGTTTGCCGTCCGGGTCTCCGTATAGTGGATAGAAATGGTCCCAGTTGAAGAGCGTGTCCGCCCCCATATCCTCCACCCTCAGCCACGTATCGCGCATCTGCCCGTAGCTCGCCTGCTGCGGATGTATCTGCGCCCCTACCCGTATCGCCATCCCCGCCTCCTCGTGAAAGTACCAACCTCCGTGATTTTATAGGGGATCAAAACCCGCGTCGCGGGCCGCATCCTTCGAACAGGAAATCCCAGATCGTCTCGAATGGCCGGTCATCTCCCGTTCTACAACAGCGCCCAGACGGCGGTCGCGACGCCCAGAGCGCCCGTGAAGATTACGAGGCCGAGGCTGATGCCCCGAAAAGCCTTCTCGGAGACCCGCTTCAGCGCGGCCGTGCCGACGACCTTCCCCACGAGGGCCGCGGGGACGAGAGCGGCCCCGAGCGGTACGTGCTCCGCCTCGACTATGCCGCGAAAGGCGAGCACGGCTATGGCAAACACGGCCATCAACAGGAAATATAGGGCACTCGTGCCGCGGAAGTCGTGCTTCGGGAGGTCGCGGGCGGTGAGGAGCAACACTATCGGGGGACCGGCGAGCCCCGTCGAGGTCGAAAGCGCGCCGCTAGCCGAGCCCGCCACCATCGGTCCCCACCACGAACCCGCTCCAGGAAGGCGGAAATCTTTGAGCAGTATCACCGCCGAAAAGACCACCACGGCCCCGACCGCCAGCCGGATGTAGACCGGGTTCACGACGCGCAGGACTTCCGTGCCGGCCACGAGCCCCACGAAC
>Ga0136637_1000421_pt1 | contig 10141 bp, 8 predicted proteins | sample AntDrymUQ8572106_2_FD_105497 | JGI IMG/M metagenome (GOLD analysis project Ga0136637, IMG submission 105497) | Polar desert sand microbial communities from Dry Valleys, Antarctica - metaG UQ857 (21.06) | ecosystem: Environmental > Terrestrial > Soil > Desert | place: Antarctica: Dry Valley... | reverse complement strand
CGATCTCGCTCAGCATCGTCTCGAGGCTCACCTTGCCCGGAGCCTCCTTCACCCGAGCAAGGACCGGACGCTCGCGCTGGTCGGCGTCCGGCTCGGCCTCGGTCGAGTCGGCATCGTCGTCGACGGCGACAAGCGCCGCGATCCGAAGCTTCGTGTCATCGCTGAGCCGCCCCGAGACGCGTGCGGTCAGGGCGTCCTCGCCCGTTCGTAGCGCTGAGCGGACGACCCGATCGATCCGCCCAGCACTCGGCGGCTCGATCTGCTGGCGACGACAGCGCGCGAGCAGCTCGTCGCAGACGAGCTCGGGGCGGCGCTCGATCCGCGTCACATGCTCGACCAGCCACGCCGTCAACTGCTCGGCATCGGCAACGGTGCACTCGCGAAATCCGAGGTGCTCGCGGATCTGCGCGCGATGATGCTCGATCGAGCGCCCCGCCCACTCGTACGAACCGAACTCGCCCGCCGTGACCTGCACCTGCCGGGCGACGAACTCCACGACAGCGTCCGGCAGATCCGAGTCAGCCGCCGGGAAGCGGCCGTGACGCGTGTAGAACTTCAGCAGCAGCGCGAAACCGAGCCTCGTCGCGCCGCGCTTGCCCGCAACCAGCGTCCGTTCATCGTCGAGCACCGTCCAATGCTCGACGAGGTCATCCAGATCGATCGCCGCCGACGCCACGGCCCAATCATTGACCGCGCCTCGTCGTCGCCGCAAGCGCATGCGCGCCGCGATCCCGCACGTTGGGGGGCGATCAGCCGTTGGCGGCTGGTGACAGCATTCTTACCGGCACCCCTACAAGCGCAGTCATCGCCAGCGCGCTCCCCATCTTGCGCCGCAACGACCCACGGATCCCGGTGGTCAACGCCGTCCTCGCCACCGGTCACGTGGACACGACGCGGGTGGAGCTCGCAGACGTCGCGGGCGTCTCGCTGCGCAGCGTCACGAACGTCGTCCGCGACCTCGGATCGATCGCCGTGCTGAGGCCCGACCCGTTGCGCCTCGGCGTCGGCTGCGGGCTCGTGCTCAGCATGGCGCTCGGCAGCGAGAGCGCGCGCGGGGGGCTGCTGGACGCCAACGGCGTGCTGCGCCACGCGATGAAGCTCCCGGCCCTGCCGGGCCAGCTCGCGCTGACGCCGGAGCGGCTGCTCGGCAGGCTGCGCGAGCTCGCCGACGCGATTCTCGCCGCGGGCCTCGAGGATCGAGAGCTCTGGCTCGGCGAGCCGGCGCTCCGTCTGCTAGGCGTGAACGTCGCGTGGCCCGCCCCGATCGACCGCGCGGGGCACCCGCGCGGGCGGGTGCTGTCGGACGCCGCCTGGCACACGCCGCCCAGCCAGGCGGGCGAGCGCCGCAGCCTCGCCGAGCAAGTCGCGCTCGCGCTCGGACCGCCGTTCTCGGACCACCTCGATCGTGCGAGCGCCATCAACGACGCGAACGCCGACGCGCTTTGCGTGGCGTTCGATCACGCCCGCGCGCGGGCGCTCGAACACGACGAGCGCAACGCACCGCGGGTCGTGCTCACGGTCCGCATCGGCGGCGGGCTCGGCGCCGCGATCGTCGAGCTGCCGACGCACACGCGCAACGTGCTGTCATTCATAGCCGCTCGCCTGATGGTCGGAACGAACGGCTATGCGGGCGAGCTCGGACACCTGCCTGTCTCGAAGGCCACCGTTCGGGAAGTCACCGCCAAGCGCCCCGAGGGGCTCGCCCGGATCGACCACCGGCACTGGGCGTGCTCGTGCGGAGAGCACGGGCACCTCGAGGCGCTGGCGAGCGGCACCGCGTTCGCACGGCGCATGCAGAACAGCGGCCACGAGGTGATGACCGACGCGGCGCGCGCCATCAAGAACACGCGGGCGCTGATCGCCGACCGCGGCAACGTGCACGCGCAGCGCGCCCTGCTGGATTGCGGGCGCCTGATCGGCCGCGCGCTCGCCAATCCGATCCTCATGCACGATCCGCATTCGGTCGTCCTGACCGGCTACTTCGCAGACGAGCAGGTCGTCCACGGCATCGAGCGCGAGCGCCACATCTGGGGGAACACGATCGGCGACACCGTGACGATCGAGCATCTCGGACCGGCCAAGTACGCGTACAACGCGGTCCGCGGCGCGGGGCTTGCTGTCGTCAGGCGGCGTGTACTGCGAAGGCTGCCGCACCTGCTGCACGCCGAGACCGTGGCGCGACTGACGTTCCGCTTCGGCCCCGAGCATCTGCACGCGATGAGCTGAAGCAGGGGGGCCAGGATGCAGGTCATGCGGTTTTCTCGCGGCCAATTGCGTCGCTCGTCCGGGATCGGGCTCGCAGCCGATCGAGGAAATGGCGATACTGCCGGCTTGCCCGGCTCCGAGCGTCCGCGATATCGGATACCTCTCTCGGCGCCGAACATCTCGCCCGGCGACCGCGCGGCGATGAGTCGGGCGCTGACTGGGACCGTGATCGCTTACGGACCGGTCGTAGAGGAGTTCGAGTGCGCGATCGTCGAACGGTTCGGCGTCGACGTGCACGCGGTCGCCGTCAGCAGCGGTACCGCGGCGCTGCATCTCGCGCTGCTCGTGACAGGCGTGCGCTCGGGCGACGACGTGCTCATGCCGTCGTTGACATTCGTGGCGCCCGCCAACGCAATCCGCTACGTCGGCGCCCGTCCGGTGTTCCTCGACTCGGAGCCGAACTTCCGCCAGCTCGATGTCGAGCGCGCCGAGGCGTACGTGCTGCGCCGCTACAAGCGCGTGGGCCGGCGCTGGCTGCATCGCCGCACCGGTCGCCGGCTGCGCGCCGTCATCGCCGTCGACCTGTTGGGCCATCCCTGCGATCTCGACGCGATCCTCGCGCTGGCCGCGCGGCTCGGGATTGTGATGATCAACGACGCCGCCGAGGCGTTCGGAGCGAGGTTGCGAGACCGGCATGTCGGGGCTATCGCGCCGCTGTCGGTGCTGAGCTTCAACGCCAACAAGATCATGACGAGCGGCGGTGGTGGAATGCTCGTCTGCCACGACCCCGAGCACGCGAAGCGAGCGCGCCTACTCGCGTCGCACGCCAAGCGCCATGGCTCGGCGCTGTATTTGCACGACGAGGTCGGGTTCAACTACGGCATGGCCACGGCGCAGGCGGCGCTCGGCCGTAGCCAGCTACGGCGCTTCGATGACTTCCTCGAGCGCAAGCGCGGCATGGCCGAGCGCTATGGGCAGGCGCTGTCGGGGATCGAGTCTGTCGGCCTGCCCAAGCAGGCGGAATGGGCCCGGGCTACCTACTGGCTCTATGCGATCCACGTGCCCGCCGAGCACCGCTCTGCGATCATCGACGCGCTCGAGGCGGAGGAGATCGAGGCGCGCGCGATCTTCGTGCCGATGCATCAGGTCGTTGCGCACCGCAGGTCGTCGGCGGACCGCTGCCCGGTCGCCGAGGACCTCAGCCTGACCGGGCTGTGCCTACCGTGCTCCACATCGATCACCGGCCCCCAGATCGACGAGGTGGCAGGCACGCTGAAGGCGGCGCTGGAGCGCGCCGAGGTGTAGCTTCGCCGGCGCGAGCGGCCGTCAGGCGATGAGCAGCGTCGGCTTCGTTTCGTCGAGGTGCGGTTGCGAGCCAGTGCGCAGCGCGCGGTGGATGGCGTCGCGGTCGGGCGAGTCGATGCGGAAGGCCCTCAGCAGCCGCTTGAAGCGCCCGAGTAGCCGGACTTCAAGCCGGTCGTCTTGGCAGACCTCGAGCACGTCGGCGTACAAGGCGCTTCCGCGGCGCTCCTCGTCGCCCCACATCGTCAGCTCCGCGTCCGTGTCCGTCGTCGCGGGGTCGTAGACGATCTCGACATCGTCGGCGAGGCCGTTCATCCGGATGATCCGCTGTGCGAGCTCCGCGATGTCGATGTCGTCGCCGACCGTGAGTGCGAAGATCCCACCGTCGTGACCGCGGTCGACGAGGCGCAGGAGCGCCTGCGCCGCCTCCCAGCGTTGGACGCAGCTGCACTGCGCCACGGGGTTGACGTACAGCGGGCCACCGCTGCGCAGCTGGTCCTCGAAGCGCTCGACGACGGTCCCGGCGCCGGCCCAGATTTTCGGGATCCGCAGGACGGACACGCGGAAGCCGCGCCGGCCTGTGCGCTTCAAGCTCAGGACGGCGGACTCGCCGAGCGCTTGGCCCATGTCGAACGCGTTGCTGCGCTGCGCGGCGTGCTCCGACGAGGCCAGCACGAAGTCCGCGGCGCCGTGCTCGCGGGCCGCGGTGGCGACCCTGTAGGCCGTCAGCACATTCGCGCGGGCAATGTGCATCGGCCGGATCGCGCCGGGGCACTCGTGCATCAGCCCCCCACAGTGAAAGACGATATCCGGCCGGAAGTCGTCGAAAATCTCGTCGAGCTCGACTGTCGCGGCGCAGTCGGCGATCCGCACGCCGCAGTCGACGAACTCGCGCCGCTCGCGAATCTCGTTGAAGATCCGCATCGAGTCGGCGGCCGGCTCGTCAACGAGCAGCAGGTGGCTCGGCCCGCCGTGCGCCACGCGCCTGGCGACCTCGGCGCCGAGAGTTGTGCTCGCACCGGTGATGAGTACGCCGCGCCCGCGCACGAGGCCGCTCGCCTCGCGGTCGACGATCCACGGTCGCTCGCCGTAGGTCTCGTGGACGCGTAACTCCCGCAGCTGCGGCAGCAACGGGTGCGAGTGGCGCAGCTCGAACATCGACGGCAGCGCGACGAGCCGCACGCCGCAGTCGCGCGCAGCCCGCCAGGCGCGGTCGCGAACGCTGCCCGAAGCCGTGGGGATCGCGAAGATGATCTGGTCGATGCGCTCACCCGCCGCGGTGTAGCGGGCGACGATCCGCGGCAGCTCGGCGATCGTGCCGGCCACGGGCACATCGTCGACGTTACCCTGCTGCGCGTCGTCATCGACGAACGCCGTGACCTTCCAGCCGCGGTCGAGGCTGAGCTCGGGTAGCAGGTAGTGTCCGCCGGTGCCCGCGCCGATGATGATTGCGCGTCGCAGCGCGACGGCCGCCGCGACGGCGAACGTCTGGATGGGTGCGGCCGATCCGGGCTGAGCGGACGCGGCCGTGTGCTGCGCGGGCGCCGGCGGCGCGCTCGGACGGTCAGGCCGGCCGATGCGCTCGGCCGCCTCCTGAAGCTGCGCGCGCTGCCACTCCCCGCTCCGGCGCCGGCCGATGCGCTCGAACGTCCTGTCGTCACCGCATTCCGCTGCCCGCTCCCACGCCTTGCGCGCCTCGGCCTTCGGGCCTCGCATCCATAGGAGGTCACCGAGCGCGACAAGCGCGGCCGGCGACGCGAGCGGATCGTCGAAGTCGGCGGCGGTCCGGTACATCTCCTCGATCTCGGCGCCGAAGCCGTTGAGCTTGTCGCGCAGCAGGTTGCCGAGTTCGAGCGCCGCGTGCGCCGCGACCCAGCCCGACCCAAGCGCGAGCGCGCGCCGCAGTACCGCCGCGCCGCCCGCCGGGTTGTGCGCACTCAGCGACTCGCCGAGCCGCAGCGTCACGCGTGCCGCAAGCTCGCGCGTTTCGGGATTGGGCGGCACATCGAGGCGCTTAGCGGACCTCCCGCGGGGAAGCAGCGTCAGCTCGAGCGGCTGGAGGATCTCGATCGCGATGCTGGGGCAGTTCATGAGAGCGAACGCGGCGCCGATCTCCATCCGCAGCGCCAGCAGGTCGAGATCATCGGCGCGCGCGGCGCGCGCGGACGTGATGTCGCGCGCCCGCTCGAGCAGCTCGCGCGCCTGAGTCTTCGGGGTGTCGTCGCGCGTGTACTCGTAGCGGGCGAGGCGCAGCAGGGCATGCCCCGCCGTCAACGGCTCTCCTTCGGCGGCGTCCTGCAGCAGGCGCGTGGCCACGTCCGGAGCGATGCGCAGGTACGAGGCGCCAAGCTGCAGCGCCGCCTCGCGTCGCAGCCGGCCGTCGCGGCTGAAGAGCTGCCTTCGTAGCCCCAGGTCGTGGGGGTCCTCGGTGCTCGGCAGCGCGTCGGCGAACGTCGACAGGCGCGCCAAGCGCCGATCCAGCGCGCCGGCCGGTGCCGACCGGAGGCCGTGCCGGATGGATGTCGTGGGCTCGGCGGTCTTGGCGGTCATCATCCCTCTTCTTTGTTCGTGTCGAGTTCCGTCTCTGGGCCCTGCTCTGCTGCGGCCGGGGGCGAATGCCTCTCCTTCGCGAGCCACACCGGCAGGTGGCATGCGAGCAGAATCATCCGGGTGAACACGTAGTACTGCGCCTCGTGGCCGTCGGCGATGACGCCGAACCACTCGAGCGGAAAGTCGTACAACGGGCGGCCCGGCCGCTCGAGGAACGCGATGTCGCGCTTCATGCGGTCATACCGCGGGCGCCGCGCGCCGGGTCCGCACGAGAGGTAGCAGTGCGTGCTGCCCCGCGGCATGGCCGCGAGAAACTCACGGCCGTCGGCGAGCCGAAAGACTGCAGGCATGTCCGGATGGTGATGTGCGGCGGACGCGACGGCGTCGCCGATGCTGATGATGCCGTTGTTGCTCGGTGCCACCCAGCTCACGCGGAGCGACGGATCCGGGATGAACGCCGGCGAGACGCGCCCTGTCCAGTGCACCTTGTGCGCGAGTTGGCTGCTGCGCAGCAGGACGCGCATGTCGGCGTCGCTGCGCGAAACAAAGGAGACGTCGGGTCCGGCGTAGTGCAGGAGCTTGACGATCACGCCGTCGAGCGTGCGCTGGGAGTCGCCGGCGAGGTCGGCGATCTCGCATGGGAGCAGCCCTGGCGCGCCGAGATCGACGGCGCACTTCAGCGTCCGCTTGGCGCCCGCGCGGCCGATGGCGAGCTCGACGAAGCGCGCGTCCCCGCCGAGCCAGCGCGGCAACAGTTTCTTGTCCATCGCCTCCGCGTCCTCGACAGAGATCGTCGGCTTGCGCCGCTCGCGCGCTTCGGCGCCGTGGCCCGCGCGGTCGCGCGACGCGAGCGACTGCCCGTTGAACGCCGAGTACGGGGCCGAGCTGGCGCCGAACCCGCCGCAGGCGAGGATGCGCTTGATGTTTGTGAGCGACGCGGGGAACGACTCGTCGGTGAACGCGAGCGCGATCGCGGTCGACGTTCGCTGCACGAGCAGCTGTTTGCGCGGGCCGATCTGCAGCTCGCGGCACACGAGGTCGATCAGCGCCTGATCCGAGGACGCGCGGACCTCCGGGAGGATCATGTGCATGGGCTCCCTCGCCATCGGCCGAACATAGCCGGCGGCGGGCGTCTCGCGACGAAAACCGAACGAACGTGCGCAGCGCCCCCCGACGCTCACCTCGCCGTTGGGACGCGAATCACGTCGCGTGCGATGCGATCCGCGTCGCGGACGCGATCCGCCGCGATACTCGCGAGGACCCGCGCCAGCGGCCCCGCAACGTCTCTCGCCGCGCGCGCGTTCGGATGCGCGTCAATGGGGATCAGGCGGCGATAGCCTGGGCTGAGCATGCCGGCATGCGGCCCCCGCACCGCGGCGAGGCGCGAGAAGAGGTCAAACACCGAAACGTTGCCGACCGCACCGCCGCCGCCGGCCGCCAACCAGCGCGACAGCCGCGCGGCGCGGCGCGCCTGGGCGAGGTCCGTGCGCGACGGCACGAGGGGCGGCGTCGTGATGAGCAAGAAGCGGGTCGGCGAGAGCTCGCGCCACGCCGCGATGAGGCTGCGGTAGCGGCCGACGATCTCGTCGAGCTGGGCGTTGGAGCGGATCGCCGAGTTCACAAACGACGACTTCACCGCGATGACGTCGAACTCCAACAGCTGGCGCCGCGCTCGCCGGGCCGCGTCGTCGTCGCTCGTGAAGATCCGCAGCAGCCCGCCGGGATCGGTGTCGTCGTCGGGCACCGGCAGCCGACGGCCGACGGAGGCGCCGTCGGGGCCGGTGAGCCCACGCCGGTTGAAGTCGTGGCTCCACAGCTCGGCGCGGACCTCCTCCGGCAGAATCGCGCGCAGACGCCCGCGAATGTCGCCGTCGACGAGCAGCTGGCGCCCGACGGTCTGGTGGACGAGCACGATGCGCACGACGCTCTCGGTCATGCCACCTCCATCCACGGCTCCTCGGCGGCCGCCAGCGCGCGGCCGACCCGCTGGTCGTGTGCGATGAGCCTCAGGGCCGCGACGCGACGCGCATCCGACAGCGTCAGGGTTGTGAGCCGGCCCCCCGCCGGCAGCGTGCCGGCGTCGAGGAACTCGGCCGTGTCGTACGCGATGCGGTCGAGCGAGGTTGCCTCGGTCAGCGGGCTGTTCGGCGCCGGTGCGCGGTTGCTCAGCGCGCGCTCGCGCATGTCGTCCTCTATCGTGCGGGTCGTCGCGGCCATGCGAACGTCCTCCTGATCTGGGTTGGAGCGACTAGCCTCCCCCAGGCCTGCTACGCGCGACCGCGTTACCGCACCAGCCGGGGGCGCAAACCGCGCGGGATCCGTGAATCCCGCGCCTCTCAGCCTGAACTCACCCAGGATCGGTTGGTTGCTCCATGCTCGAGGTCGAGGCGAGTGCTCGAGGACGAGACGGGCCGACCATCGAGGCCGCCGGCGAGCTCGCTCGGGTGATCCGCTCGATTTGCGAGGCCGCACTTTTCGGGTCAGCGGTCCATGCCGATGTCGTGCTCGAGGTCTTCGGCGACGTCGCGGCCCATGCGCCGCTGCGTCTGCTCGGCGACGCGTTGCGCCTGGCGCCACGCGCTGCGCTCAGCGCCCGTGTCGGGCTCCGGGCCCAGGCCCGGTGTCTCGTCGGCGACGTGATGCTCGACGCGGTAGCGCGCGACCTCGCGTACACCGCGGTCGTACTGCTCGGCGCGGCGGTACTGCTCGGGACGCACGCCGAACATCTCCCGCGCCCACCCGGGCGGCTGCGCGACCTCGCGCTCGGCGATCTCGTCGCGCACGCCGCGCGTTTCGCGCCCGAGCTCGGCGACACGGCGATCCAGGCCGTCACGCTCACCACGGATCTGCGACGCCGGCCCGAGCTCGCGTTGCAGGCGGTCGGCCTGCGTGTCGAGCGCTGAGAGCTGCTGATCGGCAGCCTCAACGCCAGCGGCGATCCGCACGCGCTCGGCGGCGTGCGGATCCTGTGAGCGTCCGAACGCACGGCGCTCGGGCCCGGGCACCTGGCCCAGGCGCACGGCCGCGTCGTTGCGCTGCGCGAGGACCTGCTCGCGCTCGGCGACGATCGTGTCGAGCTGGCGCAGCTCGCGAAGCGGCAGGGCCTCACGCTGAGCGAGCAGCACCGTACGCTCGCGCTGCAGCTCCTGCAGGCGCGACCCCGCCACGCCAGGCGTAGACCCGCGGGTGCGGCGGAGGGCACCAGCGCAGCCGCGAAGCGGCCACTCGCGCTACACAGATCGGGTAAGACCACCGGCACATGGCGTATTGGCTCGTCAACTCTGGGACCCGCGAAGAGCCCCCAACCGGCTACCTGCCCGATTACTACCGGCAGTGGGAGCAGCTTCATGGACCAGTTCAGAAGTTCCCCGCAACGCACCGCCCGCGCGACATGCGTCCAGGCGACATCCTGATCCACCGCGCCGTCAAATCGCCTGACCGGATCGTGGCGGTGGCTGAAGTGACGTCCGTAGTCCACCCGACGCGCAACGACCCGCGATGGAAATGGCAGGTCGAGCGCCGGCTGCTCCACGTCTGTCGCGATCTGACATCGGCCCCCGTGCTGGCCGACATCGACGAGGGGCGCGCCAAAGGACTGCGCGTCTTCAAATCGCTCACGTCCTCGCACGGCGAGCATGCGCGTACCTTGATCGCGGCCGCTGACGCACCTTGGGGCGGAGGGTGAGCGGACGCGGCAGGCGAGTCCCTGCAACGGGCGGCCGACAGGCTCTCGCTTTGCGCGAGGAGGAGCAGTCCGGGACGCCCTCGGGCCGAGTGCTGCTTCTCGTCCAATGCGGCACTCGTTCGGCGCGGGCCCCGGGGGCCAGATCGCTGCCTCCGTCAGATGATCGCTCCGATGGTCATGTGGCGCGCGCCAGACCGCGGTGCACGCCGGCTGCGAGCGAGATGCTGCGCGGATCGTGGATGACCTCGGTGTCGGCCTCGATCTCGGTGAATCCCTGGCGCGTGCCGCCGTTGTGGTTGGGTGCGATGGTCACGCCGTCGAGTGCCGTGACTGCGACTTGCGCGGTGCCGGTCATGTACTGGCCGTAGGACCGCAGACCGAGCTCCCGGAGGACCGGGT
>Ga0136637_1000419_pt1 | contig 10151 bp, 10 predicted proteins | sample AntDrymUQ8572106_2_FD_105497 | JGI IMG/M metagenome (GOLD analysis project Ga0136637, IMG submission 105497) | Polar desert sand microbial communities from Dry Valleys, Antarctica - metaG UQ857 (21.06) | ecosystem: Environmental > Terrestrial > Soil > Desert | place: Antarctica: Dry Valley... | reverse complement strand
GTCGTGATCGGCATCGGAACCCGCTACACCGACTTCACCACCGCCAGCCGCACCGCATTCGCGTACGAGCAGGTGCGCTTCGTCAACATCAACGTCGCCTCCCTCGACGCGGTGAAGCAGTCGGGCACCAGCGTCGTCGCCGACGCGCGCGCGAGCCTGGACGCGCTCGCCGCGCTTCTCGACGGCTACCGCGTCCGCGAGGAGTACACCAGCGAGGTCGCATCCCTGCGGGCCACCTGGGATGCGACCGTCGACCGGGCGTACCACCCGGACGCCGACGCGGGTGGACTGCTCACCCAGAGTGAGGTCATCGGGATGGTCAACGAGCTCTCGGACCCGCGCGACGTGGTCGTCTGCGCCGCCGGCTCGATGCCGGGCGACCTGCACAAGCTGTGGCGAACCCGCGACGCCAAGGGCTACCACGTGGAGTATGGCTACTCGTGCATGGGATACGAGATCGCTGGCGGGCTCGGCGTGAAGATGGCGTGCCCGGACCGCGACGTCTTCGTGATGGTCGGTGACGGGTCGTACCTCATGATGGCGACCGAGCTCGTCACCGCGGTCCAGGAAGGGCTCAAACTCATTGTCATCTTGGTCCAGAACCACGGGTTCGCCTCGATCGGTGCGCTCTCGCAAGAGCTCGGGTCGCAGCGGTTCGGGACGAGGTACCGCTTCCGTTCGGCAGAGTCCGGCCGGCTCGACGGTGACCGCTTGCCGGTCGACCTGGCCGCCAACGCCGCGAGCCTCGGTGTCGATGTCATCTCGGTGACCAACGCCGAGGGGCTCGCCGACGCGATCGGTACCGCCAAGGCCGCGACCGCCACCACGCTCATCCACGTCGAGACCGACCCGCTTGTCGGCTCGCCGGCCTCCGGGTCGTGGTGGGACGTGCCGGTGAGCGAGGTCTCGACGCTGCAGTCGACACAGGACGCCCGCCGGACCTACGACGCCCACAAGGCCACCCAGCGGATCCACGTCACGCCACCGGAGCCGTACCCTCTCAGCTCAGATCAGGAGCCCACCCCGTGAGCGCACGACAATCGCGAATCCGCATCGGATCGGCCCCAGACTCCTGGGGGGTGTGGTTCGCGGACGACCCGAGCCAGGCTCCGGCAAGCAGGTTCCTCGACGAGGTTGCGACCGCCGGCTACGAGTGGATCGAGATCGGCCCCTACGGCTACCTGCCCACCGACGCGGGCGAGCTGAGCGACGAGCTGGAGAAGCGTGGGCTCAAGGTCTCGGCCGGCACCGTCTTCTCCGCCTTGCACCGCCCGGGCTCCTGGGACGACGTCTGGCGACAGGTCACGTACGTCGCGGACCTGACGCGGGCCATGGGAGGCCAGCACATCGTCGTCATCCCGGACCTGTACCGCGACCACAAGACCGGCGCCGATATCGAGAGCCGTCATCTCGGCGACGAGCAGTGGGACCGTCTCGCCACCGGTACCGACGAGCTGGGGCGCCGGATCATGGATGAGTACGGTCTCAAGGTGCAGTTCCACTCCCACGCCGACAGCCATGTCGGCTACCAGGAGGACATCGAACGCTTCCTCGCCGCGACCAACCCCGACCACGTCAACCTGTGCCTCGACACCGGCCACGTCGCCTACTACGGAGGCGACAACCTGGACCTCGTCCGCAGGTTCGGTGAGCGAATCGGATACCTGCACCTCAAGCAGGTCGATCCCGGCATCGTCGCAAGGGTCGAGGCCGAGGACCTGACGTTCCCCCAGGCCGTCCGCCTCGGCGTCATGGTCGAACCACCACACGGCGTCCCGGACCTGGCGCCCCTGCTCGCCGCCGTCGAGGACCTCGGCACCGACATCTTCGCGATCGTCGAGCAGGACATGTACCCCTGTCCCCCCGACAAGCCACTGCCGATCGCGCGACGCACCCACACGTACCTCTCCACCTGCGGCGGCGCCGCAGTGGAGATCGGCACTCCCAAGATTCCGACGAACACCTCACTGTGACGAGAGAGCTCACCATGGCTAAGACCATTGACCACTGGATCGACGGGGCCGCGTTCGCCGGAACGAGCGGCAACCTCGTCGATGTCACCGACCCCGCCACCGGCGAGGTCACCGCGCAGCTCGCGCTCGCCTCGCCCGCAGAGGTCGACATGGCTGTGGGGGCAGCGACGGCGGCCTTCGGCCGGTGGCGGGACACCTCACTCACCAAGCGCACCCAGGTCATGTTCGCCTTCCGCGAGCTGCTGAACGACCGCAAGGACGAGCTTGCGGCGATCATCACCTCCGAGCACGGCAAGGTCCTGTCCGATGCCCTCGGCGAGGTCTCCCGGGGCCAGGAGGTGGTCGAGTTCGCGTGTGGGATGCCGCACCTGCTCAAGGGCGCCTTCACCGAGAACGCCTCGACCGGCATCGACGTGCACTCGGTGCGTCAGCCGCTCGGACCCGTCGCCGTCATCAGCCCGTTCAACTTCCCGGCGATGGTGCCGATGTGGTTCTTCCCGATCGCGATCGCCGCCGGCAACACGGTAGTCCTCAAGCCGAGCGAGAAGGTGCCCTCTGCCGCGCTGTGGATGGCAGAACTCTGGAAGGGAGCCGGCCTACCCGACGGTGTCTTCAACGTCCTCAACGGCGACAAGGTCGCCGTCGACGGCCTGCTGACCCATCCCGACATCGCCTCGGTCTCGTTCGTCGGATCGACACCGATCGCCCGCTACGTCTACGAGACCGGCACTACCCACGGTAAACGCGTGCAAGCGCTCGGTGGAGCCAAGAATCACATGCTGGTGCTGCCTGACGCCGACCTTGACCTCGCCGCGGACCAGGCAATCAACGCCGGCTTCGGATCGGCGGGCGAACGCTGCATGGCGATCTCGGCTGTTGTCGCCGTCGGCGACATCGCCGACGACCTGGTGACCAAGATCGCCGAACGCGCGGACAAGCTGCGCACAGGTGATGGACGGCGCGGCTGCGACATGGGTCCGCTCGTCACCGCGCAGTCGCGCGACCGGGTGACGGGATACATCGATGCCGGTGAGTCCGCGGGCGCCAAGCTGGTCGTCGACGGACGTTCGGTCACCCCGGACGCGGACGGGTCGGGCTTCTTCGTCGGACCGACCCTCTTCGACAACGTCACGGTGCAGATGTCGATCTACACCGATGAGATCTTCGGGCCTGTGTTGTCAGTCTTGCGGGTGGACACCTACGAGGAGGGAGTCGAGATCATCAACTCCAACCCCTATGGCAACGGCACCGCGATCTTCACCAACGACGGCGGCGCCGCGCGCAGGTTCGGCAACGAGGTGCAGGTCGGGATGATCGGGATCAACGTGCCTGTCCCGGTCCCGATGGCCTACTTCTCCTTCGGCGGTTGGAAGTCTTCCCTCTTCGGCGACGCCCATGCCCACGGCACCGAAGGCGTCAAGTTCTTCACCCGTGGCAAGGTCGTCACCTCCCGGTGGCTCGATCCGAGCCACGGCGGCATCAACCTGGGTTTCCCGCAGAACCAGTGACAACCCCCATCGTCATGAGCGCATCCCGCTGAACATCGACGGCGCTCCCGGTTGTCTGCTGCGCGTACGCCGCCGGGCCGATCCGCTGCTGCGTCGCGGTCGGCGACGCAACGTGCGCGACATGTCGGCGGCTCCGATCATGCCGGCGTCGTTGCCCAGGTGAGCGCGCACGATCCGCGCCTCGGGTCGGAACCCGCGCCCGCTGAGCGTTCGGCGAAAAGCGTTCCGGGCGGGTTCGAGGAGCAGCTCGTCGGCGTCCGAGACGCCGCCGCCGATCACGAAGAGGCCGGGGTCGAACGCCGCCGCAAGGCCGGCGATGCCCACCCCGAGCCAGCGACCGACGTCGGACAGCAGCGCGATGGCCTCGTCGTCGCCGTCGCGCGCCAGCTGTGTCACCACGGCACCGTCGAGCACGTCGTCGTTGTCCGCGGCGACCTTCGCGAGTCGCTGGCCGAACGGCGTGGAGGCCGCCACGGCTGCCACTGACTCGCGGATCAGCACGTTTCCGCTCGCGTACTGCTCCCAGCACCCGAAGTTGCCGCACTCGCAGGCGTAACCGTCCTGGACGACCTGCATGTGGCCGAACTCGCCGGCGAGGCCGTACCGACCACGGTGCAGCTGGCCGTCCAGGACCAAGGCGCCGCCGATGCCGGTGCCGAGGGTGATGCAGATCAAGTCCTCCTCGTTCTGCGCAGCGCCGAACCTCCACTCCGCCCAGGCGGCGGCGTTGGCATCGTTGTCGACGAGCACCGACAGCCCGGTACGGCGGCGCACGGCATCGCGGAGGGGTTCGTGCCTCCAGGCCAGGTGCGGCGAGAACAGCACGGTCGAGCGGGTCGAGTCGACGAATCCAGCAGCGCCGATCCCGACCGATGTCACCTGGTGCTGGGTACGAAGCTCAGAGACGATGTCGGCGATCGTGTCGAGCACCGCCGCGGGGCTCGTCGTCGGTGTCGCCCGCCGGATGCGCTGGACGACGTGGCCGTCGAGGTCGACAACGCCCGCCTTGACCTTCGTACCGCCGATGTCGACGCCGATCGCGAGACGCTCAGCCATGCGGGGTCACCGCTCCGCGTACTGGTCGGCGGGCGAGGTCGGCCGCTCCGATCATCCCCGCCTCGTTGCCGAGGGTGGCCAGTCGCAGCTCGGCGACCGGTCGGTTGGTACCGGCAGGCAAGGTCCGCAGGAATCCTTCGCGTGCGGGCTGCAGGAGCAGGTCGCCGGCCGCGGCCACGCCGCCGCCGATCGCGACGACGACCGGGTCCAAGATCGCCACCAGGGAAGCGATGCCCTCCCCGACCCAGCGGCCGACGTCAGCCAGGAGGTCCAGCGACATCGGATCTCCGTCCTGGGCGTGCGCGGTGATCATCTGCCCCGTCAAGCCGTCGGGGTCGTCGGCGAAGAGCGCCGCCAGCGACGCGGACTCGGCGAGCCCTGCCTTGATCCGGTCCTCGGCCTCGCGGACCAGGGCCCGTCCGCTCCCGTACTGCTCCCAGCAGCCGTACTGTCCACAGCCACACTTGATCCCCGCGGGAACCACCCGCATGTGACCGATCTCGGCGGCGACCCCGTGGCTGCCACGGTAGAGCTCGGAGTCCACGATGATGCCGCCGCCGATGCCGGTGCCAACGGTCACCAGCACCAGGTCGTCCACGTCCTCGCCGGCCCCGAACCTGAACTCCCCCCACGCCGCCGCGTTGGCATCGTTCTCCACCACGACCGGAAGGTCGACCAGGGCCTGCACCCGCTCACCGAGCGGCTCGTCCACCCAGGAGATGTTGGGGGCGAACAACACGGTCGACCGCTTCTTGTCCACGAACCCGGCCGCCCCGATGCCGATCGCCTGGACGTCGTGCTGTTGACGAAGCCCCCGGACCAGCTCCGCGACCGAGTCCGCGATCAACGACGGATCGGTCGCCGGCGTCTCATGCTTCTGGTGGGCGATGATCTTGCCGGCCTCGTCGACGACCCCGGCGGCGATCTTGGTGCCCCCGATGTCCACACCGATGGTCAGTCCCATGACTCGTCCTCCGATAGCTCGATCTTCTTGACCCCCGGACGTCGTGTCGACCTGCTGCACCCAGACGTTGGTCGCGGCCTCAGCTCCCTTGCTCGGCCCGCTTCTTCAGACCCTTGAGCGCGGTGTCGATGATGACCTTCTCCGCCTTGCGCTTGAGCATGCCCAGCAGCGGGATGGACACGTCCACCGCGAGGCGGTACGTCACCCGGGTGTGCGCGCCGCCCTGTTCCCCGAGGACGTAGGCGCCATCCATCGCGCGCAGCATCTTGCCCGGCTCGGACAACGACCACGTCACCTCGTCGTCGTCGTGCCACTCATAGCTCAGGGTGTACTCATCGCGAATCGGTGGGGCGTCGAGCACGAAGCGCACCTCTTCGGCGCGCCCGTCGACACCGGTCTGCAGCACCTCGGTCTCCTTCACCCCCGTCGCCCAGCTGGGGTAGGACTTGAAGTCGGCGATGATCGCCATGATCGTGCCCGGAGACGCGTCGATGACGATGTCACTTGTCGTCTGGCTGGCCATCGGGTCTCTCCTGTCTGCGCTCGAGGACGTCTGATGAGCGCCGGTCGTCGCTGACCCTACCGTCTGCCGCCGGGGTCCGGGGGAAGCCGGCAGCCGGCTCCCCCGCGCGACGGTCGCGGTCGAGGTCGATCTTGACCGCGAGGACCTGCGTGCGGAGGATCCGTGCAGGAGCGTGCCGCGCACGGGCGCTCGTACGCCTTCGGCGTCGTGGCGGCGGTGGGTCGGCCTGGAGGAACGCGTGCACCACGGTGCCCATCGACACGGCTTCGAGCCAGATCTCAGCGGTGCCCACCAGCGCCCCGGTGAGCCGCCAGCGCTTCCCGAGCGACCCACGGTCGTGCACGCAGCACAGCTGTACGCCGGGGAACCACCGCTCCCACCGGGCCTCGTCGCACAGTCGCGCCCGCAGCACATCGGCCTGCGCCGCGACAAACACCTCGTCGATGACGTCGATGCTGGTCACGGGATCGGCGTCCACCCACTGGTCCTGACGCTCACGGGGCCTGACTGTAGCCTGCACGCAGAAACCGCACGCGTGCGTAGCAGCGACACCGGGGAGGATCTGTGCTGGCTTACGCCACTGCGCCGACGTACGACGTCCCCGTCCGCGGCAGCCTCACCGACGACGTCGTCGACGCGCTGCGCGAGCGCCCGGGCTCGGTCGCGTTCAGCCGCCAGGACGCGCGACGGTGGCGGGACGTCACCGTACGGACGTTCCACGGGGACGTGACGGGCGTCGCCAAGGGGCTGCTCGCCGCCGGCATCCAGTCCGGCGACCGCATCGCGGTGCTGTCCAAGACGCGATATGAGTGGACCCTCTTCGACTACGCGATCTGGTGGATCGGTGCGGTGACCGTGCCCGTCTACGAGACCTCCTCGGTCGAACAGATCAGCTGGGTCCTGTCGGACTCCCGCGCCGTCGCGTGCATCGTCGAGAACGACGGGCACGCAGCCAAGGTCGACGCCTCCCGTGCGGAGCTGCCCACCCTGTCGCACCTGTGGAGCATCGAGGGAAACGCCGTCAGCACCTTGACCTCGCTCGGTGCCGACGTCGAGGACGAGGCGCTGGAGAAGCGTCGGTCCGTCATCACCCCCGCCGACCTCGCCACGGTGATCTACACCTCGGGGACGACCGGCCGACCCAAGGGGTGCTGTCTGAGCCACGGCAACTTCATGTTCGAGCTCGGCGTCTGTGTCGACGCGTTGGACGACCTCTTCGACGGTGAGGACGCTTCGACGTTGTTGTTCCTGCCGCTGGCGCACGTCTTCGCGCGCATCATCGAGGTCGGCTGCGTCAGGAGCGGGGCACGGCTCGGACACACCGCCGACGTCAAGGACCTCATGGGCTCGTTCGACGCCTTCGGCCCACGGTTCATCCTGGCGGTGCCGAGGGTCTTTGAGAAGGTCTTCAACAGCGCGAGCCAGCGAGCCCACAGCAGCGGCCGCGGCAAGGTGTTCGATGCTGCGGCGGAGACCGCGATCGCCTACAGCCAGGCACAGGAGTCCGGCAAGCGGGTCAACCCGCTGCTGCGTGCCCGGCACGCGCTCTTCGACCGTCTGGTGTACGCCCGGCTGCGGGCAGCGCTCGGTGGCCACGTCAGCTATGCGCTTGCCGGCGGGGCGCCGCTCGGTGAGCGGTTGGCACACTTCTTCGCCGGCATCGGCGTACCAGTGCTGGAGGGGTACGGCCTCACTGAGACGACGGGAGCACTCACGGTCAACCTGCCGGGGCTGAGCAAGATCGGCACCGTCGGGCGGCCACTCCCAGGCACCGCGGTCCGGGTGGGCGAGGACGGCGAGCTGTTGTTCCGCGGCGGCCAGGTGTTCTCCGGCTACTGGGAGAACGACGCCGCCACCAAGGAGGTGCTCGACGACGACGGGTGGTTCCACACCGGCGACGTCGGCGAGATCGACGAGGAGGGTTTTGTGCGGGTGGCCGGCCGCAAGAAGGAGATCCTCGTCACCGCCGGCGGCAAGAACATAGCGCCGGCAGCGCTCGAGGACCGCATCCGCGCCCACCCGTTGGTCAGCCAGTGCATCGTCGTCGGCGACGGCAAGCCGTTCGTCGCGGCACTGATGACGTTGGACGCCGAGGCGTTCGATGCATGGCGGACCGATGCCGGCAAGAGCGGCGATGTGGGCCGCCTCCGGGCCGACCCCGTTCTTCTCGCCCAGATCCAGGTCGCCGTCGACGACGCGAACGCACAGGTCTCCAAGGCCGAGTCCATTCGCCGGTTCACGATCCTGGCCGAGGACTGGACAGAGGCGATGGGTCTGATCACTCCCACGCTCAAGGTCAAGCGCAACGCGGTGCTGAGGGAGTTCCACGACGACATCGAGGCGTTGTTCACCTGATGCCGCTGCGTGCCAAGCGTTCGAGCGAGCTTCGCCACAACGTGACGAGCTCGCCCTGCTCCAGTCCGAAGACGTTGCGGAGGGCTTGCTCGACGGGGTCGCCACGACGCACCAACTCATAGAAGCGCACCACGTCCCGATCACCGGCACGCTCCCCCAGCAACCGGAAGACAAGCCAGGCTGACTCGTACGTGGCGCCGAGACCGTGCCGCGTTGAGGCGAAGTCGGCCACCGTCGGGAGCCGGGCAGGAGCTCCGCGGTCGCGTACCTTCGCCAGGACCTGCGCAGCGCTGGAGCGCACCGGTCGACGGTCCGAGGCCAGCGCCACATAGTCGGCGAACCCCTCGACGACCCACGGAGTCAGAGCAGCTGCCGTCACACCGGTCATCGCGTGGGTGAGCTCATGGGTCAGGACGATCTGGGCGCCGCGATCGTCGAGCGACTCGAAGATGCCGGGGTTGAGGAGCACATAGACCGGTGCCCGTTAGGCGAGTCGCTGGCGTCGATGGTCGTCGTCACCGCCGCGATCTGCCCGAGCGCCTGGCCGGGTTGACCCGTCAGTGCTGTCGCCTGTTCCGCCGTGGCCGGTAGTACCACCGTAGCCGTGCCGGTGTCGGTCGGGATGAGGTCGCGGATAGCGGTCACGCCGCGGCGGAGCATGGCGCGCACGCCATCGGCGTCCGCACCGTCGATGGCGACGAGGACAGAACTGCCGGAGCGTCGTACGTCCAGCGACCCGGCCAGCCAGAGCGGCAGCGGCCCGCGCGACGCGGCGGCGTCCTCCACCGCGAACCCCTCCGCCGCGGGACGCACCGCAAAGCCGACCTCGGCCGGCGCCGTCCTCACCTGCTCGAGCCCCGAGATCGGGCCGGCGTCCACGAGACGTCTACGTCGGTCTGAAACGTCCCGTCGGCCTGTCGCGAGGTGGCGTCGGCCGCGACGAACCGGGCGTCGAACTCCTGCACGTCGAGCATCCGAAGGGACGCATAGGTGCGCAGCGCCCAGGCGCGGGCAGCGGCCGACGCGCCCGCGGCAGCCATGAAGGCTCGCCTGTCCCGTTGCGTCCACGCCTCGGCCAGCGCGGCGGACTGGGCCGAAAGCCGAGCCGTACCCCGATTGCCCGCGTCACCGGGACCGGTAGAGGTCGTCCCAGATGCGGAGGTCGCCTCGGGAGTTGACGGCTCCGCGGCCCAGCGTTGCAGGACGAGCCCGAGAACCACCACCGCGATGACCGAGACCGCGACAACGTTGGCGCGCCCCGAGGAACGCGGGCGAGCCGGTGTGCTCATCGCACGCGGGCGGTCATCCCACCCGGCGAACCGAGGTGATCGACATGGAGTTGACCGGCACGATCTCGACAGGTCTGGACGGATTCGCGGCGTGGACCAGCTGGCCGTTGCCGATGTAGATGCCGACGTGGCTGATCGGGCTGTAGTAGAAGACGAGGTCGCCTGGGCTCATCGCCGAGGTCGACACGGCGGAACCCATACCGGCCTGTGCTGAGGAGGAGTGCGGCAGCGAGACACCGGCCGCCCCGTAGGCGCCCATCGTCAGGCCCGAGCAGTCCCAGCTGTCAGGGCCGGCTGCGCCGTAGACGTAGGCATCACCGACCTGGGCCATGGCGAACTCGATGGCCGCGGCCGCGCGACCGGATGCATCGACGCTCGGCGTCGAAGGAGTTGACGGAGCCGCCTCGGGTGCTGCGGGCTCCTCGGCCGCGGCGTCCTCGGCCGCGGCCTCCTCGACCGCGGCCTCCTCGGCCGCGGCCTCCT
>Ga0136637_1000417_pt1 | contig 10162 bp, 9 predicted proteins | sample AntDrymUQ8572106_2_FD_105497 | JGI IMG/M metagenome (GOLD analysis project Ga0136637, IMG submission 105497) | Polar desert sand microbial communities from Dry Valleys, Antarctica - metaG UQ857 (21.06) | ecosystem: Environmental > Terrestrial > Soil > Desert | place: Antarctica: Dry Valley... | reverse complement strand
GGTGCTTGACGGCCACCGGCGCGGTCGAGGCAAGCACGGATTGCTCGGCGAGCCGGGCGAGCTCGGCGGCGGTGCAGCCGTGCACCGTACGAGCCTCCTCGTACTGTGCGACGAGGCGAGGACCGAACAGCAGCGGGGCGTCGGCTCCGAGCGGGATTGGCACGCCGGCGGTCATCAGCGTCCGGAGCGGGACGTCCTTGGGACGGGTCACCACGCCAAGCGCCAGGTTGGAGGTCGGGCAAAGCTCCAGCGGCACCTGCCGCTGCGCGAGCCTGGCGACCAGCGCCGGGTCCTCCACCGAACGCACCCCGTGCCCGATGCGGGCGGCGCCGAGCAGGTCGAGGCAGTCCGCCACCGCGGCGGCACCGCGCAGCTCACCACCGTGGGGGACTGCCGCCAGCCCGGCCTCGCGCGCGATCCGAAAGGCCGGCGCGAACGCCTCGGTCTGACCGCGTCGCTCGTCGTTCGAGAGCCCGAACCCGACGACCCCGGCACCTGCGTAGCGAGCGGCCAGGCGCGCCAGCGTCCGCGCGTCGAGCGGATGGCGGACACGACTGGCGGCGACGACGACGCCTACCCCTACCCCGGTCCGGTCCGCGGCATCGCGGGCGCTGTCGAGGATGAGCTCCAGCGCCGGGGTCAGTCCGCCGAGCCATGGCGCGTACGACGTCGGCTCGACCTGGATCTCGAGCCACCCCGAACCTTCGCGGCGGTCATCCTCGGCAGCCTCGACGACGAGCCGACGCACCGCGGCCTCGGTACGGACCACGCTGCGGGCGGCGTCGTAGAGGCGCTGGAACCGGAACCACCCGCGAGCATCCGTGGCGGCGAACTGCCGCGGCCGGCCGGACCCGAGCGCGGTCGCGAGGGCGTCGGGCAGCCGGGTCCCGGTCTCGGCGGCGAGCTCGAGCAGCGTGGTGGGCCGCAGCGAGCCGGTGAAGTGCAGGTGCAGGTGCGCCTTTGGCAGCGTGTCCAGCGGGCGTCCGTCCATCGACGGCCCACGGTAACGCTCGCGGTCGGCGACGATCGGACGTAGGGCGATCATCGATCTCGACATCCTCGCGCCGCTACGGTGGGCGAGCAAGGTGCCGACGGTTGAGGACGGTGGCGGATGGCCGCACGCGTGGACCTACACGTTGGGCTGCCCAATGCCGGTACGGCGTACCTGCAGCAGCTCCTGTACGACAACCGCGAGGACCTCAGGGTCGGCCTCGTCGGCGAGGCTCCTCGCGCGCTCGACCGCGGAGCTCGTGACCTCGCCGGCGGCGGCGGGGAGCAGTGGCAGGCGATTGCCGACGCGGTGACCGTCGCTCCCGACCGGATCCTGCTCAGCAGTGAGGGCTTCTCCGCGGTCGACGCCGCCGGGGCCGCGCGAGCGGTGCGAGACCTGGCGCCGGCTGAGGTGCGGGTGGTCTGCACGGTTCAACACCCTGTCCTCTTGATCCCGCTGGTATGGCAGCAGCTGGTCCGTTCCGGAGCGACCGAGAGTCTCGACGAGTTCGTCGAGGGCTTGCGAGGCGGTGCGTACTCCACGCTGGTACCCGACCCGGTGGACGTCGTCGACGCCTGGGCCGCTGCCGTGCCGGCCGCGGACGTGCACGTCGTCGTGGTGCCGTCTGGGGTGGGGTCCGAGTCGGTGCTCTGGGCGCTGTTCGCATCCGCGACCGACCTCGACCCTGCCATCGTGGAAGGGTGGGAACGGGAGGACGGCTTGCGGGGTGACGTGGCGCTCGAACTTCTCCGGCGGGTGAACGTGGCCCTCGGTGACCGTGTGCCTGACGCGCAGCGGCGATACCGCGAGCTCGTCCGGCCACTGGTGAGGAGTGCCATCGGCGATGACGTGGGTCGGGGAACCACGCTGTCTCAGGACGACACGGCCTGGGCCACCGAGCGGGGCCGATCGATCGCCGCGGCGCTCGGCCAACGGTCACACCCGGTCCACGGTGACCTCGCTGACCTCCACGCCGTGGCCACCGACGACTGGCCCGACCCAGGTCCGGTCGATGACACCGCGATCGCCCCCTTCGCTGTCGAGATGATCGCCGCGCTGCTGATCAACCTCCGAAACACCCGCGCGCGCATCCCCGACCACGACAAGCACAGCAAGCGCCGAGCGGGTACCGCGACGTAGCTGGCAGCAACAGGGCAGCAGCGTTTCGACGCCTCGGTGGCAGAGTTCGCGGCCGGTGCTCTCGAGCCCGCCGCTCGCCGAGGAGTGCGATCTGGCGGCAGCCGGACGTGCCGCAGTGGTCGAGACTTGGCTCGACGGCGGACGTGACCGCGGGTCACGGCGGGTCACCGTCGTCGGCGCCCGCGGCTACCCTCGGCGGTTGGAGCACGGTGAGTGTCCGCTCCGCGGGCAGGCGGGCGGGAGACGTGGCGGATCGGGTGGTGCTCCACGTCGGCCTGCCCAAGACCGGGACGACGTTCTTGCAGCAGCTGCTGTGGGCGAACCGCGAACGCCTGCTGGCCGCCGACGTCCACCTGGTGGTGACCACCATGCGCGAGCTGTTCGACGCCGCCCGCGACCTCACCCGCGACGGCAGCGCCGACTGGCGGCGGCTCGCCGACGCCGTACGCGAATCACCCGGCACGGTCGTGCTCAGCTGCGAGGGGCTCTCGGCGGTGCCGGCCGAGCAGGCCCAACTGGCGTTGGCCGACCTCCGGCCGGCCGACGTCCGGGTCGTCTGCACGCTGCGTGACCCGGCCAGGGTGCTGCCGTCGGTGTGGCAGCAGCACGTCCGCACCGGCTCCACCGTCGAGCTCGCGGCATTCGTCGCCCACGTGCGGGACGGCATGGCCTGGGAGTGGTTGCCGTCCACGCTCGATGTCCTCGACGCCTGGTCCGCCGGTCTCCGCGCCGATCAGGTCCGGGTCGTGACCGTCCCCCGGTCGACAGTGGACCCCAGCGTGTTCTGGCACCGGTTCGCCACCGCGGCTGATCTCGACCCGGGCCTGGCGACCGAGGTCCCGCCGCCGGCGAACACCTCGCTCCCTGCCGTACAGGTCGAGCTGTTGCGGCGGGTGAACCTGGCGCTGGGCGATCGCCGCCCGCTGGAGCAGCCCCGGTACCGCGAGCTCGTCCGTCCCCTGCAGGGCCCCCGCGCCGTGGCTCGGGCGACCGGGACCCTGGCCGAGCTCACGCCGGACGACCACGCCTGGGCGGCCGACTGTGCGCAGCGGCTGGTCGAGGCGTTGCGCGAACGAGGTCATCTCGTCCTGGGCGACCTCGAGGAGCTGCTGCCCGAGCCAGCCGGGTCCGCTTCGACAGCCGCACCGGACGCGACGAGCGATGCCGACGTCGCGTCGGCTGCAGCTGGCCTGGCCGCAGACCTGCTGCTCGCGCTGCGCGCCAGGCGCGACGGCGGTGGGGCGGGTCACCCGGCGTCTCGGGGGCCGCGCCGGCCGCAGGGCCGGGGCGGCCCTCGTGCGTGACGACCTCAGCCCGGACCGCTCACCAGTCGCTGCAGGCGACGTACCCCTTCCTCCAGGTCGTCGTCGCCGAGGGCGTACGAGAGGCGGAGGTAACCGGGCGTGCCGAACGCCTCACCGGGAACCACCGCGATCTCGATCTCCTCGAGCAGCAGCTCGGCGAGCTCGGCCGACGTCGACACGCGGTGGCCGCTGAGATCGGACCCGAGCAACGCACCGACCGAGGGATAGCAGTAGAACGCGCCGAGCGGCTCGGGGCAGCTGACGCCCGGGATCGCCGCGAGCAGGCGCGTCATGGTCTGTCGCCGCCGGTCGAAGGCCCGGCGCATGGTCTCGACCGCGTCCTGCGGGCCTGTCAGGGCAGCCAGGGCGGCGGCCTGCGCGACGTTGCAGACGTTCGAGCTGGCATGGGACTGCAGGTTCCCGGCCGCGGCCGCGATGTCCGGCGGTGCGATCAACCAGCCCACCCGCCACCCGGTCATCGCGTAGGACTTCGCGACGCCGTTCACCACGATGCAACGCTCGGCGAGCTCGGGGACGAGCACCGGCATCGACAGGTACCGTCCCTCGGCCGCGCTGCCATACCTCAGGTCCTGGTAGATCTCGTCGGTCACCACCCAGATGCGGTGCTCGACGGCCCAACGTCCGATCGCCTCGATCTCAGCCGCTGGATAGACCGCGCCGGTCGGGTTGCTGGGGGAGACGAAGACGAGGGCACGTGTGCGGGGGGTCCGGGCCGCCTCGAGCTGCTCGACGGTCGCCAGGTAGCCGGTCGACTCGTCGGTGTGCACCTCGACCGCCGTCCCGCCGGCGAGGCTGATCGTCTCGGGGTAGGTCGTCCAGTACGGCGCCGGCAGCAGCACCTCGTCCCCAGGGTCGAGGATCGCTGCGAACGCGTTGTAGAGCGCTTGCTTGCCACCGTTGGTGACCACCACCTGGGCGGCGGTCACCGCCAACCCGTTGTCGCGCTGCGTCTTCTCCGCGATCGCGGCGCGGAGCTCGGGCAGGCCCGACGCGGGCGTGTAGTGGTGGAAGCGCGGGTCTCGGCAGGCGGCCTCGGCCGCCGTGACGACGTGCGCAGGAGTCGGGAAGTCCGGTTCGCCGGCGCCGAAGACGATGACCGGCCGCCCGGCCGACCGCATGTCCTTGGCCCTGGCATCGATCGCCAACGTGGCCGACGGCGCGATCGCGCCGAGCCGCCCCGAGACGCGACGCTCGGTGGTCGAGCCGGTCGGGTGGTCCGCGAGAGGTGCAGCAGTCATGGCGGAATCCTGCCACCGCGCTCCCCGGCGCGCGGCGCGGTGCGAGCTGCGGCCATTCGACCCGGGGGAGCGCCTCCCGTACACTTCCTCGTTGGTGGTCCCGACCGCGGTTCGTCGTGCGCTTCGCCATGTGCTGCCTCGTCGGACCGACCAAGACCCACCGCTGTTAGGGCAGTAGCTCAATTGGCAGAGTTCCGGTCTCCAAAACCGGCGGTTGTGGGTTCGAGTCCCTCCTGCCCTGCGTGACCGCACAGACCCGACCACCCGAAGGACAGCCGTGACCGAGACGCACCGGCCACCGGCCGAGCGTGAGCGCACCTCGCGGACGGCCGATCGCCGTTCGCTCGGGGCGCGCCTGGGCCTGTACTACCGCCAGGTCATCGCCGAACTTCGCAAGGTCGTCTGGCCGACCCGCAGCCAGCTGATCACCTACACGGCGGTCGTGCTCGTCTTCGTCGCCTTCATCATCACCGTGGTCTCGCTCCTCGACTTCGGCTTCGGCTACCTCGTGCTCGAGGTGTTCGGCTGACCGACGGTTGACCAGGGGCTGATCGGGACGCCTCACGTCCGGCGAAGCAGGCAGGTCCGCACGAGTCCGCGACCCGGGACACCGCAGCACTCCCTCGTCCGACTTCGACCGCCAACGACCGCTAGGAAGTAGCAGACACCGTGTCCGACTCCACCACCAGCCAGTCCGACGACCCGGCCCTCGAGGACGAGGGCGCGGAGCCGCTCGCGGACGAGCTGGCCAGCGTGAGCCACCTCGACGAGCCGCGTGACGAGTCACCGGGCGGTCTGTCCCGCGCGGAGGTGATCGAGGGCTCGGCTGAGTCCGCGGTCAGCGCGGACCCGGGCGAGGACCCCGATGCCGCGGCCTACTCCGGCTCGGCCGTCGTCGGGGCATCCGGCGAGGTCTATACCGAGGACCTCACGTCGGGGGAGATCAACGAGCCTGCGCCTGGTGCCGAGCCCGGCCGTCTCGACGCCGACGAGATCGCGCTCGCCGACGACGTCTCGCTCGAGCCGGCCGGCGCCGAGACGCCCCTGCTCGAGCCGGCGGCCGCCGAGGCCGAGGCCGACGCGGCTGAGGACGCGGCTGAGGACGCGGCTGGGGATGTCGCCGAGGTCGAGAGCTCGGAAGCTGCTGAGGATCCCCAGGACGGGCCGCCGAGCGACCCGGCCGAGGAGTTCCGGGCCGCGCTGCGGGCCCGCCCAGGCGAGTGGTACGTGGTGCACACCTACTCCGGCATGGAGAACCGGGTGCGGACCAACCTCGAGAGCCGGATCTCCTCCCTCAACATGGAGGACTTCATCTACGAGATCGCGGTGCCGCAAGAAGACGTCACCGAGATCAAGAACGGTCAGCGCAAGCAGGTTCGCCGCAACGTGTTCCCCGGGTACGTGCTGGTCCGGATGGACCTCACCGACGAGTCCTGGTCCGCGGTCCGGCACACGCCGCAGGTGACCGGTTTCGTCGGCCACAACCACCAGCCGCTTCCGCTGTCCCTCCTCGAGGTCGAGAAGATCCTCGCGCCTGCGTTCACCGCGACGCGGGACCAGCCGGCCGGTCCGGGCGCGAAGGCGCAGATCACGACGGTCGACTTCGCCGTCGGTGACTCGGTCATGGTCGTCGACGGGCCGTTCGCGACGCTGCATGCCACGATCAACGAGATCAACACCGAGGCGCAGAAGGTCAAGGGCCTGGTCGAGATCTTCGGCCGCGAGACACCCGTCGAGCTGTCCTTCAGCCAGATCCAGAAGGTCTGATCACCTCCTCCCAACACCCGCTCTCGCACCCGAAGGAAGAAGGGCGCCCAATGCCTCCCAAGAAGAAGATCGCCACCGTCGTCCGCATCCAGCTGAAGGCTGGCGTGGCGACCCCGGCACCGCCGGTAGGTACCGTCCTGGGCCCGCACGGGGTGAACATCATGGACTTCTGCAAGGCGTACAACGCGTCGACGGAGACCCAGCGCGGCCAGGTCATCCCGGCCGAGATCACGATCTACGAGGACCGCTCGTTCACGTTCGTCCTGAAGACGTCCCCGGCCGCCGTGCTGATCAAGACCGCAGCGGGACTGGACAAGGGCAGCGGCGAGCCGCACGTGAAGAAGGTGGGCAAGATCACCCGGACCCAGGCCCGGGACATCGCGCAGGCGAAGATGGCTGACCTCAACACGCATGACCTCGACGCCGCAGAGAAGATCATCGCTGGGACCGCCCGGTCGATGGGTGTGGATGTCGTCGAGGGCTGACATCCGCCAACGCACGATGTGGGAGGGCCGCGCTGGCCCGCTGACCACAACTCCAGGAGCAGGACTCCACGAGGGCACCACGAGACAGGAGCAGACGTGAAGCGCAGCAAGAACTATCGCAAGGCCGCCGACCTCGTCGATGACGAGCGGCTCTACACCCCGGCCGAGGCCGTGACCCTGGTGAAGAAGACGTCGATCACGGCCTTCGACCCCACCGTCGAGGTCTCGATGCGGCTCGGCGTCGACCCACGCAAGGCCGACCAGATGGTCCGCGGGACGGTCAACCTGCCGCACGGCACCGGCAAGACAGCTCGGGTGCTCGTGTTCGCCGCGGGTGACCGCGCCGACGAAGCCCGGGCCGCGGGCGCCGACATCGTCGGCGGTGACGAGCTCATCGAGCGGGTGAGCGGCGGGTTCCTCGACTTCGACGCCGCGGTCGCCACCCCGGACCTCATGGGGAAGGTCGGCCGGCTCGGTCGCGTGCTCGGTCCGCGTGGGCTCATGCCGAACCCGAAGACCGGGACGGTGACCAACGATGTCGCCAAGGCCGTGACTGAGATCAAGGGCGGCAAGATCGAGTTCCGCGTCGACCGGCACGCGAACCTCCACTTCATCGTCGGCAAGTCCTCGTTCGCCGAGCGGCAGCTCCTCGACAACTACACAGCCGCGCTCGAGGAGGTGCTCCGCCTGAAGCCGTCCTCGTCCAAGGGTCGGTACGTCCGCAAGGTGACGGTCTCCACGACGATGGGTCCCGGGATCGCGGTGGACCCGACGAAGACGCGTGACGTGCTCGAAGAGACCGCCGACGCTGCCTCCTGACCCTGACGATTTGGTCGGTCGGCACGGCACCACGTACGCTCAGCCACTGCCAAAGACCGCTGGTCGTCACCCTCGGGTGACCGAAAGCCCCGGACAGCCGGGCGACCCGCGCAGGTGTGAAGCTCGATTCCTCGACGGTACGCGGTCGAGGTCGACGCCCCGCGCCTCGCGCCGGGGCGTCTCGTTCGTCTGGACCCCTCTCGGTCGCCCAAGCACCACGCCTCGATGGGAAGCACTGGAAGGAGATCCATGGCCCGGGCCGACAAGGCAGCCGCCGTCGCCGAGCTCGCCGAAGAGTTCCGCAGCTCGCAGGGCGCCGTGCTGACCGAGTACCGCGGTCTCACCGTCGCCCAGCTCGCCGAGCTGCGCGCAAAGCTCGGTCAGGTCGCGACCTACGCCGTGGTGAAGAACACGCTGACCAAGATCGCCGCTCGCGAGGCAGGTGTCGACGCCTTCGAGGACCTCCTCGTCGGTCCGTCGGCCATCGCCTTCGTCAAGGGTGACCCGGTCGAGGCCGCCAGGAGCCTGCGTGACTTCGCCAAGGCGCATCCCACGCTCGTCATCAAGGGCGGCGTGCTCGACGGGGCGCCGCTCGCTCCCGCCGAGCTCTCCCGGCTCGCCGATCTCGAGTCCCGCGAGGTCCTTCTCGCCAAGCTCGCCGGTGCGATGAAGGCATCGCTCTCGGGTGCCGCGGCGCTGATCCAGGCTCCGCTGGCGCAGGCGGTTCGCACGATCGAGGCGCTGCGCGCCAAGGTCGAGCAGGAGACGGGGGCCGCGCAGGCTGCGCCCGGCACCGACGGAGACGATGCCGGACCCGACGGCGACGACCCCGGAACCGGCACGGACGGAGCCGGCACGGCCGAGACCGATTCCAGCCCGGTCGTGGCCGAGGCCGGGAGCGAGACCGCCCCCGACGACGCCGCACCCGAAACTGACCGGAACGACTGACCAGACAGCTTCCACTCGCTCACCGGGACGACCGGTGAGAACAGACCCGAAAGGACGCCAAGAAAATGGCGAAGATCAGCACCGACGACCTGCTTGACGCGTTCAAGGAGATGACGCTTCTCGAGCTCTCCGAGTTCGTGAAGAAGTTCGAGGATACGTTCGATGTCACCGCAGCCGCTCCGGTTGCCGCGGCCGCTGCCGGAGGCGCCGCCGCCGCCGTCGAGGAGGTCGAGGAGCAGGACGAGTTCGACGTCGTGCTCGAGGAGATCGGCGAGAAGAAGATCCAGGTCATCAAGGTCGTCCGCGAGCTCACCAGCCTCGGGCTCAAGGAGGCCAAGGATCTCGTGGAAGCCGCTCCGAAGCCGGTCCTGGAGAAGGTCAACAAGGAGGCCGCCGACAAGGCGAAGGACGCGCTCGAGGGCGCCGGCGCCAAGGTCAGCCTCAAGTAGTCCGTCCCGCACCCCCGTCGGGGCGGTCCGGCCAGGCCGACTCCGGCCGGCCTGGCCAAGACCTCGGCGGCGCGAGGTAGTTGACGCCAACGGGCGGGCCGGTCATGCTCATGGGGAGCCGCCAGGAGTTCCGCTGGGCCGGATGTCCGTCCGGCACCGGGACTCGGCGGTCGACTGCAAAGGTGGCAGGCGATCGACGATGCCCGCCGTTCGACAGCACCCCCCAGAAGGGGTAGGCTGCTGTGTCGCGCTGTCTTCAGTCCCGTCGAATCCGCTGCTTCGGGTCATCTGGCATGCGCTCTGAGAGTCCGCGTGCCCTCGGAAGGATCCTTACTTGGCCGCCTCACGCTCCACCCGCACGAAGTCCAACCCAACCAGCACGGACCGGGTCTCGTTCGCCAAGATCCGGGAGCCCCTCGAAGTCCCCAATCTTCTCGCGCTCCAGACCGACAGCTTCGACTGGCTGCTCGGTAACGACGACTGGCGGTCCCGGGTCGAGGTCCTTCGTGCCGCTGGGCGCGACGACATCCCCGCGAAGTCCGGTCTCGAGGAGATCTTTGAGGAGATCAGCCCGATCGAGGACTTCTCCGGATCGATGTCGCTGACGTTCCGCGACCACCGGTTCGAGCCGGCGAAGAACTCGATGGAGGAGTGCAAGGAGAAGGACTTCACCTACTCCGCGCCGCTCTTCGTCACCGCCGAGTTCACGAACAACGAGACCGGCGAGATCAAGAGCCAGACGGTGTTCATGGGTGACTTCCCGCTCATGACGCCCAAGGGCACGTTCATCATCAACGGCACCGAGCGGTTCGTGGTTTCCCAGCTCGTTCGCTCGCCCGGCGTCTACTTCGACTCCGCGATCGACAAGACCTCCGACCGCGACGTCTACACCACCAAGGTGATCCCGTCGCGCGGCGCGTGGCTGGAGTTCGAGGTCGACAAGAAGGACCTCGTCGGCGTGCGCCTCGACCGCAAGCGCAAGCAGAACGTCACCGTCCTG
>Ga0136637_1000416_pt1 | contig 10181 bp, 12 predicted proteins | sample AntDrymUQ8572106_2_FD_105497 | JGI IMG/M metagenome (GOLD analysis project Ga0136637, IMG submission 105497) | Polar desert sand microbial communities from Dry Valleys, Antarctica - metaG UQ857 (21.06) | ecosystem: Environmental > Terrestrial > Soil > Desert | place: Antarctica: Dry Valley... | reverse complement strand
CTGGCTGGACTTCTACAATCGCCAACGACCACACGGCGCCATCGGCCACAAGCCGCCCATCGCTCGCCTCCACGAGCGGAACAACCTCCTCGGGTCTTACACCTAGCGGCGCTCTGCGCCGCGGGCGAAGCGCCCGCCGAGCGCGGCACAGCAGTCGACGAGCTCGGGGGGCTCGTGCGCCTCGAACTCGCCTCCGAGCATTCCGATCCTGACGGCCAGCCAGTCGAGCGAGTCGTCGCTCGTGCGGTGTCGCGCTATCGCCGCGGGGCCGGTCTCTGATCGTCCTGCAAGCGCGCTGACATCCCGTCGGGCACGCGTCGCGTAGATTCGCTGCGTGCCCGACGGCTCCCGCACGCGTCCCAGCCTGTCGCTTCCCACGCCCGGCTCGCGGCGCGCGACGGTCGTGGGCGCGGGCTCGTTCGGGACCGCGGTTGCCGTCCTGCTCGCTCGCGGCGGCTTTCGCACGACCCTGCAGACACGCACCGACCGGCAGTCGCGCGAGCTGCTCGAGGTGCGCGAGAACAACGTCTACCTGCCGGGCGTCGATCTGCCGCGCGAGCTGCGCATCGAGACGATCGAGGCCGGCCTCGGTCGCGCGGACTACGTCTTTCTCGGCGTCCCCTCGCTGACCGTCGGCGACACGATCCGCGGGCTGGCCCGCGGAGGGCTGGGATCCAGGACACCGGTGATCTCGCTCGCCAAGGGCCTGACGCCGCCCGACGGGGTCGCGCCGACGGTCCTTCTGCGCGAGCGCTTCGGCGACAGCCGCGTGGCCTGCGTCGGCGGCCCCGCCCACGCGCACGAGATGGTCAGCGAGGGCGCCGCGCTCGTGGCCGCGTCGACCAACGAAGAGCTCGCGCGCGCGCTCGCCGGGGTGTTCACGCGCGCCGGCGTGGTCTGCGAGCAGTCAAACGACCCGATCGGCGTCGAGCTCGCCGGGGCGGCGAAGAACGCCGCTGCGCTTGCGGCGGGCGCGACGGAGGCCCAGGGGCTCAATGCCGCCGGCGCCGCTGCGGGGCACATCTTCGCCGAGGTCTGGCGCTACGCCGAGCGCCAGGGAGCGCGCTCGGAATCGATGCTCGGGCTCGCGGGAACGGGCGACCTCGTCGCGACCGTGCTCGCCCCGCAGAGTCGGAACCGCCGCGCCGGCGAGCTGCTCGCCGCCGGCGTGCCGGCGTCCGAGATCCCGGGCCGCGTCGGGCAGGCGGTCGAGTCGCTGGAGTCCGTCCCGCTGCTCGCGCGCGCCGTCACGCGGGCCGGCCTCGAGGCGCCGGTCACCGAGGGGCTGGCGATGCTGATCCATGGCGAGCTGCCGCTCGACGACTGGGTCGGGCTCGTGCGCACGACCGTGCCGCCACCGGCGCGCTGGCGACCGAAGCCGGGCTTCTCGACGCGCGTCGGCACGCAGCTGCGGACCGTGTTCAACCGCCGCCGCGGCGAGCCAGCGTCGTGACGACCGCCTCGTAGACGCCCGCGCCGTAGGGCTGCTCGGCGACGTGCACGTTGGGGCGACCGGCGATCGCCTCGCGGAGCGAGGGATCGCGGTCGACCGCGTTGGCGACGAACCAGAAGGCGCCGACGTGCTCAGCCGTCGCCATGTCCTCGCGCGAGTCGCCGATCGCGATCGCATCCTCGGGCGAGCAGCCACGGGCGCGCATGTGGCGCGCGACGCCGGCCATCTTCGACGCCCCGCGCGGAACGAGGTGGTAGGCCCGCACCTGCGGCAGATCGCTGAGGTCGGGGGAACGGCCGTGAACGCTGCCGTTGTCGACCAACCGCAGCGCGCCATGGCCGTGGGCCTGCAGCAGGTCATCGACCTCGAAGGCGTCGACGAGCCCACGGAACAGGTGCGAGACCTCGCGGTTGCGATGCCACGGGTCGTGGTACTCGAGGCGGCCGGGATAGGTCTCGAGCAGCAGGGCTGGTGCGCCCGAGCGCTCAATCTGGTCGTGGATCGTCGCCTCCGGGCAGGGCATCAGCTCGCCCGTGAGCCAGGACTCCTCGCCGTCGAGCACGAGACATGACCCGGATTCGAAGATGTAGGAGGCCTGTCCGATCAGGCGTGCGTCCTCGGAGACCTGCGCCTTGCGGCGCCCCGACATCAGCACGACCTCGGCGCCGACGCGTGCGCACGCCTCGAGCGCGCGCACGCCGAGCAGCGAGAACGAGCCCTCGCCGTCGTGCAGCAGCGAGCCGCCGCGGCCGACGAGCGTCCCGTCGAGGTCGATGTACACGCAGCGCACGCGGGTATCCTCGCGCACGAAGCTCGCAGCCGCGGTCGCCGGGCCGCCGAGAACTACCGGCGGCCCACGGCGATGACGGTGATGCCCAGCATCGCTGCCGCGCCGTATACGTACACCCAGCGGCCTACGACCGTCCGGCCGTCTGCGCTGAACAGCAGCCACAGGGCGATTGCGATGGCGCAGAGCCCGATCGGCAGCACGGTGAGCCGCCACGCCGAGTCGGGGTCGTCATACGACAAGCCCATTCCGATCGCGGCAATTGCGACGCTGATGTTCATGGCCCCGCGGGCGCGAGGCGGCAACGACCAGTGCACAGGCTTGGTGGCCGCCCGGAACTGCAGGTACCAGAGGCCCTTCGGGAGCACGGCCACCCCGGCCGGTATCAGCAGGACCGCCGCCTGCGGGTAGATCGGCTCGGCATCACGGCTGAGGCCGAGTAGACCGCCCACGAACCCGAGCCCTATCGCCAGAAACCCCAGAAGGAGGATCGGCACGGGCATGTTGTCGGGCCTGTGACGTTCCACCGTGGTGCCGGACGATAGAACCCATGGCCGCGCTGCGCCGAGCCTGAGGGCTCGATCACCGCAGTCGCGGCAGCAACTCCTCACGGACGACCACATCGATCGTCGCAGCGCTGAACGGTGCCAGCGCCTGCGCCGCGCGCTGGCCGTAGTCGGCGGCCGGCTCATCGAGCGCCGCTCGCAGCGCGCCAGGCAGATCGTCCGCGCGCTCGACGACGAGTCGCGGATCGAGCGCGCGCGCGAGCGGGAGCGCCGCGTAGGGCCCGGGCGACGTCGTCGTGACGAGTACGCATCCATCCGCCAGCGCCTCGAGCTGGGCGATGCCGTAGTCCTCGCGGCGTGGCGCGGCGACGAAGACGCGCGCGCGCCGCAGCAGCGCGCGGTAGGCGGCCGGTTCCAGCAGACCGACGCTGCGCAGCCCGGGTGCGTCGACGCGCACGTTGCTGCCCGCGACGACAAGCTCCTCGCCGTCGTGGCGCGCCGCTGCCCACGCCGCGAGGACCCGATCCAGACCCTTCTTGTGCGGGTTGGCCGCGTAGGTCAGCGCGGCGATATCGCGCGCAGCCCCGGCGTCCGGAGAAGGCGCCACCGCGATCGGCACGACGACGGCCGCGGCGTGCGGTCGAGGGGACTCGGCCAGCGAACCCTCATCCCACGGCACGAGCAGCGTCGCCGCGCGTAGCCGACGGCGCTCGAGCGGTCGCTGCCAGACGCCGTGGCGGCCCGGTCGGTTGGCGGCGGCGAGCGCATCGAAGCGGATAGCCCCTGGCCGCGGCCACAGCAGCGCTGCGGTGAGTGTCGAGTACAGCAGCGCGCGGGGCTCATGCGCCGCGATCCCGGCGACGGCCGCCGCGCGCGCCGCGCGCGCCCAGACGAGGTCGGTCAGCGCGAGCGTGCGCACCTCGCGCGGCGCCCGCGCGGCCGCGACGGCCACGCTCGCACCCGCCCGGTGCAGCGCGTCGGCGAGCTCGGCATCGGCGGCGCGCAGCCCCGCGGTCGAGCCGAGCGAGACGATCAGGACGTCGGCCCGCGATGTAGACCCACCCACCCTGCCATCCTCCCGCATCGCATGACGGGCACGTTGATCAACGTCGGCGCCGTGCTGGCCGGCACCGCTGTCGGCGTCGGTCTCGGCGGGCGGCTGTCGGCGGGCATCCAGCAGCGCGTGCTCGCCGGGCTCGGCCTCGTGACGGCCGTGGTCGGCATCGACCTTGCGCCTCGCCTGGCGCGACACGAGCCCGCTGTACGTGCTCGGCGCGGTACTGCTCGGCGGGATGCTCGGCGAGGCGATCGGGATCGAGGCGCGGCGCCAGCAGCTCGGTGACCGTCTCCAGGCGCGCGTCAGCCGCGGCACTATCCGACGCGCGGAAGATGGGACTAGCCGACGCGCCCGTTGACCGACGCCAGGTCGCGCCGGAAGCCGGGCGCGCGCACGAGCTTGATCGGGCGGATCGGGGACGTCGGCTCGACGTAGAAGGCGACGCCGTCGCGCTCCTCGATCGCGGTGACGGCGGCCTCCTGGCGGCGCCAGGCAAGCGCGGCGATGATCGCAAAGCCCGTCGCGATCCCTGGGATCTGCGGCGCGACGAGGCCCAGGCCGATCGCGAGCACGGTCGACGCGAACAGCGGCCACAGGCGGTTGATCAGCAGGATGCCGGGACGGTGCTCGGGCAGCGAGCTCGTCGACTTGGCGCTTGCCAGCAGCCGCGCGATCGGCGAGTTGGTCTGCGCGCGGCGCCCCAACCAGGCGCCGATAACGCCCGCGACGAGCCACCAGCCGGCGACGAAGAGCACGAGCGTGTTGTCCGCTTCCACGCCGGCGCGCAGCACGGTGACGGCGGCGAGCACGGTCGCGGAGGCAGCGCACAGCAGGATGCCCGCGCGCAGGAAGTCGACGAACCTCATGCTTCGCCGGTGTGCGACGCGAAGGTGGTCATCTACCCCGCGAGCGTCGTCAGCATCTCACGCACGCCCTGCGGGCCGTCGACGAGCAGGTCGGCCGACGCTTGGAGTTTCTCCGGCGTCTCGTTGGAGCGCACGCCGACGCACACAGCGGAGCCCAAGCGCCCCTCGGAAACGAGCTCGCGCAGTCCGGCGAACGCGTCGAGGTCGGTGAGGTCGTCGCCGACGTAGAGCCCCACCGCGAGGTCGCGGTCCTCGAGCAGCCGCCGCACGCCGCGGCCCTTGTCCATCGGCACGGGCGGGCGTATCTCGAGCACCTTGCGTCCCCAGTGGGTCTTCAGCCCCGCGGCCTCGGCGCACTGCGCGATCTCGCGCATCGCGTCCTCGGCCGCGTCCTCGTCCGGCGTGCCGCGCCAGTGATAGGCCGCGATCGCGCTCTTGTCCTCGGTACGAATCCGCAGTTTCTGCAGCTCGGGTCCCCAGACCTCGCGCGCGAAGTCACGCACGGTCTGCTCGTACGCGGCGATCTCCGGATCGATCTCGACCGTCGTCCCGCCGGGCTTGAGCAGTTCGGATCCGTGGTTGCCGACATAGGCGATCGATCCCAGCGACACGATCCGCCGTGCCGTCGTCGCCTGGCGGCCGCTGATGCACCCGACGACCGCGTAACGCTTGGCAACGGCGATCAGCGGCGCGCGCGTCGGCTCGGGAACGTGGGCGTCGTCGGAGTGACGCACGATCGGCGCGAGCGTGCCGTCGATGTCGAGCAGAATCGCGGCGCGGGCCGGATCAGCCCGTAGTGGCTCCAGCGCTTCGGCCAGCGCGGCGGCGGCAGACATGACTTCTAGTATGCCGCCCATGCCGTCTCGCCGAACGCTCACGCTCGCGGCGATCGGGACGCTGGCGGGGCTGTTCAGCGGGCTGTTCGGGGTCGGCGGCGGGATCGTGATGGTCCCGCTTCTCATCCTGTGGCTGGGCTTCGGCCCGCGCGAGGCGACGGGCACATCGCTGGCGGCGATCGTGATCATCGCGACGGCCGCCGCGGCGATGCACGGCGCCTACGGCAACGTCCACGTCGGCGACGGCATCCTCGTCGGAGTACCCGCGGTCGCGGGCGTCCTGCTCGGTACCGAGCTTCAGCAGCGCATCACGACCAAGGCGATCTCGCTCATCTTCGCGGCGCTGCTCGTCGTCGTCGCCGGCGATCTGCTGCTGCGATGATCGAAGCGGTTCTCATCGGCTTGGCAGCGGGCGTCGTGGCGGGCCTGCTCGGGGTCGGCGGCGGGACTCTGTTCGTGCCCGCGCTGACGCTCGGCCTCGGGCTCAGCCAGCTCGACGCCGAAGCGACCTCGCTGCTGGCGATCATCCCGGTGGCGCTCGCCGGATCGTGGCGCCAGAACAAGCGCCACAACGTCGATCTGCGGGTCGCGCTGACCCTCGGCGTGCTGGCGCTTGCCGGGGCGGCGGGCGGCGTCGTGATCGCCAATGCGGTGCCCGAGCGCGCGCTCGAGATCGGCTTCGCGGTCCTGATCCTGTTCGTCGCCGCCCAGCTCGCATGGCGAGCACTGCGCGAGGATTCCTCCCCCGCCTGACGGTCGTTCAGCGCAGACGGACGCGCGCCGAGCGCGAGGGACCATCGAGCACTTCGAAGCTGAGCCGCAGACGGCTGACGCGGCGCTCGCTGCGCGTCAGGCGCAGACGCAGCGAATGGGTTCCGTGGCCGAAGGAGAACGAGCGCAAGAATCGCGGCAGGGGCGTCTCGCCGAAGACCTGGCCCGAGCAGCCGGCGGGGCAGCGCAGCCGAAGCGTGATCTGGCTGCCGCGTACGCGCGCGCTGTGGCTGCGCAGCCTGAGGCTGCAGGAGGGGATCGACGAGCTGGCTCCGGGCGCGCCGTCGTCGACGACGATCTCCGTGCCGCCCGCGCAGCGTCGCTGCCACCAGGCGACGCGGCCGTCCGGCGACACCGCGATCCCGCGCGGCGGCCGGAAGGTCCCGCGCGCAAGCACGCGCGTGTCGCTGCCGTCGCTGCGCAGGCTCGTGAGCGCGATCGGCGTCGGAGCCTCGCTCTTCTTCGAACGTGGCTGCGCCAGCAGCGAGTGGATGCGATCTCCGCTGAGCCGGCTGGTGGTGCTCATGAAGTTGTCGCCGGCCGGGCAGCCGGGCAGCGCAATCGCACGCCGCGCGGCGCTGCCGGGCGCGAGCGCGAACAGCGTCGAGCCGCAGGTCGCGCTCGACGACTGTGTGTCCTGCTCGAGCGCGCCGAGCCAGAAGACGCCGTCGCCGTTGCTGAGCGTGCCGAGCGGCGCGACGACGCGTCCGTCCTCGGCTGCGACGGCCTCGGCCAGCGCGCCGGCAGTGAACCGTCGCACCTCGCTGCTGAGCGAGAAGAACGACGGGCGCAGCAGACCGATGAAGCCGTTCTCGCCGTCGAGCGCGATCGACCCGGGCAGGAGGTCGGCTGCGAAGGTCACGCGGCGCAGCGGCGTGACCGGGTCCGGTCCGCCGAACACGAGCGCCACCGGACCGACGCCGCGCGGAGCGTTCGCGGGCTCCCCGCAGCCACCCTCGCGCCAGGCGATGCGTGCGTCCGATACAGCGACGGGCGGCAGCAGCAGCCCGGCCGTGCAGGAGGCGACCTCGCGTAACGGGCCGGCGGGCGGTCCGACGACGACGCGGCTCGAGCTGAAGCCCTCGTCGCCCTCGGGCTGGGCGGAGAAGGCGAGCGCCCGCGGCGAAGCGGCGAGCGCCACGTCGAGCTCGTCGTTTGAGCGCGGCAGGCGCAGGAGCAACTGCGCGGGAGCCCCCGGCACGAGCCGTTCGAGCGCGAGGCCGCGATTGGTTGGCTCACGCGCCACGATCACCGCGTCGCCCGCGAGTGCGATCGCCTTCACATCGCCGCGAACCGGAATGGTGGTCTGCGCGGCGGAAGCTTGCGTGCACGTAAGGATTCCCGCCAGCGCGACCGAGAGCATCAACGCTCGGCGCAGCATCGGTGAATCGTACGGCGCGCTCCTAGAAGCTCGCCCCCCAAGCGGCCAGGCCGATACTCAGCCTGAGCCGGGCTCAGTCACGGCAGACCGTGCTCCAGGGCGCCCTTGACCGCCGCATCGAGCGCGTTGAGGCGATGCAGCGCGAGCGCCTCGGCCGATCCGAAACGCCTGCCCGGCGCGGCGTCGGGTCCGTGGTGGCACAGGACGCAGTGCGCGAGCGCGAGCATCCGCTCGCCCGGCAGCGCCGGAAGCTGCGCCGCCTGCTCGCGCAGCAGTCCGAGACCGAGCTCGACGTGGCCGAGCAGGCGACCGGCATCGGTCAGCCCGATCTCGGCGCCATAGGTGAACTCGCGCGTCTTGCCGAGGTCGTGCACGAGCGCCGCGGTCAGCAGCAGATCGCTGTCCAGGCGGGGGTGCAGCTGGCACGCCTCGAGCGCCAGCGTCCCTACGGCGACGGTGTGCTCGAGCAGGCCGCCGAGGTAGGCGTGGTGGCCGTTGCGCGTGCACGGCGCGCGTCGCCACGGCGTGCGCATGTTCTGATCGCCGAGCAGCGAGTCAAGCAGCGAGCGTAGCCCCGGATCATGGACCTCGCGCGCGAGGTGCTCGAGGAAGCCGTCGAGCTCGTCGAGGTCGCGATAGGCGACGGGCAGAAATGACGCGGGGTCGGCCTCGCCGGCAGGCGCGCGGCCGATCGTGCGCACCTCGACCTGAAGCTCGTCACGAAAGCGCTCCACGCGTCCGGCGACGCGCACGAGGTCACCGCGATCAAAGCGTCCGGCGAGCACGTCGGCGTCGCGAAAGGCACGTCCCTGGACCGCGCCGCTGCGGTCGCGCAGCTCGACGGCGAGATACGGCGTGCCCGCGCGCGACATCAGGCGGTCCTTGCGGGTGCAGGCGAAGATGCCATCGATCTCCTGTCCCTGGCGCAGCGTGGCGATCGTCATATGGCCATGATGTACCTTGATTCGGATGCAGCCTTTGATCTGGGAAAGCAGGCCGGACGGCCTCCGAGCCCCGGCCCTGGTCTGCGCCTTCAGCGGTTGGAACGATGCGGGCGACGCAGCCTCGGCTGCGCTGACGTTCATCGGCGAGTCGCTCGGCGCGGAGCGTTTCGCGAGCCTCGATCCCGAGGACTTCTACGACTTTCAGTCCACGCGGCCGCAGACACGTCTTGCCGAGGGCAAGCGCGAGGTCCTCTGGCCGGGCATCGAGATCTTCGCCGCGCGCATCCCGCGCGCCCCGCGCGACCTGATCCTCGTCCAGGGCCCCGAGCCGTCGATGCGCTGGAAGACCTTCTGCGCGCACATCATCGATCTCGCCGAGGCGCTCGGAGCACAGCTCGTCGTCACGCTCGGCGCGCTGCTCGCCGACGTACCGCACACGGCGCCGGTCGCGCTGACGGGGCTGGCGTCCGACGAGACGCTCGTCGAGAAGCTGTCGTTGGTGCAATCGACCTACGAGGGCCCGACGGGCATCGTCGGCGTCCTGCACACCGCCTGCGCCGACGCCGGCATGCCGGCCGCGTCGCTGTGGGCGAGCGTGCCGCATTACGTCGCCGCCGCGCCGAACCCCAAGGCCGCACTCGCGCTGGTGCGCAAGGTCGAGGGCCTCGTCGGCGTCACCGTCAACGGCACGGAGCTCGAGAACGCCTCGGCCGAGTACGAGCGCCAGGTCTCCCGCGCGGTCCAGTCCGACCCCGAGGTCCAGGCCTTCGTCGAGCGCCTCGAGCAGACCGCCGAGGTCGACACGACGCCGCTGGGTCCAGGTGATCTGCCATCCGGCGACGCGATCGCCAGCGAGTTTCAGCGCTTTCTCAAGCAGCAGGGGCCGGAGCGCTAGCGGCCTGGATCTACCGCTCCGATGCCGGACACGCGATCCGGAAGTCGCACATCGAGCAGACGGTGTAGGAGGGGGTCGGCTCGAAGTCCTGGGCGAGGATCCCGTCGCCCACCTGCTCGACAGTGTCCCTGATCCAGGCGGCATCGATCTCGTCGCTCGGAACGCGCACCTTGGCGTCGTCGAGCACGTAGAGATAGGACTGCTGGGTGGCATCGAGCTGCCACGCCTCGCGCGCCCCGACGGCATACAGCGAGAGCTGGACGTCCTCCTTCAGCGCTGCGCGTGAGCGCGGGCGGCCGGTCTTGTAGTCGATCAGCTCATAGCCGCCGTCGGCGAGCCGGTCGACGCGGTCGACGCGGCCACGCAGCGTGTGCGCACCCATGCTGAAGCTGAAGGCCCGCTCGAACCAGACGGGCTCGACCGGCTCCGAGGCGATGCGCTGGTGATAGCGCCGCAGCGCCGCGTTGGCCTTGGCGCGCAGCTGGCGCTCCTCGTCGGAGTCACCCAGGCCCGCCTTCCACCAGCCGCCGTCGAGCAGCCCGAGCATCGCCTGCAGCGATGGGGTGGGTGGGGTCCGAATCTGGTGGTAGCGCTCGAGCACCTGGTGCACGAGGATCCCGAAGCGCTGGTTGAGCGTCGGCTCCTTGGGGATCCGCAGCACGCGCGCGAACTTGTAGCGCAGCGG
>Ga0136637_1000415_pt1 | contig 10188 bp, 6 predicted proteins | sample AntDrymUQ8572106_2_FD_105497 | JGI IMG/M metagenome (GOLD analysis project Ga0136637, IMG submission 105497) | Polar desert sand microbial communities from Dry Valleys, Antarctica - metaG UQ857 (21.06) | ecosystem: Environmental > Terrestrial > Soil > Desert | place: Antarctica: Dry Valley... | reverse complement strand
CGGATTGCCAGCCGTCGGACAGCGCATCGAGCATACCCGCAGGGTAGCCGTCGCTGATCTGACCGACCGCGGCCGGCAGTGGTTTGACGACCATCACCTACTGGTGAACGTCGGGCTATGATGGTGGACCTTGGGGGAACTTACTACAACACAAAACCCCAGGTAGAAGCCCTGGAGACGCTGCTTCGAAAGCTGCCAGACCCCACCGAACCGGCTCCACTGCCCGTCGAGCGCCCCAAACCCCGGCGGGCACGCCAACTCGACGCCGATCAGGTGCAGGAACTCATCTCCGGTTACCAGGCTGGGGCGACGGCGTACGAGCTCGGCGACCGGTTCGGCATCGAACGGCGCACGGTCAGCAACATCCTCAAACGACACGACGTACCGATGCGCCGCCGCGGACTCTCGCCCGAGCAGGTCGACGACGCCATCCACCTCTACAACCTCGGCTGGTCCCTGGCGCGACTCGGCCAACACCTGGGCGTCGACCACACCACCGTGCTGACCAAACTCCGCGAACGCGGCGTCCCCACCCGCGACAGCCACGGACGGCCACGAGCGTGAATCGAACATCATCGACGCGAGACGGACCCCGCGAGGTATCCCCACAGATGGGCAGGCGCAGGGAGTCATGCTGACGATTCGCCGCCCACGATGAGATACGAGCGGATCCGGCAGCTCAGCAGGGGACTACAGTCGGTCTCGCGAGCCAGGCTGTTGATGTTCCGCCACATCGTGCGCCGTACGTCTCCGGGTTCCAGGCCGTGGAGTTTCGCGACGGCGTATTCCACGGGGAGCACGTTGCCGGGTTGGTGCGGGCGATTCACCCGACCTCGACGATCCGTAGCGGTCGGTCGACCAGTGCATTAGTCCACTGTAGACGGTGTGGGCTCCAGGACGGCGCGAAGAAGCTGTGCGGTGGCGTTCGCCCAGGTCGACTTCCTCGCAGCGGCCTGCCGCACAGCGTGGGCGTCGGTGAATGCCGCGTCGGGATGCCGAAGGATCGCCGCTGCGTGGGTGGCCCATCGCGTGACGTCCCGGGTCTCGTCGAGCGTGACTGGCACGACGACACGAGCAGCGGCATCAGGCGGCAGGGTCTCTCGCAGCAGCCGGCCGAGTCCGCTGCGGTCGCTGACCAGCGTCGGCACGCCGGAGGCTATGGCCTCGGCGCCGGCGAGCCCGAACCCCTCGGCGCGCGACGGCATGAGAACCAGGTGGGCGCGGGCGAGGTCCTGTTGCAGCGTCCCGTCGTCCGTGGTGAACGGACGCACGGTGACGTGCAGGGCCGGGTCGGCCGCGTGCGCACGCAGACGATCACGCAGCCGTGCGCAGTCGCCAGGCGGCGCCCCGCGAACGAGCAGTTCGACATCATTGCTGTCTCGGCCGAGTAGGTCCACTGTGCGGGCCGTGATCGCGGCGGCCAGATCGACCCCCTTGATCTCAGTGTCCTCCATCCGGCCGAGCACCAGCACCTGCTGAGGCCCGCCCGGAGCCGGACGCCGAGGGCCGTCGTCGACGCCGTCGAAACCTGGGTCGAAGCGCAAGGGAGGCGCGACGTCGACAAGATCGTGGAGATCCCGTTCGAGACGCCGGTGCAGGCTGGGGCCGACTGCCACCACCCGGGTGGCGGTGCGGCCGAGCTCCAGGTCGACGGCTACACGCTGCGCGGCCCGCTCGCCGGCGTCATCGGCGCGATCCACGCGCAGCCATTCGACCTCGTCCGGCGCGACGTGCACGAAGTGCAGCCGCGCGGCGCCCGGGAAATGGTTTTCGGCAAGGAACTTCGCCGCCACGCCGGTCACTCGCCCATGCCCGATGATCACATCCGGGACCACCCCGGCGGGCAGCTCGGGCTTCTGCATCAGCGCGACCAACGCCGGGGCGCCGACCATCGGACGGGCCTCGATCAGGCGTACTCCCCGCCGCGCTGCGTCGTCGTGTTCGGTCGGGGAAGCGCTGAGGACGAGGCAGGACACGGATGCACCCGTGGTCGCGAGCCCGCCGCACAGGTGCCGGTTCAGGGTGCTGATGCCGCCGTGCGCGGAGAACCACTCGTCGGCGACAACCATGACGTTGGGGGTGCCCGGAAGAGAGATGCGCGTCGGGTCGAATTCGTTCGAGGCGATGTCCATGACCGTAGGTTCCGTGGCAGAGTGCCTGTCCGGCGATCGCTGTCCGGCGGCCGGAGACCGCCGGACAGGGACTGCGCCGAGCTCGGACGGCGAGCCGCGTCCGGCGAAGTCGTCCGGTGCCGGACACCTGGCGGCCGGACGCCCGAGAGGAGGTGGCGGGGTGCCCGTACCCGACCGTGGTGCGTGGAAGAGGTTTTGCGAGGGCATCGAGCTCGCTGTGCGCGCCCTCGGCGGCGAGCGCAAGGCTGAGGAGGCCAGCGGGGTGGCCAGCAGTATTTGGGGCGACACGAAGACCGGTAAGTCCGTCCCGGTGCGCCGCTGGCCGGAGATGCGCGTACAGCTGGAGAAATTGCCGCAGGCGGTGACCGGGGTCCGCGACTGGCAGCGGCTGTACGAGGCGGTCAACGCCGAGCGCGGCAGAATCTTGCAAGCGGCGAGTGCCCGCACACCTGCTACCGACGTGACAGTGCTGCGGCCTCGCCAGCTGCCGCCCGGTATCCACGGCTTCATCGGCCGCGACGACGAATCCGACGAGCTGGTCCGACTGCTGCTGGGCGGCGCGCGGTCGACGGCGCCGGTCGCCGTAGTGGTCGGCCTGCCGGGTGTCGGCAAGTCGGCTCTCGCCGTCCAGTGGGCGGGGCGAGCGGCGCCGGCGTTTCCGGACGGTGTGCTGTACGCGGACCTGCGTGGTTGGGGACCGGACCGCCCGCTCACTGCCGACGAGGTGCTGCCCGGGTGGCTGCAAGCGCTCGGGGTCGAGCCAGCGGCGATGCCTGGCGATGCCGGCAACCGCGCGTCGTTGCTGCGCACCTTGCTGACGGACCGGCGGATGCTGCTGGTGCTGGACAACGCCAACACTGAGGATCAGGTGCGCTCGCTGCTTCCCCGTTCGTCCACCTGTTCGGTCCTGATCACCAGCCGGCAGCGTATGCCAGGCTTGGGTGTGTACCACGAAGCGGAGGTAGTCCGGTTGGATCCGCTGTCGACTGAGGAATCGGTCGCACTACTTCGCGAGGTGCTCGGCGACCGCGTCGACCGGGAGCCCCAGGAGGCATCCACGCTTAGCGTGTTGTGCGGACACCTGCCGTTGGCACTGCGGGTCTTGGCGGAGACCGCGAAGTCACGTCCCGACACGGCTCTTGCGACGTTCGTCGCTGAGCTTTCCGATGGGCAGCAGCTGACCGCCCTAGCCGGTGACGATCCCCTCTCTGACCTAAGGACCGTGTTTTCGTGGTCCTATCGCCAGCTCCTGGACGAAGTGGCCGTCGTTTTCCGGCGGCTGGGCCTGTTCCCGGGCCATGGCCTGCATCCACACGGCGCTGCGGCGCTAGCCGGTGCCTCGATGGCGACGGTCATGCCAGCCCTGCGGACCCTTGCTCGGCTGAATCTCGTTCGTGAGACGGCCGCCGGCCAGATCGAGATGCACGACTTGCTTCGCCTGTACGCCATGGAGCTCGTCACCGAGCACGAGAGCGAGGAACAGCGTTCCGACAGTCTTCGGCGGCTGTTCCGCTACTACCTGGGCACTGCGCATCGAGCGGACACGCTGGTTGAACCGCTGCGGTATCGGATCCCGCTGGCGGACGACGTGGAGCCGACGCCGACCGTGCTGCGCGACCAGTCCGAAGCGCTGTCCTGGTTCGAGGCCGAACGCGGGAACGTGGTGGCGATGTGCGCGCTGGACGTCCCCGATCGCGACACCGCACGCTGGCAATTGGCCTTCCTGGCGCGCGCGTACTTCTTCCGGACGAAGCGGGTGCACGAGTGGATTGGCAGCCACGAACACGCGCTCGCGGCCGCGATTCGCTCCCAGGACCGTCGCGCAGAGGCCATGACCCGGAGCAACCTCGGTCTCGCCCGCCACGAAAGCGGTGACGACGCGGCGGCCCTTGTGCAGTACGAGGCAGCGCAGACTCTGTTCGAGGCGGTCGGCGACCAGCACGGCGTGAGCAACGCGCTCGCCCATCAGGCAGCGGTGCTGCGCCGCCGCGGCGACCACGCCGGATCGCTGCGGCTCAACGAAGCGGCGCTGGTCCGATACCGGCAGGTGAGCAATCTCCGCAACGTGGCCATCACCTTGCGGGCGATCGGTCTCGCCGAGGTCGAGCTGGGTCTGCTCGACGCCGCCGGCCGGCACCTGACGGAGTCGCTGGAGCTGTGCCGGGACCTCGGCCTGGACATGGACGTCGCCCGCGCGTGCAACACGCTCGGCCAACTGCACCTGAAGGCCGGTCGGCATGACGAGGCGGTTCTCGCCTTTCGGCAGGCGATCGACGCTGACGAGGCCTCGGGCGGACGCTACGAGACGGCGCTGGCCCTGCGCGATCTGGGTAAGGTCGCCGCGGCGTCCGGCGACGCCACCCAGGCGGGCGAGCACTGGGAGGCTGCCCTGACCGTGCTGAATTCGCTGGGCTCGCACAAGGCCGCGGCAGTAGAAGCGGACCTCGCCCAGCTCCGGGCGCAAACGTCCGATCACCCGCCGGACTGATCAAGTCGATCGTCGACCCACCGCCGCACAATCTCGGCGATGCGCAGGTCATGCGGGCCGACGTGGGGGTCGTTCTCGGCGACGGCGTCGGCCAGCCCCTCGTACGCGTCCCGTGCGATGTCAGCGGCGTCCTCCAGCTGGCCGTCGACATGATCGGCAAAAGCCAGGGCGTACGCCAGGAAACTGCTGGCGATCAAGGTTCGAGGGTCGTCCGGCCCGAACTCCCCGACCCGGCTGTCCTGGAGGTCGATCGCGTTCACCAGCAGGTCGACCTCGAAGTCCACGTGATCGCCGTCGAGCCTGATCCCGTCCTCGGCCGTCACGCCGGGCGGCAACTCGGCCGGCACCGAGGCGGCGCGGCCGGCATCCTTGACGTCCTCGTGCATCAGGTTGTGCAGCGTGACGCCCGTGTCAGGGTGGTACGGCCCCTGCTCTTCGAGGCGACTCAGCAACACGAGAGCGAACGTCTCGTCCACGGACTCGTTTGCCTCGGCCGCGATCACGAGCTTGTTCTCCAGTGCGCTGACGGTGTCGGGGTGGTCCGGGCCGAGCAACGCCAACCGCAGCTGGTGCAGCTCAGTCATGAGCTTCAACGCCTCCTGCGGCATGCCCAACGTGCGATAGCTGAGCGCGAGCCCGTTGAGCGCGTCCAGCCGATACTGGTCCTCTGGCGCGGCAACGCGCCGCCACCGATCGAGCGCGTCCAACCAGTGCTGGTGGGCAACACGGTGCTGTAGGTCGCGTTCCTCCGGCGTGGCACCGAGATGCCCACAGGCGATCGCCAGGTTGTTCAGCGCTATGAGGGTGTCGCGGTGGGTCGGTCCCATTTCTCGGTGCTCCAGCCGGCCTTGGTACACCTGCTGGAACAGGGTGTGCGCCTTCTCGTACTGCTTCAGGTTGTGGTGTGAGACCCCGAGATTGTTGAGCGCCATCAAGGTTTCCGCCGCTCTGGGCCCCAGTTTCGCCAGGAGGAGGTCGGCGATGTCCTGTTTCAGGCTCAGGGCCTTGGAGTACTCGCCCTCGAGTCCGTACGCGTTGGAAAGGCCGATGAGCACGATGGTCCGGGTGTACCAGTCGACGTCGGCGGCGACGCAGGCGTCGTGCAGTGCCTGGAAGAGCGTGAGCGCCTCCCGGGTTCGGCCAGTCTCGATCTCAGTTCGCCCGGCCTCGTTCGCCAGGTGCGACTCGTCCATGCGGAGGACCCAGTCGTCGCCGCCGGCCAGCAGGCCCGCGACAGCACGGACGTGGGGCAAGCGGTCCAGCACTTCGCGGTGGCGGTATGCCATCCTCGTGCGCTCCATCGATGCCGTGAGCTCGGCCAACGCAGCGTCGCGGAACGCGGACCTCCGATCCGGCGGGTGGACCAGGACACGGACCGCGCGAGCCACCAGGGCGTGCATGGAGCACCCCGTGCCTGTCTTCGTGAGCAGACTCCGCGCTGCTCCCTCGGCCACTCCCGCGGTGAGGTCGCGTCGGGCATCGCTTCGACGGAGGATGTCCGCGAGCAGGTCGTCGGGGATGGTCGCCGGTCCGAGCACACTCGCCGCGGCGAGCACATCCTGGCCGTCGGGGCCGAGGGAGTCGAACGAGCGCAGCAGCACACGGCTGAAGGGACGATCACAGCCGGTTGGCAGGTCCGCCTCGAACTGGGCGCTCTCCAGGCGGTCGAGCTCGGCGGCCGAAAGGTCCTCGAGCAGCGCCGGATATCCCGCGAAGGAGGACAGCGTGGTCAACCCGGCGGCGATCGTGAGGCCGAGTGGATGCTCGCCCAACATCTCGACGGTGGCGCGGACAGCAGCACGCTCCTCCCTCGCCGGGGCACGGTAAGCGGTCAGCACCATGCCGCCGATGTCGGCGCCGAGCGGACCGAGGGTGAACTGCTGGGAAGCTCTTCGCTCGAACCGGCCGCGGGTCGTGACGATCGTGTGCCCCGCACTGGTCGGCGCGTACAGCCGTTCCAGCAGCTTCTTGTCAGTGCCGGCCGGCACGTCGTCGAGAATCCACAGGTACGGTCGGCCGAGCGCGGCCAGACCGTCCTTGGCATCCGAGGCCTTGAGGTGCTCGGCAATGCCGGCCAGGTGCTCGTCCAAGCGAGCCAGCACGCCACCCGCATCGGCGTCGTGACTGCCGCCGAAGTCCAGCACGAACACGCCGCCGGAATGATCTCGGGCAAACAACCGCGCGTACTGGAGAGCCAACGACGTCTTGCCCTGCCCGCCGGGACCGTCGACCACGACGACCGGCTTGCCCCGGTCCCGGCTCTTCTCACGAGCCCGCAGACCGGCGTGAATGTCCCACAACTCCGCGTACCGGCCGCGAAAGTACCGGTCGCCAGGACCTTCCCACGGGTACCACTCCGGCTGCACAGCCGTTGGCGCGTCGCCGAACAGCCCATCGTGGGCTTCGACGTTGTCGGCAATCCTGTCCAACAGCTCGGTGGAAGGCTGGTTGGAGAACGGCAATCGATGGGCAGTCAGCTGGGACGGCCGCACGTCGTCGGCTTTGATCCCCTGCGTGATCGCCATCACGCGTCGTGTCTCCCCGTTGTCCATGTAGTAAGCCGCGCACAGGGCGGAGTGCAGTTCTTCACGGCAGTGGGGGCTGACCGGGAAGTTCGGGGTCATCAAGGCGACCAGCGTGCGCGACCGAGCCAGCGCCTCCTCGATCGACCGCGTCAGCGGGGCCCAGATCTCGCCCTCGATCACGTCGAGGAACACACGCAGTCCGCGTTCCACCAGGGCTAAGCGCAGTGCCATCGCGGCCGTGTAGTCCTCCGACTTGTAGCACAAGAACACGTGGAACCAGTCGTCCGTCGGCGATGCCAAGATCAGCGCCCTTCCTCTTGCCGTGGGTCTGAACAGCGATCGACATCGCGGCCCGGTCGGACGGCGTTACGGCGCGAAGTCCCCGATCGTGTGAATGTCATGGGTGGCCGTCGATCCGCCGAGGTGCCACGACACCGTGCTGGCGAAGAACATCGAGCACCGCGTCGGCTTCGGCCCGCACGCGGTCAGCGGCCTCGAGATCGCCCGCGACCTGATATGCGGCGGCGAGACGGTCCAGTCCCGCCGCCTCCCAGTACCGATCACCCAGTGTTCGATCCAGGGCGACGGATTTCTCGTACGCGGTGATTGCTGGACCGAGACGGCCTCGCTGGAGTTCGGCATCGCCGACGGTCTTAAGCAGCGAGGCCTCGCCCTCGGCGTTGCCGATGGTCAAGTAGATCTCCAACGCTTGCGCACCAAGGTCGAGAGCCAGGTCCAACCGCCCGACGTGGGTGAGCTGCCGCGCATTCGCGGCGAGCGCGTCGGCGAGCGCCGATCGGTTGCCGTTCTCGCGGGCCAACTCCACCGCGGCCTCCGCGTGCTGCAGCGCTTCCCCGTACGCGGACTCGGCGTCTAGGGCCCGGACAAAGGACAGGTGCGTGCGCAGCGCGCCGTCCCCGTCACCGAGGTCGGAGAAGGTCGTCAGAGCCTCCGCCAGCAGCGATCGCACCTCCGTGCCCTGACCCGACCGAGCCAGCGCGTCGGCGAGCATGCGCTGCGCTGTGGCCAGCCCGGGCCGGTCGCCGACCTGAGTGGCTGCCCTCACGGCGACGCGTTGCACCTCGATGCGCGCCGTGTGCCGCCCTGTCCTACGCAGGAAGACCATGCACGCGGCCGCCAGCCGCCAGGCGTACGATTCGAAGTTCCGGTCCGAGGCACGGACGATGAGCGTGAACAGTGACTCCCACTCTGCGGTGAACCAGGCCATCGAGTCGGCGTACCCGCCGGGTGCTGGCCGGACGTCGTCGCGGTGCTCGGCGTCTCGGGGCTGGATGCAGGCGTTGGCGGCCTGCGCCGCATCCAGGTAGTGATCCAGCATCTGCTGCTCTGCGGACCTACGCGCCGCCGCGTCCTCTCGTGCGACCAGATCGCGGGCATATGCGTGCAGGAGGTGGTGGAGCTGAAACCGGTCCCGGACCGGCTCCGTGAGCAGGTTGGCCGACATCAGCTCACGAAACGCCGGACGGGCGGGCTCGCCGCCGAGCAGAGCGGAGCAGGCTGCCAATCCGATGTCCGGCCCGGGATGGAGACCGAGCATCCGGAACAGCCGCGCACCCGAGGGGGTCAGCCCGTCATAGGACCACCGGAAGATCATGCGCAGATCGAGGCCGTCTTCGGGAAACGACAAGGACTCCAGGTGGTCGTCGGCGCTGTGAATCTGGGTGACGAGAGCCGACAACGGCTCCGAGGGACGGTCGGCCGCGCGCGATGCGACAACACCGAGCACGAGGGGCAAGCCGGCGCACAGGCCGACCAGATTGCGCACAGCATCCGGCTCAGCGCTCAGCCGCGCAGCGTCGATCCGGGCGGCGAGGACATCGGTTGCCGCCGAGGAACCCAGCAGCGCCAACGGAATCCGCTTTGCCCCCTCCTTGGTGACGAGGCTGTCCATGCGGTTTCGACTGGTCACTACGGTCAAACAGGTCTGCGCGGCGGGGATCAGAGGCCGTACATGGTCGGACGAACTGGCGTTGTCAAGCACGACAAGCAAGCGCTGGCCGTCCAGCAGACTGCGGTACATCGCAGCGCGATCGGCGACAGCCGACGGAATCGCCCCAGAGGGAACGCCGAGGGCGTGCAGGAACCCGAGCAGCACCTCGGTCGGATCAGCGGGCTTCATCTGATCGAACCCGCGTAGGTCAGCGTATAGCTGGCCGTCGGGGAAAGAGTTCTTGACCCGGTGGCCGATCTGGGTCGCCAACGTCGTCTTGCCAACCCCAGCCGGCCCCTCGAGCACGCAGACGCGGCCCGCGAGCGAGTATGTCGTGGCGGCGAACGCGTCCACCTGCTCGAGTTCGGCTTCACGTCCGACGAAGTGCCCTGGGGCGAGCGGCAGCTGATGAGGGACCAGCGCGGCTCGGCCGCTTTTGTTGGGCTGCTTGCCGGTTCGAGCCGCGATCTCGGCTTCGTCCCGCAATGTCGTGAGCTGGCCGCGCTCAGCACCGGCCACGCCGAGTTCGTCGAGCAGCCGTTCGAAGACGGCGCCTCGCGGCAGCGTCGTGCCCTTGAGATAGTCGTACAGGGTGCTTTGACCGACGCCGATCCGCTTGGCCAACTGGCCGCGGTCGATGTCGCGGCCTAGGCGCCGCTCCGCCTGGAGCATCGCGCCGGCCAGCGCCTCGACAAACGGCCGCCGCCCCGCGTTCCGGCCTTCCCCGGCGTTTTCCAGACTCACGACCGCCATCATCCGCCGCGTGGTGACCTTGTCGTCGTCCACCCCCCGTCCACCCCGTCCGCTTCGTCCCCAGTCTGGGAGAACAGCAGGAGGAACCAATGACGACGATCATCGACAAACGCCGACGCGGTGCTAGAGATCGTGGCGGCCGAACTGGGCGATCTCGAAGAGGTTCGGCAGAACCTGCTGGCGCCGATGGCGGTTGGTGCACGCAGGTGTCCTGGTCCAATGCCACTTAGCTTAAGTTGATCATGCAGCTCGGGGGTTGATAGTGCGGATCTTGATCGTGGGTGGGCCGGGGTGGCGGGTGCCGGTCTCGCCGGGTTTCTTGACGCGGTAGTTGTTGTG
>Ga0136637_1000414_pt1 | contig 10203 bp, 9 predicted proteins | sample AntDrymUQ8572106_2_FD_105497 | JGI IMG/M metagenome (GOLD analysis project Ga0136637, IMG submission 105497) | Polar desert sand microbial communities from Dry Valleys, Antarctica - metaG UQ857 (21.06) | ecosystem: Environmental > Terrestrial > Soil > Desert | place: Antarctica: Dry Valley... | reverse complement strand
GAGCACGGCGGCTATCCCGACAAGTCCTTCCCGATCCAAAAGCGCAACCACCTGAGCCCGAAGCAGCCGGAGTCGAGCAAGGTGTTCTACGTGATCCCCGAGGACGAGCTGAAGTAGTAAGCCGCCCCCGGGCAGGGACTCAGGCGGCGAGTGCCTTCTCAGGCACGACGTAATAGCGCTTGCCGACCGGCTTGGGAACGCTGGTGACGCCGCGACGCGTTGAGACGACGGGCAGCGTGCGGTCCTCATAGCCGCCCTGCGCCTCGACCCATGCCTGCACCTCGGCGGGATCGCCGCCGGCCTCCTCGACGTTCGTCACGAGGATCACCAGGTTGCCCGCAGGCACCCAGATGAAAGGCGTCGGCGTGATGCCGGCCAGCAGCTTGCGGATCTTCTCGTCGCTCATGCGCGGGCAGGATAGCGACGGCGCGTCGTCATCCTCAGCGCACGAGCCGCACGTCGCGCACAACGACGACGGCATTGCCGGCCGCGTCGACAACACGCACGTGAATCTGGGCGAACGCCGCCTTGCGACTCTTCAGCGCCTTCGCCGCCGGTCGCAGGCGGATCGTCACCCGGCGGTCCTCGCCGCCGGCGGCGCCCGTTCGCGCCGCGCGGACGCGCGCGAACACCGGCTTGCCCTTGCCCGCCGAAAGCGCAGCTCCGGCCTCGATCCGGCACGCCTCATCGCAGCGCACCGTCAGCCGGATGACGCGGGTGCGCAGCGCCGGAGCGACCCGGCCCGTCGTCGTGCGCACGCGCGGACGCGCGCGGTCGGCAGGCGGATTGGAAACCGGTCTGGGTGCACCGGCCGGGCAGGCTGCGCTCTGCGCTGCGGGGGCGATCCGGTAGACGCGACCATCCAGCACGCCCACGTACACGCAACCGTTGGTGTCCTGTCCGAAGCTGATCACCGCGTCGAGCTTCAACGATGTCGCAAGATCGTTCTTCGCTCCGCCCGGGCCGAGCTCGGCCGAGCGCAGCTCCGGCCGGCACAGATCGCCGTAGATGTAGCGGCCGTAGAGCCCGACGAGTGATCGATCGCGCACGACGACGCCGCCGATCAGCGAGCAGTAGCCGTCCGCGTGGCGTTTCTCGAGTACGGGGCGAATCGAGCCGGGCAGGCCGCACGGGCGGCCTGTCTTTCCGACCGGCGGAAAGGCCTGCGAGCCCTCGCATTCGTTCCAGCCGAAGTTCTCGCCGCCGCCCCTTCCCTTTGGCAGGAAGTCGATCTCCTCGACCTCGTCCTGGCCGACGTCAGCGATCACGAGGTCACCGCGAAGCTGATCGAACGAGAAGCGCCAGGGGTTGCGAAATCCCTTGGCCCAGATCTCCGGTGGGACCTCGGGCCGGCCGACGAACGGGTTGTCGGACGGCGTACGCCGCTCGCGCGGGGCGCGGCCCGTGGGATCGAAGCGCAGGATCTTGCCCAGGCGCGTACGCAGGTCCTGTGCGTGGCCCTCGCGGTCGCCCGTGCCACCGCCGTCGCCCATCCCCGCGTACAGATAGCCGTCCGGTCCGAACTGAAGCTGACCCGAGTTGTGGTTGTTGTTGGGGTGCGCGACGGCCATCACCAGCCGCCGCGTGCGCGGGTCAGCGCGCTCGACGTCGCTCGCCGAGCGGCGGTACTCCTCGATCGTGAGCGTGCCGCTGCGCGACGTGTAGAAGACGTAGAAGATGCCCGACAACGCGTAGTCCGGCCGGAAGGCCATCGACAGCAGGCCGCGTTCGCCACCCGCGCCGACCAGCCGGCGGATGTCCAGGAACAGGCCAGACCGCAGCCGGCCGTCACGGACCATCCGGATCGTTCCACGCCGCTCGACGACCACGACGCGACTGGGGTCCTGCGGCGGGCCGCCGATGAACGTCGGCACATCGAACTGCCCGACCGGCTGCAGGCGCAGGCCGTTGCGGTTGGACTGCGCGCCCTGCAAGGCGGCCGGATAGGCGAGCAGCGCGAGCGCCAGCACGAGCGCGCCGAGCACCAGCGGACAGATCGCGCGCGCTCGCACCACAGTTTCGATACTGACACCGGCTGGGGCGATCGGAGCGGTCAGTGTGAGGCCGGGTGCGTCAGAACTGCGTCAGCGAGATCATGTTGCCGAACGGATCCTTGAACCACGCCAGCTGCGCGCCGCCGGGCGAGCGCCATACGCCGAGCGCGTCGAGCTGGATGCCCTCAAAGCGCTCAAAGGCGATCCCGCGCGCGGTCAGCTCGGTGACCGTTGCGGCTATGTCCTGCACCGTCCAGCCGACGATCGTGAACGGAAACGGCGTGAAGCGCTCGACGAGCACGCAACGCAGCGTCGTGCCGTTGGCGTCGAAGGTGACCGCCACCGGGCTCTCGCCCTCCATCAGCAGCCCGAGCATCGTGCCGTAGAAGGCCTTCGCCTGCGTGAGGTTCGACGTCGGGATGAAGGCGACGAGCTCGGCGGACTCAAGCACGGGCGGAGGCCCGCCGCGCGGACCGTCGGCCGCGGGTGCGGCGCCCTTGAGCTCCTTGTCGGGCACCAGGAACATCAGCGCGTCGCGATCGGAGCTCGCCTCGGGCGGCAGGAAGTGGGGCGGGATGCGCTTGGCCCAGCCGAGGCGCGCCTTGATCCATGCCTCGACCTCCTCGAGATCGCCGCCGGCGTCGGCGACGGCCGAGGCCGCGATCGCCGTCATGTTCGGCGGGACGGCCATGCCCAGCTCCTTCGGCGGCTCGATGCCGGCCAGCAGCGCGCGGATCTGTTCGTCGTCCATCAGCGATCGCCCTCCCGGGAGCGGCCGGGTTCCCACAGGGGCTCTTCGGCGCCGTTGGCGCCGCGGCTGAGGATGAACAGCAGGTCCGACAGGCGGTTGAGGTAGCGCACGACCTCGGGGTTGGAATCCTCGACGAGCAGCGCGCGTCGCTCGGCGCGGCGACAGACCGTTCGGCAGACATGAAGCTGCGCGGCGGCCGGCGTGCCGCCCGGCAGGACGAAGGAGCGCAACGGCTCGAGCGTCGCGTTCACCTCGTCGCAGGCCGTCTCGAGCCATTCGGTCTGGGCGGGCACGACGCGCAGACGCTCGCGATCGCCGCCGTGCGGCACGGCGAGGTCGGCACCGACGTCGAAGAGGTCGTTCTGCACGCGACGAAGCCACTCGGCGTAGGTCGCGGGCAGCTCGGACTGCGTCAGCGCGACGCCGATCTGGGCGTTGAGCTCGTCGACGTCGCCGTAGGCCTCGATCCGCGGATGCGTCTTGGGCACGCGGCTCATGTCGCCCAGGTGCGTCTCGCCGCCGTCGCCGAGCTTTGTGTAGATGCGCGTGAGGTTGACCGTCATCTCAGATGTTCGCTTTCGCGGCCCGCGCCAGCAGGCTGATGGTGGGGGTCGTGGAATCGGCCATCTTCCGCCAACGGTACACTGGCGCGGTTCATTGGTCGGTGGTGACGGGAAGTCGGTGAGAATCCGACGCGGACACGCCACTGTGACCGGGGAAGCCGTCCGCGGCGCTTGCATGCAAGCGCAGCCACTGGGCCTCGTCAGAGGGCCGGGAAGGCGCGACACGGTAGGCCCGGGAGCCAGGAGACCTGCCTCCGGCCAGCAGCCCATATGCCCTCGTGAAAGGGGTGGCTCATGCCGTGTCGTCGCCTGTCGGTCCTCGTTGGAGGACTCCTGCTCGTGTGCTCGTTCTGCCTGTCCGCGGTCGCGGCTGCGGCGCCGGTCACCGTCAACCTGCGAATCGAGGGCAAGACGGCGACGCTCTTCGAAGGCCCGGTGACCACCGACGTACGAACAATCGACGTGGGCGACGGCGGCGGACCGCGAACGTGTGACGGCACGAACGGCGCCGCGAACCCGACGCCCGGTCCGACGCGCGGTGCGGCTGTTGGCGCCGCCGCCGCCGGCCCAGGCGGCTTCTCCTTCACCGGCACCTACAGCGCGATGTTCCAGGACATCCTCTTCACGACGATCGCCGGCCAGAACGTGGAGTTCGATCCGGTCACGAACGAGTTCCTGGGCGAGTACAAGAACTGGGCGTTCGCGTCGCTGGGCCCCTGCCAGGACCAGATTTCGAGGGGCGACGACGTGCTGTTCGCCTACGCCGCCTTCGGCGCGCCGCTGCTGCGCCTCAGCGGTCCGGCGACCGTGCGCCCCGGCGAGTCGGCGACCCTAAGGGTCACCGACGCGAACGCCGCGCAAGCCCCGGTCCCGGGTGTCTCGGTCGGCGGGCGGACGACCGGCGCGGACGGGACGGCGACGGTTCTGCTGGCGGCGCCCGGCCCGCAGGCGTTCAAGGCTTCCAAGGCGGGCGCCGTGCGCTCCAACCGCGTGACGGTCTGCGCGACGAGCGGCAGCGACGGGGCGTGTGGCAGCACGACCGGCGGTGCAACCGGCGGCGGTGCCACGGGCGGCGTGCGCGACCGCACCGCGCCGAGCTCGGCGATCGTCGGCATCAAGGAGGGTCAGCGCTTCGCTCGCGGCAAGGGCCCGCGGCGCCTGCGCGCGAAGATCGCCAGCGATCCCTCCGGCCTGCTGGCCGTCAAGCTGCGCCTGACGCGGACCGGCGCCGGGCGCTGTACGTACTTCAGCGGCAAGGCCGAGCGCTTCCGCCGCGGCCGTCTGCTCGACGGCAGTCGCTGCGGAGCCAAGCGCGGGCACTGGTTCGGCGTGGGCGACGGCGCGACGGTCGATTACCTGCTGCCCAAGCGCCTGCCGCGCGGCCGCTACGTGCTCGACGTCAACGCGATCGACAAGGCCTACAACCGTGACGACAAGCGGCGCCGCGGTGGCAACCGCGTCGTCTTCTATGTCCGGTAGGACCCGCCTCGCGCTGCTCGGCGCGACGGCCGCGCTTGCGGCCGCGGCGCTGGGCGGCTGCGGAGCGGGCGACGCTCCCGACGTGCCGATCGGGCTGACGGTCTCGCGCGACTTCGGCGCGCGCACGCTGACCGAGCTCGAGCGGGCGAAGGTCGCGGGCTCGGACACCGTGATGCGCGTGCTGGATCGCAACGCGACCGTCGCCAAGCGCTTCGGCGGAGGCTTCGTGCAGGACATCGACGGGCTTGGCGGCGGGCGCCGCGACGGTCGCCCGGTCGACTGGTTCTTCTACGTCAACGGCGTCGAGTCCGACAGGGGCGCGACCTCGGTCGACGTGGCGGGCGGTGACCGCATCTGGTGGGACCACCACGACTGGAGTACCACCCCGCACATCCCCGCCGTCGTCGGGTCGTTCCCCGAGCCGTTTCTGCACGGCCGCGACGGCCGCCGGCTGCCCGTCCGCGTCGAATGCGCCGACCCGAAGTCCGAGCCGTGCGACGCGGTCGCCGAGAAGCTCATCGAGCTCGGCGTGCCAGCCGGACGCAGCAGCCTCAGCCGCAGCCCGGCCGACACGACGCTGCGCGTGCTCGTCGGACCGTGGAAGCGCCTGCGCGGGCGTGACATCGAGGCCGACAACATGGACTCGGGGCCGCGCGCCAGCGGCGTCTTCGCGCGCTTCGACGGCGCCGCAACGCAGCTCGCTGTGCTTGACGAGCGCGGACGGCCGGCGCGCACGCTCGGCGCCGGCAGCGGCCTCGTCGCCGCGACGCGCGCCGAGGCGCGCCAGCCCGTCTGGTACGTGACCGGCACCGACGTCGCCGGCGTCGCGGCTGCGGCGCGGGCCTTCGACGAATCGGTGCTCGCCGACCGCTTCGCGCTGGCGATCACCGACGACCTGCCGATGCGCGTTCCGCTGATCGACGCGGCCGCGACGGGGCCGATGCCGTGATCCTCCGCGCTCACCGCGCGAGCGCGAGCGCGAGTCCGCTGCACGCCGCTCGCGCCCCGGTCGCCGCGGCTTACGCGATCGCGCTCGTCGTCGCCGTGCTGGCGTTCGAGCACCCGCTGGCGCTCGTCGCGCTCGGGGTCGCGATCCTCGGCGCGGGCGTGCTGGCGGGCGCGGGCCCGACGCTGGCGCGCGCAGCGCTGTTCGCGATCCCGTTTGCGCTTGTGATCGCGCTGATCAACCCGCTCGCCGTGCGCGAGGGGCTGACCGTCGTCCTGCGCTTCGGCGAGCTGGGCCCGCTCGGGCAGATCGACATCACCGCCGAGGCGCTGACGTTCGGCGCGATCCTCGGGCTGCGCGCGCTGCTGGTCATGCTCGCCGGCGGGGCCCTGATCGCCGCTACCGTCGACGCCGACGAGGTGTTGCAGCGCTTTCGGCGCATCTCGTCGCGCTCGGCGCTGACGGCCGCGCTCGCCGTGCGGCTCGTGCCCGTGCTGGGCCGCGACGCACGGCGCCTGGCCGATGCGCGCCGCTGTCGGCCCGGTGCGGCGCGGAAGCCGGGTCCGGCGGAGCGGCTGCAGATCGTGCGCGCCGTCGCGACCGGCGCGCTGGATCGGGCGCTGGATGTCGCTGCGACGCTCGAGGTCCGCGGCTACGCGACGCCGGGCGCGACGCGCGGCGCGCGCCGGTTGCGCGAGCCGTGGTCGCGCCACGACATCGCGTTCGCGGCGTCGGCGCTCGGCCTCGTCGTGCTCGCCGGTGGCGCACGCCTGACCGGGGTCGCACGCTTCGAGGCCTATCCGCGCACGCTGGCGCCCGTCGGCCTCGCTGAGATCGTGCTGGCCGTCGCGCTCGTGCTCGTGGCGCTGGCGCCGTTCGCGGACCGCAGGGGGGTGCAGCGGTGAGCATCCTGCGCTTCGAGCACGTCACCTATCACTATCCGCACGCCCAGCAGCCCTCGCTGCGCGACGTGTCACTCGACATCGCTGCGGGCGAGTTCGTCGTCGCCGCGGGATTGTCGGCGTCGGGCAAGTCGACGTTCCTGCGTGCCGCCTGCGGCCTGGTCCCGCACTTCTACGGCGGCGAGTTCGCGGGGCGCGTGGTGACCGGCGGCCTCGACACGCGCGACCACGGTCCCGGAGCGCTGGCGGCGGTCGCGGGGACGCTGTTTCAGGACCCCGAGACGCAGGTCGTGCTGTCGACGGTGCGCGCCGAGATCGCGCTGCCGCTCGAGAACCACGGCCACGGCCCGAGCGCGGTCGCGCGCGGCGTCGAGGAGGCCGCGCTCGCGCTGGGGATCGCCGAGCTGTTGGAGCGCCCGACGCACGAGCTGTCCGGCGGCGAGCTGCAGCGTGTCGCGCTCTGCGCGGCACTCGCGGGACGCCCGCAGCTCGTGCTGCTCGACGAGCCCACGTCGCAGCTCGATCCCGTCGCCGGCGACGAGCTCGTCTGGCTGCTGCGGCGCCTGAACGAGGAGTGGGGAACGGCGATCGTGCTCGTCGAGCACCGCCTCGAGCGCTGTCTCGGCGCGGCCGACCGCGTGATCGCCTTCGAGGGCGGCGCGGTCGCCTGCGACGACTCGCCGCGCGGCTTTCTGGAGTGGAGCGCCGAGCACGTGCCCGCGCTCTCCACGCCGGGCGCACGGCTGTTCGCGCGCGCCGGGCTGCGTCCGCCGCCGGCGGGCGTCAAAGAGGCGCGCGCGACGCTGCGCGCGCACGGGCTGCTCGCCGACCCGGTCACGCCCGCAGCGCAGAGCGTCGATCATGCACCGCCCAGGCCCGCCCGCCGCCTGCGCCGCCGTGCGCCCAGCGGACCGCCGCCCGCGCTGGCCTTCCACGACGTCTGGCACGAGCGCAGCGGTGGGCGCACCGTGCTGCGCGGCCTGAACCTCATGCTCGCGCCCGGCGAGCGCGTCGCGCTGATGGGTCGCAACGGCGCCGGCAAGTCGACGCTGCTGCGCCATGCCAACGGGCTGCTCGAGCCGACGCGCGGGCGCGTGGAATCGAGCGGCCGCGTCGCGCTGCTGCTGCAGAACCCCAACGACTACTTCCTCGCCGACCGCGTCGGCGACGAGCTCGACGCCGGGGGGCTGGAGGACCGCGGGCTCGCCGCGGTCGCCGACCGTCACCCGCGCGACCTGTCCGGCGGCGAGCGCCAGCGCCTGGCGCTCGGGATCGTCTGCGGCGGCGACGCCCCGCCGGCCGCGCTGTGCCTCGACGAGCCGACGCGCGGGATGGATCGTGCGGCGAAGGGCGACCTCGCCGCGAGCCTGCGTGCGGTCGCCGCGGCCGGCAGCGCCGTGCTGGTCGCGACGCACGATCCCGAGTTCGCCGCCGTCGTCGCCGAGCGCGTCGTGCTGCTCGCCGACGGGCGCACGATCGCCGATGGCCCCGTCGGCGAGCTGCTCACCGGCGGCTGGTACTTCGCGACCGAGACGGCCCGGATCGTCGACGGCGCGCTGCTGCCCGAGGACGGCGCCGAACTGCTGCGCAAACGTATGACCGTGGAGGTAGAACCATGACCTGGCAGCTTGCGTCCCTTGCATTGCTGGTGATCGCGATCGGCGCCGGATTCACTTGGTATGAGCACGCCAGGCCGTCGTCGAAGGTGCTCGCGCTCGTCGCGACGCTGGCCGCGCTGGCCGCGCTGGGACGGATCGCGTTCGCGCCGATCCCGAGCGTCAAGCCGACGACCGACATCGTGCTGATCGCCGGTTACGCGCTCGGCGGGGCGCCGGGCTTCGTGGTGGGCGCGGTCGCAGCGCTGGCTTCGAACGTCTTCTTCGGCCAGGGCCCGTTCACGCCTTGGCAGATGGTCGGCTGGGGAGCCGTCGGGCTCTTCGGCGCGCTGCTGGCGCGCAGCTTCGGGCGCGACATCGGCCGTTGGGGACTGGCGGCGGCATGCGCCCTGGCCGGGCTGGCCTACGGGATGTTCATGGACTTCCACCTGTGGGTGCTCTACGCCGGGCAGCACAGCTGGAGTGAGTACGTCGTGCTGGCGGGTCGCGGCGTGCCGTTCAACGTCGGGCACATGATCGGCAACGTCGTCTTCTGCCTGGCGTTCGGCCCGCTGCTCGTGCGCGCGCTGCGCCGCTACCGCGACCGCCTGGAGATCGTCTGGCACCCGCTGCCGGGCGCGGCGGCCGCGCCGCTTGCCGTGCTCGTGCTGGCTCTCGGAGCCGTCGGCTTCGCCACGGCCGGTCCCGGCGCGGGGACCGCACACGCCGCCAGCAGCTCGGTCACCAAGGCGATCAGGTACCTCGACGGCGCGCAGAACACCAACGGAGGCTTCGCCGCGGGCGGCGGCGGCCCGTCCAACCAGCTCTACTCGAGCTGGGCGACGATCGGCATCGCCGCTGCGGGGCGAAACGCCAACGCCTTCAAGCGCTCCGGCCGCTCCCCGGTCAGCTTCATCGTCGCCAACCTCGGCCAGGTCCGCGGCATCGCCGACGTCGAGCGCACGATCCTCGCGCTGCGTGCTGCCGGCCGCTCGGTGCGCTCGGTCGGCGGACGCAGGCTTGTCTTGGAGCTCACACGCAAGCAACGCAGGAACGGCTCGTTTGCCGGCCTCGTCAACCAGACGGCGTTCGCGATCCTCGCGCTGCGCTCGACGGGGCGCTCGGCGCGCGACAGGGTGATCCGGCGCGCCACGGGCTGGCTGGCCTCCCAGCACAACGGCGACGGCGGTTTCAACTTCTCGCGCAAGGGCGGACCGAGCGGGATCGACGACACCGCCGCCGCGCTGCAGGGGCTGGTCGCCGCCGGCAAGCGCTCGACGAAGACCGCGCGCGGCGCCGTCTCCTTCCTGCTGCGCCAGCAGAACGCCGACGGCGGCTTTCCGCTGAGCAAGAACGCCAACTCCAATGCGCAGTCCAGCGCTTGGGCGGTTCAGGGGCTCGTTGCGGCCCGGCGCAACCCGGACAAGGTCCGCCGCGGCGATGGTCGCACCCCGCTGCAGTACCTGCGCTCGCTGCAGAACGGGTCGGGATCGTTCCGTTACTCGCGCACGAGCAGTCAGACTCCCGTCTGGGTCACGGCCCAGGTGCTGACGGCGCTGGCCCGCAAGCCGTTTCCGATTCGCGCCCCGTGACGCGGCTGCTCCGATCGGTTGACTGCTCAGTCAACCGATCGGATAGGTTCAGCCCCGCATGAAGGTCGGGGTGCCCAAAGAGACGGCTGAAGGAGAACGACGCGTCGCGCTCGTCCCCGAGGTCATCCGCAAACTGACCGCCAAGGACTTCGAGATCGTCGTGCAATCGGGCGCGGGCGAGGCGGCGATGATCTCCGACGAGGCCTTCGAGGAGGCGGGAGCGACGATCGGCGGCGACCTCTGGAGCGCCGATGTTGTAGTCAAGGTCGCCGCGCCCGACGCCGACGAGATCGGCAAGCTCGGCCGTGAGACGGTTCTCGTGGGCTTCCTCAGCCCGCTGTCGGATCCGAAGACGACGTCCGCACTGGCGCAGGCGGGGGT
>Ga0136637_1000412_pt1 | contig 10206 bp, 8 predicted proteins | sample AntDrymUQ8572106_2_FD_105497 | JGI IMG/M metagenome (GOLD analysis project Ga0136637, IMG submission 105497) | Polar desert sand microbial communities from Dry Valleys, Antarctica - metaG UQ857 (21.06) | ecosystem: Environmental > Terrestrial > Soil > Desert | place: Antarctica: Dry Valley... | reverse complement strand
GGCGGCGAGCGCTACGCCAGCACCTACTTCGACAACGGCTGGCTCGCCGAGCGGGGTATCGACATCGCGCCGTACGCCGATGTCCTCAGCGAGTTCGCCGCCACCGGTGTGTGGCCACTCTCAGGCGCCGATGGTCAGGCCGGCCGCGACGCCGACGGCGTAGACGAGCTCGGCCAGGCTGGTGTCGCGCAACACGGAGACGAGGCCGAGGCCGGTCGTGCCACCGGCGATGGCGACGTACGCCCGCGCGGCGAATGGCACCGCGAGCAGCCCCAGCAGCGCCCACGGCGTGAAAGCGACGGCAAGACACGCGACACACGCAAGCGCGACCGCCAGTAGCGCCACGTACAGCAACCGGGTGGCCGACTCGCCCATGACGACGGCGAGCGTCCGCTTGCCGGTCGCGTTGTCGGTCGCGATGTCGCGCAGGTTGTTGGCGACCAGGATCGCGCAGGCCAGCGCACCGACGCCGACGCCAGCGGCCAGGCTGGGCCACGTGAGCCGCCCGGCTTGGGTGAAGGTCGTGCCCAGCACCGCCACGATGCCGAAGAACACGAAGACGCTCACCTCACCGAACGCCCGGTAGCCGTACGGGCGGGAGCCGCCGGTGTAGAACCATGCGGCCGCGATCGCCGCGGCACCGACGAGCACGAGCCACCACGATGACGTGGCGGCGAGGACGAGACCGAGGGCGGCGCCGACGCCGAGACACCCAAAGGCCGCGAACCTGACCGCCGCCGGCGCCGCGGCACCGGAACCGACGAGCCGCATCGGACCCACCCGGTCGGCGTCGGTACCCCTGACGCCGTCGGAGTAGTCGTTGGCGTAGTTGACGCCGATCTGCAGGAGCAGGGACACCCCTAGGCAGAGCAACGCCTTCCACCACACGAACGCCGACGCGTACGCGGCCGCCCCGCTGCCGGCCAGGACCGGGGCCACCGCCGCCGGGAGGGTCCGCGGACGCGTGCCCTCCATCCACTGTCTCGCGGTAGCCATGACCGGCCATCCTGCCACGCGTCCGTAGGCTTACGGCCGTGACCTCCGCCTCGTTGCGCCCCGTCGCCGGCACGGCCCGGGAGGTCTTCGCGCTGTTGCGCGACTGGTTGACAGTGGGCGCTGCGGTTGATCCGTTGGTGGTGCGTACCTCGGGCAGCAGCGGCCTCCCGAAGGACGTCGTGCTGTCCCGCGAGGCGCTGCTCGCCTCGGCACGGGCGACGCACCATCGCCTCGGTGGGCCGGGTCGGTGGATGCTCGACCTACCCGTCCACCACGTGGCCGGTCTTCAGGTCCTCATCCGCTCGGTCATCGCCGGCAGCGTGCCCGTCGTCGCGGCCGAGCACGGCGGCCTCCCGGCCGCTCTGGCTGCGGTGTCGACCGAACGTACGTACGTCTCGCTCGTCCCGACGCAGCTGCACCGGCTCGCGGAGTCTGGTCTCCTGGGGACGTTGGCGCGCTGCGAGGCCGTGCTGGTCGGTGGTGCCTTCCTCTCCCCACGCCTCGCTGTCGCCGCCGGCGAGGCCGGCGTGCGCGTCGTGCGCACGTACGGGATGAGCGAGACCGGCGGGGGGTGCGTCTACGACGGTGTCGCGCTGGACGGTGTCGGTATCAAGGTCGACGGCGGAGGTCAGGTGCACCTGGCCGGGCCGATGCTCTTCGAGCGGTACGACAACGATCCCGAGGCGACGAAGGCGGTGTTTCGGGACGGCTGGTTCGCCACCGCCGACCTCGGCGAGCTCGACGCCGACGGCCGGCTGCGCGTCCTGGGTCGCGGCGACGACGTCGTGATCTCCGGAGGGGTCAACGTGTCCCTCCCGGCGGTCACCGAGGCACTCACCGCGTGCGTCGGCGTGCGGGACGCGGTGGCGGTCGGCATACCCGACGACGAGTGGGGTGCGCGCGTCGTCGCCTGCGTCGTGGGTACGTCCGGCGTCGTGCCGCTGACGGTGCTGCGCGATGCGGTGGAGTCGGCCGGTCTGCCGCGGACCTGGGGACCGCGCAACGTCGTCACGCTCGAGCGGCTGCCGTTGCTGGCCAGCGGCAAGGTGGACCGGGTCGCCCTGCGAGCGGCTGCGGCGGCCGCTTCGACACAGGGCTGACGCAGGCGCGTCGCACGGCAAAGTCGGTCGGCCCCAGGTATCAGTGGTTCGGTCTCAGTCACGAATGGGGGTTATGAAGTGGCAGATAACCCCGATTCGTGCCCACCGTGTGACTGATGTGGCTGGTGTAACGCTGGCGCATGCCGAGGCCAGTTCGCTCACTCGCGGCCGCTTCGACACAGGGCCGGACCGCTGCCCCGCTAGGCTCCACACCGTGTCGTCCCCCTTCACCTTCGCGATCGCGATGCGTACCCGCTTCCGCGGCATCACCACCCGCGAGGGGATGCTGATCGAGGGGGAGGCCGGCTGGGCAGAGTTCAGCCCGTTCTGGGACTACGGTGCGCGCGAGTCCGTCGCCTGGCTCGCCGCCGCCCGCGCCGGCGCCGACCACGCCTGGCCCGACCCGGTGCGGCAGAGCATCCCCGTCAACGTCACGGTCCCCGCCGTCGACCCCGAGCGTGCCGCGCAGATCGTGCGCGCAGGCAGGGGCTGCCGTACCGCCAAGGTCAAGGTGGCCGAACCCGGCCAGGTGCTTGGCGAGGACATCGGCCGCGTCGAGGCGGTGCGAGACGTGCTCGGACCGGGCGGCAAGGTGCGCGTCGACGCCAACGGCGGCTGGGACACCGTGACCGCCGTCACCGCCATCGCCGCCCTCGACCGCGCCGCGGGCGGCTTGGAGTACGTCGAGCAGCCGTGTCGATCGACAGCGGAGCTCGCTGCCGTGCGTCGCCGGGTGGACGTGCCCGTAGCGGCCGACGAGTCGATCCGACATGAGGACGACCCCCTGCGTGTCGCCGCGCTGGAGGCGGCCGACATCGCGGTGCTCAAGGTGCAGCCGCTGGGCGGTGTCGAGGCATGCCTCCGCATCGCCGAGGAGATCGGCCTGCCGGTGGTGGTCTCCAGCGCCCTGGAGACCTCGGTCGGCATCGCCGCCGGCGTAGCGCTCGCCGCCGCGCTCCCCGAGCTGCCGTACGCCTGCGGCCTGGCGACCGTGCAGCTGCTCGATGGCGACGTGGTCTCTGAGCCCTTGCTGCCGGTCGACGGCGCGTTGCCGGTCGTACGCCCCGTACCCGACCCGGTGGCACTTGCCGCTGCCGCAGCCGACGCCGACACGGCCCGGCGCTGGGCGGCGCGGCTGACCGCCGTCGGCGCCGAGCCCGCACGAGGACCTCAGGCCCGGTGAACCCCTCGACTGCTCTGGCGCGCGTGCTCGTCGACGAGCTGGTCCGTGCCGGCACGCGCGACGCAGTGCTCGCACCGGGCTCCCGTTCGGCACCGCTCGCACTGGCGCTGCAGGCCGCCGACGGACGCGGTGACCTTCGGCTGCACGTACGCGTCGACGAGCGCAGCGCCGGCTTCCTCGCCCTCGGACTGGCCAAGGGCTCACACCGGCCGGTGCCGGTCGTCACCACCTCCGGCACTGCCGTCGCCAACCTGCACCCGGCCGTCCTGGAGGCATCCCACGCCGGCGTACCGCTGATCGTGGTGTCCGCCGACCGGCCGGCCGAGCTGCGCGGGACGGGCGCCAACCAGACGACCGACCAGGTCAAGATCTTCGGGTCGGCGGTACGCTCCTTCGCCGAGATCGCCGCACCCGAACAGGTGCCGGCGTCGACGGCCGCGTGGCGGTCGGGGGTGTCCCGCTTGCTCCGGGACGCCGCGACCGGCCCGGTCCACCTCAACGTGTGCCTGCGCGACCCCCTAGTGCCCGACACCCAGGACAGCCAGCTGGACGCCGCTCTCCTCGGACGTCCGCGAGGCGCCCCGTGGTCGGCGGTCGAGGGTGGCCTGGCCGCGACGGCCGTGCTGCTCCCGCTCGGCCCACGCACCGTGGTGATCGCCGGGGACGACGCCGGTCCACCTGCCCGCCAGCTCGCCGAGCATGCCGGGTGGCCGCTGTTCGCCGAGCCGTCGTCCGGCTCTCGGACGGGCACCCACCCCATCTCCACGTACCGCCTGCTGCTCGGGGTCCCGTCCCTGGCGCGGGACGTGGAGCGGGTGCTCGTGTACGGCCGTCCGACGCTCTCGCGACCGGTGACCCAGCTGCTGGCCCGCGAGGACGTCGAGGTCGTCGCCGTGGCGGCCGGCCGCGTGACGGACCCCGCCCACCGGGTCTCGCGGGTGCTCGGCGCCGCCACCGTCGCGGGCGCCGGCGACACGGACTGGCTCGAGCGCTGGCGCTGCGCCGACACCGCGACCCTGGCCGCCGTCGACGGGGTACTCGCCGCGCAGGAAGGGCTCCCACCGCTGACCGTGGCGCGCGAGGTCTCCGCCGCCGTACCGCCCGGAGGCCTGCTGGTCGTCGGCTCCTCCAACCCGGTGCGCGACCTGGACCTGATGGCGATCGCCCACCCGGTCGGCGAACGGCGCATGGTGCTGGCGAACCGCGGTCTTGCGGGCATCGACGGCATGGTCTCGACCGCTGTCGGGGCCGCCCTGGGACGTCACTCGTCCCGTTCTCTGGCGTACGTCGGCGACCTGACGTTCCTGCACGACACCAACGGTCTCCTGATCGGGCCCGGTGAGCCCCGCCCCGACCTGACGATCGTCGTCGCCTCGGACGACGGCGGCAGCATCTTCGCCTCTCTCGAGACCGGTGGTCCGGTACATGCCGCCGCCTTCGAGCGCGTCTTCGCCACCCCCACCGGCGTCGACCTGGCAGCACTCTGCGCCGCACACGCTATCGCCCACCGGGTCGTACGGGACGCCGCGTCGCTGCGCGCCGCGCTGGCCGTCGCGCCGACCGGCATCGAGGTGGTCGAGGCAGTCGTCGACCGCGGCGGTCGCCGGGCGCTCGACGCCGAGCTCGTTCGCGCCGCACGCGAGCGCTGAAACGCACGCCGTACGTCCGCCCTCAAACCCAGCCGCGGACGTCGACCGGGTACACCCACCGGCGCCCCGGCCACTCGGTCAGCGTCCAGAGCACTTCGTCGGGGGCGTAGTAGGTCACGTCCTCCGGACCGGTCGGCAGCACGCCGGGGTGGTGCCGCACCGAACCGGTCATGCCGACCCAGAGACCGCCCGGGTTTCCCTCTCCCGCACTGGAGGTGATGAACCACCTGCCGTCGACCATCGTCGCACCCTGCATGCGCTGCATCTGGTCATCGAGCACCTCCAGGGGCACGGCGCCGCGTCCGGCGTCGCGCCGAAGACCGTACGAGACGGGGTCGAGCCCCCACCGGGCCAGACGTGCAGGGCTGCCCTCGCGGGCGTACTCGCCGGTGATCAGCTGGTGCTCGGTGCCGGTGCGGTCCAAGGACATGAAGGAGAAGCGGAGCCCGGTGGCGCCGGAGTGCTCCGACGGGACGTACGCCGATGACTGCGGGAGCACGTACCGGTAGCCGTACGCCCGGTAGCGACCGCTCCAGCCACGCCCGAGCCCGATGTCAGCCGACCGGTCGCGACCCCACCGCCACCGCGGACGGCGCTGCGGCACCCGCATGATGTCATCCAGCAGGAAGACCCGCAGGCCGCTCCTGGTCGCGGCGACGTACAGCCGGTCGCCGTACCACGCCATGCCTCCGGCGTGGGACCGTACCGGGCGAAGGTCGACACGCCACAGGCGGCGCACCGGTTGGACGAGCAGCACGTGCCGGTAGCGCGGCCGCTCCGGGTCGGTGTGGTCGACCACGGTGATGCGGGCGCCCTGGGACCGGCCGCGCACGAGCTTGGCGTACCAGCTGATGAGCATCACGCGACGGCCGTCGCGCGTGGGCTGACCGGTTGCGTCCGCGCACGTCGTGATCCCTTGGGGGAACCACGCAGTGCTGTCCCGATCCTGCTTGTCCCAGGTGAAACCCGCACCGCACGCGGGGCCGGGCGCGGTGGCGGCCTCGCCGCTGCGGTTCGGGTCGGCGAGCACGCCGTCCAACCCGACCCGTTCCAAGGTCTTGGCCAGTTCGTCGGTGAGGTCCTGCGCCGGTGTCGACTCGATCAGAGCGAACGCGGCCTGGGTCGCTGGATCAGGCATGCACCGATTGTGGCGTGGTCCCACCGCGGGTGCAGGTGCGCCGCGGCCGTCCGAAGGGCACGATGGGGTCACCGCGACGAGAAGAGGCATGCGATGAAGGCTCACCACCCGCTCGGTATCGACATCGGTGGGAGCGGGATCAAGGGCGCGCCGGTCGATCTGGAGACCGGGAGGTTCGCTTCGGATCGGCTCCGGATCGAGACGCCGCAGAAGTCGACCCCGGAGGCCGTGGCCGAGGTCGTCGGACGCATTGCCGACCACTTCGCCAAGGAGACCGGTGACTCGCCCGTCGGTGTGACGGTGCCCGCGGTGGTCGCCCGGGGACTGGTACGTACCGCCGCCAACATCGACCCGTCGTGGGTCGGCAGCGATGCGGCGGCGTTGCTGACCGCGACGCTGGGCCGACCAGTCACCGTGGTCAACGACGCCGACGCCGCCGGCGTCGGCGAGCTGCACTACGGGGCCGCCCGCAGCACCCCGGGCCTGGTGGTGCTGGCGACGCTGGGCACGGGGATCGGTTCGGCGCTGCTCAACAACGGCGAGCTGATCCCCAACAGCGAGCTCGGGCACCTGCTGATCGATGGAGTCGACGCCGAGAAGCGTGCGTCCTCGCACGCACGCGAGAGCGAGGACCTGTCGTGGGAACAGTGGGCCGACCGCCTGCAGACGTACTTCGCCCACGTGGAGGACCTGCTCTGGCCGGACCTCCTCGTGGTCGGCGGCGGCGTCTCCAAGCACGCGGACCGCTACCTGCCCCTGTTGCACCTGCGCGCCCCGATCGTCGCCGCGGAGCTGGGCAACGCCGCCGGTATCGTCGGCGCCGCCTGGTTGGCGGCGAACGCGCACACCTGAGCCCTGCGCGGCGCTCTTCGTCACGTTGCCTGGCCGATTACTTGCGCGTAACTTGTGAGCCACACCCTCGAGGAGCTGCGGATGGCCGACGACGCCCAGGAACGGTACGACTATGTGGTGGTCGGAGCCGGCAGCGCGGGCGCCGTCCTCGCCGCGCGCCTGTCCGAGGACCCCGCGCTCTCGGTCCTGCTGCTGGAGGCCGGCGGTGCGGACGACGCGGACGAGATCAAGATCCCGGCGGCGTTCTCGGGTCTTTTCAAGACACGGTGGGACTGGAACTACACCACGACCGGGCAGCACCAGCTTGGCGGCCGAGGCGCGTACTGGCCGCGGATGAAGGCACTCGGTGGCTCCTCGTCGATGAACGCGATGATCTACATCCGCGGCAACCGCGCCGACTACGACGCATGGCGTGACGTCCACGGCGCCGCCGGCTGGGGGTGGGACGACGTCCTCGCCTACTTCATCAGGTCCGAGGACAACACCCGCCTCGGGTCGCCACTGCACGGACAGGATGGTCCGCTGCACGTCGAGGACCGCCGCTACACCCACGAGCTCACCCACGCGTGGGTCGAGTCGGCGGTCGCCTCCGGACTCAAGCCCACCGACGACTTCAACGGTACCGAGCAGGAAGGCGCTGGTCTGTACCAGGTGACGTGCAAGAACGGCCGACGCTGGTCCGTCGCCGACGCCTACCTGCGTCCTGCACTCACCCGCCCCAACCTGACCGTGCGCACCGGTGCACACGCGACGCGGGTGATGTTGACCGCCGGCCGCGCCACGGGTGTGGAGTACGTCCGCCGAGGCCAGGTGGAGGCGGCGTACGCCGAGGCCGAGGTCGTCCTCAGCGGTGGAGCGGTCAACAGCCCGCAGCTCTTGATGCTGTCCGGCATCGGCCCGGCGGGGCACCTTCGAGAGGTCGGCGTCGATGTCCGCGTCGACCTCCCCGGGGTAGGGCAGAACCTGCACGACCACCCCGCGTGCCCGGTGCTGTGGCACACCCGCGACACCACCGACCTGCAGGAGCACCTGGGCCTGGGCGCCCTGCTGCGCTGGCGAGCACGGGGCAACGGGCCGTTGACCTCCAACATCGCCGAGGGCGGCGCCTTCTTCACCAGCCGGGACGACGAGGCCGCGCCGGACCTGCAGGCGCACATCGCGCCGAGCGGGTTCTACGACAACCGGCTCCACGAGCCCACGTCGCGGATGTTCACCGCGGCCCCCACGCTGGTCGACGTCAAGAGCCGTGGCCGGCTGCGGCTGCGCTCGACCGACCCGACCTGGCACCCCGAGATCGACCCGGCGTACTACGAGGACCGGGCAGACCTCGACGCCATGGTGATCGGCATCCAACGCATGCTCGACATCGCCTCGCGGGGGCCGCTCGCCCGGTTCGTCGACTCTCTCGCCCGACCCGTCCGAAGCACCGAGGACGGCATCGTGCAGCACGTGCGCGAGATGACGCAGACGCTCTACCACCCGGTCGGCACCTGTGCGATGGGCGCCGACGAGCAGTCCGTCGTCGACGCCGAGCTCAAGGTGCGGGGCGTCGAGGCGTTGCGCGTCGTCGACGCGTCGGTGATGCCCACCGTCCCGCGCGGCAACACCAACGCACCGACCGTCATGATCGGCGAGAAGGCCGCCGACATGATCCGCGGTGTTCCGGCTCCGACCTCGACGAAGGACCTGGCATGACCACCACCAGCGCCAAGCCCGCGACGACACCGGAAGAGGCGGTTTCCGCCACCGGCGGGACCAGCCCGCGGGGGTCGGCGGAGACCTTCGACTCCCTCAACCCCGCCAACGGCGACGTCGTCGGCACCTACCCCGTCCGGTCGGCCGAGGAGGTCCGCACCGCCGTCGCCTGCGCGCACACCGCCGCGGCCTGGTGGTCGGCGCTGTCCTACGACGAGCGCGGGGAGCTGCTCGGCAGGTGGAAGGGTGTGCTCGCACGGCGCATGGGGCAGCTCGGGCAGATCGTCCACGACGAGACCGGCAAGCCGCACGGCGACGCACAGCTCGAGGTCGTCCTGGTCATCGACCACCTGGCGTGGGCCGCCCGGCACGCCGATAAGGTGCTCGGACCGCGTCGGGTGCGACCCGGGCTGCTGATGGCCAACCAGGCCGCGACCGTGGAGTACAAGGCGCTTGGGGTGATCGGCGTCATCGGTCCGTGGAACTACCCCGTGTTCACGCCGATGGGCTCGATCGTCTACGCACTTGCCGCAGGCAACGCCGTCGTCTTCAAGCCGAGCGAGTACACCCCCGGGGTCGGCGTCTGGCTCGCGGAGTCCTTCGCCGAGGTCGTACCGGACCATCCCGTCCTGCAGGTCGTCACTGGCCTCGGGAAGACGGGCGCGGCGCTCGCGTCGTCTGCAGTCGACAAGATCGCGTTCACCGGCTCCACCGACACCGGCAAGCTGGTCATGGCGGCGGCGGCGGCCAACCTCACCCCCGTCATCATCGAGGCCGGCGGCAAGGACGCCATGCTCGTCGACGAGGACGCCGATCTCGTCGATGCCGCCGACGCCGCCGTCTGGGGAGGCATGTCCAACGCTGGCCAGACCTGCGTCGGCGTCGAGCGTGTCTACGTCCACGAACGCGTCTACGACGACTTCGTCGACGAGGTGATGAAGCAGGCTCGCTCGGTGCGGGTCGGCAGCGACGCCGAGGCCAACGTAGGGCCGATCACGATGCCGGCACAGCTGGCGGTGATCAAGAGCCACGTCGACGACGCCCTCGCGCGCGGGGCGCGTGCGCTGATCGGCGGGTCCGACGCGATCGGCAAGAGGTTCGTGCAGCCGACAGTGCTCGTCGACGTACCCGAGGACTCGCTCGCGGTGACCGAGGAGACGTTCGGCCCGACGCTGACGATCGCCAAGGTGCGCGACATGGACGAGGCGGTCGACCGTGCCAACGCCACGCGGTACGGTCTCGGCGGCGCGGTGTTCTCCAAGAAGCGCGGCGTCGAGCTCGCCCGACGGATCCGCTCGGGAATGACCTCGGTCAACTCCGTCATCGCGTTTGCGGCGATGCCGACGCTGCCCTTCGGTGGGGTGGGTGACTCAGGTTTCGGACGCATCCACGGCCCCGACGGACTCAAGGAGTTCACCTACGCCAAGGCCATCTCGCGTCAGCGGATCAGGCCGCCGATGCTGCTCACGTCGTTCACGCGTACCACCAAGACCGACGGCAAGGTGGCGCAGCTGATCACCCTCATGCACGGCGGCAGCTCCACCATCCCCAAGCGCTGACCCCCACCCCTCGTTCGTGGATGACGGCGCTCGT
>Ga0136637_1000411_pt1 | contig 10247 bp, 6 predicted proteins | sample AntDrymUQ8572106_2_FD_105497 | JGI IMG/M metagenome (GOLD analysis project Ga0136637, IMG submission 105497) | Polar desert sand microbial communities from Dry Valleys, Antarctica - metaG UQ857 (21.06) | ecosystem: Environmental > Terrestrial > Soil > Desert | place: Antarctica: Dry Valley... | reverse complement strand
CTCAACTCCTTGGACCACCCCAGCGCCATCGACATCGGACAGACAATTCTCGTTCCTCGGTACCAGGGCGTGCAGCCCCCGCCGGCGCTGCTCAAGACCCTCAAGACGGAGCCGGTGAAAGCCGGCGAGGGGTCCGCCGCCATCCCCACCGAGCTGATCGTCCCGACGCTCGGGCTGCGCGAGGGGCTGATCAACCTCGACGTTGTCGGTGGCGCCCTGCAGGTGCCGCAACGTTGGAACGACGTCGGCTGGTGGCAGAGCGGTCCTCGGCCCGGCGAGGGCGGTGCCGCGGTGTTCGTCGGACATGTCGACTCCCCGACTGGGCCGGCGGTGTTCTACGGCATCTCCTCGTTGCGCGAAGGCGACCTGATCCGGGTGGATCGTGCCGACGCGACGACCGCCACGTTCAAGGTCTTCAGCAGCGTGCTCTACCCGCGCGAGGAGTTTCCGTCGAAGCGGGTCTATCGTCAAGGCGGTCCCCCAGTCCTGAATCTCGTCACCTGTGGGGGGTCGTATGACGTCGAAGCGGGTCAGTACACCGAGAACCTGGTGGTCTCCGCGCGTCTCGTGACGAAGGCAAGGGGATGAGCGCGAGCCGCATCTGGCGGTTCGGAGCCGTTGCCATCGCCTTGGGGGTGGCGATGTTCTTGGCTGCCGCCGTGATCGTCACTCCGGACCGATCCGCGCCTGCTCCCCCCGAGGGTCGGGGCTCGGTCAGCGCAGCAGCGGTAGCCGGCCCAGGCGATATGACGGACGCCATCGCGTCGCTGCAGGAGCGACTGCGCCGCATTCCCGCGGACTCCGGGTCGTGGGCCTCCTTGGGGCTGGCCTACGTCCAGCAGGCCCGGGTGTCTGGAGACCCCAGCTACTACGGCAAGGCGGCCGGGGCGTTCCGGCGTTCCCTGCGCGAGTCCCCGGTGGACAACGCGCCCGCACTGACGGGGCAGGCGGCGTTGGCCGCAGCGCGGCACGACTTCGGTCGCTCTCTCCGCCTCACGCGGCAGGCCCAACGCATCAACGAGTACGACTCGGTCAACCTAGGTGTGCTGGTCGATGCACTGGTGGAGCTCGGGCGTTATCCCACGGCGTTCAAGGAGCTGCAGCGGATGGTCGCTCTGAAGCCGGGCGTCCCGTCGTACGCGCGGGTCTCCTACAGTTACGAGCTGCGCGGGGACCTGAAGGGTGCTCAGTTCGCAATGCGGCGGGCCTTCAAGATCGCCTACTCCGCCGACGACAAGGCCTTCGCCTCGTTCCAGCTCGGCGAGCTCGCCTGGAACCAGGGCGACCTGCCTGAGGCGGCACGGTGGTACCGCGAGGGCAAGACCCTCTCTCCGTCATTCGTGCCGAACCTCTATGGGCTCGCCAAGACCGAGGCGGCTCGAGGTAACGCCGAGAGGGCCATCGCTCACTACGAGCGGGTGGTCGCGCGGCTGCCGCTGCCGCAGTACGTCATCGAGTACTCCGACTTCCTCGTGTCGCTCGGCCGGACGGAGGAAGCCGCCGAGCAGCATGACCTCATCGACGCACAGGAGCGGATCCAGCGCGCGGCCGGAGTCAACCTCGACCTCGAGCTCGCGCTGTACGACGCCGATCACGGCAAGGAGCGCAAAGCGCTCGTTCAGGCGCGCAAGGCCTGGGGTGAGCGCAGGAGCGTGTTCGTCGAGGATGCCTACGCCTGGGCCCTGCACGTCAACGGCAAAGACCGCGAAGCTCTGGCCCATGCGATCGCTGCGGCGCGGATCGGCACCCGCAGCGCACTCTTCGCTTTCCACCGCGGCATGATCGAGAAGTCGCTCGGCATGGTGCCCGAGGCACGCCGCTCCCTGCAGCGAGCACTCGACATCAACCCGTACTTCTCGCCGATTCTCGCTCCGCAGGCGCGTGAGGCGCTGGACAAGCTCCGTCAGGACGGCTGAGCCGGTGGTGGCGGTGGCGAGGCGTCGACTCCGGCGGCGCGCCGGGTGCATCCTCGGGCTGGCTGCGGCGCTCCTCGTCATTCCCGTCGGCCCTGCCAGTGCGCACCCGCTCGGCAACTTCACGATCAACCACTACAACGGGCTCGCGCTCAGCCTGGACGGGGTGCGCGACAACGCTGTCATCGACTCGGCGGAGCTGCCGACACTGCAGGAGCTCGACACCGTCGACACCGATGGTGACAACGAGGCCTCCGACGCCGAGCGCAGCACCTTCGCCGCCTCGCAGTGTGTGGTGCTCGCTGACCAGCTCGTGCTTCGTGTCGACGGTGCGGGGGTTCCGTGGACCGTGGAGTCGTCGTCCTTCGCCTACCGAGATGGTCAGGCGGGTCTCGATGTGAGCCGCCTCGAATGCTCGCTGAGTGCGGACGTCGACCTCCGGGGGGCCTCCACCGTCTCGTTCGTCGACAGCTATCTCGATGACCGGATCGGCTGGCGCGAGATCACGGCGACGGGTGATGGCCTCGACCTCGGCGACCGCGACGTCGCAACAAGCAGCATCAGCGACGAGCTGCGCTCCTACCCCAACGACCTGCTGACGTCGCCGTTGGACCAGCGATCGGTAGAGCTGCAGACGCAGCCGGGGACCGACGCCGGTCCCACCAACCTCCCTGAGCCTTCCCAGGCTGGCCCGGTCGCACGTTTCCTGAACTCGATGACGGCGAACCTCGACTCACTCGTCGGAACGAGGGACCTGACGATCGGCGTGGGGCTGCTCGCGCTGCTGCTGTCTGTGGTCCTCGGTATCTCGCACGCGGCGCTGCCTGGGCACGGCAAGACGCTCATGGCGGCGTACATGGTGGGCACCCGCGGCTCGCCGAAGGACGCCGTGCTCATCGCAGCCACAGTCACGGTGACCCACACTGCGGGCGTGCTGGTGCTCGGTCTGCTGTTCAGTGCGTCGGCGTCGTTTGCTGGCGAGACCGTCCTCGCCGTGCTCGGCGTCGTCAGCGGCCTCCTCGTGGCAGCCATCGGCGTGACGCTCGTGAGAGCAGCGCTCCGCCGTCGCAGCCGTTCGTACGTCGACGACCTCTGGGGCCACGGCCACGGCCACGGCCATGGGCATGGTCACGGTCCCGGGCACGGCGAGCCGGAGCTGGCGCCCACACGCCACGATGAGGACCACGCGGCCGAGGAACCTCGGCTCGGCACTGTGTCGACGGCCGTCGTCGAACGCGACGACGAGGACCAAAGTCATGGGCACGGCCACGGGCACGGGCACGGCCACGGGCACGGGCACGGCCATGGCCATGGCCATGGGCACGACGACCAGGCCCACACCACTCCTGCCACCGTCGACGAACACGATCACCCAGTCGGGCACCAGCCCGCCAACGAACGCGGATACCGACGCCTCACCCTGGTCGGGATGGGCATGGCCGGAGGGCTGGTGCCCAGCCCCTCGGCGCTCATCGTGCTGCTCGGTGCAATAGGGCTCGGTCGGACGGGGTTCGGTGTCGCCCTGGTGATCGGCTACGGGATCGGGATGGCCGTGACACTGACGACCGTGGGCTACCTGATCGCCAAGCTGCCAGGTCGGTTGGGTGGGCTGCGACGGTTCAGCCACAACCGCTGGATCGCCCGGCTCACAACGGCGGCACCGATCCTCACGGCGGCCCTGGTGTTCGCAGTCGGCATCGGACTCGCCCTTCGCAGCGCCGCCCCGCTCGTCTGACGCCGCCCTTGGTAGGCCCGGTGGATCCGATCGGTGCCTTGCTCTCGCGCTATCCCAGGGCTCGGACGGCGAGCGGTGCATCGCAAACCCACGGTGGACATCGCAGGTCTGCGATGTCAACCGTCCTTCTGGACTGTTTACATCGCAAACCCGGGGGGCACCGGGGAGACCGCTCGGCGGGCCGCGGGCACTCGCGTGGCGCGGCGGCGCGAGGCAGGATGGACTCGCCGTACACCGACTGGAGGGCGCGTGATGGCCAGCAACTACCGTGACACGTACGCCGCGAGCCTCGCCGACCCGGAGTCGTTCTGGGGCGAGCAGGCAAGCCTCGTCGACTGGTTCACCCGACCGACGACAGTGCTCGACGCCTCGAACGCGCCCTTCTACCGCTGGTTCGTCGGCGGCACGATGAACACCTGCTACAACGCGCTCGACCGCCACGTCGTCAAGGGCCGCGCCAACCAGACGGCCCTGATCTACGACAGCCCGGTCACCGGCACGGTGGCGTCGTACACGTATGCCGAGCTGCTGGAACAGGTGGCCGCCTTCGCCGGTGCGCTTCGCGGACTCGGGGTCTCCAAGGGTGACCGTGTCGTCATCTACCTGCCGATGATCCCCGAGGCCGTCATCGCGATGCTCGCCTGTGCTCGTCTCGGCGCCGTGCACTCGGTCGTGTTCGGTGGCTTCGCGGCCGGCGAGCTGGCCGTTCGTATCGACGACGCAGAGCCCACCGTGATCGTGTCGGCCTCCTGCGGGATCGAGCCGGCCCGCGTCGTGCCCTACAAGCCGTTGCTCGACCGAGCCATCGAGATCGCGTCCCACAAACCTCGCGCGGTCATCATCAAGCAGCGCTCCCAGTGCGAGGCGGCGCTGGTCGACGGCCGCGACATCGACTGGGCCACCGCGATCAAGGCGGGCGCCGGTGACCCGGCGCCATGTGTCGAGGTGGCGGCGACAGACCCGCTCTATGTGCTCTACACATCCGGCACGACGGGCAAGCCCAAGGGGATCGTCCGCGACAACGGGGGACACGCCGTCGCCTTGTGCTGGTCGATGAGCAACATCTACGACATCTCCCCCGGGCAGGTGTGGTGGACGGCCTCCGACGTGGGTTGGGTGGTCGGACACTCCTACATCGTCTATGCCCCGCTCCTGGTGGGAGCGACGACAGTCCTCTACGAGGGCAAGCCGGTGGGGACGCCGGATGCCGGCGCCTTCTGGCGGGTGATCACCGAGCACGGCGTCGAGGCGTTGTTCACCGCGCCGACGGCAGTCCGCGCGATCAAGAAGCAGGACCCCGAGGGTGAGCTCAGCGGGCAGCATGAGATGCCGACGCTTCGCCAGCTCTTCCTGGCGGGGGAGCGGCTCGACCCGGAGACCTACCACTGGGCCTCGGACCTGCTGAACGTGCCGGTGGTGGACCACTGGTGGCAGACCGAGACAGGGTGGCCGATCGTGGCGAACCTCCGTGGGCTGGACCCGATGCCGATCAAGGCCGGCTCCCCCTCGGTCCCCGTCCCCGGGTATGACGTCCGGGTCCTCGACGAGCCCGGCAACCAGGTGGCGGCCGGCAGCGAAGGCGCCATCTGCGTGAGGCTGCCGATGCCCCCTGGCACGCTGCCGACCCTGTGGCGTGACGACGAGCGGTTCGTGTCGTCATACCTGAGTGCCCACGACGGCTACTACCTGTCCGGCGACGGCGGCTACATCGACGAGGACGGCTACGTCTTCGTGATGGGCCGGACCGACGACGTCATCAACGTTGCTGGCCACCGCCTGTCCACCGGGTCCATCGAGGCCGTGCTCGCCCAACACCCCGATGTCGCCGAGTGTGCGGTGATCGGCGCGGCCGACCCGCTCAAGGGGCAGCTCCCCCGCGGCCTCGTCGTCCTCAAAGCCGGACACGACATCGATCCGGTCAGGCTCTCCGCCGAGCTGGTGGCGGCCGTCCGAGACGAGGTCGGGCCGGTTGCGGCGTTCAAGCACGTCAGCATTGTTGCGGCGCTTCCGAAGACGCGTTCGGGCAAGATCCTGCGCAAGACGATGCGGCAGATCGCCGGCGGAGCCGATCCGGCGGTGCCGTCCACCATCGAGGACGCGGACGTCTTGGCGCAGATCACGGGCGTGCTGCGCGACGACTGAGGCCGGCCGGTTGTCGTCCAGCCCTCCGCAGGACAAGATGACCACATGAAGAAACTCATCAACGACCCCGCCGACGTCGTCAAGGAAGCACTGCTCGGCATCGAGGCCGCCCATGCTGATCGGGTCCGCGTCGACCACGACAACAAGGTCATCTACCGTCTGGACGCACCGAGGCAGGGCAAGTTCGGGCTGATCTCCGGAGGCGGCTCCGGACACGAGCCGATGCACGGCGGCTTCGTCGGACTCGGGATGCTCGACGCGGCGTGTGCAGGCGAGGTCTTCACCTCACCGGTGCCCGACCAGATGATGGCCGCCACCAAGGAGGTGGACGGCGGCGCAGGGGTCCTGCACATCGTCAAGAACTACACCGGCGACGTGATGAACTTCGAGATGGCCGCCGAGCTCGCCGCCGCGGAGGCGGGGACAGAGGTGCTGGCCGTCGTCACCGACGACGACGTCGCCGTCCAGGACAGCCTCTACACCGCCGGTCGTCGCGGCGTCGGAGTGACCGTCCTGCTGGAGAAGATCGTCGGTGCCGCAGCAGAGGAGGGTCGCTCGTTGCAGGAGGTCGCCGACCTCGCCAAGAGAGTCAACGACCAGGGGCGCAGCATGGGTATGGCCCTGACGTCGTGCACCGTCCCGTCCGCCGGCAAGCCCACGTTCGACCTGGCCGACGACGAGATGGAGGTCGGAATCGGCATCCACGGCGAGCCCGGTCGCAAGCGTCTTCCGCTGGCTCCCGCGAAGGAGGTCGCTGCCTTGCTCGTCGACCCCATCCTCGGTGACCTGCCGTACGGGCAGGGGGACTCCGTGATCGCCTTCGTCAACGGCATGGGCGGCACCCCCCTGATCGAACTGTACGTGATGTTCAACGAGGTGCGGCAGCTGCTCGACAAGGCGGGCATCACCGTCGCGCGGTCGCTGGTGGGCAGCTACATCACCTCGCTGGAGATGGCCGGCTGCTCGGTGACGCTGCTCAAGGTCGACGACGAGCTCGTCGGGCTCTGGGACGCCCCGGTCAACACCCCCGGTCTTCGCTGGGGAGCGTGACCGTGGCCGTCGACGTCGCGTCGGTCTCGTCATGGTTGCGGGCGTACGCCGAGACGATCGCCGACCACGCCGCCGAGCTGACCCAGCTCGACGCCGCCATCGGCGACGCGGACCACGGCACCAACATGAACCGCGGGATGGCCGCAGTCGTCGCCGCGCTCGACAAGGAGGAGTTCGCCTCCGTCGACGCATTGCTCAAGAAGGCGGGCATGACCCTCGTGAGCACCATCGGCGGCGCGAGCGGCCCGCTGTACGGCACGTTCCTGCTCCGCACCGGGACTGCGCTCGCCGACATGGCCGAGATCAGCGGGGCGCAGTTCGGGGCGGCCCTGCGGGCAGGTGTCGAGGGCATTGTCGCCCGGGGCAAGGCCGAGCTCGGAGACAAGACGATGTACGACGCCTGGGCACCAGCCGTCGACGCCTACGACGCCGCGATCGACTCGGGGGGCGACGTGACGGCCGCCTTGCAGGCTGCGGCGGAGGCGGCGGCCCGCGGACGTGACGAGACGACCCCCATGGTGGCGCGCAAGGGCAGGGCCAGCTACCTGGGCGAGCGCAGCGCCGGGCATCAGGACCCGGGTGCCACCAGCACCACCCTGCTGCTGGAGTCGGCAGCCGCCACGTTGTCGTGATCTCCATCGTCGTCGTCTCCCACAGCCGGTCGCTGGCGGAGGCGGCGGTCGCCCTGGCCGGTGAGATGGTCAGTGGCGACGAGCGTCCGCGGGTGGCCATTGCCGCCGGGCTCGACGAGTCGGCGTTCGGCACCGACGCCACGGCGGTGGCCCAGGCGATCACCGAGGTGGACGGTCCCGACGGAGTCCTCGTGCTCCTGGACCTCGGAAGTGCCGTGCTCAGTGCGGAGATGGCGCTCGAGTTCCTTGACCCCGATGTCGCCAAGAGGGTGCGGCTCAGCAGTGCACCGCTCGTCGAGGGCCTTGTCGCCGCTGTCGTCGCGGCGTCGACGGGGTCGACCATCGACGCCGTGGCAGCCGAAGCCGACGCGGGTCTGCTCGGGAAGCGTGAGCACCTCGGTGTGGTCGAGGTAGCCGGGGCCGCTGACGTCGATGCCTCAGCTCTCGACCTGGACGAGGATGCCGAGAGTGTGGAGGTCGAGGTTCTCGCCGCGCACGGGTTGCATGCCCGCCCGGCGGCTCGTCTGGTCGCCCTCGTGGGGCGGTTCGCCGCCGAGGTCACGCTCACCAACGCGACCACCGGTCGCGGCCCTGTCACCGCGGCGAGTCTGAGCCAGGTCGCCACGCTTGACGCGCGTCATGGGCATCGACTTGCCGTGTCCGCCTCCGGGCCCGACGCGGCTGACGTCCTCGAAGCTGTCGCCGAGCTGGCGGCCTACAGCTTCGGTGACGACGCTTCGCCTCGGGCGGGTGCGGCCACGGTGCCCGACGACACCTCGGCCCCCGACATCGTCCCGGCAGTCGAGCGCGGCTCGGGCTCGGGGCTTGACATCGCCATCGGCCCCGCCCTGGTGGCTGCCGCGGAGGTGGACACGAGGGGTTATGTGGCGGGTTCGCCGTCCGATGAGTCCGAGCGGTCCGGTGAGGCGCTGAGAAGAGCGGCCGACCGGCTCGACGAGCTCCACCGTCATACCGCTTCGAGTGCGGGACCGGGTGCGGCGGAGATCTTCTCCGCGCAGAAGGCGTTGCTCACCGACCCGGAGATCACGTCCGCCGTGTCGAATGACATCGACGCAGGCACCTCGGCCGTCGAGGCTTGGGGGGAGCGGCTCGGCGCCGTCGCCCAGCAGTACGGCACGCTGTCTGACCCGTACCTGCGAGAGCGGGCAGCAGACGTCAGGAGCGTGCGGGGACTCGTCCTGCGATCCCTGCTCGGCCAACCCGAGCCGCTGGTCGCCGGCGAGGGCATCCTCGTCGTGCCCGAGCTGGACGCAGCGACCGCGGCCACGCTCGACGCCCTGACGGTCCACGGCGTCGTGACAGTGCGGGGCGGTTCGACCGGCCACGGCGTCCTGGTCGTGAGATCGAGGGGCATCCCTCTCCTTGCTGACGCAGGCGATGCGGCGGCAGCCGTCGAGTCAGGGGTCACGATCGCCTTCGACGCATCGGTAGGACGCCTGCTGGTCGACCCCGGAGAGGGGGAGCAGGACAGGCTGCGGCAGGAGATCGAGCGCCGCCGCGAGGCCCGCGACGTCGCGGTGTCCCAGGCCCAGTCGCCGGCCGTCACCAGCGACGGCCGCCCGGTCGCGGTGCTGGCCAACGTCGCCTCGCCGGAGGAGGCAGCCGAGGCGCGAAGATGTGGCGCCGACGGGTCAGGGCTCGTCCGCACCGAGATCCTCTTCGGCGACCACACGACCGCACCGACGGTGGACGAGCAGGTCGAGCGGCTGCTGGCGGTCTCGGCCGCGCTCGGCGGACGGCCGATGACCGTGCGCACCTGGGACGTCGGCGGTGACAAGCCTCTCCCGTTCCTCTCGATGCCGTCAGAGGCCAACCCGTTCCTCGGGGAGCGGGGCATCCGGGTCTTCCGGTCGCGACAGGAGCTGTTGCTCGACCAGCTGCGGGCCGTGTGCCTGGTGGCGAAGCGTGTCCCGACCAAGGTGATGTTCCCGATGGTCACGACGCGCGACGAGGTGGAGTGGGCGCGTGCGATGCTGATCGAGGCGGCCGCTGCCAGCACCGGTGACGTCCCCGCGGGACTCGACGTCGGCATCATGGTCGAGGTTCCCGCGGCAGCTCTCAGGGCGGCCACACTCGTCGCGGGCCTGGACTTCGTCAGCATCGGAACGAACGACCTGACGCAGTACACAACAGCAGCCGAGCGCGGCAACGCCGCCGTCGCAGGGCTCGCCGACCCTTTCGACCCCGCCCTGCTGGCACTCGTGGCCACCGTGGTGTCCGATGTCGGTCCGGACCTCGCGGTCGCCGTCTGCGGAGACCTGGCGAGCAGTCCGGTCGCCGTACCCCTGCTGCTCGGTCTCGGGGTCGACGAGCTGAGTTGTACGCCGCCGAGAGTCCCGGAGGTGAAGGCTGCGGTCCGTGGCGTCGACCTCGATGTCGCGCGAGCCATGTCCGCCGAGGCGCTGACCGCCTCCGGGCCCGACCGGGTTCGTGCCCTTCTGGCCGATTGTGCCCTTCGCTGTCGCTGACCCTTGGTTGTCACGACAGATCTCCGGCCGCTCGCATGCCGAGACATCCGGCGAGTGAATCCACAGGCACCGCTCTGAGCGCCGTGATGAAGGGGAATCCGCCTCGACTGGCTCGACGGCGAGACGGTCCCGCCGATCAAGGTCGTTGCGACTGGGGACCGCAACGTCATGTTTCGAGTCGCCCCCCGGGGCAGCAGCTGCGGATGGTCGGCCGGGACGTACGCAGCAGGTAGTCGTCGATCAGTGCGACCAGGTGTGGGTGCAGTGGCAGGTAGCGGCCTCGCGG